>Ga0209614_1000164_pt1 | contig 61839 bp, 58 predicted proteins | sample BlaSprsedimmetaG_FD_185484 | JGI IMG/M metagenome (GOLD analysis project Ga0209614, IMG submission 185484) | Hot spring sediment bacterial and archeal communities from California, USA to study Microbial Dark Matter (Phase II) - Blank Spring... ...
CTGGAAAGACATTACCAATAAGCAAACTTAAAATTTAACCATGAACATCAGTGCTTAACTTTATCTTGCAATCAGGGTGATCAATTTTCGATAATCACAACTGGTCAAATTTCGGTTGTCATAACTAGAAAAGATTCGGGCATCGGCCAATGTTGCAGAATCCGTAATTTCCGCTATGATTAACGCGATTATGGGCGCGGCAATCGACTTTATTGAAACAGGTAGAAGATCAACCCTGAATAATACTGTAAATTTAGCTGCCTAACCCAACTCAGAAAGTTGAGATTAATGCTTATTAATTTTTGCGCAGATCCTATAAGCATTAATCACAACTGATTACAATACCTATTTTGAGAGCCATACCTAAAGAACATAACTCAATAGTTTGGTGCGGCATGGTCAGTTAATTGCCATTGCCAACCTCAACTTTGTGAAAAAATCACGAAGTTGAGGTTTATCGTAACAATCTACACTCCCTAGCCCTTTACCCAACATCTATATGGCCGCGGAAGTCAAGAAGAAATAATACCCCCTTAGAATCGGATTTCTGTTTTTTGCACTTCCGTTCTTAAAATGACTGAACCGGCATTCATCAGTTTGGCGGCAATGACATTGCCCAGGGCCCAGATGACATCGAGAGGGAAGACCTTTTCCAGGCCCTTGTCGAAAAGGTACTGGGCCCGGGCCGAAAACTCGGCATCGGCCTCCCAAAGGACGACCTGCCAGTCAAGCCCCGGGAAAACCTCAAAAGAAAGCGAAAACTCACCATAACACGCGGGTCTGCCGCCCCAGAGTTCACCTTGTTTCAGCATTTGCGCACCGGCGGCGCTGAAACGGCGGGCTATCAGGGTTGAGGCGGAAAGGTGCGGCCCGCGAAAAAAGGTAGGACCGCCGGACAAATGATTTTCATTGCTCAAGGCAGAGGGGGGCGGCAGCCGGCGATGGGCCGCCAGATACTTGAATAAAACCATAATTACCAGCCCCTCCTGCCAACTCGGTGAAGCGCTGGTCAATGGCTGAAAATAAAGATTCCGTTCAGCCGGGTTCAATCTCAGCCTGCGATTAAACCATGGAATTTCCAGCTCATTTCCGACCAGCCGCACATGCTCCGGCAAAGCCTCGCCGGAGTTGGTCAGTCTCGCCAGCAAATCCCACCACTGCGGATTAAGTTGATCAAACCGTGAATATTGCCGATTGCTTTCGGGGTCAACCGGTCCGGCCGAAGAATCTTTAAACATGATACTCTCGCAGTCAGATAAAATGCGACGACATTATAGTCCCCTGCACAAACACTGAGGATAAACGATCCGAAGGTCAAACCGTGAAAAAATCTTCGCCCCGCGCCGGCCGGTCAGCCCGTGTGAAGCTCTTATAAATAATGTTTCACAGGCGCACCGCCAAAACCTTTTCCACGCCGTCCCGAACTATCCGCAGGTCGATGGTGTCGCCTTTAACCTTATTCAGCAGCAACATTTTCAGCGTGAAGACCTCTCGGCTCTCCCGGCCCTCGACCGCGACAATCAGATCACCCGGAAGCAGACCATTGGCGGCGGCCGCGCCGTCGTCCTCGAGCTTGGTAATTTCCAGTCCGCTCGGGGTTTCCCGCAAGCCCACCCCGAGACGAGCCTGAACATCCTTGAGATTGCGATAGGGTACGCACCAGATAAAATCGCCCAGATAGAGAGGAAGCCCCGGGAAATCGACCTCCATCGTGCGCCGCTCATTTTCAACCAGGTCGGATGGCGTGTGGGTCAGCACGATCGCGTAAGGACGCCGCAGACGCTGAAAAACCCGCCGCGGCAGACCATAGCCGTGGGCCACATGAAAGGCGCCGCTGAGCACCAGCAGGGTTTTACCTTCACCCGCAGGGCTCTTAAGCCAGTTCACGATATTCTCGGCCATGGTGTTTTCCCAGAGCTGGTGGATTCGCATAAAGATCTCAAGATCGCCCCGCCCCTCGGCGTGGCCCGCAAACATCGCCCGCAAGGCCTCCTCCTGATAAATATCGTCAATCCCTGACAGCTTCTCATGCAGGCTCCCTTGGCTGGGAGTCCCGCCGCCGCCCATGTAGGCCATTTTTTCCCGGCGGGAGATATTCAAGGCCCGCAGAGGAATTTGTTGATCCTTGATAAAGGAGAATATTTCCCGATAATAAACAAAATCATCCAAGCCCCAATCGGCGGCGAAAAGACGTAAAAAATCTTCGTCCTCAAGTTTTCCCGCCAGCCACTGGTCTATTTGGTCCTGATTGACCGCCGCCAGCATTTCAAGGCCGACCGCCAGTTGTCCGGCCCGCCGCCGCCAGAACTCTTTAATCAACTCCAGCTCCACCCGATGGTCATAGATATTATCGTGCCCTTCGCCAAAATAAACGATTTCAGATGATTGCAGCAGAGAATAGAGTTCCTCGCGACTGATCAGGGTGCCGGTCGGCAGATGCAGGATTTCGTCCTTGTCGAGCCGATCCGGATCAAAATAAGGGGAGCCGGTAAAAGCCGGGGAAGAGACTTCCCGGCCACTGCAGGCCGACAGGATAAACGTCAGAGAGACTACAAACAGAAAAACTTTCAAAACTTAAACCTCCGGAGAAAACAGGCTGATGCTGCTTGGCCAAGTTATCAAGATAATTTATAGTTGCGTTGACTTAAGCTTTACTGATACAAAACATGGCCATTCTTGGTGGCCAATCACGCCAGGCAAGTCGAACAACTTAACTCCTTGTGAGCAAAGGCCCTCTTGCGAAAAAACGGAAAACCCGATTTTTATTACTATGGCTGGATAATTGTTATAACCTCCTTTTTAACCCTGGGGGTTGCCTTTGGCGTCTGGTACTCATTCTCCGTTTTCTATCTCGCCATCATTGCGGATTTTTCGTGGCAGAGGGCGGACACGGCGGGAATTTTTTCGCTTTTTACCATCTCCCATTATCTTTTCGCCTTTCTTACCGGATGGTTGATTGATCGCTTCGGGCCACGCCTGGTAATTCCGGTCGGCGCGCTGTGGCTGGCCGTAGCTCTCAAGGCTCTGACCCGGGCCAATACGATGCATGATTTTTATCTGTTTTACGGAATTCTGGCCGCCATTGGGGTCAGTCTCATCGGTTTTGTTCCGCATGCCGCTTTTCTGCCCCGTTGGTTTGTCCGCCGCCGAGGCCTGGCCATGGGGCTGGCCATGTCCGGGGTCGGAATCGGCATGCTGACTATTCCTCCTTTAATGCAGGCATTGATCAGTCGTCAGGGGTGGCGCTTCGCCTATCAGATTCTGGCGATCATAGTGCTTTTCACCATCCCGATCAACCTCTTTTTCCAGCGCCGTGATCCGCAGCAACTGGGTTTACAGGCCGATGGTCTGGCGAACGAAGATTGCTCGCCGACATCAGGACGGCCGAGCCGCAGCGGTATTCCGACCATTCTCAATCATTCCTGGACGGTGATTGAGTGGACCTGTCAAAAGGCTATTAAAACCCGCCAGTTCTGGTTTCTGGCCGGAGGTTTTTTCCTCGGACCCTTTGCCATTCAAGGCGTATTGCTGCACGCCGTAGCCGGTCTTGTCGATGGCGGCCTGTCGCCGCGCAATGCCGCCTCCATTTTCGGCCTGCTCGGTATCTGTGGCTCGATCGGCAAAATCACTCTGGGATTTTTCGGCGATCGCTGGAACCGGGAAACCGCCAACACCATCGGCATGGCCTCCGCCACGCTGGGAGTGCTCGCTCTACATGGGATGCCTTTTAACCCGCAACTGCTGCCCTATCTGTTCGCCGTCTGTTTCGGTTTTGGTTACGGTGCCGCGGCCCCGCTGTTCCCCTCAATCGCGGCCGATATCTTTCAGGGTCGCCATTTCGGTCGCATCTTCGGTCTCTTATCTTTGAATCTGGGCTTCGGCGGTGCCGTCGGAGCCTGGTTTTCCGGATTGGTTTTTGATCGTGTCAACTCTTATCAGCTTGCATTCATGTTAGATATTGCCGCCCTCTGGCTCTCCTGCCTTTTTTTCTGGCTGGCCGCACCACGCCGAATACGCCTGATTTGCAGTCGGTAACAATAAACCACCAGATAATGATGATGCGCTTGCACAAAAAGAAAGATTGACAAACCCCGTCCTAACCGCTAGTAGCCCAGCTTGTAAAAAACAAGTTCAACATTCTTGCTCACACAAGATCTTTTCGACCAAGCAACAACCATTCTCACATGAAAAAACGCCTTACTTCAAGCATCAGCCACGACCTCTTTTTGCGCATGATCGGTTTTGGCTTCGGCATGGGCCTGATCTTTCCCTTTTTTACCTTTCTCCTGCTCGATTTGCCGGCCCACAAGGTCTTCAAGTCCCTTTTTTTCGCTCTTTGCGTGAGCGCCGGAATCATCGTCGGCATCTGTAACTATTTTTTTTTTAAAAAGGTCGTTGATCTTTACCTGAAACAACTGCAAGCGAAAATTTCCAGCTTTCGCCTCAGGCTGAAAGATCTCTTATGGAAAAAAGATACGGAATTCAACCAGGAAGACTACCTGCTGCAAGCCGACTCGGCCGATACCATCGGAATGATCACCAATGAATATAATGTTTTCGTGTCAACCTTGCATCGTTTACTGAGTTCGGAAAGAAAAACCGCCACCTTTCTGGAGAACCTGCAGAAGCAAGTCGGGATTGAAGTGACCGCCCAGACGATTGTCGAAAGTTTCAAGGATTATTTTGGCGCGGATGGCGGCTGTCTTTATAAATTTGAAAACGGTCTTCTCGAAAAAATTAATAACTGTCATCTGCTGATTGACAACCAGGCCCTCGATCAGAACTATTGCTACGAGATTATCAAGCGCGGAGAAATTGTTGTTTTTGAGGATATCGATAATCTCCCTATTCGTTTTAATATCGGAATCGGAGCCATAAAACCGAACGCGGTCGCCTACCTGCCCCTGTGTTACCAGTTTACCAAGGTGGGTCTTTGCATTCTCAGTGCGCATAAGGATTTTAAAGCTGACTTTTTTCCCTTGAAAGCCGGAATCTGATCAATCAGGCCGCGCCCTTTCTCTACAACAGCATCCTTATGAAGAAGCTGGAAACCCTGGCCGCCATCGATGAACTAACCGGCCTGCTCAATCGCCGCTACGGGATGAAACGCCTCTATGAAGAGTTTGAAGGATCCCACCGCCATCAGCAGATTCTGTCGGTGGCCATGTTTGACATCGACGATTTCAAACAAATCAATGATGTTTACGGCCACCAGGCCGGGGATCAGGTTCTGCGCGAGTTCGCGGATATCATCAAGGAAGAGATCAGGGTATCGGAGTTCGCTTTGCGCTACGGGGGAGAGGAGTTCATGGTTGTCACCCCGGGAGCTTCATCAAACAATTGCCATCGAATCATGGAAAGATTACGCAGAAAGGTTGAAAGCCTGGAAGTCAAGTTTCAGAAACATAACTTGAAATTCACCTTCAGCGCGGGCGTCGCCGCCTACCCTGAAGGCATGATCAGTAATCAGCCTCTGCTGATTCAGGCTGCCGACGCCGCACTCTATCAGGCCAAACGCCAAGGCAAGAACAAGGTTGTGATTTACTCCGGCGAGTTCGAACTCAGGTCGCAACCAAAGGCGTGAATCGCCGGCTGGAAAGGGAAAATGCTCACATCGCTATTATATGCCATACGCAGCCTTCTGATAATTGTGCCCAACACTGTTTTCTGGGCGGTGGCAACCTGTATCGTCACCTTCACCCCCTGGTCGAGACGCGGGATCAGATTCTGTGGAAGCTGGTGGGGTTGGATCAACCTGAAACTTAGCGGGGTCAAAGTTGTCTATCGAGGACTGGAAAATATCGACCCGCATCAAACCTACATGGTTGTCGCCAACCATAAAAGCTTCCTTGATATTTATGCGATTTTCAGCTGCCGCGCCCTGCATTGTCTGTTTGTTGCCAAACGGGAACTGACAAAAATTCCAATCTTTGGTCTGGCCTTGAAACGCAGCGGCTCGATCATTATTGATCGCGGCAACCTACAGCAGGCTATCGCCAGATTGAAAACCCAAGGCAAAATTCTGCGCCGTAACGAAATTTCAATTGTTATTTTTGCCGAAGGAACCCGCATGCCGGCCTCGGTTCGGCTGGGTAAGTTCAAGAAAGGCGGTTTTATGCTGGCCTCCCAGCTGGGCTTGCCGATTCTTCCTTTAAGTATTACCAACAGCGGCAACCTTCAACCCAAAGGGAAAATCGGCATTCGTCCCGGAACCATGATGCTGACCTTCGGGCCGGTGATTCAGCTTCCGGAACACCAGGACGGGGTTAATTTAGCTGAAATCATGGAAAGGGCCAGGGACGCAATCGACGCTGGTCTGGAAGCCTAGCCCGACCGATGAAGGTCAAGACAAGAGCCAGCGGCGGAGCACGGCGTCCCCTAGATTGTCTGATCTTGCCGCCGGGAGGTCAAATGGGGAATGGTATGGTTTATGACTTCACCACATCGCCAAATTCAAAAAGAAAGTCGCAACCTCCCCTTGACCTCGCTCAGTAACCCCTCCACCTGCATTTCGCCGCCAAGTTCAGGAATCTCCTTGATCGTAGACTGACCGGCTAGTTCAAACAGCCGCTGTCGATATTTCTGCTGGGCCTCGAACTTAGCCTGCCAGAACGGATGGCTTTGACACAGATCTGCAGACAGCATCCGATTAAGAATGAAGCCGTTGACCTGAATGCCAAAATCATTGAGTGAGGCCGCGATATCAAGGGCCTGCTCGATTGGTAGACGTTCGGCGCCGGCAACCACCCAGGCGCTGGTCTGCTGCCGCAGAAGAGTAATAATATCCACGGTCAGGGTACGCCATTGGTCAATCAGAGCCAGCGGATCAACCTTATTGAAAACCTTTTTCAGCTTCAGATAGATTCTCTGAGCCTGGGTCAGATGAGAATAAAACATCTGCTGAATAAAAAGCAGCTTGAGCGTCGCGATGGTTGGCGCCGTATCCCAGATAATCATTTGGTATTTACCCGAGCGGGCCATGGTCAGGAGATAGTCAAGCATAAATTCTTCATCAATGCCTGGAGCCCCTTCGATATAATCGATGATATCGCGCTCAACCGGCAGAAAGGATGAAAGAACTGTATAAATTTCATCAGCAAATTTCTTCCGCCAGAGCTCCAGCACCAATTCGCGTGTCAACTCAACGGCATCGAGATTGACGGCAACCCTGGTGATCCCCTGATCAAGATCCTTACTGAAAATTTCGGAAAGGGAACCGGAGGGGTCGGTTGAAATCAGCAGGGTCGGTCCACTCTCGGCATAATGCAGAGCCGATGCCACCGACATCGTCGTTTTGCCAACCCCGCCCTTGCCCGTAAACATTTCAATTTTTGTTATCTGTTTAAACCCGTTTTCTGTTGCGCTCATCGCAAATAACCGCCGCCTGTTTATAACCAAAAAAAAGGCTCCGGCAAATTCCGAAACCAATTTCACAAAACATCCCTTCCCTCTTGGCACGCCCCAGAAGACAGGTCAGTCAGAGATCAGCAGGGCGTAGGTCTCTCTGAAGTAGGCATACCCGGTCCACATAGTATAGAAAAAGGCCACCCAAATAAAAAACACCCCAACTGCATGCGCGTCCACCCATAAAAAAGGATAGTGGATAATCAAAGCCACCACTGCAACAATCTGAAAAATCGTTTTATACTTGGCCATCGCGCTGGCCGCGATCACCTTACCTTTTTCCGCAGCGATCGCTCGCAGACCGGTCACCGCCGTTTCACGACAAAGAATCAGGCAAACCAAAAAGGCCGGCGCCCTTTGCAGGTAGGCCAGCATGACCATGGTCGACAGCAGCAGAATCTTGTCGGCCACGGGATCAAGCAGCTTTCCCAAGGTAGATTCAAAACCATATTTCCTGGCCATATACCCGTCAAGGCCGTCCGTAATCGCAGCCAGCACGACCAGAATCGCAGTCAGGAGATTGAGCCAGCGATTATCAACATAAAGCAGCATGATAACCACCGGGACAACCACTATCCGACTCAAGGTCAGAATATTGGGCAGATTAGCGGGATCTTTTAAAGCTGACCTAATCCACTCTCGAGAGAGGTTTAAGTTTTTTCCCGCAGGTCGCTGGGAGCTACTGATTCCGGCCATTATTATTGATCCGTTCCTTAAGGTCTTTGCCGACCTTGAAAAATGGCAGCCTTTTTTCTTGAACCTGAATCGATTCGCCGGTTTTAGGATTGCGACCGGTATAAGGTTTGTAATACTCAATGTGAAAACTGCCAAATCCCCGCAACTCAATCCGATCCTCATCCAGTAAAGCCTTTTTCATATTGTCAATCAGAAGATTGACAATGGTTTCGGAGACTTTCAGGTTTAGATCGGAACGATTTGACAATTCCTCAATCAGCTCAGATTTATTCATCGGTAAACCTTTACCGGAGTATACCGGGAAAGAAAAGGATTAAAGAAGCCTTTCTTCACGCCGAACAGGACCAAAATCAGACCTTGGCTACCTTTCGCCTTGAAGTACTTAACCTGTTTATTTCATTAGCAATATCTAATTGACTATGTCAAGGGAAAATTATCCGCCAAGGTTAAAAAGTGGACAAATCAAGACAGCTGACCGGTAAAGTTATTTTTTCACACGCCGTCCTTCGCGTTTTCTGAAAAAAATTCGAACCGGAACCCCGTAAAAAGAAAAATCATCAATGAGCCGGTTTTCCATATAACGCTCGTAAGATGGTTTTATACCTTTAATTTTATTGACAAAAATTACGAACGTCGGAGGTGAATCGCGCACCTGGGTAATGTAATAAAATTTCAGTGGACGACGATTGATTAACGGATGCTGATGTTTTTCAACCACCTCTCTGAGCCAGCGATTGAGTTCTCCGGTTCCGACCCGGAAACTGTGCACGCGAAAAAGAGCGTTAAGGGCCGGGAAGATTTTGTCCAGGCCGATTCCGGCTTTAACTGATGTATTGAGGATCGTCGGACGTTTTATGCCCTGCAGTCGTTCAGCCAGTTCAGTCTGGAGATGGGCAAGTTGCGACCTGCGTTTTTCCAGGAGATCGGTTTTGTTGAAAATATAGAGTACGGCCTTGCCCTTTTCGTGGGCCAGCGCAGATAAGGTGAGATCCTGATCCGTGATTCCGGCACTTGCATCCAGCATCAGAACCACCACCTGGGCAAAATCGATAGCCCTGATAGTTGCCACGTTGCTGAGGACTTCAACCTCCTCCGAGACTCTGGCCCGGCGCCTGAGACCTGCCGTATCCAGCAACAGATAATCCTGCCCGCCAAGATTTATTTCTACCTGAACTGCGTCAACCGTGGTCCCGGGCCGGGGGCTGGTTGTCAGGCGATCACTGCCGATCAGGTAGTTAAGAAGTGATGATTTACCGACATTGGGTTTACCCACGACCGAAATCCGAATGACGGATTTATCCGCCACCTCAGCTTCGGAGACGGCAATGGAGTCGAGCGGCAGCAGCTCGCTCAGGCCTTCTTTCAAAGCCGAGATGCCTTCGCCATGTTCTGCGGAAACCTGATAAAAAGTCTCCATTCCCAGACTGTAGAAATCTACCGTGCCGGCCTGAACCAGAGGCGATTCACATTTGTTTATGACCCAGAGAATGGGTTTATCCGTACGCCGCAGGTAGCAGGCCAGTTCCAGGTCTTCTGAGCTTACTCCCACCTGACCATCAAGCAGAAAGATTATGATGTCGGCTTCCGTCACCGCCGCCCGGGTCTGACGACCAACATCTTTTTGTAATTCATCCTCATGCCCGAAGACCAGCCCTCCTGTATCAACCAGCAGGCAGCTTTTATCATCGAATTTAAGTTCTGCGAAAAGCCGATCCCGAGTTACTCCAGGGGTGTCGGCAACGATTGCCCGTCGTTCCCGCAAAAGACGATTAAATAAGGTCGATTTGCCAACGTTAGGCCGACCAACTATAGCGACACACTTTTTCATCCGTAATTCCATCAGCAATTGGAGTTTTCGGGGTTCCCCCCCCTGAAAAAGGATCTTTCTAATACGGTTTTCACTTTTTTGCAAGGATTACAACTGCTCACGCCTGCCGCCAGGGCCCCTGAAAATAAGAGTTTTTGCTTGCCAAAGGACCCCAATTCATGTTAGATGACCAGTAAAGAAAGTCCTGAAAAGCCGCCCGCCCCTTTGACGGGCGGTTTTTTTTAAAAAGACTTCCGGTGCTCTCGTCAAACTTCCAACTCAAATATTATGGATAAAAATACCCTATGTCGGCAATGAAAAAAAATCAGGATATGAAGCCTTTCTATAAAAATCTGGCGCTGTGGCTGGTGATCTGTCTGATCATGATCATGGTCTTTAATGTGTTCAACCATCCCGGATCCGCTCGCCAGGAAGTCAGCTTCAGCCAGTTCATTGAACTGGCTGAAAGCGGACAAGTCAGTGAAATCACGATTCAGGGCCAGAATATTTCTGGAACTTACGGCAGCACCGCCTTTCGCACCTACGCCCCGGAAGATCCTTCCCTGATCGCAATGCTGCGCGAAAAAGGAATCAGAATTACCGCCAAGCCTGAAGACCAGTCCCCTTTATGGCAGTCGATCCTGATTTCCTGGTTTCCGATGCTGCTCTTGATTGGCGTCTGGATCTTTTTCATGCGTCAGATGCAGGGCGGTGGCGGCAAGGCCATGTCTTTCGGCAAAAGTCGCGCCAAGCTTCTGAATGAGGATCAGAAAAAGGTTACCTTCAAGGATGTAGCCGGCATCGAGGAAGCCAAGGAGGAACTCGAAGAAATCATCAATTTCTTAAAAGAGCCTAAAAAGTTCACCCGCCTGGGCGGCAAGATTCCCAAAGGCGTTTTGCTGGTCGGCCCTCCGGGTACCGGCAAAACCCTGCTCGCCAAAGCCATTGCCGGAGAAGCCGAAGTTCCCTTTTTCAGCATCAGCGGTTCTGATTTTGTCGAGATGTTCGTTGGCGTCGGGGCTTCACGGGTCCGCGATCTTTTCACTCAGGGCAAAAAGAATGCTCCCTGCATTATCTTCATTGATGAAATTGATGCTGTCGGACGCCATCGAGGGGCCGGCCTGGGCGGTGGCCATGATGAAAGAGAACAGACCCTGAATCAGCTTTTGGTGGAAATGGACGGTTTTGAATCAAATGAAGGTGTGATTCTGATTGCCGCCACCAACCGTCCCGACGTCCTTGACCCGGCCCTGCTCCGACCTGGCCGTTTTGATCGCCAGGTGGTGGTTCCCAACCCCGATGTCAAAGGCCGCGAAGGCATTCTCAAGGTTCATGCCCGTAAGGTTCCCCTGGCCAAGGACGTAGACCTTAAGGTCGTCTCGCGCGGGACCCCGGGTTTTACCGGCGCCGACCTGGCCAATCTGATTAATGAAGCCAGCCTGCTCGCGGCCCGGGAAGATAAAAAAGAGGTCGAAATGACCGACCTTGAAGAAGCCAAGGACAAGGTCATGATGGGCGCGGAACGGCGCAGTCTGGTGATCAGTCATGACGAAAAAATCAACACCGCCTATCATGAAGCCGGACATGCTCTTGTCGCGCGGCTGCTGCCGGGCACCGATCCGATTCATAAAGTCACTATCATTCCCAGGGGGCGGGCCCTAGGGCTGACGCAGCAGCTGCCGATCGATGAGCGGCACACCTACAACAAGGATTATCTGATCAACAATATCATCGTTCTTCTTGGAGGCCGGGTAGCAGAAGAAATTGCTCTCAATCATATCACTACCGGGGCTGGTAACGACATCGAAAGGGCTACCAATCTGGCCCGGAAAATGGTCTGCGAATGGGGTATGGGGCGAATGGGCCCGGTCAGTTTCGGCAAGAAGGAGGAACACATCTTTCTCGGTCGGGAAATGGCCCAAAATCGCGACTTCAGTGAAAAAACCGCGATTGAAATTGATGATGAGATCAAGGAGATTGTCCATGATGCTCATGCCAAGGCCCTTCAGCTGGTAACTGATAACCGGCAGTCCCTGGATAAACTGGCGCAAAAGCTTTTGGAAAAGGAAAGCATTAACGGAATTGAGGTCGATGAAATCATCGGCTTAGTCCAGACCGGAGCAACTACCGACAAGGTAAGCGAGAGTGCCGTCACCGATGCCGTTGCAAAGCAGAGCAACCCCTCTCCGGCTGAGGGACAGGCTTGAAAAACCGTGCGTGCGACTGAAGCAAAGAACCGGTCTTCAGAGACCGCCTTCTACCTGGGGCAACCATGGCAAATCAGCAAAGAACTGATCTCTGCCAAAGGAATGAAACCGGACATCAGACTTTTACGTCAGGGCGAGCGGTGTCTGGTTGCTAAGGATTTTCGTAACAAAGGCTGGATCGCAGCCCATCTATGGGGCCCTCTCAGTTTGGCCTATGAAAGATTTCTCCTGGACAAAGCCGCCGGGATGAGCGGCATTCCTCAGGTTGTCGGGTTTGAAAATTACAAGTGCTTGTTGATTACCTGTATCAACGGTGAAGAAATCAAAAGCTGCCGTCGCCGGCTGGACGGCAGCTTTTTCACCAAGCTTCTGAGGCTTGCCGATGATTTACATGATCGCGGTGTGCTTCACCTTGACCTCGGCCACAAAAGTAATATCATGGTGGATGTCAACGGCAATCCGGCAATTATAGATTTTAATTCATCCCTATTCCTGCCTCCAAATCGTTTTTTCCGGCCGTTGATTAGACGGCTGGCTTTAGTGGACAGGTACTCCATTCTCAGATTAAAGGTTAAATATCGTCCTCAGGAGTGTACTAAAGAAGAACAAAGCCAGGTCAAGTTTTTTTTGCGTGTACGTAAGCTCTGGATTTTTGATCGTCTTTTGCGTAAAATCACTAATTTGAGTAAACGCGCCCCCAGTAAACCTGAAAAGAAATCATAATAAAAAACGGCACCTACCTATGCGTAATTATTATGTTCGACTTTTAGATATCAGATCAGCTCACGACGCTGCGGCTCTGATGCGCCAGATCGGCACCGATATTCACGGTGTCAGCCTGATGAAGAACAAGATGCTGCATTACAGTTTCCGTGTCGGTCCTCTACCCGCTGCGGCGGCTAACATCATCAAGCAGGAAATGCTTGCGGTCGGTGGCGAGGCTGCGGTTACTCGGGGGGTAATCAACTGCAGCGTCGATGCCAGTGATGCCATTTTAAGCGCGACCCGTAAGCAATTCCGCAAATTCTGCCAAAAACTCAGGGCCCAGCCTTTTTCCTTGGCACAGATGGCAGACCGGCTTGAAATCACTCTCAAAAACCAGGAAAAACACAGCGGTTGTCTTTTCAAGTGCAGGGACCTGGAGGCTGATCTGAAACAAAGATCACTGATCATGGGCATTCTTAATGTCACCCCTGATTCATTTTCCGACGGCAATCGCTTTTTTACTCCGAAAGAAGCCCTTAATCAAGCCTGCGCCATGATCGAAGATGGGGCGGACATTATAGATATCGGTGGAGAATCCTCCAGACCCGGAGCCGACACGGTAAGCGACGAAGAAGAGATTCGTCGAGTACTGCCGGTGATTGAGACTCTGCGGCACCGTTTTCCGGGGCTGCCGCTTTCGATTGACACCTGTAAAAGTCGAGTCGCGGCGGCCGCCATTGACGCCGGAGCCGATCTTGTCAACGACATCAGCGCTTTTAATTTTGACCCGGAAATGGCAAAGGTTGCTGCCGCCGGTAAGGTTTACGTCTGTCTTATGCATATGCAAAAACAGCCGAAAACCATGCAGCAGGATCCCTTTTACCAGGATCTGTTCGCAGAAATCTCAACTTATTTTGAGGTAGCTATTGCCACGGCTATGGCGGCCGGAATCGTGCGGGAGAAATTGATTCTTGATCCGGGAATCGGTTTTGGTAAAACCATCGAACATAATCTTCTGCTGCTTAAACATCTGCGCGAGTTCCGTGGCTTTGATCTACCGTTGCTGATTGGAACCTCACGCAAATCATTTATCGGTAAACTGACCGGTGCGTCGGTGAACCAGCGCCTCGCGGCATCCGTTGCCACCGCGGCCCAGGCCGTTTGCAACGGAGCTGCAATCGTTCGCGTCCATGATGTCGCGGCGACCAGGCAGGCGCTTACGATTATCGATGCCATCAAAAACGTCCAACGCTGATAAAGACTGAGATTTATGACTCAATTTGTCGAGACCCTGCTCAACAGTCGCTGGCTTGACGCTATTGATATCATTATTGTCGCGATACTAATTTACCAGATCCTGCTGATCATTCGGGGCACGCGCGCCTTTCAAATTCTTCTCGGTCTTTTTCTGATTTTCATTTTTTACCAGGTTTCATTACTGCTCGAATTCTACACCCTGCACTGGATTCTGAACAGCTTTCTGAGCTCGATTATCCTGATCGTCATCGTTCTTTTCCAGAATGAAATTCGCCGGGCGCTGGCCAAATTCGGCAAAACCTCATTTGCTCTTAACCACGCCGAAGAACTCTATTACCTTGATGGGATCATTAAAGCCTGCACGACCATGTCGCTGAAAAGGATCGGAGCTCTGATTGTCTTCACCAGGGAAAACAAAATTCCCGGCATTGTTGAAGGCGGGGTTGAAATCAACGCCAAAATCAGTGATGCCCTCTTGCTGAGCATTTTCAACCCCTCATCTCCGATACATGACGGCGCGGTCATTATTGATGATGGTAAAATCGTTGCCGCCGGCTGTTTTCTTCCCCTGGCTATCGACCCTATGATTGAAAAAGCCTACGGCACCAGACACCGGGCCGCCATGGGTGTTTCCGAAGATACGGACGCGGTGGTGGTTGTCGTTTCTGAAGAAACCGGTCGCATTTCCGTTTGCATCGGGGGCAAAATAACCAAGGAGCAGAATGCTGAATCGTTAAGCCGGGTTTTAAATAATATTTTTTCACCGACACGCAACAAGTCAGGCATCTTAAAAACCTTAAAAAACATTTTCCCGGCCACAGAAAAATCGCATTAGTACCTTACAGGTTATTTTCTTGTTTTTTTCAACATTTTTTCAACCACAAAAACAAAAAAATGTTAAGTGCTTCACGGGTTACCCCCGAAGGGGATGTCCCGTGAAGAAACTTATCCAGCTCTGCTGAGTCTGATAAGAGCACTTATTTGCGGGCCGTGAAAAATCATTTGGGTTGTGGGATCATTCCCGCATTAGAAATTTACCGGATCGTTAACCAGAATCTCAAGCCTGATCTGAAATAGCAACTATGGCTCCACTAAGATCCCTTTTTTTTGAGAATCTAACCCTGAAGATTCTCTCTGTTTTTATCGCCGCCCTGCTCTGGTTTTTTGTCTCCGTCAAAAGTAAAACTGAGATGGCTTTAAGCGTACCCATTGAGTTTACCTCCATTCCGGCAGACATGGCTATCATTTCCAGGGTTCCGACCAGTGTTCATATCAGGGTTAAAGGCACCAAAACACTGCTGCGCCCTTTGAACAGCACCCCGCCTTCAATCAGTGTCAATCTCGACAAAGCGACAACCGGTAAAAATATTATTCGTCTCAGCAACCAAACCTTCAATGACCTGCCCCTGGGGGTTGACGTTGTGCTTCTCGACCCTGAAACTCTGGTTCTTGAACTTGACCGCTTTGTCAAGGTCAACCTGCCGATCAACATCCAAACCAATGGCCTGCCGCCGAAAGGTTATCAGATCAGAGAAATCAGGATTGAACCACCCAAGGCCCTAATTCGCGCTTCGGAAAGCTACCTTCAACGACATGACACCGTTTTTTCTGAACCTCTCGATGTCAGCCAACTGCGGCAAACAACTAAATTTGAAGTCAAGCTCCTGACCCCTTCCGAGGAGCTCAAGCCGGTCAACCCGGAAATTCCGATAATCGCCACCGTGGAAGTTGAAGAAACCCTGGTTCAGAGAGTTATCAAAGGCATCAGAATAGAATTTAAAAACCGCGACAACGAAAATGGTCGCATCGGTATCAGCAATTATTTTGTTGATCTTGTCGTCGAATGCCCGCTGCTCATGCAGGTGGATGATATTCGTAAAGAAGCCCGAATCAGTGTCGATCTGGGGCCCTTGCAAGAAGATCTTGAGAATGGGTACTATACCTTTCCGGTCATGGCTGAGCTTCCAGACAAGATTCTGCTTTTGTCAATGGATCCAGCAGAGATTGAAATAGTTTTCAAGAAGAATACAGGTGGCGGCTGATGGCGGGGTATATATATCTTTAGAACTCATCGCCGAACTACGCCTCAGCATCAAGAATAAGGAACTTTGACCATGGCCAAACTATTCGGCACCGACGGTGTCAGAGGCACCGCCAATATCGAGCCCATCACAGCGGAAACCGCCCTGCAGATCGGTCGGGCCACCGCCTATGTCTGCAAAGACAGAGACCATCGCCATAAAATCGTTATCGGCAAGGATACCAGGCTTTCCGGATACATGTTGGAAAGCGCTCTGGTGTCGGGAATCTGTTCCATGGGGGTGGACGTTCTCCTTATCGGCCCCATGCCGACTCCCGGAATCGCCTTTTTGACCCGCAGCATGCGCGCCGATGCCGGCATGGTGATTTCGGCCTCTCACAACCCTTTTCAGGATAACGGAATCAAAATTTTTTCCCGGGATGGTTTTAAGCTGCCGGACTGCGAGGAAGAGCGCATTGAAGATCTGATCATCAATCGCCGAATCGATCAATTGCGTCCCACGGCCGGCGCCATCGGCAAGGCTTTTCGGATTGACGACGCCAACGGTCGTTACATAGTGTTTCTAAAAAACACCTTCCCTGATTCACTGACCCTCGACGGCATGAAACTGGTGGTTGACTGTGGTAACGGTGCCGCTTATAAAATTGCGCCGGCGGTTTTTGGTGAATTGGGAGCGGAAGTTATCTGTCTGGGAATTAACCCGGACGGCAAGAATATCAATGCCGGCTGCGGTTCTCTGCATCCGGAAAAACTTCAGCACAAGGTTATCGAGGAACACGCTGATCTCGGTATCGCGTTTGACGGTGACGCGGACCGGGTTATTTTTGTTGATCACCGCGGCAAGGTAGTTGACGGTGATCAGATCATGGCGGTCTGCGCCCTGCATCTGCAAAAGCGTAAGCGCTTAAAAAAAAATACCGTGATCGCCACGGTAATGAGTAATCTCGGCCTGGAAAGAACTCTGGCGGAGAATGGTATTAAATTGCTTCGAACCCAGGTCGGCGACCGTTATGTTGTGGAAAAGATGCGAGCTGACGATTATAACTTTGGGGGAGAACAGTCCGGGCACCTGATTTTCATGGATCACAACACTACCGGCGACGGAATTCTTTCCGCCCTTCAGGTGCTTGCCGTTATCCGCGAGGAAGAAAAAAATCTGGCTGAGCTGGCGGCGGTAATGGAAATCTTCCCTCAGATTTTGATCAATGTTCCGGTGCGGGAAAAAATTCCTGTCAACACGGTCTCAGAGGTTCACCGGCAGGTGCTGGAAGTCGAAAAAAAGCTTGGCCACCGAGGTCGGTTGCTGATCCGTTATTCCGGAACTGAAAACAAGCTCAGAATCATGCTGGAGGGCGAAAATTTCGATGAAATAAAAATTTTCGCCGAGGATTTGGCCAGCTCAGTCAATCGCTTTATGGCCTAAGACCAGTTGTCGGACCCCCTCGGCATCCAGTCCCAGCTCATGGCGCAGCTCGCTGAGCGAACCATGAGTAATGAAACGATCCGGCAAAGCTGCGGTTACCACCCGGCTGGACCAGAGCCTTTGGGCTGCCATAAACTCAAGCACCCCGCCGCCAAAACCACCGGCCGCGACATTCTCTTCAAAGGTAAAAACCAGACGAAACCCACTTAAAGATTCCCGCAGTAAAGCTTCATCAAACGGCTTAATGTAACGGCAATTGATCACTTGGCAGTTGAAATTGTCCTCTGTCGCCATTTTTTCAGCCGCCACCACCACCGTGGCAACACAAGAGCCCACGGCCAGCAAAACCGCGTCCTGTCCCGGGCGAACGATTTCCCAGCTGCCTATCGGAATGATTTTGAAGTCGTTATCCAGCGTCACCCCCAATCCATTTCCCCGGGGATAACGTAGCGCCACCGGCCCGTCATGTTGGAGACTGGTAAACAGCAGATGCTGCAGCTCATTTTCATCTTTGGGGGCCATGATCGTCAGATTCGGAATCATCCGCAAATAGGAAATATCAAAAGTTCCATGATGGGTGGCGCCATCCTCACCGACCAGGCCGGCCCGATCCAGACAGAAGGTAACCGGAAGTTTCTGCATGGCAACATCGTGAAGCACCTGATCAAAAGCCCGCTGAAGAAAGGTTGAATAGATTGCCACATAAGGTTTTAAACCCTGACTGGCCATCCCTGCGGCCATGGTCACTCCGTGTTGTTCGGCAATGCCGACGTCGTAGACCCTGGCGGGATATTTCGCGGCCATGACTTCGACCCCGGTTCCCGCCGGCATCGCGGCCGTAATGCCGACTACCCGATCGTCCAGTTCCGCCATTTTTTTTAAGGTCTGGCCAAAAACTTCAGTAAAGGTCGGGGCTTTGGGAACTCCACAACCAATTTTCCGACCGCTGACAAGGTCAAAAGGGGCCACGCCATGAAAACTGGCCGGATCGGCTTCCGCCGGACCGTAACCCTTACCTTTCTGGGTAACCACATGAACCAGAATGGGGCCGTCCAGATGGCTGACGTTTTCAAAGGTTTCGATCAGGGTCTCAAGATCATGACCCGGCAGGGGGCCGACATACTGAAACCCCAGATCTTCAAAGATGGTTCCCTCCGGCATGAGAAATCCCTTGAAGGATTCTTCCGCCCGTTTAACCATTTTGAAAACACTTTCGCCAAATCTGGGAATATTGGTCAGCACTGATTTGACATCATGGCGCAAACGATTGACCGCAGAACCGGTAAGAATCCGGTTCAAATAAGCGGACAGAGCGCCGACATTGGGAGAAATCGACATTTCATTGTCGTTAAGAATGACTAGTAGATCGCGGTCCAGAGAACCGGCGTGGTTCAAGGCTTCAAAAGCAAGTCCGGCGGTCATTGAACCGTCTCCGATCACCGCGATCGCACGCTGCCGGCGATGATGGTGTTCCGCCGCCAGAGCCATCCCCAGCGCCGCTGAAATCGATGTGCTGCTGTGACCGACGTCAAAGGTATCGAAAGGACTTTCTTCCCGTTTGGGAAAACCGCTCAGGCCTCCGGATTGCCGCAGGGTTGCAAAACGCCGAGCCCGCCCGGTCAGAATCTTATGGGCGTAAGCCTGGTGCCCGACATCCCAGACAATCAGATCGCGCGGGGTCGCAAACACATAATGTAAAGCGATGGTCAACTCAACTACACCCAGTGACGGAGCCAGATGACCGCCGTTACGGGATACCGTCTCAAGAATCAGATGTCTGATTTCGGCCGCGAGATGAGGAAGTTCCTCCATCCGCAGAGCTCGCAGATCATCCGGGTCGTTTATTTTATCAATTAGTTTCATGCTCTGCTTCCAGCATGGCGAACCTAAACCAGATCATCCAAAGTATATTCGCCACTGTCGACTATTTTTTTTAAACGATGCAAGGCCGCTTTTTCCAGTTGCCTGATCCTTTCCCTGGTCAGATTAAGTTCTTTTCCGATTTCCTCAAGTGTCTGCGTCTCCTCTTCGGAAAGACCAAAACGCCGAGTGATAACCAGTCTTTCCTTGGGACTCAATTCATCCAGCCAACAAAGAATAATCTTCAGGCGCAGGTCATGATCAAGCCGTTCAAGCGGGTTCTCACTATTTTCATCGGCCAGTAGTTCCAACGAGATAGTACTGCCATCTTCCCGGTCGTCTTCACTATTGGCCCCGTTGCCGGAAGTCAGACTGACCAGATTATTGAGGCGAACCATAGCCGGTGCAAACGAGGTAAACTCATGCTCAATGTAAGCCGCGACCTCTTCAAAACTGGGATCACGGTCGAACTCACGAAAAAATTTCTGGCGACCCTTGAGATAGGTATTGAATTCGTCAACCACATGCACGGGTAAACGGATTATCTTGCTCTGGCTGATCAGGGCCCGACTCATGTATTGCCTGATCCACCAAACCGCGTAAGTGGAAAATCGGCATTTAAAATCGGGATTAAAACGCTCCACCGCGCGAATCAAACCAAGATTACCCTCTTCAATCAAGTCCTCGGTCGGTAGACCGCGATTCTGATAATGACGCGCCAGATGAACCACCAGGCGCAGGTTGGCTTCAATCATCTGTTGTCGCGCCTTTTCATCACCTTTCTGCACCCGTTGAGCCAGATTTATTTCCTGGGCCTCATTGAGCAGCGGGATATTACGAATTTCATCCAGATAGGATTCAAGCGCCCCGTTGAAAAGGTGTTTATCATCTCCCGCCATGGCGTTCTACCAATTTGACAAAACTGCAGGCCAGCAAACGCTCGCTTGCAAAATCACGGTCACCGTACCGGGTAATCCGATACAGATGCTGCCCCTGGGACGTGGCCAGGGGGATTACCAGCCGCCCACCGATAGTTAGTTGTTCGAGTAAAGGGGCCGGTGGTTTTTCCTGAGCGACGGCGGAAACCGCAATGGCGTCAAAAGGGGCGGCATCAGGCCAGCCGTAGCTGCCGTCAAAGATCTTGACCAGTACGTTCGTACATCCGAGCTGGTCAATCAAACGGCGCGCGGGAATAGCCAGAGAACGTAATCTTTCCACCGCATACACTTTCTGGGCCAAAAACGAGAGCAGCACCGTCAAATAACCGGAACCCATGCCGATATCCAGAACCTTTTCCCGACCATTTAAAGCCAGGGCCGACAAAATATAAGCCACGATATAAGGCTGACTGATGGTTTGCCCCTCCCCGATCGGCAACGGCGAATCACCGTAGGCCTGGTGCGCGAGACCGGAGTCGACAAAAAGATGGCGCGGCACCTGCCGCATCACCTCGACAACTCGTGGATCGGTAATCCCTCGAGCAATTATCTGTTCTTCCACCATTCGTTTACGCAGGAGAGCGAAGTCCATCGATGTGATTTCCCTTTAAACTAAACCCTAGAGTCAAACCTGGTTTTCCCGAACCAAATTTATCTGCTTTTACCGGATCGACTTAAGAATTGCAAAGATATTTCGGTCACTGCTCAATAAATTTTTCCGCCATGATGGCGGCCGTGGCCCCGTCGCCAATTGCGGTGGCCACTTGCCGCAAAGGCTTACGCCGGACATCTCCGGCGGCAAAAAGACCAGGGCAGGAGGTCACGGTGTCTTCTCCGGCCTTAATATAACCTTTGTCGTCTCTGGCAACCAGTTCGGCGACCAGTTCGCTGTTAGCCTGCATGCCGACATAGATAAAGATTCCAGACACCGGCAAGACACGCTCTTCCTGGGTTTTCAGATTTTGCACCCGAATCCCGGTGACCTCTCTGTCGCCGATAATGGCAAGCGGTATATGTGACCAGACCACCTCGATCTTAGGATTGGCCAAGGCCCTTTCCTGCACAATTTTTTCGGCCCTTAACTGATCCCGCCGATGAATAATATAGACCTTGCTGGCGAATTTAGTGAGAAAAATGGCTTCCTCAACGGCCGAATTGCCGCCGCCGATGACCGCCAGTTCCTGATCCTTGAAAAAAGCTCCGTCACAGGTTGCACAATAGGAAACTCCGGCGCCCTTGAGTTCTTCTTCTCCGGGAATTCCCAGCGGAGTCCAGGAGCTGCCGGTCGCCACAATCAGGGTTCGGGTAAAAAGCTGATCTTGGTTGGCGCAGGTTATCAGGAAGCCACCGTCCCGGCGTTCAACCTGCAGCCCTTCCTGAAACTGGCGTACTTCCAGACCAAACCGTTTGGCCTGAGTCTCAAACAGGGGCCCGATTTGAGCTCCGGTGATCCCTTCGGGAAAACCGGGGTAATTGTCAACCATCTCGGTTGTGGCAATCTGTCCCCCCATAATCATCTTTTCGAGCAGCACACATTTCAATCGCGCCCGGGCTGCGTAAAGTCCGGCGGTCAACCCGGCCGGTCCGCCACCAATAATCAAAACCTCATAATTATTATCACTGTCCGCCATTGGCATCTCCTTTTGATTGTATCGCTTCTGGGAAAGTTTTATTGAACCATCTATTTCAGGGCTCGGTGAGAATTTCATCGGTTATCTCTATCAAACTGAAATGGGGCTGGTTATAAACAAAGGTTGTCTCCGGTAAAGGGCTGTCAGGATTGAATTCACTAAGTTCCAGGACTATCCGAGCCTTATTGCCGAGAACCTCAAATCTGCGAGCAAAAATTTGCCCTGCCTGATCTTCGAGCAGCTCACTAAGACGAATATGTATTTCCTGGCCGTCGACAAAACGAACCACCTTAATCAAAGCTCGGCCTTCATCCTGGACAAGGTAGGCAGACACCGCGCCTTTAGCTGATAATTGCTCGTCATCTTCTTGCGGTCGGCTGAGCAATAGCTGCCAGTCTGTAAAAAGTACCGTCGGCAGCTGCCAGCCCAACCGGCCCTGTGGATGAAAGAATCTATCCATTTCAGAAACCGCTCCCTGCCAGGTTCGCTGCCGGCGCGCGTCGGAAAACCAGAATTGCTCATCTTTTATCAGAATCTGTGCCGCCACGCCCCCAAAAGGCATCAACCACTGAATTTTGAGTTTCCCCGGTGGCTCTAAAAAAAGTCTTATTTTATGTTTTTCCTGGCTTCCATCAAGCCTCTGCCAGGAAAGAACGGCCGTACTTTTTAGCTGCTGTACCGGCAGTAGGCTCGCCCAAGCCCGTCGCCCATCATCTTGATCGGTAAAAATAACGGCGGCCTCCCTTGACAGTCGCCCGCAAGCCGTAAAGACCGTAAACAGCAACAGGAACAACACTATTGAATAAAGGGGGAATTTGAAGACTTTCACGGGCAAAGTTCTAACCATTCAGAGGGTTTCCACCTGGACAAGCATTTTGTTTAACGTTGAAAACGTTTCTCGATCTCGCCTCGTTCCAGGACAAAATAGAGAGGCCGTCCATGCGGGCAGGTATGAGCCAGAGGGGAGGCATCCAGCTTTGCCAACAAGGTTTGTATTTCACCGCCATGCAGAGGCCGGTTGGCCTTGACGGCCAGACGACAGGCCAGATGGGCCAAAAGATCATTCAGCAGGGAAGTTTCCCGGCCCCGCCCCCCGCTATCGATATCGGCCAGGGTCTGACGGAAAACCGTCGCCTGATCCAGTCCTTCCAGCAATAATGGAACCGTATGCAGAGCCAGGGTTCGCGGCCCCAGACAAACAAATTCAAAACCCAGTTCCAGCAGCAGCTTGCGTGATTTTTCCGCCAGAGCTTCTTCCTCGTAGGTACATTCAACCTGAATCGGCAGGAGCAGGGTTTGGGCCGTACCATCTCCGGCGCGCCGCTCCTTGAGTTCGTCGAAAAGAACGCGCTCATGGGCGGCATGCTGATCAAGAACATAACACTTGTTTTCACTCTGCAGCACAAGATAAGAATTCCAGAGACTTCCAACAACCGTCATGGCGGCAAAAAAACCTCTGTCAGCTCTTTTAAAGCCCGGAAAAGATCGCTCTGTGGGCCGGTTCATGAAATCAGGGGTGAAGGAGTCTGAAAAAAAGGCTTCCCGGTCGGCACCGTGACCACTTTGTCTGCTGGAACAATGATCTTCCGCTTTAAACTCAAAACGGCTTTCCCCCACCTGCATGCCGGCGTGCCGGCATGCGCAGTCCGATGATCGCGGCAAGGGCTTGCGACTACTGAGTTCCTCCTCAGGCCCGGTTTCTTTTCCAAACTCAGGCGGCAGGCCGTAGAGCAAGATCTCGGTTGAAGGGTGCTCGGGGAAATTCGCCTTCTCAACCATAGCCATTTGATTTTGTTCGCTTCGCCCCAGACCAGGAATTATTCCTTCCGGATAGCCGCTCAAGATCTCAGCGACGGCCCGGCGAATCAGGGCAAAAATGCGGCCGCCGTCGGTGAAACGTACCTCTTCCTTGGCCGGATGGACATTGACATCAACCCCTCCGGCCGCCACCTCAAGAAAAAGAACCGCCGCCGGATAACGTCCCCGGGGCAGGGTGCCTTCATAGGCCTTAAGCAGAGCCTGAAGCAGAGCTTTATCCCGGACCGCTCGCTGATTGACAAAAAAATAGAGGTCGCGGCTGTTGGGCCGCTGCACCTGAGGCAGACTGACATAACCCCGAAGTCTGGCCCACTCACCTCCGACACTTCCCAGCTCTCGCAGCTCACCTCCCGGTTCCAGCCCGAGAATCTGGCTCACCCGGTCAATCTCACGATCACCCTTGGTCAGATTAAGGAGTGTACGCCCATCATGTTCAAGCCGAAAAGAACAATCGGCATGCGCGATGGCAAAACGCTGCAGGCGTTCGAGTACGGCGCCCCGCTCGGTGTTGGTGGTTTTTAGGAACTTTTTCCGAACCGGAACCGAAACAAAAAGGTCGCGGACCGTAATCCTGGTACCTACCGGAGCGCCAACCTGACTTTCCCGAATCTCTCCTCCGGAACTGACCTCAAGCTTAACTGCGGCCTCCATGGCGGCGGTTCGCGAAATCAGAGTGAAGTCAGAAACCGAGGCGATACTCGGCAAGGCTTCGCCTCGAAATCCGTAACTGGTGACCCCGAAAAGATCAGCCGCTGAAATGATTTTACTGGTCGCATGCCGTTCCAGGGCGAGGCGGGACTGGTCCGCATCCATGCCGTAGCCGTTATCGATTACCTCAATCAGATTCTTGCCGCCCTCTTCAATCAGCACCCGAATCTGGTCGGCGCCGGCATCGAGGGCATTTTCGACCAGCTCCTTAACGACCGAAGCCGGTCTTTCGACAACTTCACCCGCCGCGATTTGGTTGCAGACTTCCGGGGCCAGCAGGCGAATCCGGGTGCTCTGATCTGGTTTCATGCCGTAAAAATCCTCTCTTGGCGTTCTTTGACAATTTCCGCCGGAACTAGAGCGAGAAAAATTCGGGCGGCGAGCGCCAGAATCAGCAGATCATCAAGCTGACCAAGACCCGGAATCACCAGATCGGGCAGCAAATCGTAGGGAGATAAAAAATAGAGCAAGGCCCCTGAAGGAATCAGCTTATAATAAAAAGGCACCCGGCGATCGCCCAGCAATCGCCAGCAAAGCCGCGCGGTCGACAAGAAGCGCCGCCACCAAGTGGGATCACTGAAGAACTGAGAGTTACGTGATCGACTCATGCGCTTCCAGATATTGTTCAATCTCAGCGACCAGGGCCGCGACCAGATGTTCTTCCGGCAATTTTCTCAAAACCCTGCCCTGGCGAAAGATCAACCCCACACCCCGCCCTCCGGCGATTCCGAAATCAGCGTGCTGAGCCTCCCCGGGACCGTTGACCACGCAACCCATGACTGCGACTTTCAGGGGAGCCCGAACATGGGCCAGGGCTTTTTCGACCTCTTGCGCCAGCCTGATAAGCTCGATTTCCGTGCGTCCGCAGGTCGGGCAGGAAATCAACTCGATGCCGCGTTGTCTTAGACCCAGGCTTTTCAAAAGTTCAAACGCGACAAAGATCTCTTCTTCCGGAGCCGCGGTCAGAGAGACCCGCAGGGTGTCGCCCAGGCCTTCACCCAGAAGCAGAGCCAGCCCCGCGGCCGACTTGATGGCGCCGCGCAACTGAGTGCCGGCCTCGGTAATCCCGATATGAAAAGGATAATCCACGCGCTTGGCCAAAAGCCGGTAGGCCGTCAGGGTGTTCCTGATGTCTGAAGATTTGAGTGAGATCTTGATCAACTCGAAATTCTCCTCCTCAAGCAGCCGAACATGCGTCATCGCGCTTTCAACCAGGGCTTCAGGGGTGTAACCGTATTTATCAACAATAGCCTTTTCCAGGGAGCCAGCGTTAACCCCGATGCGAATCGGAACCGACCGCTCGCGACAGGCGGCCACCACCTCGCGCACCCGAAGCGTGGAACCGATATTGCCGGGATTCAGCCGCAACCCGTCAACCCCTTCCGCCACCGCCAGAAGGGCCAGACGATGACTGAAATGAATGTCCGCCAGCAGCGGAAGCGCAATTTTCTTTTTAATCCGGGAAAGTTTTCTGGCCGCGTCCTCATCCGGCACCGCGACCCGAATCAGCTCGCAACCAACCTGCTCCAGACGTTTGATCTGGGCCACCGTCGCCGCCACATCGCGAGTATCGGTGTTGGTCATCGACTGCACCGAAATCGGCGCCTGTCCCCCAATTGAAACTTCTCCGAGCCTGATCTGCCGGCTATCTCGCCGGGGCCAGAAACTCATGCGGTTTTTCTCCTTGAAAACTGAATTCCATGATTCATCTCATGCCGGCTCCTTCAACTTTCAGGAACTTCCATGCAGTGGTATGGCATACCATTTATCGAGATAATCCTCAAGTAATAATAATTCTGAGACCCTTAAGGCTATCGGAAAACCTATGCCCGCTCTATCGATCACTGACGTTAAGGTCTACAAAAAACAGGTGACAAAACGGCCGGTGAAGTGTATTATACTCCGCCGCTTTCGGCAGGCCGCTTATCGCTGAACACACTTCTCAGGCTCAGAACAAATTTAACCCAGGCAGGATTAGCGGGCCCGACGGCAGCAGGTTTGTTGATCGTAAATCGTTTATGAAAGTTTAATACTCTGTCGCGAGGAGAGACAGGTTTCTTCTCATGTTCTTAAAGCCGGTGGATAATCACGGCAGCCGAGCCGCAGAAAAGAATGGACGTCAGGGATATATCACGGCATTACGAGAGGCGGAAGATGAATAAGGCCTACCCACCACGGTCAGAGAAAAGAGCATCCATTGACGAGGCTCCGGCTCTGACCATTGCCGGAGCCGGAATCAGCGGCCTGGCGGCCGCCTGGTATGCCACTCGGGCAGGTCTTTCCTGCCGGGTGCTGGAAAGCGATAACCGCGCCGGCGGCAACGCCTTGACGATCACAGGCCCTGAGGGCTTCCGCTATGATTCCGGCGCCCATCGTTATCACGACCGGAATCAGGAGGTTACCGCCGATCTGAAACAGCTTATGGGCGATCTCCTGCTCCGGGTGGAGGCCCCCAGCCAGATCTTTTTTGCCGGACGTTTTATTGACTTTCCCCTTTCCCCTTTCCCCTCTCAATCTCGTCACGTCTTTGGGATTTACCTCATGCCTGCGAGGCACCCGCGACCTTCTATTCTCCCGGCTTACCTATGACGGCAAACCGTTTACCTCTTTTGCCGATTTCGCCTTGACAACCTATGGGCGCACCATTGCCGAGCCTTTTCTCTTGAACTACTCAGAAAAGCTTTGGGGGCGACCGTGTGAAGATTTGTCTCCGGCCATTTCCGGAAAAAGGCTGGAGGGTTTGAATGTCAGAACCTTTCTATTGGAAGCCTTACGGGGGAAACGGGCAAAAACCAAACACCTGGATGGTACTTTCTATTATCCGAAAGGCGGCATCGGCGGCATCGCCGACCGCATGACCAGATCAGTTAATCCGGAAATCTTTCAATGGCGCTGCCCGGTGACCGAAATTAATCACTATGACTCTCAAATAACCTCCATGGTCGCCGGAGACAAGGTTTGGCCTGTTAACGAATTGCTTATCACCTTTTCCCTGCCCCGGCTGGTAACGCTGCTGAACCCGGCGCCGCCGCTTGAAATCCTGGAGCTGGCCGCGGGGTTGCGCACGCGCCATGTGGTGCTGGTGGCGCTCTTTCTCAACGGTGCGCCGCTGACGACTAACGCTTCCCTTTATTTTCCCGAGCGCCGCTTTATCTTTACCAGGGTTTATGAACCGCTGAACCGTTGCCGTACCATGGCGCCGTCGGGCAGCACCTCGCTGGTCGCGGAAATCCCCCCTGCGAATCAAACCAGCAGGAAAATGGCTTTTGGGAAATGGATGATGAGCCGCTGATTCGCAAAGTCATCGCCCAGATGAGCGAAACCGGTCTGTTTGACTCGGCTCGGGTTATGGGGGCTGAGGTTTACCGGATGCGCGACGCCTATCCGGTGCTTGAAAAAAGATATGAACAAAGGGTGGGTGCTATCAGTTCCTGGCTCAAGCGTTTTACGAACCTGCATATCTCCGGCCGCAACGGAACCTTTACCTACATTCATATCCATGATCTCATGGCCCAGGCCCGGCAACTGGCCGGCCGTTTGTCGGGATCGTGCAGTCTCGGAATATGAAGCGTTCATTTTCAATGATACCGCGACCCGATGTTTCCTCAACCGCGCGAGGTTGGTAAAATCTGACAAGCTGTCTTTCCCCCATCACCTCTAACAATTCATGATAAAACAACCGTCAACGCCTCCCCATAATCAGCTGTTAAAGGAAGAAAGCTTGAAAACAAAAATACATGGGGGGCTAAACGTGCGCGCTTCGGCGTACTTGTGCTGTTGTCGATTTGCAGTGGTCTGGGAGCCCTGGTATTTCTGATAAAAATCGCCGACTGGAAAAGTCTTTTGACAATCTATAAAGCGCTGTCCTGGAGCATGCTGCTGGTAGCGCTTTTTTGCTACGGGACCACTTGGATCTTTCGTGTCGGGCGTTTTCGGCTGTTCCTGGAAAGCGGAGGCCAGGACATTTCCGCCCCTGGGATCTTCGCCGTTCTGATCAGTGGCTTTGGCCTTAATGCCTTTCTGCCGGGAAAAGCCGGAGAGGTGGCAACGATAATCTTTTTACGCTGGAAGGGCATCGCTGGAAGTACGGCGCTGGCGGCCGTGATCCAGGCCCGCATTCTTGATCTGCTGGCCCTGCTGACCCTGATGTCGACCGCCGGATTGCCGACCGCCCTGCAACTGTCAGCCGCGCCATATTCCCGAGCCGTACTGGCCGGAGCCGGACTGCTCACCATCGCCCCCATGTTGTTTATGGCCCTCGACCGCAGACAGAACCTCGAAAGATTTATTGAAAAGATGTACCGAAAACCACTTCTGAGCGCAACGGCAAAAACTCTGCATAAATTTCTGGTCGCCTACCGCAGAATCTGCCTGAACGGACGGCTGCTGGCGGCGACCGGTCTTTTCTCGCTGTTTATCTGGACGGGCGAGGGTATGGTTGCCTGGTTTATCACTAAGGCGGCAGCGGTTCCGGCATCATTGAGTGTTTGTCTTCTGGCGGTTTCCTTGGGGAATCTTGGTAAAGCCATACCTCTTACCCCAGGCGGGGTCGGGGTGTATGAGGCGATCATGGCCGCCGTTCTGCATGGCACCGGCCTGGACTGGGGCAGCGCCGTGGCGGTGGCCCTGGCGGATCATCTGCTGAAAAAAACCTGCAGTATCGGTATCGGCCTGCCGCTGGCCGTCCACCTTGTCGGAGATCGCGGCTGGAGCTGGCTGACGTGGAAGGAGGAGAAGACGTGAAACGGGGAAAATCCTTTAAAAAAAAGGCGGCCGGGCCGCGCCGCGATGAGCTGCCGGCCCTAAAGGAAAAACCCTTTGCCGCAACTGATCTTGCTGCCCTAAGCTGCCTGCTGCTTTTGATCCTAGTCGCGTATCTGCAGGTGCTGGATTTTGATTTCCTCAATTATGACGATATCGATTATGTTCTCGGCAATGAAATGGTCTCCCGGGGGCTCTCGTAGGGCGGCCTCAAATGGGCTTTTGTCTCTACCCTGCAGGCGCATTGGCATCCGCTTACCATGCTGTCGCACATGCTGGACGGCCAGTTATTCGGCCTGCAACCGGCCGGTCATCACGCCGGTAATCTGTTTCTTCATCTCGCCAACACCGGGCTGTTGTATGTTCTGATTCGCCGTCTGTTCTCAGGTGGCCGACCGACAGCCTTTTTCGTCGCCGCTTTTTTTGCAATCCATCCCCTGCATGTTGAATCTGTAGCCTGGGTGTCATCCCGCAAAGATCTGCTGAGTGGATTTTTCTTTTTGCTTACCCTACTTGCCTATGAACGCTTCAACCGGTCGAAAGAACTCCGCCGGCGCTGGTATCTGATAACCCTGGGATTAACGCTGGCGGGTCTGTTTTCCAAGGCCATGCTGGTGACGATTCCCGGGGTATTGCTGCTGCTCGATATCTGGCCGCTGGAACGCCTTAAGTCTGAGGGGGGTGCTCGCGACTTGGTCTGGCGAACGCTTAAAGACCTGCGGTTGTGGGTTGAAAAATTACCGTTTATCGGAGCCGGTCTGGCCATCTCCGCGCTGGCGTTATTTATGCGCCGGGAGCGGCTTAATTCTCCTGAACGCGACCTTCTGTCTTTCGGAGAACGTTGGCTGCGGGCGGTGGACGGAAGCGGTATGTATCTTGCCAAAACCGTCTGGCCTTTTGACCTGACCGTTGCGTATAAATATTTTCCGGCGGTGTCGGTATTGCGAGCGACGATATTTCTGGTTTTGTTGGCAGCGATTAACCTGGCGGCAATAGCCGTCAGGAAGCGTTACCCCTCCTTTTTTGTCGGCAGGTTCTGGTATCTGGGCATGCTGGCGCCGGTGGCCGGTCTCATGCAAACCGGGCCCCAGGAGTTGGCCTATCGCTATACCTACTTACCCCTGATCGGTATTTCTCTGATTATTGCCTGGGGGCTGCCGGTGCTTTATCGGTGGATTCTGCCGGCTCAGGCCCAACATTTCAAACCTTGGCCGGCAATTCTCGCGATCAGCCTACTGCTCGGCTGGTGGACCTTCACCTGCCGAGCCTGTGTCGGAGTCTGGCGCAACGAGGAAACCCTGCTCCGCCACGCCCTGCGGATCAACCCTTCTAACTGGCTGGCCTTAAACAACCTGGGATATGAGCTGCTTCGCCGGGGACAGAGCGAACCGGCTCTCAAGTATCTGAATCAGGCTTTCGCGCTTTCTCCGAACAAAATCAACATCAAGTCAAACCTAGCGCAGGCGTTATCCCGGGAGTTTTCCGACAGTGAGTCCCTGAAACGCGCGATCACCTTGTTCAGCGAAGTGTTGGCAAGCGATCCCAACCGTGAACAGGATCGCATCAATCTGGGCATAACCCTTGCCAAGGCCGGACGAAACAAAGAGTCATTACAGGTATTTGCCGAGGTCGTACGCAGGGATCCGGAGCAACCTAAAGGACATTACAATTACGCTCAGGTTCTGCTCACCGCCGGCCGCCCGCACGAGGCCCGCAAAGAGCTGGAAAGCGCGCTGCGGCTTGATCCCGGCTACCAACTCGCCCGTGATTTCCTAGCTCGACTCGAAAATCTCAGACAACCATGATCAACTCTCGTTGAAAATCTGTTTTTCAACCCAGGGAAAACCTGTTCAGCCTGAAGGCCAGGCCCCGGGGTTTCAGAAATTCCAGAAGGCATCAATCTCGTCGTCGGTAAAGTCCCAGATTGCGTCATGAGGAGGTAACTTCTCATCTCGAAAAAATTCCGGCAGACGGTCATGAACCTTGGTAAATCCGGCGGCCTGATTGAAGGCCCGTTCGGTTTTAAGTACCGATTTCCCCAAGTCGGTAACCTCATCGACGGTCAGGGAAAGACCATGACGGGCATTGATCATCGCGACCACGGCGGGTAATACGGAATCGTTATCAAGCAGGGCAAAAGCGGTAAAGATACAGAGCCCCGTACTGTCGACCGCGGCCGTGGCGATCTGCAGGTTACGGGAAAGTTCAACCTGCCCTTCTTTTTGCAGAGGATCAACATAGCCGCCGCTCTTTAAAATATTGGTGGCCACCGTGTAACCGGCAGTATGATCGGCTCCCATAGTCGAGGTGCAATAGGTTATTCCTATACCCTTGACGGCGCGAGGATCGTAGGCCGGAATCGCCTGGCCTTTGACCACTGGTACCCGGGTCAGACCGTAAACCTTGCCGGTCACTGCGGCTCCGGACCCTAAAATACGCCCCAATGGGGTGCCTTCGCCGACCTCCTTGAGCAGCCGGATAAAACCCGCTCCGTCACCGAACGCAATGATTCCGGCTTCCATCGCCAGGCCGATGGTAACCGCCATTTCAATCGAATCGACTCCGATATCATCCATCAGACTGTCGGCCCGGGCGAGAAGATCAAGCTCATCCAGACCGCAATGCGCCCCCATGGCCCAGATCGACTCATATTCAAAACCGGAGGTTATATAATGGCCCGCTTCATCGACAAAGATCTGGGAACACTGCATGACGCAACCGGGCTGACAACCATGTTTGTTTTTCCCTCCCCGGGCATTGATCATTTCAGCCATTTTTTCCCCACAGATCATCTCGTGCCGGTCGAATTGTCCGGAACGAAAATTTCTCGTCGGCAGCGCCCCCGCCTCATTGATGATATTAATCAAAACATTGGTACCGTAAGCCCCGAGAGCATTGCCGCAGACCGGATGAGCCAACAACGCCTGGTTAAAGGTTTTCGCCGCCCGTTTAAAGGTTTCGGCATCGGCCAGATTCACACCCGGTGCGGCCCCGGCCGCATTGATCAGAAGATATTTGACCCCCTTCGACCCCATCACCGCACCCAATCCACCCCGACCGAAACTGCGCAATTTGCCGTCTTGATCCTTGACGGAAATATTGGCCGCTATCAGGCCGCGTTCTCCGGCCGGGCCAATACTTAAAAGACCGTATTTAAGGTCGCCGGTCGAATCCAGTTTGTCGATCACGGCAAAGTTACCGAAGCCCGCCAAATCATTTTCCGGAACCATAACCAAGCCATCGGCGCTGAGATGCAGACCATAGCAGTGTCCAGCGGCCGGTACCCCTTCGATGATTATCGCTTTGACCCCAAGGCGCGCCAGTAGCTGACCCGCCGTCCCCCCGGCGTTACTCTCTTTGATGGTTCCGGTCAGCGGGCTCTTGGCTCCGGCCGAGAGCCTCCCCGAAGTGGAAGCCATGGTGCCGGCCAGCAGGCCGGGAGCAAAAACCAGTTTGTTGTGTTTGCCCAGAGGATGACAGGTCGGCGGTACCTCGGTCGCAATAATCGTCGAGGTCAAAGCCCGCCCCCCGAGTCCCCGCCAGGGCGCCGGAACTTCTTCAACTTTAACCTGCAACCTTTCCATATCAACCCGAAAAATCTTCTCCGTCATCTCTCTTCCTCCTCTTCTCTACCGGCAGGGAATCCTTACCGGCTTAGGCAGAAAAGGCACCCTGAATCCGCCAGCCAAGGCCCCTTCACTAATCCGTTAACGCCCGACAAACATGGTTTACGAGTCAAGCTTGACATAAGCAAAAACCCAGGTCAAGCATATTTTGACCAGCACCGGCAGACCGGAATTTGATTGTTTGCCCGGCTGTCTTATGGAGGTCAGGATTATTTGTTATGTATGGTTGTTTTGTAGCTGATTAAGTTGGTTCTAAGGATTTAAACAATGCTCTTTGCGAACCGAAAATTCTGTAAGTTTTATTTTCACAATCAGGAAAACAGTTTACCCGATTCCGCAGCTGTGCTAATAAGTACCATAACATGAGCACGGAAGGGTTTGAGATATCGGCTGGATTACAGTTTAAGAGGCTTAATTATCATGGAGAAAAAACTTGGCCCGACTGAGCGCAAGCCACTAATTCCAGCAGGGATCGTCGGTTTGTCCCTTGCAACCGTGATAATCATGCAGTTTGTGTTTCCGGCATGGGCGACGTCACCCGTGCCTCCGGCTCGGGATGTTTTTACCTTTTCCGGACAAAGCGCTCCCCCCACCGAGACGATTCCTGACCGCCAGGGATATCAGGTGGTAGTCGACAGCAAAACGATCAGTCATTCATTGTCTGGGGAAAAAGGAACGATAGATCTGTGTCTCGAATTTTCCTCCGCTTCCGCCGCGTTGACCGCCTCCGCCGAATTGCAGGTCACGGAAATCGCCGCTGCCCTGCGCAGTCCAAAACTGAGTCGAAGTAGAATCCTGATCACCGGTCACACTGATAATCTCGGTCCGGCGACGACCAATCTCGAACTTTCCCGTAAGCGGGCGAGCGCTGTCAAAGAAGCTCTGGTCGAGCTCGGGATTGAGGCAGAACGCATGCAAATCCTCGGCCGGGGTGAAGAAGAACCGCTGGCCGATAACCGTGACGCGGCGGGTCGGGCCCGTAATCGGCGAGTAACCCTGAGTCTGCAACCCTGAGATCTTCCCCTTTGTTATGAATAGAGTCAGGTTTTTCCGTTTTCTCGTTTTTTTGCTCGGCCTGAGTTGTTTGTCGAGCCCGACCAGCGACAGCCTTCGGGCGGCAACGCTCTCCTCAGCACCTATTTCAATCTTTTGCAGCATCGGTCCGCATCTTGATTTTTGTCGCCGCATCGGCGGTAACCGCGTGCGGGCCATGCTGTTGCTTGAACCTGGGGAAAATCCCTCCACTTACGCCCCGAGCCCGGCCAAAATTGAAGCCTTACATAGGGCCCGTTTTTTTTTCAGCGTGGGGCTGCCTTTTGAACAAATGCTGCTGTCAAAAATCAAAAATCTGGACCAGGGTCCGGAAATTGTCGATACTCAGGCAGGCATAACCCTGCTGCCGATGACCGATTACACCTTTGTCGCCCCCCCCCACGATCATATTCATAACGAAGGACTCGACCCGCATAGTTGGCTTGATCCCCGCCTGGCCTTGCAACAGGCCGCCAATATCGCGGCGGCCCTGAGCCGTAATGATCCCGCAAATAAAAATTATTACGATAATAATTTCAAGATGCTGGAGTCAGAACTCAATGCGTTGCATGAAAAATTACAAATTTCCCTGCTGGCTCTTTCCGGTAGTCCTCTGATGGTTTACCACCCAGCTTTTGGCTATTTCGCCAGAGCCTACAACCTGCGCCAGATCGCGATTGAAATCGAGGGGAAACAGCCCAAGGCCAGGGATCTGGCGCAATTCATTCAGACGGCCCGGGAAAACCGGGTTCGCGCTATCTTTATCCAACCCCAGTTTGACCGGCACAGCGCCGAAAAAATCGCCCGCGCAGTTAACTGCGCCGTGGTTCCGATCGATCCTCTGGCGGTCGATTACATTAACAATCTGGACCGCATCGCGACGCTGGTTCGCAGCCACATTGAGCCTCCCGGATGAATCAGGATCAAGACCACCTTCATGATCAAATCTCGCCGATCATTCGAATCCGGGAACTTAATTTTTCCTATCAGGATCACTGTATTCTGCAAAATGTCAATCTCGATATTGAAGAAGGAGAACTGGCCAGTATCATCGGGCCCAACGGCGGAGGCAAAACCACTCTGCTCAGGTTGATGCTGGGACTGATTCAACCGGACAGCGGCACCATTGAGGTTTTCGGCCAGCCGGCGGCGCAGGCGTGCCGCGCCATCGGCTACATGCCGCAGCACGCCCATCTTGATCCGTTATTTCCGATATCGGTTCTCAACGTCGTCCTCATGGGGCAGCTCGGCTGCCGCAATTGCGGAGCCTGGGGATTATATCACCGTCGTTCCCGGGAAGTGGCCCGTCAGGCCCTGAGCGAGGTCGGGATGAGTGAGTGCGAGAAGAAATCCTTTCATGAGCTTTCCGGAGGACAGCGCCAGCGGGTCCTGATTGCCCGAGCCCTGGCCACCGAGCCCCGGTTGCTTCTTCTAGATGAACCAACCGCCAACATTGATTCGCGCAGCGAGGAAAACCTTTACGAAACCCTGGTCCGACTCAACCGGAAAATGACGATTCTTCTGGTTTCCCACGATCTCGGAGTGGTTTCCCAGGTGGTCAGAAGTGTGATCTGCGTCAATCGCCAGGTTGTCATTCATCCGACCAGCCACATCAATGGCGCCTTGATCAAGGAAATATACGGTGGGGATTTCAATCTAGTCCGCCACGATCACCGCTGCAACGAGCATGGACATCAGTTTCTGAAACCGTCAATCTAGGTGGACCCAAGAATGAATTTTTTTTCCGCCTTGCAGGATCCCGCCAATTCCTTTCTCAGGCTTGCTCTGGCGGTCGGGCTTTGTTCCAGTCTCGCATTCGGCATTATCGGCACCTATGTCGTCACTCGCCGCATCAGTTATCTTGCCGGCGCTATTTCTCATTGCGTCCTCGGCGGTATTGGCGCAGCTTTATGGCTGCGGCACAGCCTTGCCCTGGAATGGCTTGATCCGGTCTACGGAGCTCTGCCGGCGGCGTTGCTCGCGGCCCTGGCGGTCGGACGTTTCGGCCGCAGTTCGGGTCAGCGGGAAGAAACCATGATCGGCGCCACTTGGGCCGTCGGAATGGCTCTGGGGCTCATTTTTCTGGATTTCACCCCTGGCTATTTCAACTTGAGCAGCTATCTCTTCGGTGATATTCTTCTGGTTTCACAAGCCGATCTGTACATGATCCTGGGGCTTGACCTGTTGATCATCCTGTTTGTCTGGCGGTTTTATCACCCACTGCTGGCAATCTCTTTTGACGAGGAATTCGCCGGCCTGCGCGGACTTCGGGTAAAACTACTCTATTATCTTCTTCTGGCGTTGATCGCGACAACGGTCGTGCTCATGATCAGGATCGTCGGTATCGTCATGGTCATCGCCATGCTGACCCTGCCGGCCGCCGCCGCCGCTATTTTTACCCATCGTCTTTACACCATGATGCTCATGACCGTCATCCTCTCGGCGACAGCCGTCAGTGGAGGTCTGGGACTAAGTTATGGCGTCGGCCTTTCCAGCGGCCCGATAATTATTCTGCTGTCCGGATTTATCTATGTTTTCGCCGCGCTCTGGAAAAAATTCAAACGTTCACTTAAACATGGATAATTTCCCCAAACATCTCAGTGATGCCCTGAGCACGATGTATGATCGCCTGGTCGAAAAAAAGGGCCTGTTTGTTCCGCTGGGAATCGCCCGCGGCCACAAATTACTGAAAGATTTGAATTATCCGGAAGAACTGCTGGCTCGACTGCCGAACGGCTATGCCGAGCTGGCCTTTCCTTGCGCCAACCCTCTGAAGCGCATTTGCTCTTTGCAACCGCGACGTTTGCTTGATCTGGGTTGCGGATGCGCCCTGGACACGCTGTTCTGCGCGCTATCCCTGACGGAACTGGACGAGCTGACCGCCATTGACAACAGCCCTGCCTTGCTGGCCCGAGCCGAAAAACTGCTGGGCTGTTTTCCGGAGTTGAAAACGAACCTTACTTTGCAAAGAGCCGATCTCAACCAACTGAACAAAACCGCTTTTGCTAAATTCGATCTGATTCTGATGAACGGCTCCTTTAATCTGATTTACCGTAAACTTGAATTTCTGAGCACCCTTAGCGGTTTGCTGGAGGAAGGCGGCACCTTGCTGATATATGACTTTCTCCTGACGGAATGTCTGCCCCCGGGGTTTACTCAAGAGATTGATAACTGGCTCTGGAACATCGGCGGGGCTTTAAGTCGAAAAGAGCTGAAACAAACTTTAGCGTCCGTCGCGCTTAAGCTACTGACCGTCAACGAACTGGAACGAATCGATCCGGTCGCCCGCTGTGAATTATTGATCGTACATGCCTGAAAATCACGCTCTCAATTAACCTGCGGTCTTGAAACTCCCGCGTCAAGGAAAAGAAACATGGAAGAAAAAGAATTGTTGACCACCAAGGAAGTCGCCGCGTATCTCAAAATCAATGAAAAAAAAGTTTACCAGTTGATTCAGGAAGGCGGTATCCCCTGTACCCGGGTCGTCGGCAAATGGCTTTTTCCCCGTCAGCAAATCAACCGTTGGCTCGAGGAGGGCACCGAAATCAACAAAAGCATTCTCATCGCGGGCAGCGATGATCCTCTGCTGATCAGCCTGATCGAGCAATTCAACCGCCTTTATTTTCCCCGTTATATGGCCTTTCACGCCGCCATCGGCAGCCGCTGCGGTCTGTTCTCCCTGGCCTCCGGCAAGTCCCAGATTACCGGGGTTCATCTATTTCATCCGCCTACCGGTCAATATAATCTGCCTTATGTTGAAAAACATCTGGCCGGTCATGGGGTTAAAATCATCAACCTGGCTGGTCGCAGCCAAGGCTTGATGCTGCCGCCCGGGAATCCCAAAGGAATTAAATCCATAGCCGACTTGACGGATGAAAACCTGCGTTTCGTCAACCGCAACCCAGGTTCCGGAACCCGTTACTTGCTTGATTATTTACTGGAAAAAGAAAAGATTTCGAGCTCGCGCCTGAAAGGATATGAATTGGAGCTGACCACTCATCTTGCAACCGGGCTGACCATTCTCAGGGGGGATGCCGATGCCGGCATCGGCATTGAATTTATCGCCCGGCAGCTGAGACTGGATTTCATTCCTCTGTTCGAGGAGCGTTTTGATCTGGTAACCCTGGAGGATAGTTTCGTCTCCCATCCCATCAAGGATTTCTTCAACCTGATCGAACCGGAAAAATTGACCCTGAAAAGCGAAGCCATGCCGGGCTATAATTTTCGCAATTCCGGCATGGTTTTAACTTGAAATAATTGTAAGCAATCAGCCAATCCGAAAAACCTGAGGACAAGATCCCGATTCCCTCCAAAAGCAGGTCCTGTCCCCGATTTTCCTGATTTTCATATTTCCATGCAAAGCTGAAAACAACGACGCCGAATAGTTACAAATAATTTTTTTCAGCAGACCGGCAAACGTTTTCGCCAGGTTTTAAGGGAGGTCGGCAAGCAGCTGGGGTAATTGCCACATGGAATTAAGCTGACGGGTATCCCCCGACAGAGGAACGAGTAATGTTGCGCTCGGATTATAATGAAAGGTAGCCATCCCCAGCGCGGCGGCCGGTTCGAGATTGACCAGCATATCATCAATCATGACTCCATTTTCGGGCCGAACCTTAATGTCCGTTATTAATTCCCGATAGATTGCCGCTGCCGGTTTGGGACGAAAATTGAAATAATTGATATCAAAAACCGCGACAAAGCTTTCATTCAGACCGAGATAGTCAAGCACCCGCAGACAATGTTGCCGGGAGGCATTGGAAAAAATATATTTCTTCCCCGGTAGTTCACTGAGAAGAATGGCCAAGTCCGGATTCGGCACCAGGTAATCAGCCAGACGTACATCATGAACATACTCTAGATAATGGTGAGGATCGACTTGGTGATGAACGATCAGGCCGTTAAGAGTGGTTCCGTAGTTTTCAAGATAAGATCGGCGCAAGCGGTCGACCTCAACGGTGGGAATGTTAACGATCTCGGCCAGGTAGCGGTTGATTAGAAAATCGACCCGATCAAAAAGACCACAGTCCCGAGGATAGAGCGTGTTATCAAGATCGAAGAGAATAAAATCAGGTTCGGACATTTTAAAAAGACCGCCCCCCAAGCAAGGCCACCTGCTCTCTGACGCCGTTTTCAATCACGTCTTCGACACAACTCATGAAGTTCAATAAACAAGGCACCTTGAGCCGGTAGTAGACTTTTTTTCCCCGTTTTTCATCCGCCACGATTCCGGCCTCCTTAAGCACCGACAAATGCTTAGAAACCGTTGAAAAATCGGCCCCCAGAGGTTCCACCAGGTCACAGACACAGCTCTCCCCAAAACGACCGAGATGGTCGGTTATCCAAAGCCGGGTGGGATGTCCCAGGGCTTTAAAAATCTTAGCCCTGGCCTCGTAGAGTTTTCTTTCTTCAGCTTGCATAAGCAGGAATTACCGCCCCCGAAAAATTATCATTCAAATCGATATCATGTGGTTTTGGCACTGCGGGGCCGCAAATCCACATTAGTATCTCATAGTTTACTTTCGATTTGAAAAACAGGAAAAGGGACTATGAGAGTATTTATTTGCGACCAACCGAAGTGCTGTCAGGCGCTGTCCGGTTGCGGGACTCGCTCCCGCATTAGATATTAATGGCAAAAATATTAACCAAAGTATAGTAAATTCCAACCAGAAGGAAAATTATTCCGGTAATTCGCCGAGCCCATTTTTCAAACTGGGTGATTCGACTGAAAGCCGCGCCGATGCGATGCGCCCCGAAGGCAAAGAGCAGCGCAAAGAACATCACCGGCAAGGCGGTGGCCACGCCGTAAACCACCGGTAATAACGCGGCCGAGTTCTGCTGCAGAGCCAGCGGCAGCAAAGCCCCGAAAAAGAGCGCGGCCGAAGTTGGACAAAAGGACAGCGCGAAAACAAAACCCAGTAAGGCTCCGCCCCAGAGCCCCAGACGCCGGACCCTGGAATGCAGTCTCTCGCCGAAACGGCCAAAACTGAAATTCAAACGAAAGATCTCAAGCAGTAACAGGCCCGTGACAAACAACAGCGGTCCCAGTAGTTTATTCATGTATTTCTGCAACAGATGCGAAAGCAGCGGCGCCGAAAGCAGACTGTTGACCAGAAGCAAACCAACCAGAAGATAAGCTAAGGCCCGGCCGCAGGTATAGAACAGGCCCGCCTGAAAGGTCCGGCGCGGAGTGCCGAGCTCCTTGCTGATAAAGGAAATGGCCGCGATATTGGTCGCCAGCGGACAGGGACTGATTGAAGTCATGATTCCCAGCCAGAACGCTGTCAGCAAAGCCGCATAGTATTCCGTCATCATTATTGTTCCGCCGCCATGAAGGCTTGTAGTTCGGCAACAATATAGTCTTGAAAAGTTTTCTGCTTGCGCACCAACAGCCAGATGCGATCAAGGTTTTTCCATCTTTGCGGGCTGTCGGCAGTCCCTTTTTTACTCAAAATCACAGAACGATTGGTCAGCTTGAAATCCTTGATAAAGTGTTCATGCTCAGACTGATCGGTATTGATGACCTGAATCTCCAGAGCCCCCGAGGCCAAAGCCTCGGCAAAACCGGCCTGCACGGCTTCGACAGTGTATTTTTCAATTTTATTACAGGTCTGACAACGCATATTACCATGAAAATAATAAACCATGAAAGGGCTTGAACTGGTCGCTGCCGGCGAAGCCGCCGGACGACAAAGAAGAAACAGCGACAACAACCCAAAAGCACTCAGCCCCCAGAATAAACCTCTCATTTTTTCTCCTTTTGTACCCATTGATAAACTCGTAACGCTTGAAAAGCGCAAAACACGAGCTGGCACTGTCACCGCCCTGAATGCGAGACGCCCGCAACCTGAGTCCTTGCGGTGTTCATAGGAGTACGCCGCAAGGACGTTCGTCCGGCCTGGGCCGGACGAACTTTAAGGGGAACGAAGCCGGCGGAATTACGAAGTCATCAACAGTTGGGTGATTTCAGCCGCGGAAGGTACACGACCAACCACCTTGACCTCTCCATTCACGGCCAGGGCCGGAGTCAGCATGACCCCAAGAGCCATGATCTGGTTGATATCGGAAACCTTTTCAAGTTCGAAATCAAGCCCCAGCTCCTCCGCGACCGCGCAGACGCTTTCCGCTAATTTCGTACATTTTTGACAACCGGTTCCAATTACCTGAATTTTCATTAGCTTCCTCCTCTTATGAAAAATCGCTCGCGGGGCGTGGGTCGCCCCTGGGTTTAAAAATCAATTACCACCGAGAGCTGAAAAAACTGGCTAGGGAATTTACAAACCAATCAAAATTACCACTTGGTTCAGAAGAAAAAACCAAATAACATGCCGCTGGTCGTGGCCATGCAAATAACCAACGACACGAAAACCAGGGTTTTGGGGGTTCCAAGAACTCCACGAATAACCAACATATTGGGCAGACTCAGAGCCGGACCGGCGAGCAGCAGGGCCAATGCCGGTCCTTTGCCCATGCCGCTGCCGATCAGCCCCTGGAGAATCGGCACTTCGGTCAGAGTGGCGAAATACATGAAGGCTCCGGCAAAAGAAGCCAGAAAATTCGCCCGCAGGGAATTGCCCCCTACCGCTTCGGAAACCCAGGTTGAAGGAATCAGACCTTCATGGCCGACTCGGCCGAGAAGGAGTCCTGCCGCCAGAACTCCAATTAAAAGCAAAGGGAAAATCTGTTTACTGAAGCCCCAGGTCGAACTCAACCAGGCGGCATTTTCTTCAGAACTGGTCGCACAGATTACCGACAGCCCCAGGGTTCCGACGGTAAAAGCGGGAATCGGATTTTGTGGGAAAGCCCACGCCAGACCGGCGACCGGCAGAATCGCAAGCCCGATCTGCCACCAGAAAACCTTAAACCAGAGGATTAGTATCAGCCCCAGAAACAGGGAGAAAACAGAGGCCAGATACCATTTAAAATGATAAAGCAACGCCCAGATTCCGCCATCCTGCTGCGGAGGGGCCCAGTTGGCAAAAACCAGGATCGCGACCAGAGCCGCAAAATACAGCGCGTTCTGCCAGAGCGGGCGGCTTGGCAAAACCTCCGGCATGGCGGCTGCGGCAAGTTTTTTTGCCTGTTCTTCACGATAAAAGCAAAAATGCATCGCCGTGCCTATGACCACACTGAACAGCACCGCCCCCAAAGCTCGAGCTAAACCTAATTCAGGACCCAGAACCCGGGCCGTCAGAACAATTGACAGAATATTGATCGCCGGTCCGGAATAAAGAAAAGCCGTTGCCGGCCCAAGACCGGCGCCCATGCGGTAAATGCCGGAAAAAAGCGGAAGCACGGTACAGGAACAAACCGCCAGAATCGAACCGGAAACCGACGCCACTCCATAAGCCAGAATTTTATTGGCTCCGGCTCCAAGATATTTCATGACCGAGGCCTGACTGACGAAAACAGAGATGGCCCCGGCAATAAAAAATGCCGGCACCAGGCAGAGAATAACATGCTCCCTGGCATACCATTTAAGCAAGTGCAGGGCTTCAAGCACGGCATGGTCAAATCTGAGCCAACCGACCGGCAGAAAATAACAAATCATGAAACTTAGAACCAGCAACCCTAAAATACGCCACTCTTTTTTCAGATCCATGATCAATCACCTTGGCAAACTCAAGTGTTTTTATATTTGGTAATATAACCAAATATAAAAACACTGTCAAGGCTAATGATCTATAGAGACCGCTAATATATTAATCGCCTTGGTAAACTATCAAATCCGTAGTCAATCCCTATCGTTGCCGGGATTTCATGGCAGATTAAGAGTCGGTGGTATTTCCGGCAAAGTCCCATAAAATAAAAAAGCCGGGCCTTAATGAGCCCGGCTTTTTTATTTTCCTCATGCACATCAGATTTCAGCCTGCCAAAGACCATGGATATTACAATATTCACGAGCTACGATTGAGTTTACAGAGGTCGCAAAAAAGGCTTCCGGCGCTTCCCCCGGAGCCAGAAACTTACGACAGATTTTACCATCCGCAATAATTTCTATGAACTCGATAAAATGTTTCTCCTCCATCGGATGGGCGACACTACCGACTTTGACCTTAACCCCACCGTCAACCTTCTCAATTACCGGAACATGTTTTTCCCGGGAAGCGTCAACCGTACCGGGCTCAAGCCTCACCATGGGCTCATTGCAACAGGTAAGATCATCCGCCCCCAGATCAAGAACCTCAACTACCGCCCCGCAAAGCTCGCATTTATAAATCAGATTCTGTCCAGTAACCATCTCTGCCTCCTCGAATTTTAATAGACGTTACATACAAGATGCTATAAACATCCGATATGGCAATAAACATAACAAACAAAATCTTCTTTGTCAAGATATAAACCAAGACATTTTTTATTCGAGCAAGATCATTTATAACTGGTAGAAGTCGCGTACATCAGCCCGTGCCTCTCATGAACCCCTCTATGCAATAAAACTGAGCCAGTTACCACTTTACAGATTAATGTGGGGCCCAGACCTGATCAGTGTATTTTCTTAAAATTGAAATCCGGCGGCAAACGAACGCTTAAATCCGGGGATAGCCGCCTTCACTGATAATTTTTTCCGCCAAAAGGTCACGGATCTTGATTGTATCAAAAGGCGTAAATGCACACAATTTGTCAAAAACCGCGACCTTGTCCGGCAGTTGGGCCGAATCAACCACGTTGCCGAGCAACTCCCGCCCCCAACCCCGCAAACGCTCCAAAGCCCCGAAAAGATAGTTAGACAGAGCCAGAGCCCGCCAGTCGTCAGACGGCAAAGAGTTTTTTTGCAGTCTTAAGAATGCGCTTTCTAGAGCAAAATATTCAATCACCATATCAGCTATCAGAGCCAGCAGTTCCTGTTGTTCACCAATGTCCTGAAAATGTTTTTCCACGGCCAGTCCGGTTACCATGAGCACCGCTTTCCGCTGAGCCTCAAGTTTCTCTCCCAGCTGCAAGAGCGGGGAGAGCTCAACTTTCAACCCACCGAGGTTGTCGCCCGCTTTTTCGTCAAGCTCATTTCTTAATCTTTCCAGTACCCGCATCAGCGGCAGTTGACCCTGTAATGATCGACGCAGGAGCATACCCGGAATCAGCAGACGGTTAATCTCGCTGGTGCCCTCGAAAATCCGATTGATTCTGGCATCCCGATAAAGACGTTCCACCGGATATTCCTGACAGAAGCCATAGCCGCCAAAAATCTGCAGACCTTCATCAACAACAAAATCAAGCATCTCACTGGCATAAACTTTAGACATCGAACATTCAATCGCGTATTCTTCAATGCCTTTAAGAATTTCAACCGAGCTTGCGGAAACCTCCCCCGGTTCCGTAGACAGAATTTCATCAATCAGACCGACCGTCCGGTAGACCAGGCTTTCCGCGACAAAAATCCGACCGGCCATTTCCGCGATCTTATTGCGAATCATCCCTAACTCGGAAAGCCTTTTTTTAAACTGTTGCCGTTCCTCGGCATATTTGACTGCATATTCCAGGGCTAATTTGGCCGCTCCGAGAACCCCGGCGCCGAGTTTATAGCGACCGATATTGAGAATGTTAAAGGCGATCAGATGCCCCTTGCCGATCTCACCCAACAGGTTTTCCACCGGCACCCGGGCGTCTTCTAAAATCAAGGAGGCGGTTGAGGAACCCTTGATACCCAATTTAAGCTCTTCAGCCCCGATCGAGACCCCGGGCATCTCCCGCTCCACAATAAAAGCGCTAAACTGTTTACCATCAACCTTAGCAAAAACAATGAAAGTCCGGGCCCACTTGGCGTTAGTTATGAACTGTTTGGTACCATTCAGTAGATAATACCGTCCGTCCGCACTCAGAACCGCAGTGGTTTTCGCCGCCAGAGCATCGGATCCCGAACCCGGCTCGGTCAGGCAGTAGGCTCCGATCTCTCCATTGGCCAGCCCCGGCAGATATTTTTCCTTTTGCGCCGGAGTACCATAAAAAACGATCGGCAGGGTGGCGATTCCGGTATGGGCGGCATGAGTGACCGAAAAGGAGCCGGCCATGCCCATCTTTTCCGTGATCAAAGCGGAACTCACCTTATCCAGGCCCATGCCGCCATATGCCGATGGAATATCGGCCATCAATAAGCCGAGGGCGGCCGCCTTTTCCATTAATCCTACGCTGACGCCTTCCTCCTGTCGTTCGATGGGCTCGGACTTGGGCCAAATCTCGTGACGAACAAAATCCTCCGTAGTTTTTGCGATCATACGTTGTTCTGAAGTAAAATCTTCAGGGGTGAAAATCGCATTACCCGGGCCAAGAAGAAAAGCTCCGCCTTGTATATTATTTTTTCCAGACATGTATCAACCACCTCGAAAAGACTACAATTTAACCGGCAGAACATAATAAATCACAGCGAAGAAATGGCAGGCGCTGCCGGCGATGACAAACAAGTGCCAGATTGCGTGATTATAGGGCAGCTGCCGCCAAGCATAAAACAGACAGCCCACGGTATAAAACAGTCCACCGCCAAGAAACAGAATAAAACCTTCCTTATGAAGCAGGACAAGTAACGGTCTGATAGCTGCGATCACCGCCCAGCCCATCCCCAGATAGAGCAATATCGAAGCCAAACGAAAACGGCGCAGAGAGCTGCATTCGACAATCACCCCAAGCAGCGCCAGCCCCCAGACCACACCAAACAAACTCCAGCCCCAGGGACCACGCAAATTGATCAGGGTCAAGGGCGTATAGGTAGCGGCGATCAGAATGTAGATCGAAATATGGTCAAACATCCTGAAAATCGCCTTAGCCCGAACCCGCTGAACACTATGGTACAGCGTGGATGACAGGTAAGCGAAAATCAGGCCTCCACCGTAAACTGCGGCCCCGGTAACATGCACGATCGTACCGGAACGAACCGCGTAAGCCACCATTATCACCAGGGCCGTGAGCGCCAGCAAGGTTCCCGCTCCATGAATGAGACTACTGGCTATTTCTTCGCGCAGAGTATAGCGGGCGGTCATCATATCATTTCATAGATTCCGGCCGCTCCCATGCCCCCACCGATGCACATTGACACGATACCGCGTTTGGCTTTGCGCCGCTGCATTTCGTGAAGCAGCTGGGCCGTCAGTTTAGCCCCGGTGCAACCCAGGGGATGCCCCAGAGCAATCGCCCCGCCATTGGGGTTGATATCCCCATCCCAGTAACGCTGTTCAAGCTGGGCCACACGCAAGGAATATAGACACTGTGAGGCGAAGGCTTCATTGATTTCAAAAAGATCAATATCCGAAGTTTTCAGCCCGGCCTGTTGTAAAACCTTGGGAATGGCCACGGCGGGCCCGATTCCCATTACCTCCGGTCGCACTCCGGCAACCGCGAAATTTGTCAATCTGGCAATCGGCTTAAGCCCTAGAGCCTTGGCTTTTTCAGCGCTCATCACGAGACTGAAAGCGGCGCCATCGGTCATCTGTGAAGAATTTCCGGCGGTCACCACCCCATCGGCCTTAAATGGCGATTTCAGTTTAGCCAGATCTTCCATGGTCGTCGGCCAGCGCACTCCGTCATCAACGGCAAAAGTTTTCCTGGTCTTGACCTTGCGACCCAGCCCATCGGTGCTGTAACGCCACGCTTCTACCGGAATAATCTCATTTTTAAAGATTCCGGAGGTATTGGCGTTATGGGCCCGGCGGTTGCTTTCCAACGCAAATTTATCCTGATCCTCACGCGAGACCTGAAATTCTTCCGCCACATTTTCCGCTGTAATTCCCATCGAGACATAAGTGTTAGGCAGGTTTCCCCATTCCGGCAGAGGTCGGAAAATACAGCCCCCAATCGGAATATGACTCATGGCCTCGACCCCGCCGGCAACCACGACTTCAGCCCAGCCGGCCTCAATCTTGGCGGTCGCGTCGGCAATGGCCTGCAAACCCGAAGAACAGAAACGGTTTACCACCATACCGTTGACGCTGACCGGCAGACCGGCTCCGAGAGCGACCACCCGACCCAGGTTCATACCTTGTTCGGCCTCGGGAAAAGCACAACCGCAGACCAGATCGTCAATATCTTCCGGGTTGAGTTGCGGCACCCGGGCGAGCAGCCCCTTAAGCACCTGAATTCCAATTTCATCAGCCCGGGTATGGGCCAGTCCTCCCTTTTTATAACGTCCACCGGCGCTGCGAACCGAGGCCACGATAACTGCTTGAGTCATAATTTTATCTCCTTGAAAGTCAATTAAACTTTTTTAGTACTGCAAAGATCATTCTCGGTTTGAAATAACCGGGAAATGATCGGATGGGAATACTTATTTCCGACCAACGGAAGTACCCTTTAAGTGCGGTCCGCAAAAACCGCTTGGGGTTTTTGGACTCGCTTCGGTATCAGTTTATTAATTCCTTAAAGGCTTGCCGTTTTTCAGCATATAGATAATCCGATCCTGCGTTTTCTGTTCACCGCAAAGACTGAGAAATGCTTCCCGCTCAAGATCAAGGAGCAGCTGTTCACTGACCAAGGTGCCCTCCGCGCAATCACCACCGGCCAGAATACCAGCGAGTTTACGGGCAACATGCAGATCGTATTCGGAAATATAATTGCCGGAGCGCATGTTAAAAAGCACTGCGTCAATCATGCCCTTGAAATTATCGCCCATTACCGGAATCAGTGGAACTTCCGGCTTACGGTAAAAACAAGACAGTCCCAGAGCCACCTGCTTGGCCTCGTGAATCTGGTGATCGCGATTAATGCAGAAGGCGTCGCTTTTGCGAATGAAACCGAAGTCCTTAGCCTCCACGGCACTGGTCGCGACCTTGGCCATACCAATAGTCTCAAAAATTTTCTGATAGTAGGTCTGGAGATTAAGACCGTTGGCTATCGTGCCTTCAGGAATCCCCTCGGTCGCCCGGATCATCAGTTCCTTGGTGCCGCCGCCGGCCGGAATCACCCCGACCCCGACCTCGACCAGCCCCATGTAGGTTTCGCCAGCCGCCAGACAATAGTCGCCATGCATGGAAATTTCGCAGCCGCCCCCCAAGGCCATGCCGGCCGGAGCCGTGACCACCGGTTTGCTCAGATATTTGAGGCGCATATTGCAATCCTGAAAACCTTTGACCATGGCTTCCAGAATATCCCAGTCTCCCTTCTGAATAGTGACGAAAACTTCGAAAAGATTGGCGCCGACTGAAAAATTGGCGCCGTGATTGGCGATTACCAGCCCGGCAAAATCCTTTTCCACCACATCGCAAGCCTGGTTGAGCATGCCGACGATATCGGCATCGATAGAGTTCATTTTGGTATGAAACTCAACACAGGCTATGCCATCACCCAGATCAAGCAGGGTCGCACCGGGATTGGAAAGCACCACTCCCCCGGAAGCCTTCAGGGCAGGCAGGAGAATAATCTTCGGATTGACCTTGATTAATTGGTACTCCTGGTTCGCGAAGTCATAGGCATAAAGGCCGTCCTGACGTTTCTGATAAAAACTCTGAATGCCGGCCTTCAACATAGCCGTAAGGACTTTGGGGGTTTTCAGTTTCAGTTCCTTGAAGACCGCCAGAGAGGCCTCAAGTCCAACCGTATCCCAAAGTTCAAAGGGACCCATCCGATGGTTATAACCCCACTTCATGGCATTATCAATCGCGTACAGGTTGTCACTGATTTCAGGGATACGATTAAGAGCGTAAAGAAAATTACGACAGAGATAGGCGCGCACCACCGCGCCGACCGACCCAGGACTGTTAAACAGATATTTCAGGCGAGCGGCAAAGCCACCCGGGGTTTTTTCCGCTTCTTTCAGCTCGGGGAAACGCGGTTTTTCATAAGCGACATATTCACCGGTTTTATAATCGAGCGCCAGTTTAAGCCGTTTTCCTTTCGCGTCCTTGGTTTTTTTATAAAAACCCTGCTTGCTCTTATTGCCCAACGCCCCTTTTTCCACCATTTTAAGCATGAATTCAGGGGCCTGGAAAATCTCCCGCATTTCATCGTCAACAACCGCGTCATAGAGATTTTTCATGACATGAATACCGGTATCGAGCCCAACCAGATCCATGGTTCCGCAGATCGCCGAACCTGGCCGCCCCAGGGCTTTCCCGACAATCGCATCCAGTTCGGGAATGCTCAGATCATGATCCTGCATAATATTGATGGCATTTGCGATATCAAAGACCCCGATGCGGTTGGCAATAAAATTAGGTACGTCCTTACAGACAACCACTCCCTTGCCCAGAACATTTTCCACAAAAGAGCTCATGTAGGAGACAACCTCAGCCCTGGTTTCAGGGCCTGGAATAATCTCCAGTAATTTCATATAGCGCGGCGGATTAAAGAAATGGGTTCCCAAAAATCTCTGTTTGACTGCGGACGTCAACTGGGCGCCGACCTCATTGATCGGTAAGCCGGAGGTGTTACTCGATAAAATACAGTCAGGACCGATGATCTTTTCGACCCGGGCGAGCAGATCCCGCTTGATTTTCAGATTCTCGACGACCACCTCGACCACCCAGTCAACCCCGGCCAGTTTACCAAGATCATCCTCAAAATTGCCGATCTTGACCAGCTCCGCCAGACGCGGAGCGTAAAAAGCCGCCGGTTTGGCCTTGAGCGCGCCCTTAAACCCGCTTTCCGCGAAACGATTGCGCCAGGCCGGGCTTTCCCGGGTCAGGCCTTTGGCCTCATCCTCGGGTTTCAGCTCAAAAGGAATAATATCCAGTAATAAGGTTTCAATTCCGGCATTGGCCAAGTGAGCGGCAATCGTCGCCCCCATGACTCCGGCGCCAAGCACCGCCGCTTTTTTGATCTGGTAAGTCATATTTAATCTTCTCCTTAATTTGCACAAAATAATAATTCTTAGCCGATATCAACCCAACGAGACATCCAGCATCTCAATTGGAGTGCGGTCACCCGCCATAATTCCCAGGGCCCGCCCTTTAATGGTCGGTAAAATGGTCGAGGCAAAATAGCCGGCGCTGGCGATTTTGCCTTCATAAAAAGCGGCTTCGGCATGCTCCCGGGCCCAGGCCCGGCGCTGAGCCGAGGTCACGGCGCCGGCGGCGGCATAAATTTTCTGCAAGGCGACTCCGGCAATCATGGCCCCCTCAAGCAGCTGCCAGCCGACAATCAAATCCCCGAGCAACTCCAGAAAAGGACGAGCATTAAGAATGGGCAGAGCCAGGCCGGCTCCCTCACTCCAGTCCTTAAATCGTAAAGTAACTCCCCCCACAGCCTCCAAGGCCTTACCCAGAGCCGCGCCCAGCGGCATCAGGGCTGAATCGGCGGCCGCCCGGGCGGCCGTACTCCCGATTTCGGCGAACAGATTTTTCAAAGCCTGCCCCCGATCCCGGGTAAGTTTGCGGCCAACCAGGTCAAGGGCCTGAATGGCGTTGGTGCCTTCATAGATACAGGCGATTTTGACATCCCGCAGATACTGCTCAACCGGATATTCGGAACAATAGCCGTAGCCTCCGTAAATATCTATTGCCAAGGAACAGATTTCCACCCCTTTGTCGGAGGAAAAAGCCTTACAGACCGGAGTCAGCAGCTCCAGAATGCCCCGCCATTTTTTCTTTTCCACTTCATCCTCGGCGATCTCGGCCCGATCAAAAGCGAAGGCGACATAATAGTTCAGAGCGCGAATACCCTCCACATAGGACTTCATCCACAACAGGCTGCGGCGCACATCCGGATGTTCAATAATCGGGACGGCCCGGGCTTCGGGATTGGTCATATCCCAAATGGCGCGACTCTGAATCCTTTCCCGAGCATAATCGCGGGCATGTTCGAAGGCGGCGGAAGCGTGGCCGAGTCCCTGCATGCCGACCTCCAGGCGGGCTTCGTTCATCATGTGAAACATGATCGCCATCCCCTGGCGTTCACGACCCAGCAGTTCACCGACGCAGTCGTCATTTTCCCCAAAATTAAGGGTACAGGTTGCCGATCCCTTGATGCCCATCTTGTGTTCAATATTGCCGGTCAGAACATCGTTACCGCTTCCGAGAGATCCATCATCATTAACCCTGATTTTCGGCACAATAAAAATGGAAATACCGTCGGTCCCAGCCGGATCACCTTCAATTCGAGCGAGAACGGCATGAATATTATTGGAGCACAGATCATGATCACCGCTTGAGATAAACATTTTAGTTCCGGTTATTTTATAAGTGCCGTCGCCTTGCTTGACGGCTTTAGTGCGCAAAGCTCCGACATCGCTGCCGGCCCCGGGTTCAGTCAGGCACATGGTGCCGCCGTACTCCCCCGCATACATTTTACTCATATATTTTTTTTTCTGTTCTTCACTGCCGAATTTCTCGATCAGAGCCGCGGCGCCACAAGTCAGGCCAGGGTACATCATCAGGGAAAAGTTGGCCGCGTTGAAAAGTTCGGCGCAAGCGGAAAACAATAAAAGGGGCATGCCCTGACCGCCGACTTCCGGATCACGGGCGGCACAATTCCAACCGGCTTCACAAATTTTAGCGTAGGCTTCATGATAGCAGGCGGGGGTCTTGACCTTACCATCCGCGAAAGTACAGCCCTCCCGATCACCTTCGGCATAAGTCGGCACCATCACGTTGACCGCCAGTTTCTCCGCTTCACCCAACATCATGGCCGCATCATCCAGCGTATACTCGCCATATTTCCGCGATTTAAAAAGCTTGTCGATCCCCATCTGTTCAAAGAGCAGAAACTTCTGATCCCTGACGTTGACCAAACCATTACCCATTTCTACCTCCTGTTTAATCTGCTTGTAAAAATCAAGCTTTTGTTGATTGTAACCTCTATTTCAACCCGTTATGACTGAGCGTTCACTCATCAATAAGAAAAAAAATTTTTTCACTGAGATCCACCCGGGGTCCGGCCATCGCTACGCAGACCCCGGCCCAAGACATAAAGAATACCGTCTACCATCGCTTTCAGATCATAGCGACGCCGGCTTAAAACCCAGCAGCTGACCACCTCATCGATACTGCCGAAGATGACTTTGCGGGCGATCTTGACATTAACTTTGGCGTCAATCACTCCCTGGGCCTGTCCTTCACCGACAAAGCCTTCGATCAGCCGGTAAAAATTACGCAAAGGCCCGGCGATGCCATGGCGAATACTGGGGTTCGATTGACGTAACTGGATCTGAAGAAAATTGGCCAGCACCGGATTTTCTCCCAAAGTTGTTAAATGATAACGCACCAGAATTTCAATCTTCTGCCATGCGTTATCACAATCATTGGTCAGCGCCTCAATATCAACGATAAGGCGATTGATCTTTTCCTGAAAAACCGAGACCAGAACCTCTTCTTTATTGGCAAAATAAAGGTAGATGGTGCCATCGGCAACCCCGGCCTTCTTGGCGATCTTCGCCACCTGGCAATCATGATAACCATATTCGGAAAAAGCTTCCAGCGCCGCTTCTATTATCGCCAGATACTTGGCTCGTTTCCGCGGATCGTCCGACACGCCGGAACCCTTACCGGACACCGCCGAAACCCTACTCTTCATAAAGAGCATCCAGTTCTTTCTGAAATTTGGCGGTTACGATTTTACGCCGAAGTTTCAGGGTCGGCGTCACTTCATTTTTGTCCATTGTAAATTCACTATCCAAGGTGACGAATTTCTTGATCTGTTCATAAGAGGGAATATTGTTTTCCTGATGCACCTTTTCAATACGCCGGCCCAGCATGGCGCGAATCTCCGGATTTTCAAGCAAGCCTTTGCGGTCGGTGAAAAGGATATCATTTTTCAAAGCATATTCCTCGACCTTCTCGAAATCCGGAACCAGCAGGGCGGAGATGAATTTCCGGCGATCACCATAGAGCATGGCCTCGGTTATGTACTTATCCATCTTGAGCAGATTTTCAAGATGTTGCGGCGCGATATTCTTGCCGCCGGCGGTAACGATCAGATCCTTTTTGCGATCCGTAATTTTAAGATAATTTTCGGCATCAAGCACCCCGACATCGCCGGTATGAAACCAACCGTCGACAAAGGCTTCATCGGTGGCCGCCTGGTTTTTATAATAGCCCAGGGCAATGTTCGGACCTTTGGCGATAATTTCACCATCCGCCGCGATTTTCAAATCAACCCCCTCAAGAACCGGACCGACCATGCCGAACTTCATATGCCCGGGATAATTGACCGCCAGCACCGGAGAGGTTTCCGTCAAGCCGTAACCTTCATAAATAGGGTAGCCGGTGCCGTAAAAAAACTCGGCGATTTTCTGGGGTAAGGGAGCGCCGCCCGAAATGAAAAAACGCAGACGTCCGCCAAGCTTTTCTCCCAGCTTGCTGAAAACCAATTTCTTGGCAAGCTTACGCTGCCAGAGCAACCAGGCTCCAGGCTGACGATTCTCGCGCAAGGCGGCGGAAAGTTGATCCGCCACGCCGAAAGCCCAGAAGATCAATTGTTTCTTCAACCCCTTACTCTGCTGCGCGCCATCATAGATACGGTCGAATATTTTTTCAAAAAGACGCGGCACACTGATCATGATGGTCGGCCGGACTTCCATCATGTTCTGGGAAACCTTTTCAATCGATTCGGCGTAAGCGATCACCGCGCCATTATAAATCGGCAGATAATAACCGGCCATCCGCTCAAAAACATGGCTTAAAGGAAGATGGGAAAGAAAAACATCATTACCGTCAACCCGGACACAATTGCTGGATGCGGCAACGTTAGTGATAAAATTACCGTGGGTCAGCATGACGCCCTTGGGATCTCCGGTGGTTCCGGAAGTATAAATCAGCGTGGCCAGATCATCATCGTTGATATTCTGCCAGCCGGCCTCGAAAGATGCGCGGTTCTTCTTGAGCCATTCACGACCGGTGGACAACAACTGAGACAGGGTCATAACCCGTTCATGTCGAAGCGACTCCGTCTCCCCCATGTCTTCAAAAACAATGATTTTTTTCAATTTCGGACATTTATCGACAATCGCCAAACTTTTTTTAAGCTGATCGGCGTTTGAGACAAAAAGAAAAACCGAATCCGAGTCATTGACAATATACTCAACCTGGGGAGCGAGATTGGTTGGATAAACCGGCGCATCGGCGCAGGCGCAGGCAAGAATGCCCAAATCGGCAAAGGCCCACTCGGGACGATTCTCGGAAAGCAGCGCAACCTTTTGACCTTTTTCCAGTCCCGCGGCCAGCAAGCCCCCGGCCACTTCTTCCACCTTGACTGCGAACTCCCGCCAACTGATGTCAAAATAGACGTCGTTGCGTTTCACTTTCATGGCAACCTTCTGATCGAGCCGCCGCGCCTGTTCAAAAAAAATCTTTACCAGATTCATCTCTCACTCCTAAAAATTAAACCCTGGACCAATCAAAAAAAATGAATGAAGACTCATTCCGAGATCCTATTAACTGAACGTCATTAGATTGTCAAGGCTAAAATACTATTTTATTTAACGGGAAAAAGGCGAAAGAAATCATCAGATCGGTTTGTCGAGCAGAGTTCCACGGCGTGGGGATTGAAGACCCTTGCCTTAGCGGGAAGTTTATGAAATAATACTTCGGCATGATTCTTCTGTAACGGATAACCCCCCAGGAAGCTTTTGCCGGAGAGAAACCGCCATGACCCCCCTTTCATTCTGCGCCGCCTGCGGCAAACCGATCAACCCCAAAAGTCGATACTGCCCCCACTGCGGCCATGAAAACCGGGTTTCAGATCCCCACCGGAATGCCTTCTGCCCCCGTTGCAAGGTTGCCCTTGAACCCTATGACTATCGGCAAACAGATGCCGAAATCTGCCCACTTTGCGCCGGTCTCTGGTTCGACCGCCGAGAATTTTCCTACCTGACCTCTGAACGCGATGTCTATCAAGACCAAAACCTGCCGCGTGAATACCAACGGCCACCCCGACAAAATGATCCCGGTTACCTGAGCTGCGTGCGTTGCGGCACCCCGATGACAAAAAAACTTTCAGGAGGTTTCCGGGGTCATGATCGACATCTGCGGTCGGCATGGTATTTGGTTGGATGCCGGGGAGATGAAAAACATCCGTAGCTTTATCGCCGCCGGCGGTCTTGAGCAAGCTCAGAATAGACACATCGCTCACAACCGGGTTGCCCTTCAGGAACTCGCCGCCCGGGTTCAGGAGGTCGAATTCACCCAGAAGGTTCTCCATTTTTTCGATTTTAAATACTGGCTCTTTAAAATCTTCTGAATAAAAAGTTTCCCGGCGACCTTAGAAACCATGGCCCCCTGCAAGATCGGCTGATTCCTGAAATAACCGCACTAATTTTCAGCCGGCGTCCCGGCGCCGGCGATCGTTGCTCCGGGCCGCGCCGTAACCCCAGCCAACAAGGCTTCCAAGGCCAGGCGCAGGGGCTCGGGCAGGAGTGGACCATGGTAACGATCAAACCGTAAGCTCTGCGAACAACCACTTATTTCCGCCGCCACCTGCTCACAGCGCCGGCGAAAATCATCCAGGCTGCCAAGCTGATGCCGCTGCCAGGCGTCACTTAAAGCCAGGCTGAGCTCAAGCAGACCGGCGTAGCTCGACTGCAACAGCAAGTCCTCGACCGCGGCGGTCAGCGCTCCGCCATCGGCGTCAGGTTCCAAGTTGCAATCCGCAATAAAATCATAGACCGTCACTCGCCGTTCCTGAAGTCGCTGAAAGATGTCACGTTCCGCAACAATGCCGTTTTGACGTCGCACCGCTTCAATCACGGCATTATAAACCGTGCCGGCAATCAATTCTCCCATTTTGCTGTGGCCGCCGGCATTCTCAATGGGCCGCCCCCGGCCTTCCACAACAATGATATTGTCGGTTCCGGTTCCGGTGGCCTGAAGAAAAGCGGGGTCACTGGCGGCGCGAATATCCAGATCCTGAAGCGCCGCGCTTTTGCCTTCGCAGGCGCTGAGCAGGGCTCGACTCTGAGCCTTCGGCGCAAGGCGGGCATTAGTTAGAAGAATTATATTGATGGTGCCCGGATCGACGGCCCCGGGAGCTTCATAATAATATCCCTCTTCGGCGCCCATGCGCATCGCGTTGGATTTCACCCCGGCCGTGACCAGGGCCGCGACCCGCAAATCCTGAAAGGAAGCCTCCCGGCAAGACAGATTATTCATGTCGGCCCCGGTAAAAAGCAGGGCGCACCTTTCCGGATCACGCTCCAGCAGGGACGTAATCTTTTTTTTAAAATCAGGTGCTCCGAGATAATGCACCAGATTCCAGGTCGGCGGCGAAAGATAATGATTGCCAACCGTGCTGATTCCGGCGCACACCCCTTCCAGGGTGGAATGAACCGCCATCGGCTCGGTAAAATCAATCACCAGGGTACGCTGAATAAAATCAGCCACTCGCGATTCCACGACTTCAGCCCGGCGGACATAGGGAAAGTCAAGGACCATGGCTTCTCTTCGCACCACCTGTTCCGTCAGAACCAGGTGGTCGGAACGACTGAAAAAGTCGGAATAGATCACTGATGCCAGCCAGGCGGCGAAATCGGCAAAATGAGTGCTCGCTCGACAAGTAAAATCACAGGGGAAATTATAAATCTGAGTATCCACGATTGCCGTGATCCCGATTAAGGACGGCCGGCCGAAAAGATTTTTGATATGCTCGGTTGGTTTGCAGCTATAGATTACCTGCGGATCAAAAGCTTGGATTTGCGCGACGTCGACCTCGACCACATCTCCCGTTTTGCCCCAGACCGGCGCAATTCCGCCCGCAACCCGGATCAGCTCATTCTGAAACGAGTCATCTCCCGGCAGGAGAAATCTATCCTGACTCATCATCACCATAACCCGACGCCGTTCGGCCACGGGAATAAGGTCGACCTTTTTTTTCAGCAAAGCTATCTTTTCCCGCATGCCGGCAAGCAACTCTGCCGCCTGCGCGGATCGACCAACCAGGCGACCGACGAGCTCGATATTGGCGAAAATCTCCGCCTGGGTTCGGCTGGCCATGGCAAGCACCCGGCAACCGTTATGTTCAAGAACGCCGCGCAGGTGATTATGGGATGGTGTGATAAAGATCAAATCCGGAGACAAACTCTGAATTCGTTCCAGGGACGGCTGTTGAAAACCACCAATAAGAGAACAATGTTCAAGCCCGGCCAGTGAACTGCTGTGATAAGTAATCCCAACCAGTCTATCCCCGGCCCCCAGCGCCGCGACGATCTCGCTGACCTCGGGCGCCAGGGAAACTATCCGCAGGGGCCTGCAAGTCAGCCTGACTTTTTGCCCGGCGCTGTCGATCAGGCTCAACGGATATTCACAACCCGCCAGCAGCAGCGCCAGCCCCAGCAACACCAGTCCCATGACTCCAAAAAACCTTTTCATGCCCACCCTTTTCTCAAGAAACATCGGAACCCACCTCATCAACTGCTTGCAGAAAAGGCCGGCCCCAAAAAGGATCCGGCCTTTTTTACCCGTACAACCGAAATAATGCCGCGTTAAGATCAGTAATTTTCACCCAGCAGTTCGAAATGGGCCTGCGGATGGGCGCAGGCCGGACATTCTTTCGGTGCTTCCTGGCCCTGGTGCAGATAGCCGCAGTTGCGACAACGCCAGGTCACCACCGCCGCCTTTTTAAAAACCCGACCGGTTTCAATATTGGCGGCCAGATCAAGATAACGTTTTTCATGCTGTTTTTCAGCCACGGCGATCGCCAGCATGATCTCGGCAATCGCGGCAAAACCCTCCTCGCGGGCAATCCGGGCAAATTCCGGATACATCGCGCTATGCTCATGATTTTCTCCGGCGGCCGCCTCTTTCAGATTATCCAGCGTCGAGCCAATCACGCCGGCGGGAAAAGCGGCGCTGATTTCAACCTCTCCCCCTTCAAGCAATTTGAAAAGACGCTTGGCGTGCTCCTTTTCCTGGTCTGCGGTTTCAGCAAAGATCTCGGCAATCTGGACATAACCCTCTTTTTTAGCCTGGGCGGCAAAATAATTATAGCGGTTACGGGCCTGACTTTCACCGGCAAAAGCCGTCAGTATATTCTTTTCGGTCCTGGTTCCCTTTAAGCTGGCCATCAGTAAAACCTCCTTATAAAATTAAATGTTCCTATTATACCACCTTCGGGAAGAGACGGCGGCAAAACAAGCAAATTCCCCCAGCCGAAAAAAACTGCGGGATACCTGTGGGATAGGTGTTCATTACTACAACAAAATTTTGTTCTTGGCAAGCGCGACCTTAAAAACCTACCCATGAGGACACTGAGGGAACCTCCGACCACGGCAAGAGGGTCAAGAAAGCCCGGATACCATCCGGGCGCATATCCCCCACCCCCTCGCCAACGTTGTCTTTTGACTTTATTCTGTAATCTTAACAGCAAATCTAAAGGCTGAAGGCGAGAGCAAGCAACCGCCGAAGTGAAACGCGCCATATCATTGTTGGCTGTAATCACACTTAAATGATTGACAAAAATACTGACAAAATAAATTATCAACTTGACAGCAAATGAGTTCTTTGCCTATAGCGAAGATCAAATATGAAATTTGTATCCGACCTATTATTCCATCGAATGACGTGGTCTATTTATACTGTTAAGCGGCTCGTGATAGGAATTAAAAAATGGTGCCATATAAAAAATTGACTTATTTGGGGGCGATAACTGTATTTGTCCTGTCAGTGGCTATTACGATAACCCTACCAATTTCAGAGTTGTTTAAGGGTATTACAGCCATGCCTGCTGTTGGAGCATTAATCGGCGCCCTCTACCAACTACTAAGAGATCATGCTGCACATGAACGACAAATTCAGTTGCAGAACAAAAAGCATTCCTTTGATTTGGCTGTTACCTCACCCATGGCTACTATCGCTTTCAATAAACATGCAGAATTCTGCGAGAAGTACATGAAAAAAATACATGAGACACTACGTACCCTTATCCGTGGGGGGCAACAAAGCAGGCCTTGGATAATTCGTATCGTCTTTATCAAGTGCACCTCGACTATGAAGCTTGGATAACTTCCGAGATCGCATTGGAATTAAAAAAATTTGAAGCGGCTTTGCGTTCTATGGCAACGAAACGTGGTTACGCTGAATCGACTGCCAACATTGATAAAGAACAAGAAAGGCGTAGAAACGCATTTGATGAATCATACCGTATTTTTGAGCGAATACTTGGAGACATTTTCGATAAAAATAGTGAGGTTGACCAGGATATCGCAATCGAAAAAGTAAAAGGAAAAATTAGATCAGTACTGGGAATCGAAGAACTCACAAAGAAAAGATCAGAAAGTGGGTCGTTTTACAAGCCGCAAGTCAAATAAGGGAAAACGCTTAACCACATGCTTTACGCGGACTCGTGTTACGCTCCGCTCCCCACAAGCCGGAAAGCATGGCCGTTGGACAAATGCTGTTTCGCGGCAGGAAGCAGATTGCAGACATGGGCAAGGGAAAACGTCTTAAACAGTTGCGGAAAATGTCTCAGCAAAGCTTTTCCGACATAGCTTCCGTGGTGTTCACCCGCCAGGTTCAGAAAGAGATCCACAATTCCACACTTTGGGATCAGATAGCGGCGCAGTTTGGAGAAAAACGTGCGCTGGAGATTCTCAGTGAAGGCAAGGTCGAAATCAACACCAATATAAGATCGCCATCAGCCATGCTCTGCATTCAGCGGTCACAATCCGTCTTCCGCAGGCCGATGGAGGTGCCGGCCAGGGTGAACACGGCACCTCCGGCCGGTACCGGCAGCCCCCTCGGAGATATACATAGCTGGAATCTCCTTCCTTACTCCCCCTTCGCCCAAAAATAAAAAACTTTCCTCGGGAAAGGGAAGCGGCTGAAACGTCGAATTTTAAAAAGTCAGATTCAACCCGGTCAGGGCCCGCAGGCCGTCGTCGGGGTAACCGTAATGGATCTCAAAATCGGCATCGAAAAGGTTCTCGACGGTGACAAACCATTCCGCCGTCAGGCCTTGCAACTTTAAAGGATAAACGGACTTGAGATCAACCGTCAGATAGTCATCCAGCCGCTGAGCAGGATCATTTTCCGACTCACTGTATTGGCGCGAACAGTAGCGGAGCGTGGTTTCCCAGCGCAGGCCGGCAAGCGGGGGCCGGGCGCTGAAGGTCAGATCGATCTTGACCCTTGGGGTATAGGGCAGCTCGCCGCCATGGTCTTTGATCTCAGAATCCTGAATGATAACACTGCCGTCAAACGACAGGTTGGTTCCGAGAGCCCATTTGGCCGTTAATTCAAGGCCGTGCCGCCAACAGCGGTCGGCATTGACGGGTTGAAAAATCAGCCGCTCATCACGAAAGTAGACAATCGCGTCGTCGGTATCGACCCGGAACAGAGTCACCTGCAGGCGATGCTCCTGATCCCGGCGATACTCGAACGCGGCATCCCAGGACCAGATACGCTCTTCGTCAAGGTCAGGATTACCTCGCACCTGATCGATACTACCGTGGCTGGGTTGAAACAACTGGCCGAAAGAAGGGATCTTGACGCTGTAGCCGGCGTTCAATTTAGCCATCCAGCCCTGGCCGATGCTCCAGCTCAAACCGGACGAAAGCCCGGGGCCATAGTCAAAATCACTGCTGCGATCGCAACGCAGCCCCCCGGTCAAAACCCAGGCCCCGAATCGACGATCGAGTTGGGCGCCGAGCCCGGCCGTGACCCGATGATGTTCACCGGAAAGGGAATGGTCAATTTCATCGCGCTCGCAGATACCGCTGAAACGCAGGCTCCAGGCTCCGTCACCAGCCTCCCAGCTGCTTTCCCCTTTCAGCCCCAACTTGCAATCATCGAGACTTGCGGTGTAGCCACTCTGGCTGCGGTCCTCAAGATTGATCCAGTCCCCGTATAAGTTCAGTGAATAATCCGCCGCCCCGCCGAAGAGACCACTGAAACGGGAATCGAAACTGGTCTTACGATAGCGCTGCCGGGCATCAGGGGTCGAATTATCGAGGGGCCCGGGCGAGCCGTTTTCGGCCAGATAACCACGCCCGTCGATTTCCAGACGCCGGCCGCCGCCCAGATCGCGATCCCAGTGTAGGGTACAACCGCCGCTGTCGCGGTCGTTATTTTGCCGTTTGCCGTCACGATGGCTGCCGTTGGCGCTGAGCATCACACTGCCCTGAGCCAGCGGCCGGCGATGGCTGACACTGCCCTGAGCCAGACCGTAGCTGCCGCCGGCCAATCTTAAACGGGTGGCCGGGGCCGAGTCACGCGGGCGACCTGGATCCGCTGCCGCCGTGGTGATATTGATAATCCCATCACTGCCGCCGGGACCCAGCCAGACCGGCACCGGCGGCTTGAAAACCGTAATCGAGCCGACAATTTCTACCGGAATCGCCGACAAATCGACCCCGCCGTACTGGTTGCTGTTCAGGGGCCGGCCGTTGAACAGCACCAGAACCCCGCCGGACTTACCTGAACCACGGATCGAAATCCGCGAGCCGACCCCGGCACTGCGCTTGACCTCGACCCCGGGCATGACGCCCAGGGCCTCTTCGACACTAAGCATGTTGCGGCTCCGGATTTCGGCATCATCAAGGCGCTCGACCTGCTGCGGATGGTTGCGGACATATTCGTCGATCCGTTCGGCGGTCACCACCATAGCCCCCAGATCGAGATCGCCGCCGTGGCCGTGATCGGCCGCAACAACCAGGGCCGGGGTGAGAACAAAAACAAATAGCGTCAGCAGGAAAGGTTTAATCAATCCCATCAGACCCACCCCTTTCTTCAAGGCCGGTGGCCAAAGCGTTGAGGGCCAGGCTAATGGGCTCCGACAAGGTGTTAGCGCTAAAAACCGGCATCAGCTGAGCCAGCGGCCGTCCGGCAATCCGAGCGGCGGTCGCCCGGCAGGCGGCCTCAAAGGCGCTTAAGTCATGCACCGTACCGCGCTCCTGAGCGTCGGCCAGGGCCAGCTCGCATTCCAGCAAACCGGCATTGGCCGGCTCGAGCAGAAGAAGCTCGAGTCCGGCCGCAAACTTCTGCCTGGCAACCAACGGGGCCGTGGGCCGGGCCTGCCGGACCAGGTGGAAGATGGCGAGGTCGCGTTCCGCCAGGCGCAGAAAGATATTGCGGCCGCCGAC
>Ga0209614_1000165_pt1 | contig 61662 bp, 54 predicted proteins | sample BlaSprsedimmetaG_FD_185484 | JGI IMG/M metagenome (GOLD analysis project Ga0209614, IMG submission 185484) | Hot spring sediment bacterial and archeal communities from California, USA to study Microbial Dark Matter (Phase II) - Blank Spring... ...
CGGTCTAATTAGACAATACATACCTAAAAAAACTGACTTCAAAACCATTGATGATGAGTTCTTACAGTTTGTTGCGAACAGAATTAACAGCAGGCCAAGGAAGCGGTATAGCTATAAAAGTCCTATACTTGTAAAAAACCAATTATTAACAAAGACAAAAGTTGCATTTGTGACTTGAATCTTGCATTTAAATACTTTCATTCAACCCTTAAATATAGACAAATTTGGCAAACGTTTTTTCTGGTTTTGCTTTAATATCTTTTTTTTGTGATGTAAGCAATCAAAAAGTAAGGCAAAAAGCTAATTTTGAAAATTAATACCAGGCGATGTGAGCATTTCAGTAGACAGAATTGTTAAAGCAATAGAGCTGAATATTTGGGAGTCATTGCCCGGATATGAGGCGCAGAAGCGAATGGAGCCATCGGTTCGTGCCGATTTGCTGGGAAACACTATGCCCAACCTGTCGACACGGGAAAGCGCTGTAATGATACTGCTTTACCCTTTCGGCCAGGGGTTGAACTTTGTGCTAAACAAACGCCAAACCTACGATGGCCCTCACAGTGGCCAGATGAGCCTGCCCGGCGGCAAATTCGATGATACCGACCTAACGCTCGATGGCACAGCGCTCAGGGAGACATACGAGGAAGTAGGTGTTGAACCCGGGCAGGTTCAACTACTTGGCAGGTTAACCGAACTTTACATCCCTGTAAGCAATATGGTTGTTCAGCCCTTTGTGGGCTTTACGCCCCAAAAGCCTGTGTTTACCCCTAACCTGCAGGAGGTGGAGTATATTGTTGAGGTCCCGTTAACCGATTTGTTAGCCGAAGCCAATAAATCGGTAAGGGTGATTAGCTCACGCGGACGACCCATAACCGCACCCTACTACAACCTGAACAACGAAATGGTTTGGGGCGCCACTGCCATGATTCTATCAGAGTTTGAGGCGGTGGTGAGGAGAATAATTACCGAAAAGTAGAAAAGGTCTATATTAATTTGATTGAGAAACCATTACGCGAAAGGACTATATATGTTTGATAATTGGTTTATTTGTTGATTTTAATAGCATATCAAGGTTCCCGCCTTTTTTACAAAACCAACAGTAATGGTATCGGCAAGTTCAATCATCATTTTATTTCTGATTTCTGCTGTTTGTTCGGTTACACGTTTAACTGTTTTATTAAAAGGTGTTATTATTAAAATTCTTCCTTGTTCTTATGGTGTTTTAAATTCTGGTTCAATTTTTTCTTTTAATCCACGGGCTAATGCGATTATTACAGGCTGTTTCCCTTTTAACAGATAATGCAGTACATCTTTCTCAAACTGGCGCTATGAAGACCGCTGATAACACAGTTAGCTTTTTCTCTTTGTTCGATATCCCAGTTGTAGCACTTTAAGACTACCGATGCAGGCACCTTGCAATTGCAGAGAATTGCAGTCATCTCAAGTTTTAATAATTCTTCATTCCCAAATAGTTGTTCTATTTTCATTTTCAACAAATCTGTTTAAGATTTTTCAAACTCACGGCTTTTTAAATCGAACTCCCACACTTTATATTTTAATGTTTATTCTAACACAATCTTTATCAGTAATTTCGTCATAAACTACTCCCTGCTTTTTCACTTAAATCCGATGATCTCCAATAAAATCTTTACCTCGTTGTGTAATTAAATATGCCTGATTGGGATTTTTGGGTTTTCAGGGATTGCGTATTGAAGCAGGCCATTAACTCTGAGAGGTTTTTATATAATCATCTCTAAAACGATCTTTGTCTTTATACCCAAGTGTTTTTGTAAGTTCTTCAAGACTTGCTGGTTCAAGGGTTAGTATTAATATACGCAGAATTGTTTTTCCTCTTTTCTTTAATAACTCCCGGCTTTTTTCCTCCCAACTCCCCGCTTTTTTAACTCTTTCAATCTGTATATTGTTGATAATCAAAAATCTTAATTTATCTAACTCCCTGCTTTTTTCTTCCCATGTCTTAGCAAGTTCTACTGCCAATAAATCAGCATCTGTCAACTCTTTAAATTCTGAGTTAAGTGGTATATTCTTTGATAAATTTAATTTTCGTTCCCCTACTTGATTGGAATTTAACTGGGCTAATCCAATTAACATAGCGTATCTATCGCCAATTCTGTCAATAATTAGGGGTATAGCAGTTTTAAACATATCATCTTCAATGAAAGAAGGTTTTGCAACGGGAGTATAGATGTTTAAATGCTTAGTAATATTTTTTACCCCTGAACCAATTTCGTCTGCCCAGTTTAATTCGCTAAAAAACCTTCTGATGTTTGGGTTTTTAGGTTCTGCACTGAATGTATCTAAGTCCAATGGCCCTGTGAAACGAGGTTTATAGGGATTTTTTGCCTCAACCCTGTCGGTGTAAATAATAATCTCGCTTGCCAGAGCGGTATTATACTCTCCATGAATAATAGGTATGGTGGATTGATTACTGCGGGGTTATTCAATGCAGTAATAATGTCCTTTTTAGTTGCATGATATTGCTTGCATTAAACCCGCTTACAGCCCCGTTATCAGTAAACCCCCAATAAAATAAAACCTCCCTCTTTGTTCAGAAAGGCGCAAACGGTATCGTATAAGGTAACAGGAACTCCATTTTGGGCTTCTTTAAACTCAATGCGGAGCCCTCGCCTTTAGATATTATTTGCTTTATTTCTTGTTCTGTAAGCATATCGCAATTTAAAATTTATTCCCCCTTTTTCTTCTAATTCTTTTATCCGAAGTTCTATGAATTAATAAATTCCAACAGGCTAATAAAGTAGTGATGTGGAAACATTTTTAGAGGAAATTAGTCAATAGAAACACAAAAACATTTAAACTGTTTATTTCTAATGATATATCGATGTAATCCTGACCTATCAAAATCTTTCATCCCGAAGTTTCGGAATGAATAGATTTTGCTAGTCGATTCGTCAATTGATTTTTCATGTGACGAATTTGGGTTCAGAATCAATCTACATTGTCGTAAAGATAAGGGTTTTCGGGGTTGATGATGATATCGTCGTCGGTAAGGGTTACCTTTGTAATGGTAGTGGATTTTGGGGGTTCGGTGGGCTCAATGTTCATGTTGCGGCGCTTATAGGCTGGTACATTCTCAATTTCGTCGAGGTTTACCCATTTGTTATTGCTAGTTCCGCTGAATTGTGCTACCTGGGGAGCAGCGGGTTTGCCTGTGGTTGGTTGAATGTCTAACTCAATTTCGTTAGTTTTAGTAGGCTGTACGGATTTTACTTCAAAAACATCGGAATTAACATCGAATTCAATTACCCTTTGGGCAGGATCAATTGTTGGTTGTTTTTTGGGTTTGCTAGTTTGCCTTATAGGGGTTGGATCAATCTCAGGGGTGTCGTTAACCAGCTCAACTTTAGTGGAATGCTGTTCGGAATCGAGCGAAATAACCTCAACATTGCGCTCCTTTACGTAGAGTTCTGGTATGCTGTTGGTTCCAAAACCTGTGGCAATTACCGTAACCTTTAGATCCTCGTCAAGCGATGGGTCGCAGCCATTACCCCAGATTAGGTCGGCATCGTCGCCGGCGGCGTGCTGAACGTAATCAATTATTACGCCAACCTCTTCCATGGTAATCTCATCCTGACCGTAGGTGATATTGAGCAGGATATTGCGGGCACCCGATATGTCGTTGTTGTTGAGTAAGGGTGATTCGAGGGCTTGTTTAACTGCTTGGAGCGCACGATTTTCGCCACTGGCCATACCTGAGCCCATTAGGGCAACACCGCTATTGTACATTACGGTCTCCACATCGGCAAAATCAACATTGATATACCCATGTACGGTGATTATTTCGGCAATACCTTTGGCGGCGGTTGCCAGAACATCGTCGGCTTTGGCAAATGCCTCGGTAAGTTTCAGGTTCCTGTACACCTCCAGTAGTTTCTCGTTGTTAATGACCAGTAGCGAGTCAACATGCTGACTAATATTCTTAATACCCTCAATGGCTTGCTTCATCTTTGTCCGCCCTTCCGTTCGGAAAGGGATGGTAACAATGGCTACTGTTAGTATGCCAAGTTCCTTTGCGGCCTTAGCAATAATTGGTGCGGCGCCTGTTCCGGTTCCGCCACCCATACCTGCTGTAATGAACACCATCTTGGTGTTTTTCTGCAGCAGGTTTACAATTTGATCCAAGCTCTCAATGGCAGCCTGACGGCCAATATCCGGGTTATTCCCGGCACCACGGCCCTCGGTGAGGGTAGCGCCAAGCTGAATCTTAAACTCAACCGGGCTGTTAACTAGTGCTTGTGCATCGGTATTGCATAGGACAAAGTCAACATCCTTTATTCCCATGCGATGCATGTAGTTTACAGCATTACCTCCGCCACCACCAACTCCTATAACTTTTATGATTGATTGGTTTGTGATAGGCAGGTCAAAATTTATTATATCGTCACCCATGTCATTCATTAATAAAGGTTTACACAATTACTATTTTTAATGGATCACACAAGACAATAACAGATTAGTTTATATCATCCTCGGCAAAAAGTTTGGAGAGTACATCGGTAATTTTCATTCCCAGTGTACGTTTATGGGTTTGCTTTGACTCCTTTGCCTGAGCTTCGATAAATTCTTCCGTGGTTGTACACGGTGAGGCTTCGCCGGCATCGATATACTCCAGCCCCATTAAGCCCAGGCCAATAACGGTGGAGTATTGCGGGTAGTTGTAATGCTCAAGCGATTCGGAGCATAGCATCTCCGAGGGGTATCCAATTCGAACATCGTATCCCCACTTGAATTTTATAAGCGAAACAATATGTTTTAGCAACGCACCTCCTCCGGTAATTACAACACCTGCTGTAAGCTTATTAGCAAAGCCCGACGTCTGGATTTCGAACATGACGTATTCAAGTATCTCCTCCATGCGAGCTTGGATAATTCCAGCAAGACTTCGCATGGATATTTCCTTTGACTCTCTTCCGCCTATTCCGGGAACGGTGATGATTTTGTTATCGGGGGCCATGCTCATCAATGCGTAGCCGTGATGGCGCTTTAGCATCTCGGCGTACTTTTGAAGTATTTGACAACCCTCCTTGATATCCAGCGTAATAATTGAGCCACCAATAGGTATCACTGCCGTGTGGCGCACAAAGCCATTGTAGTAAACGGCCAAATCGGTGGTGCCTCCACCTATGTCGATTAGGGCTACACCTGCTTCGCGCTCCTCGTCGGTAAGCACGGCCTTAGAAGAGGCCAGGGGCTCAAGTATAAGCTCCGACACCTTTAATCCTGCACGATCCACGCACTTCTCAATGTGCTTAGCCGATGAGGTTTTCCCAATTACGATGTGGAAGTTAGCGCCAAGCCTCCTGCCTAGCATGCCAATGGGTTTATCGTCTTCTATCTTTACATTATCGATTGAGAAATCCAACGGCAGTACATGAAGAATGCTATCGCCTGTGTCAACGGGGATCATGTACATATCCTCAATTAGGCGCTTAATGTGGCTTTTCTTGATTTCGGTTTCTTCAGGGCCTAGCGTGATGTAACCATGGTTTTTAATGCTGTAGATGTGTTGGCCTGCTATTCCAATAAAAGCCGATTTGATTTTAACCCCAGCCTGCAATTCTGCCTCACGAATGGTTTTCTCTACTGCTTTTACTGTTTCCTCAATATTCTGAATCATTCCCTTTTTTATGCCTGTGGAATCGGTAGAACTAAAGCCCACAATCTGAAAGCGTCCGTTTGTGGTGCGTTTCCCTATTAAGGTAACTACCTTGGTTGTACCAAGGTCAATTGCAGCTACGTAAGTGTTATTGTCTTGTGCCATAGTTGTTAGTATTTCGTGCAAACTATTTGATTTTTAAATTTCAGGTTAATTACGGCGTATTTATTCCAGCCCTCGGCTGGCATTGCTTTCTCGTAAAAGAGTCTAAGTTTCTTGAGTTTAACCTCGAAGTTATCCAAGCTGCCCAGCGCAATGATATGGGGGCTAACCAAGGGAATAAGCTCAATGTTATTGTGGTTACGAACGTAAACCTGCACTATTTGCGCATTCCAAAACTTGTCGTTGTTTACATACATTGCAAACTCATATAGCTTGTGAATAAAGTTTTTTGGCTCTTTTTTTGTGCTATCGGTAATAGCTGTAACATCAAGGTTGGGTACAACCTTAAATGGCTCCAGTATATTGCCGTTTGCCACCAGCGTGTTGGCTGCAAAGCCCGATGAGTAGGGTAAAATTTTGCCCGAATCGTCGATATAGTAGGTTTGCCCTTTGGCATTAAAAACTCTTAGCACCGGTTGCCGTTGTGTGATTTCCACTTTAAGCGTACCTTTAGCAGTTTTAAAGGCCTGAACATCGCGCACGGCTGCCATTTGGCAAATTTCCTGTTCGATTTTATGGGTATTTATCCTACTGAGTGGCATTCCTAGGGGTGAGTTCTTCGATTTAACAATGGTATTATATACATCCTTTGCTTTCACAAACTTGAGCCTAGCGCTATCGAGTACCCTAACCTCAAGTTTTGTGCAGCGTTGCCCCTTATAAACTTTATTGGCATAGGTGAGACCATAAATAGCCCAGGTCAATACAAAAAGCCAAGCAAATATTCTAAGTCCTATGCGCAATTTCTTATTCATTTTTCTGCTTGTTTTCCTTTACTTCAAGGGTTTTAACTATATCTTTTATCATTCTGTCGATATCACCCGCACCAATGGTCAGTAGTATTTCCACATTGTTGCAATTTAGCCAGCTGATTAAATCGGCCTTTGGAACAACTTGTGCATTGCCGTTACTCATCAGTTTGACTATAGTCTCCGAGGTAACCCCTTCAATTGGCAGTTCCCTGGCCGGATATATCTCAGTGATAATTGGCCTGTCAAGTTTGTCGAGTGCCGCAGCAAACTCCGCTGCAAAGTCGTGGGTTCGGCTGTACAGGTGGGGTTGAAATATTCCAGTAATTTTTCGGTGGGGGAAAACCTCACGAACTGACCTTACCAACGCCTCAATCTCGCTGGGATGGTGTGCATAATCATCAATGTAGATGATTTTTGTTCCTCTATACCTTACATCAAAGCGGCGCTGAACACCCCTAAATGACTCTAAGCCGTGAGCTAACTTATCGGCAGAAACGCCAAGGGTTAACGCTGCTGCCGATGCGGCAATCGCGTTTTCCAGGTTGTAATAACCTGGCACTCCGAGTGCTAGATCGTTTATTGAACCCCGTGGCGTTACAAGGGTAAATCTGTAAAGCCCATCGTGTATGCTGATGTTTGTTGGGTAGTAATGGCAGTCGGGCGTGAATCCGTAAGTGGTTACTTCTACTCCCTTGGCCACGTTAGGTTTGAATGCAATATTTTGCTTCACAACCAGGTATCCGCCAGGTTTTATCAGCGACACGAATTCCTGAAAGGCATTAAGTACAGCATCGTAAGTGCCGTATATGTCCAGATGGTCGGCATCAATTGATGTAACAATGGCAAGGTATGGGTGAAGTGTAAGGAAGCTGCGGTCGTACTCATCGGCTTCAACCACAAGTAGCTGTTTGCCTTGGTCGGCAAGTATCAAATTGCTGGAGTAATTGCGCGATATGCCACCCAAAAAGGCATCGCAGCCCATTGAAGTGGCTAAAAGGTGAGCCAACAGGGTTGATGTAGTAGTTTTTCCGTGAGTGCCAGCAACGGCTATGGTTTTATAGCTTGAACTTAGTAGTCCTAGAGCCTGTGCGCGCTTCATAAGCACAAATCCATTTCTTCGGAAATATTCAAGTTCGCCGTGGCTTGCCGGTATGGCTGGTGTATAGATTACGAGTGTTTCTTCCTTGTTCAGAAATGCAGGAGGAATGGCCTCAACACTATCGGTATAATGGATATTTGCTCCCGCAGCTTCAAGATTTAATGTAATATCGGACGAAATCCTATCGTAACCTGCAACGGGAATACCGTAGTGTAAGTAGTAGCGGGCAATGGCGCTCATACCAATCCCACCAATTCCAATTAGGTAAGCCCTTTTTACTGCGTTCAGATCCATTGGTTCAATTTTTAACTTTTTCAATACCTGCTAGTTTTAAAACTTCAAGGGCTATTGTTGTAGCCGAGTTTCGTAGCGCCAAGCGGGCAATGTTTTCCGATAATTTTTTCTGTTCCGCAGGATTGTCAAGTAATTCCCAGGCTGCTTTAACCAGGTTCTCTTTTGCTTGACAGTCGGGTATCATTTTGGCAGCATCGCACGACACCAGCGCCTGGGCGTTGCGGGTTTGGTGGTCTTCAGCAACATTGGGCGATGGTATAAGTATGCAGGGTTTGGCCACGAGGCAAAGCTCCGATATTGTGCCAGCTCCGGCTCGTGAAATGATGATATCGGTTGAAATGTAGGCCAAGTCCATGCGGGCAATAAAATCGTAGAGCCTGATATTCTCAACAGGATTGTTACTAAGGGCTTCCTTTACCGTTTGGTAGTAAAGTTTACCGGTTTGCCATATCACAACAATATCGGGTCGGGCTTTTATTAGGTGGAGCGAAGCCATAAGGCTTTGGTTGATGGTGTGGGCACCAAGGCTTCCGCCTAAAACGAGTAAAACCTTTTTGCCGGCTTCAACGCCAAAATATTCTTGCCCCTGATTGCGGGTAACCGAAAGGTTTTCGATATCTTGCCTTACAGGATTGCCTGTTAGCATTATCTTTTCGGCAGGGAAATACTTTTCCATTCCCTCGTAGGCCACGCATATTGCCTTAGCCTTTTTTGCCAGTAATTTATTGGTAACTCCTGCGTACGAGTTTTGTTCCTGGATAAGTGTTGGAATGCCTTTACGTTGAGCTGCTTTTAATACCGGACCGCTGGCATATCCTCCAACCCCCACAGCAACCTGTGGCTTAAAATCCTTAACTATTTGATTTGCTTTGAATAGACTCTTAATCAACTTATAAATCACCCAGATGTTCCTGAGTGTTAGGCTACGTGAGAATCCGGCAATCGGCAATCCTACAATTCTGTAACCGGCCTGTGGCACCTTATCCATTTCCATGCGTCCTTCGGCTCCAACAAAAAGAATATCCACATCGGGCTCTAGCTCCCGAATGGCGTTGGCTATGGAAATGGCGGGGAAAATGTGACCGCCTGTTCCGCCACCACTAATTATTATCCTTAACCGGCTCTTCTCCATCGAATAGTTCTTTTTTACTTTGACTTCTACTAATGCCCAGAATAATGCCCAGAGTGCCACTGCTCACAATGAGCGATGAACCTCCTAAGCTAACAAGTGGTAGGGGCTGGCCGGTAACGGGAATGGCTCCTACCGCGACGGCCATATTTATTAACGCTTGCAGCGTTAGCATTAAGGTTAACCCAAATGCAAGGAATGCCGGAAACAGCCGGCTCGATTTTTTTACCAGTAGGGCTGCCCGGTAAAGTAGTATGAGGTAAAGAATTAGGGTGAATACCCCACCTACCACGCCGTACTCCTCAATAATAATTGCGTAAATAAAGTCGGAGTAGGGGTGGGGCAAAAAGTTACGCTGGGTTGAGCGGCCAGGTCCTTTGCCAATGATACCCCCAGTTGCAATGGCTATTTTCGATTGCTCAAGCTGGTAGTTGCCTTCCGTTTTATCGTCGCTAATAAAATTCTCGATGCGGTTTACCCAGGTTTGAGCCCGGCTCAAGGTTTTAAACTGAAGCGATATGGCAATAAAAGCACCCACCAGCACAATGCCTATCCCCGTGAGCCCGAAAAGGTATTTTAGGCTAACTCGACCTACAAACATCATTAGCCAACAGGTTAAGCCCAGCAATGCTGCGGTTGAAAAGTTAGCAGGTAGAATTAATGCGCAAACCAATGCAACAGGTGCTATGAGCTGGGTTAAAAACTGTTTGAAATCACTGTTGTTGTCCTGCATTTGCGAGAGGTATTTAGCCACGTATATTATCAAAATTACCTTTGCTAGGTCGGACGATTGAAACGATATACCCAATCCGGGTATCTCCAACCAGCGGGTAGCAGCATTCAGGTTCCGACCAAAAAGAAGAGTAATACCGAGCAAGGGCATTGACAAAGCTAAAAGTATATTAGCCAGCCTGTACCATACGCTGTATTTTATGAGATGAACAGTCCACATCACGATGAATGCACCCAATAGGAAAACAAGTTGTTTAATCAGGAAATAGGTTGTATTTCCGCCATGGTAGCGGAAAGCCAGTGAGCTCGAGGAGCTATAGATAAGCAGGAGCGATGCAAGGTAAAGGAAGATAACAATCATCCAAATCACTCTATCGCCCTTTAAGTATTTATCGAACAGTACCCCCATAACTCATTAAGTAATATTTTTAAAGTGCACGAACAGCTGCTTTGAATTTGCGTCCGCGATCCTCGTAATTTTCAAACAAATCAAAACTTGCACAGGCTGGCGAAAGCAGCACTGTATCGCCTGGAACAGAAAGTTTATAGGCGTGCTGCACGGCCTCTTTGGCCGATTTGGCATCAACAATCACGGGCACAACTCCATCGAATGTGGCATGTAGTTTGGAATTATCAATCCCAAGGCATATCAGTGCTTTAACCTTTTGCTTAACCAAATCCATAAGTTCCATGTAGTCGTTACCCTTATCGGTACCGCCGGCAATCCAAACCACTGGGGTTGTCATGCTCTCCAGAGCATACCATGCGGAGTTCACATTGGTAGCTTTAGAGTCGTTTATGTACTTAACCCCTCGCACTGTTAGGACATATTCCAACCTATGCTCTACTCCCTGAAAATCTGATAGCGATTCACGAATGACTTCCTTGCGGATATTCAGTACATGCCCGGCAATTCCGGCAGCCATTGAGTTGTAGATGTTGTGTTTCCCTTTTAGGGATAAATCGTTAATTGACATGCTAAAGTCGCTGTTGTCGTAGTTTATGAACATGTCGAGGTTTTCGAGCCATGCGGTTTGGTTCTCCTTTGTTTTTTGTGAGAAGGGTAACTGTTGGGCGCGTAGCACTATCTTTTTGAGCTGTTCCACGGTTACCGCATCGTCGGAGCAGAAAATGAAGCAGTCGTCTTCCGAGAGGTTCCGGGTAATCCTGAACTTTGATTCCACATATTTCTGCATCTTGTAGTCGTATCTATCCAGGTGGTCGGGGGTGATGTTGAGCAGTATGGCGATATCGGGTTTAAAGTTATAGATTCCATCGAACTGAAAGCTGCTAAGTTCAATTACATAGTAATCGTAGTTGCATTCAGCTACCTGATAGGCAAAGCTATTGCCAATATTGCCGGCAAGACCTACGTTTAATCCCGCTTTCTGCATCATGTGGTAAATAAGCGAGGTGGTGGTGGTTTTGCCGTTGCTGCCAGTGATACACACGGTGTAGGCATTGGTGTATCGGCTGGCAAACTCAATCTCCGAAATTATGGGAATACCTTTTTCCTTTATTTTAACAACCATTGGGGTTTTGTCTGGAATCCCCGGGCTTTTAATCACCTCGTCGGCATTTAGGATTAGTTCCTCGGTATGCTTGCCCTCCTCGAAGCGGATATCGTACTTATTAAGCCATTCCATGTAGCGGGGCTTTATTTTGGACATATCCGACAGGAACACATCGAATCCCTTTTTCTGGGCTAACACTGCGGCTCCTGCACCGCTTTCTCCTCCTCCGAGCACAACTATTCGCTTCATATTGTTTATTTTTAGCGGATTTTCAATGTAACAACTGTAATTACAGCAAGCAGTATGGCTACAATCCAGAACCGGGTTACTATTTTGGGTTCAGGGTAGCCCTTTTTCTGGTAGTGGTGATGCAGGGGCGACATCAGGAATATTCTTCGACCCTCATCGTACTTGCGTTTGGTGTATTTAAAGTAGCTAACTTGCATAACCACTGAGAGGTTTTCTACCAGGAATATCCCGCAAAGGATGGGTATGAGCAACTCCTTGCGAATAAGTATTGCAAAAACGGCAATAATACCTCCAATGGTGAGGCTCCCAGTATCGCCCATGAATACCTGTGCCGGGTAGCTGTTGTACCATAGGAACCCTACCAGTGCGCCAATGAATGCGCTCATAAACACAACCAGCTCACCTGATTGGGGGATGTACATGATATTCAGGTATTCGGCATAAATCACGTTGCCCGATAGGTATGCAAATACGCCCAGCGTGGTGGTGATTACCGCCGAAACACCGGTTGCTAAACCATCGAGCCCATCGGTCAGATTTGCACCGTTCGAAACGGCTGTGATTATAAGGATTACCACAAGAATAAAGATAATCCAGGTTACATACTCGTAACCTTCGTCTTTAAACGGGTTGATTAGGTTGTAGTCGAACTCGTTGTTTTTTACAAAGGGAATAGTGGTTTGGGTTGTCTTTTTAGCCTTTGAGACGGTTACAGGTTGATTGTAGTTATACTCCGATGTTACCACGGTTTCAATCTGAATGTTTTTTTTTACCTTCTCTACTTTTTCCCTAACAACAATTTCGGGACTTAGCCACATGGCCAAGCCGACAAATAACCCCAGCGATACCTGTCCGATGATTTTGGTTCGTCCCGACAGGCCTTCCTTGTTCTTTAGGAAAACCTTGATGTAGTCGTCGGCAAAACCCACTGCCCCCAACCATACTGTTGTAATCAGCATTACAATGATGTAGATATTGAGTATGTCGGCAAAGAGCAGAACCGGCAAAAGCATGGAGAGCAGAATAATGATTCCGCCCATGGTTGGGGTGCCCTTTTTCTGCATTTGGCCTTCAAGGCCAAGGTTTCGGATTTCCTCGCCAATTTGCTTACGTTGCAGGTAATGGATAATTTGTTTCCCAATTAGCAGGGCAAAGGCTAGCGAGAGGATGAAAGCCATAGCCGAGCGGAACGAGATGTAGCGGAACAATCCTGAGCCAGGAAAGTCCCAGTATTTGATAACGAATTGAACCAGATAGTATATCATATCTGCAACGTTTTAAAAATTTCGGTTAACGCTTCCTTATCGTCAAAGTGGTGCTTTACCCCCTTTATTTCCTGATAGTTTTCGTGCCCCTTACCTGCAACCAGAATGATATCACCTTTAAGGGCAAGCATGCAAGCGGTTCGTATGGCCTCGCGCCTATCCACAATGGTTATCATCTTTTTTGCCTGCGAGGCATCAACCCCTGCTTTCATATGGTTGATGATGTCTTCGGGTTCCTCGAACCGGGGATTGTCGGAGGTAAGGATTACAATATCGCTCAGTTCGGCAGCCACCTTGGCCATAACAGGGCGTTTGGTTTTATCGCGGTTACCGCCTGCGCCCACAACCGTTATAAGTCGTTGGTTATCGGATTTTATCTCGTTTATGGTTTTAATAACATTCTCCAGCGCATCGGGTGTGTGGGCGTAGTCAACTACCGCTGTTACGCCATGCGAGGAGCGAACATACTCAAACCTACCCGAAACAGGGGTAACATCGCTTATGCTGGTTAGGACATCATTTTTATCAAAACCTAATAGCATGAGGGTTGCGTAAATTGCCAACAGGTTGTAGGCATTGAATCGGCCTATGAGCCTTGTCCAAACCTCAATGCCGTCAATATTAAGCATCATGCTGTCGAAATGGTTTTCAATCAATTTGCAGCGGAAATCGGCCATTGTACGTAACGAGTATGAGTAAACTTTTGCCTTGGTGTTTTGTACCATTACCGTACCATTCCTATCGTCAATGTTGGTAAGAGCAAAGGCTTCGGTAGGCAAATCGTCAAAGAAACGTTTCTTTGCCTTCAGGTACTCGGCAAAGGTTTTATGGTAATCGAGGTGGTCGTGGGTGATGTTGCTGAATATGCCCCCGGCAAAAGTAAGGCCCGCTATACGGTTCTGAACCACCGAGTGTGAGCTAACCTCCATGAAGCAGTAATCGCAACCCGCTTCAACCATCTGCTTGAGCAATATGTTTAGCTGAATGGGGTCGGGGGTAGTGTGGGTTGATGGAACTTCAATATCATCGACGTAGTTTACAACGGTCGATAGCAAACCGGCCTTATGCCCCATCTGTTTGACAAGGCGGTATAGTAGGGTAGCGGTGGTAGTTTTACCATTGGTGCCCGTTATTCCAACCAGTTTTAACCTTTGCGAAGGGTTACCGTGGAAAGCCGACGCCATGTATCCCAAGGCTGCCAATGAGTCAACAACCTGAATGAATGTAACATTTGAGGGACATTCATCGGGGAGGGTTTCGCTAACTATGGCCGTTGCGCCCGATTCAAGGGCTTGTGGAATATAGCTATGACCGTCGCTTTGAGTGCCCCGAATGGCAACAAAGCAGGAACCAGGCTTTACCTTACGCGAATCGAATGTTAATTCGTCAATATCAACATTGATATTACCTACTGTTTGGGTAATCAGCTTTACAGGTATTACGTTTTGAAGCTTTGCCATGTTAACTTTCTCCTCTACTCATCTCTAAGTAAACAGTTGAACCCTTAATAATGGGCTCGCCTGGTTGAACCGATTGTGAACGCACTGTGCCACGGCCTTTGACCATAGCCCTCAAACCTAAACTTTCCAGCAGGTAAATGGCATCGCGTAAACCCATTCCTACCACGTTGGGCACTTTGTTTACTGGGAAACGAATTGGATTTATTACTATTTTAGTACTATCGCGTTTTGTTGCAACCCAATCGTATTTTTGACCATTATTTTCAGTTGGAATATCGAGTTTATCCAGTATGTGCGTAAGATTTGCTGCCTGCCCCGTTTTGGTTTGAGGTAAATCCTTTAGCTCATTGCCCTTAATATCGCTAAACCACTCAGGACTGGTAGAATATACCTTATCGGAAATCTCCTTGAAAATGGGGCCGGCCACAACATTTCCATAGTAAACACTATTCGATGGCGAGTTAACCACAACTATACATGAGTATTTAGGGTTCTCGGCGGGGAAGTAACCCACAAACGAGGCCTGGTAGCTAATTCTTCCGCTCGATTTGTAACCCTTACGCCCCTTGGCAATTTGGGCGGTACCTGTTTTCCCTGCTATTTTGTACCTTGGGGTTTTGAGGTTGGTAGCCGTACCGTTTTCTACTACTCCTTCCAGCACATCGTGCACCTTTTTAAGGGTGGAACGCGAGCAAATGGACGATTGGATAACCTGTGGAGGGAAACTCTCAACCACCTGGCCGTGCTTTAGGTATGCTTTTACCAAGCGTGGCTTAACCATACGACCGTCATTGGCTATGGCGTTGTAAAAAGTAAGGATTTGTAGTGGAGTGAGACGAATCTCATACCCGATGCTCATCATGGGCATCGAGAGGCCCGACCAACCCTTATCGCCCGGGAACCGGATTTGGGGCTTTCCTTCGCCCGGAATGATAATGCCGGTGGGCTCGTTCAGTTTTAGTTCGTAGAACTTTTTTACAAAATCCTTCTCCCTGCCCTTAAATACGTTTTGAACCAGTTTGATTACACCTACATTCGACGAAACCTCAAATGATCTCTTAACCGTAATCTTGCCGTGGCCTCCCACTTTGGAGTCGAATATTACATGGTCGTAAAGTTGTAGTTTGCCATTCCCTGTGTTCACTGTATCGTTTAGGTCGATAATTCCTTCTTCAAGCAAAGCTATAAGGGTAGCGGTTTTTATGGTTGAACCTGGCTCAGTGCTCTCGCCTATGGCGTAGTTATAAACCTCGTCGTAAGTGCCATCCTCATTGCTCCGGAGGTTAGCAATGGCTTTAATATCGCCGGTGGGTACCTCCATTACGATGGCACAGCCATGACCGGCTCCAAGCCTTTCCAAATGTTTCCTAAGGGCTGCTTCGGCCACATCCTGTAGCTGCACATCAAGGGTGGTAAGAATATCAACCCCATCTTCGGGTTCAACCTTGTTCATTCGATTCACCTCAATCCAAGTGTTCCCGGGTATCCGGGCATGCACTCTAAGCCCATCCCTACCTTTTAGAACATCGTTTAGTGCCTTTTCCAGTCCAACCACTCCTCCATTGAGGTTTACCATACCAAGGGTACGTGCAGCCATGGAGTTATGCGGAAGTATACGCTTATTTACTTGCTCAACAATGAAACCTCCCTTGTTTACGCCGAGTCGTAGTAACGGAAATTTTGATATTTCCTGTAGCTCAAGGTAGTTTACCTTGCGGGGTGCAATGGGGTAGTAGCGGCGGTTTTTAGCATACTTGCGGGCGTTGGAAAGTTCGGAGCGGTACGAGTACCACGACCGGTCGCCAAAGAACTGCGATAGGCGCATGGCCAGCGAGTCGATATTGGCATGGAATATCGAATCGGTTAGGCCACCGGCCAGCAAATCCATCCGGATATTGAAGTATGGTACCGATGTGGCTAATACCCTGCCATCGGCAGCAAGGATATCGCCCCTGTTAGCTTCAACAAGAATATTGCGGTAGGTTATTTTTTTTGATTTTTCCCTGAGCTGGTGCCCATCAACTACCTGTATGAAAACAATTTTAAAAATTATACTAATACCCACTAGTAGCAGTAGGATGTAAATTCCTGCAATCCGTATCAGTATGTTGTTCTTTACTGTCATGCTACTGCTGCACTGATGGTTATTGTAACTTTTTAGGCGGAACTCTCGATTCTATGAGGCCGAGGCCTTTCTCGTCAACCAGTTTTACCACTTCCGATTGCCGGCTTATCGACATGTACTGGGCTGCTGTTGTAATTGACTCGGCACGGAGGTTTTTAACCTCCTTGCGCAACTTCAACTCTGTTCTTAAAAGGTTGTTATAGTGGTAGTTGTTGGCAATATAAATAATGGCCAGCATCACCAAAAAAATGATGTATGGCATTTGGCCCGATACCATCTCGTGGGTTAGGATTCGGCCACTGATAAAATCCTTTGCTCCAATCCTTTTCCCTTTCTTATCTTCGGGCTGAGCTGGTTTTACTTCGTCAAATTCCGGTGTGCTTTGCTCTGTCATAACCTTTCCCCAATTCTAAGTTTGGCGCTCCTGGCGCGGTTGTTCACCTTGCATTCCTCCTCGCTGGGCGTAATTACCTTTTTGTTCACCTGCTCAAAGGGTACATTCCTCTTGCCCATTAGGTCTTTGCTATCGGTGCCCTCAACGTTACCGCAGCGTAGGTAGTTCTTTACCATCCTGTCCTCCAATGAGTGGTACGATATTACCACCAACCTGCCTCCGGGCATTAGGCATTTGGATGCATTCTCCAGCATCGCCTTTAGGTTTTCCATCTCACGGTTAACCTCAATGCGTATTGCCTGGAATACCTGTGCCAATACCTTATTCTGTATTTTAAAGGGGATTAAGGGTTTAATAATGGCGAGGAGCTGGTTGGCGGTTTCAATCTTTTGGTTTTCACGCGCCCTGGCAATTACCGAAGCCATTTTTCCTGCACCCTGTACCTCGCCGTATTGCTTAAGAATTTTGGTAAGTTCCTCTACCGGGTAATCGTTTACTACTTGTTGAGCGGTAAGCCTAGCGTCCCGGTTCATTCGCATATCGAGCGAGCCTTCGAATCGGAACGAGAAGCCCCTTTCAGGACTATCGAGGTGATGCGATGAAACGCCTAAATCGGCAAGGATGCCGTTTACTTGTTCTACACCGTGGTAGCGTAGGAAGTTTCGGAAGTACCTGAAGTTACTCCGAATGAGCATGAAGCGCTTATCGTCCAGGGCATTTTGTTGGGCCTCCTCATCCTGGTCAAAGGCAATGAGGCGACCTTTTTTTCCCAACTTTTCAAGAATGGCAAGTGAATGCCCGCCACCTCCAAAGGTGAGGTCAACGTACACCCCATTAGGGCTAATGCTCAGCCCCTCAATGCTCTCGGCAAGCAGTACTGGAACGTGGTAGGTCATTTACTCATCTTTTAAAGGTGTTGATCCAAGTATTCGTTCAGCCAGATTGGCAAAATCGGACGAACCCAGCTGTGCCGTTTCGAACTTCTCCTTAGCCCAAATCTCAATCTTACCGTTCATCCCGGCCATCACAATATCGCGACCAATTCCAACCATCTCCAGCAATCGTTTTGGCAATAGCAACCTACCATTTGAATCGAGGGTAACCTCGGCTGTGCCCCTGAAAAACTCCCTGATAAACAGGTTATGCTCCTTGTTGTAGGGGTTTGTGTTATGGCGTATTATCGCCGTTTGAAGCTCCCACTCCTCCATAGGGTATAGCACCAGGCACTCCTCGTAAATGTCCTTTTTTACTACAAACTTATTGGGCGACTCGGACTTCACCTGCTTACGAAGCGATGAGGGGAAGAGTACGCGACCCTTCTCATCAACTTTGCATTCGTAATCGCCGATAAATGTGGACATTGTATTTTCAGTTTTCAATTTGTAAAAATATACAATAATTATCCATTTTCAACCACTTTTCCCCACTTTTTTACACTTTGTTGATAACTTTTTTGACTGAAAATAAGAAAATTATAACGAAAGGCCTGTATTATCGACGATTCAAAAGTGGCGTATGATTTATGATCTCTTCCGCTAAGTATAATTCCAGCGAAATAAAAGTTCTACCCCTATTTTCGTTTAGATAAAAAGGAATATAAGAGATAAAAGTTGCTTCGACGGTGCTCAGCATGACATGAGGTGACGGGGCATTCTCAAACTATCAGCCAGCAATTAATTAAGTATCACAGTGTTGCACAGAGTTTTCGCGGTGTTTCGCAGTTTAAATCAGCATAATATGCGTTTTCAGCGTTCTATTTCAATTCATGAATCACGTTTTCAGCCCCGTAGGGGTGTAATATTAGTAGCAGGCAGGGTAATCCAGTACGAGGAGCGTTGCACGCCAAGCATAAGCCAAAGAGCCAGAAGAAATCGTTGCATCGCAAAAGGGAAAGCATTGCAAAGAGCGATTGTTGTAATGCCTGCCAAAAGGGATAAAAGGACAAAAGTTACAATGAGATGCATCGACGAGTTCAGCATGAAAGTGAGGGAGCCAAAGGTGTTGTCATTCCGAGCTAGACGAGGAATCTCATCAAAAAAATGATGAGGGTACAAAGGGATTCTTTGGCAGATTCTATCCCGATATATCGGGACTCGGCATGAAAAATAACCTTAATTAAACGACATTGATTCTACCCATAAATCGTTAGGGTTTATGCAAATAAAAAAGGGATACGAACCTTAAAGTCCATATCCCTCTGATGTCTTATATTATTTATTCTATTTTATCCCCAAAAACTCCTTGGTACTCATAATCTTGGCATAGCTGCGTAGGGTGGTCAGGGTTGATAGGTGAACCATTTTGGCCGGAATGGTCTCGTTTTTCCACTTCAAATCCTTGGTGGCGCAAGCATCGTGGATGAGGGTAACCTTAAAACCGTAATCGGCGGCGGCACGTACCGCGGCTTCAACGCACATGTGGGTTTGCATTCCGCAAATAACAAGTTTTGAAACTTGCTGACCATGCAGGTAATCAAGCAGTTCGGTATCGACAAAAGCATTAACATTACTCTTCATAAAAACCATTTCGCCATCGGCAGGTTTTACCAGCGAGTAGAATCCCTGACCCTCGCTGGCATTATGGCCAACATGCACCACCAGCTGCTGGATATTCCTGAAATACTCAAGCATCTTAGCCGCATTTTGAGCGGCAGGAATGGGGTTTACCAGTTCCGATTTCCCTCCCGGGAAGTAGAAATCCTGGATATCTATAATTACTAGTGCCACCCGTGTGGTATCGGGTATAGCCTCAACTGCTGCTGCAAATAGCACAAACAGCATGGTGTAAATTACACGTCGTATCATGGTAAAAGATTTTTGTAAATATAGGCAGAATTTCACTTAGCTGGATTTGCTAATTCATGTAGAAGAAACAGGCTCGGCTGTTGCTGATACTTTGGGGTATTTGCTCCTCATATAGTTTCATATCCAGCTGATCAACAAACAGGTGGTAAAACGACAGCATCCCCTCAGGCAAATGCGTTTGGTTATCCTCATCGAAGAATATAACAAGGTTGTAGAACCAGAACGGATCGGTATTCATGTGAATCCTACCCACATAATCGACCACCAGACTATTTTTTCCCCTGTACATACCCTTGCCTTTGCTGTAATTCTGTGATTTACAATTATAACTTCAAGTTAAACCATAAAAGTGAGAAAGTCAACCTTTTGGCAAAATAAAAATGATGATGTTGGTCAATGGGGAAAATATGGAAGTTAAAGGAAGAGCGTTAGCCCTGAATCGTTAACCGTTAAACGGATGGATGCAGGAAATGAGGGAGTTAAAACCCGTTAAATGTGATACGTGAGCTGTTAAAAGAATCGAACAACCAAGCATCTTTCCTTACTTTTTCGACCTCGTCGTGGGATAAGGATAAAGAGCCTGCCCCACAAAGCGGGAATAAAGATAAAGATTAAAGGGGTAAAAGTGTATCGTTGTCTAGTTCTGAAATAAGGCTTCAGTTTAAACAGTAAAATTACCCCCGAAAACTTTTTTATTTCAATAAAAAACATAGGAGCACAAAACACCAAAGCCACGCTTAAGCGTGGCTTTGAGTACCCGGAGCGGGACTTGAACCCGCACAGCCGCAATGGCCACAGGATTTTAAGTCCTGCGTGTCTACCAGTTCCACCATCCGGGCAGAATGGTTGGCTCTTTAAACTTAAAAAGTTCAAAGCCTTAGTACTTTGAACTTCCTAAAAGAACTCGAGCGGAAGACGAGACTCGAACTCGCGACCCTAACCTTGGCAAGGTTATGCTCTACCAACTGAGCTACTTCCGCAGTATTTCAAACTAAACTTGCACCGTTGCGCTTGTTGTTTGGTGATGCAAAAATATATCATTTCATTTTTTCTGCAAAATTTTTGTGCAATTTTTTTTATTCATCCGTTTCTGTTAACTGCAAAGCATTAGGCTGCATTACGTTAATCACCTTAGCAAAAGTTCAAAATCGGTAGTGATGGGTTGGTTCTTTTCAAAGTCATACAGGGTAAGGCGGCGCATCTGGTAGTAGTATTGCCAGAAGCTGCTAAGGGTGTTAATGTACTTTTGCTTGGCTTGGTCGCGCTCGGTTTGCGCCACGTTGAGGGTTAGCACATCGATTTTGCCTATGAGGAATCGTTGCTTGGTAACCTCGTAGCGGTTTTGCGAAACCAGGTCGGCCTTTTGGGCAATTTGCACCTGGTCGTCCTGCCGGTTGAACTGCATCACCTTTAGGAATACATCCTGCTCAAAATCGGTAAGGGCCTGGTCAACAGTGGTGCGTACTACCTCGCGGTTCGATTGTGCCATTTTCACCTTTCCGCGGCCTAAACCCCAGTCGAGTATGGGTACAGTAATGCCAACCCTTACGGTTTGTTGATCCTGTGGGTCAACGTAAACATCCTTTAGGTCGGTTGCCCTTTGGGTTAAACCAAATGTGGCAAACAGGTTGGCATTCAGGCCGCGTTCGGCACGGGCTTGGGCTACATCCCTGTCGGCCTCAAGGAGCTGCCTTTGGTAGCTAAGGATTTGAGGGTTATTTTCCTTTGCCAGAGCGAGCACGCTGTCAAATTCGAGGTCGAATGATGGAATGCTGTCAGGAAGTACAATTTCCAAATCGTAGTTGTCGTTGAGGCCCAGGTACGATTTTAGTCGAATCTTTTTGAGCTGAAGGTCAACCTCGGCCTCGCTTAGCGCTGTTCCGGCATTCAGGAAGCTAAGTTCCATCTGCAGCAATTCATTCTCGGCAATGGTTCCAATGTTATATCGGCCTTGAGCAATTTTATACAGGGTGTCGGTGTTGGAATAGTTTAATTTGGCTGTTTCAAAGTTTTGTTGCGCCATGGCCAGGTCAAAGAATAGCCGGGTGGCCTCCATCGAAATGGTCTCCATGCTTTGGATGAAAGCGCGCTTGGCCTCCTCGTATTTAAGGGGCTCAATGCGCTTGCTCCATTTGAGCTGGTTCATGGCAAAAAGTGGCTGGGAGAAACCAATGGAAACCGGAACGCTCATGTACGAAGTGGTTTTGTTGGTTCCAAGCAAATCGGTTCGCTCCAGGTTGCTGCGCGCAAATATTTGTCCGCCCGTTAAGCCTATGTTTTGGGAGAGCGATAGCCCTAACGAGGTGGTGTTGGAGTTTTCTTCAATGTAGGTGTATGATCCATCGGGATTCTGGTAACGTATAAGCGATCGGCTGAACTGGGGTATTGTTCCCGTAAGGGTAAGGTTTGGCCTTAGTTCGGCAACGTATGTTCGGTATTGCCAGTAGGCTGCTCTAAACCGATGCTTGGCCAGTATGGCTTGTGGCGATTGATCTTTAGCCAGCTGAAGTACTTCGTTATAGGTTAGCCTGTTTATCGGTTTTTGGGCTAAAAGGCTTGTTGAAAAAATTACTGTTAGTAGTGAAATGGACAAAATTTGTTTCATATCAGCTTTTATAATTAGTATCAAACTATTCGTAACGCAACGATTCAATTGGATCTTTTTCGGCAGCCCTTTTGGCGGGCGATAGCCCGAATATCACTCCCACTGCTGCTGACACCCCAAATGCTATAATTATTGACGAGAAACTTACTATGGTTAATATGCCGGCAAAATGCGTAATCAACTTGGAAAGGATAACACCCAGGATTACCCCAATTAAACCTCCTGTAACGCTGATCAAAACTGCCTCGGAAAGGAATTGGGCAACAATATCGGCTTTTTTGGCACCTATGGCCAAGCGGGTACCTATCTCCTTGATGCGTTCCATTACAGAGGCAAACATGATATTCATAATGCCTATTCCGCCTACAATTAAGGAGATGCTGGCTATGGCTCCCAGTACGATATTAAATATATCCTTGGTGCGTTGCTGTTGCTTGAGCAGCAGTTCGGGTACGGTAATTTCGTAATCCTTTACTCCGGAATGCCTGCGCAGCAACATCCTGCTGAGGATCTCCGAAGTTGAGGCAATATCCTCAGGCCCTTTAACCTGTAAAATAATCCTATCGAGTTGGTGGTAGTTTTTGGGGGCTTGTGTTTCAGTACTTCCACCGAAAATAATAAACCCAAACCCTCGCATTGAGTTACCCTGATTTAGTTTCTTGGAGTTAACCAACGCCCGGTTCTGGTATCGTAGTAGAATGTTTTTGGCGGGAACGTAGATATTATCGTTATACACATTTATACCGCTATTCTCAAAACCCGTAACCTTAACATCCGATTTGGCGAGGACTCCAATAACCTTTAGCCATACATTTCCAAACTTGATGTACTTGTCAATAGGATTCTCGGTGCTGAAGAACTTGGTTTTGATGTTTGCCCCTATAACGCAAACCGGTATTCCGTGCTCTTCCTGGTTGGCGCTAAAATAGTTTCCCTCGTCGAGGGGCAGGTTAAAAAGAGCAAAGTAATCGTTGGTAACGCCAAGAATTTTTGCCTGCATCCGTAATCCATTGTACTGGATATATGAGTTTAGGTTGATTTCGGGGCTTATATGAACCACTGAGGGAACCACTTGTTGTATGGCTTCCAAATCCGATAGGGTAAGCCCGGGTGAGAACTTCTGTTTCTGCTTGTTCCCGTTCTCCGATTCCGATTGGGAGTCGGGAGCCTCAAAAATGGAGTTAACTATGATATTGTTAACCCCAACCATTTTCATTTGCTCCAGAATCTCCTGCTGTGCGCCATTACCTATGGCCAGCATGCTTATAACAGCAGCGACACCAAAAATAATTCCAAGTGCAGTAAGTACCGATTTTAGCTTGTTGGCCATAATAGCCTCAAGGGCAATGGTTATATCGTGTGAGTATCGCCGGTATAGCCTGTCGATTTGAAACATAGCGGTTAGGGTTTTGTTTTTTTTTGCTCTTTTACAGTGTTTTTAGATGCACTGCTGCTATTTTTATTATCGGCAGGTTTATCAGTGGAAATAATCATAACGTTCCCTTGTCCGGGCATACCGAAACCATTTTTACGCTTATTCATTAGTTCCTGCTGCTGGCGTAATTCAGCTTCTTGTTGCAGCTTGTTCTCTTTCCTTTTTTTGATTTCAGGGATAAGTTCAAACCCGGTAAAATTAAACTTTTCGGGTTTTTCAGGGGTAGAAAGGTAAATTTCCTCGCCGGTTTTTAACCCCTTCTCAACAATGATGAAATTCTCGTTCATATCGCCCACCACAACAATTTGTCGTTTGCCTTTACGGGTGTAAACAAAGCTCATGCTATCGTTGGCGTGCAGCGCCTCCAGGGGAATGAAAAGCACCGAATCGTAAGTATTAGTAACAATCTGGTTGCCTGTAGTCATAGATGGGCGTAATATGGGGTCATACTCATTTACCCGGATGGTAACCTCAAACACTTTGGCATCGGTATTGGGCAGTTGCTCACCAATGTTGGCTACCTCTATCACCTCACCTGTAAACTTTTTTTCGGGGAAGGCATCAACGGTAATCCTAACCGGCTGTCCTTTCTTCACCTTGCTAATATCAATTTCATTAACATAGGTTTTGGAGTTCATTACTGAGAGGTCGGGCAACGTTGCAACGGTAAGATCCCAGGGGCTTACGGTCGAACCAACTTTACGCTTTTGTCCACTCCATTCGCGGTAGTATATCACCATACCCTGCTTGGGTGCTCTGATAACGAACTTACTAATAACATCGAGCATATCCTGCCGCTCGCGGCGTTGGCGTTCGAGGTTAATGGAAACCTCCTTCATCGACGCTTCGGCCTGTTCTTTTTTCAGGTTATAGTTGTAAAGGGCTTGTTGGTATGCCCTTTCGGCCTTTTCAAGGTTGATTTGTGCCTGACGCTGTGTGGCTGGAGGTTCATACTTTGACTGCTCCAGAATAAGTTTTTTTTCCTCCATATCGAACTTCAGGTTAATAAGATTATTCCTAAGTTCCCGGAGCTGAAGGGTAGTGTCGAGTTGGGTTTTCAGGTATGCTTGCTGGCTTTTTTCCAGTTCGTCTTCGGTGTTCTTGAGCTGGTTGCTCAAGGCCGATCGGTCGAGGGTAGCCACGTAATCGCCCGAGTCCACAACGGTGCCTTCAGGGACTAGGTCTTGGATTTTAACATCGGTAACCCGGAACGAACGGCCTCGAAGTTCTGTTGGTGCTGTAATGTCTTCGGAGTTCTGCGCTGTTAGCTCACCTGTAACGTTAACCACAATCTCAAACCTTCCAGCTTCGGCATGGGTGAACTGTGGAGTTACTTTATCTTTTGAACCCGTGTTGAAAAAGGCTGTAAGTAAAATAACAACAATTGCAATTAAAATAAGCCAGTATTTACGTTTCATTGCTAGGTTAAGTTTGTTTATACAAAAGAATAAAAACTTAACATAGGTTTAAAACGTTAATCGTTAAAGAATATTATTTAGTTTAAATCTGCACTTTGAATAGTGCTAAGCCGATACCTTTGCGCTATTTATTATTTTTGCTAACTTTACAGGGCTAACCAATACCAACTCTAATTTTGGAAAGTTTTAGTAGTTTCCTTAATGAAATTACGCAGGGTGTAATAGTAAAAAACCCATCCTTAGAATTCTATTATGGCCTAGTGGTGTTAATTCTACTACTTTTCCTCTCGGCGCTTTTCAGCGGTTCCGAGGTAGCATACTTTTCATTAACACCAAAGGATTATAAGGAACTTGAGAGCAGGAAAAAAGAATCAAAAACCCTCAAAAACATCTCGCACCCCGAGATGCTCCTGGCAACCTTACTGGTTGTAAATAACCTAGTTAATGTAGCCATTGTAATTCTTTCTACCTTTATAACCCTCTCGGTTCTTGATTTTAGCCGGGCCCCCTTGCTGGGTTTTCTGTTTCAAACTGTAATAATTACTTTTATTCTGCTACTGTTTGGTGAGATTCTTCCGAAAATATTGGCATCAAATAGACCCTTACAATTTGCCGAGCGTTTTGCACCCTTCATTGGGTTACTCATTTCAATGTTTAAACCGCTTACAAAACTACTCATTAAGTCGTTGGTGGTCATAAGCAGGCGAATGGCTGTACCCCAAAAAATCTCAATGGATGAGCTTGGCGACGCCATAGAACTTACTTCCGATGGCCTAGCCGAGGAACGACAAATACTTGAGGGTATAGTATCGTTCACCAGCACCATGGTGAGCGAGATCATGAAACCCCGGCTCGACGTGGTTGCACTTGACTATAACATTGCCTTTAACAAGCTTAAGGAGGTGATCATTGAGTCGGGTTATAGCCGAATACCCATTTTCAATGAATCGTTCGATGATATAAAGGGGGTACTTTACGTTAAGGATTTAATCCCCCACGTTGATAAGGACGATGATTTTTCCTGGCAAACACTCATCAGACCGCCCTACTTTGTACCGGAAAGCAAGCGAATTAACGACTTGCTAGCCGAATTTCAACAGAAGCATATACATCTAGCCATAGTGGTTGATGAGTATGGTGGTACAAGCGGAATAGTTACCCTTGAGGATATACTTGAGGAGATTGTTGGCGAAATTGCCGACGAATCCGACGAAGAGGAACGGCTTTACACTAAAGTTGACGAATACAATTACATTTTTGAGGCCAAGGTGATGCTCAACGACTTTTGCAAGATAGTTGGGTGCGATGATGATATCTTTGATGATATTCGTGGCGAGGCCGAAACAATTGCTGGCTTAATTCTAGAGAGTACAGGACAAATTCCTAAACCCAACGAGGTTGTAAAGTGTAAGCAGTTCACTTTTACTATTGATGCTGTAGATAACCGCAGAATTAAGCGGGTTAAAGTAAATATTGCTACCGATGAGAATAATTAGTGTTAAACCGATATTATTTCTACTACTTTTTGCAGCACTAGCATGCACTGAGAACTCAGTTCCTAAACCTCGGGGGTATTTCCGTATATCATTCCCCGCAAAGCACTACCGTCTATTCGATACCATTTACCCGTTTGCCTTTGAGTATCCGGTTTACGGTAAAATTGTAAAGGAAGAGAAACTACAGGATGAGGGCGAATGGATAAGCGTGAGTTTCCCTGCCTATAAGGCTAAGATTCACCTCAGCTACAAGGATATTTCGGGTAATTTGAGCCAGCTAACCGAGGACGCCCGCAATTTGGCCTATAAACATACCTACAAGGCCGATGCCATCGATGAACAGGTGTTCACAAACCCTCAGAAAAAGGTTTATGGCATACTGTACGATATCAAGGGCAACTCGGCAAGCTCGGTGCAGTTTTACGTAACCGATTCCAGCAGGCACTACCTGCGAGGAGCGCTCTACTTTCGGTGCCAGCCCAACAAGGACTCTCTTGCACCTGCAATCGATTTTTTTAAGGCTGATGTAATTCATCTTATTGAAACCCTAGGGTGGAAGTAGTATCCCTATGCCAAAGGCTAACTCTATTACACATGGCGATATACAGATAGCCACATGGCTAATAGCCGAAAGTGTGGAGCAACTAAAAACTCTAACTGGTTATTTAGCTCCTTTACCAAAGAATGAATCGCGCCAACTGGAACGGCTTGCAACCGCTGTACTGCTGCAGTCCGAGGGATTACCTACTAGCTACAGCTACGACCAATGGGGTAGGCCACACATCCCGGGCAACGAGGTTTTTATCTCAATAACTCATACCAATGGGCTTGCTGCTATTGCCCATTCAATGAATCAACCCGTTGGTATAGATGCTGAATTTTTAGGGCGCGATTTTCAAAAGGTTTCAGGGAAATATCTTACTGAACGTGAGTCTTTTCAAGCAAATGCTTACTCCAATGTGCAATTTGCCCTAATCTGGTGCGCAAAGGAAGCCATCTACAAGTTACCTTGGCCAAACAGTTTAGTGTTTAATTCTGATATTGAGGTTATTGTTGAAGACGATACGCTTAGGCGTGGTTGGCTTCTAGCAAAAGTTCAGAATGCAGGTGAGTGGGTAACGTTGAAAGTTTTTTTTACCTTTATCAACCAATACTGCCTTACATGGGTTGGCATGAACACCTTTTTATTTAAATGGGTACAGTTTACGATGAAATTGTAAAGGGCGGACTTGCCGTACTGCTCGACCCCGATAAGGAGTCGCAGGTTAACGTTGATGCCATTGTTGCCAATGGGCAACAGGCTGGTGCTTCAATATTGCTTGTTGGAGGTAGTTTGGTTACCAAACCACTCGATGATTTCGTAGTCAATCTCAGGGCTTCAACATCGCTTCCGGTAGTGGTTTTCCCGGGTAGTGCCATGCAGTTTTCCCCCAATGCCGATGCCATTCTTTTCCTATCGCTTATTTCCGGACGTAACCCCGATTTTTTAATAGGCCACCACGCAACTGTAGCCCCAATGGTAAAGCGGAGTGGTGTTGAGGTAATCCCAACTGGATACATTTTAATTGATGGGGGAACTCCTACATCGGTTCAGTACATGAGCCAAACCATGCCTATACCCGCCAGTAAGCCCGACATAGCAGTGGCAACCGCCATTGCAGGCGAACTCCTTGGATTACAAGCCATTTATCTTGAAGCAGGAAGCGGCGCAAAAAATGCAGTTCCCGCCAAGTTAATTGAGGCGGTTAGAAATGCCATTTCAATTCCGCTAATAGTAGGCGGGGGTATTCGCACCAAGCAACAGTATTCCGATGCCCGTAATGCCGGTGCTGACCTTGTAGTGGTTGGCAATGGGTTGGAGGAGAATCCGAAAATGTTTAGTTAGCTACTCAAGCATCTCCTTTATTGGAGAACCCGTTGCACCATTGGGCCAGGTTATCCCTAAAAGTATCGAAAGTGTAGGGGCAATATCGTTGATGTAAACGGGGGTAAGTACCGATTTCCGTTTGGCCTTCCAGCCATAGAATATCAGGGGAACATGCGAGTCGTAATTGTAGGGTGAGTTGGCCGAGGTCACTTTGCCGTTACGCTCAACCCATCCAGGTTCAAGGTTGATGATTACATCGCCTGAGCGGCGTTGGTTGTAGCTGTTCTGGAACTTAACCATTATCCCGTTTGCGAAATTTCCGTTTTGTAGGTTATGTGCAGTGGTGCTATTGGAAACGCCGCTAAATTCGAGCATAAAATCAGCAACCTTTTGCTGGAAATCGGCAAGGTTGAGGTTGGAATCCTCAATTAGTTTACGGTTCAGGTAGATCTGTTTATCGTGATACCCAGTAATCCAATTGCCCTGCCCGTAAAGGGCATTCAGGTAGCTGCCTAAAAGTATCATTGCTTTTTTGGGGTCGAAGTAACCACTAGGAATCTTCGATTTTTCCAAGTAATCGGGAGTTGATGCTACGCCTTGATCGGAAGTTAAAACAACCAGGCAATTTTGAAGGCCCACTGTGGCATCGATATAATTTAGGAAATGTTCCATTTCCTTATCGAGTCGCAGGTATGTGTCTTCCATTTCAATAGAGTGTGGCCCAAACTTGCCGCCAATGATTCGGTTTGCGCTAAAAGTTACACATAGTAAATCGGGATGCTCATCCACCCCAAGGTTCTCGCCAGCTATGGCTGCAATGGCAAGATCTTTTGTAAGTAAATTGCCGTAAGGGTTTTCGAGTAGAACTTGATATTTAGTTTTTGGTTTTGGTTTTCCAATAACACCATCAACCATTCCTTTTAACTTTTTAAGCAAAGTCTTCTTTTTTTCCTCCGATTTAACCGATGCCGTATCGGCCTCTTCATAGTTTTCAATGGGTTGAAGCGCTTTCCATTCCCTTTCGGTATATAGTTTTGCAAATCCTTTCATGTTAAAGGTATCGACCCATGCGGGCAAATTTTCGGTGAAATAGTTACTGCTTACCCACAAACCTTTCTCGGTATCGAACCAAAAAATGCCATTAGCGCTATGGCCCGCAAGTAGAATGGCGGAGCCTGCATCGAGCGAAATGCTTATTACTTTTGAATACGAATTGCTTAACCGTAGTTCATCGCCAAAGGTGCTTGTAATTAGGTTTTTAGCTGAATATTTTCCGTTAAAGAAACTCCCTCCCACGGTATTTACCTTTTCGTCGGCAACAGCATGAATCTCTTGTCGCGAATATCTCGAAAACCACTTGTCGGAAATTATCCCATGAACCGATGGGTTAGCGCCAGTTGATATAGTAGCCAGGCCTGGGTAGGGTTGTGTGAGTAGGTAGTTGTAGCGTGCGTTCCGACAATATGTGCCATCGTTCACCAAACGTTTAAATCCATTGTCTCCAAACTTGTCCCAGTAACGGCTAAGGTAGTCGAACCGCATTTGGCTAACAACTATTTGAACAATTAGCCTGGGCTTTCCCGATGGAATTGATCTGTTTATCTGAGTCTTGGAGGGGGAGCTTATTAACAAAAATACAATTAGCAACTGCAATATTAAAAGGCGCATATCTATTTAAAATTTTATGGTTTCGTAAAAATTATCTTGTCTGTTAAAGTTTTGCTACCATTTCTTGTAACTAAAAAGTAGATGCCTGGCGGAATGTCAATTTCATCTCTATTTATCACTATATTAAACGATTCTTCTATAACATTTTCATTGTAAAGTCGTGCAACTGGTTTGCCGGTTAAATCGACTAAACTAATTGATACATTACCCTTGAAATCATTTAAATTGATGGTAAAATTGTTTTCTGCCGGGTTAGGGAATATGGTTATTGGGTTGTTTGCTTCATTAATTGGCGAATAGGTAGGGTATATTGATATCCTGTAGATAGTGTCGCTTGTAATTCGAAGTTCACCTGAATAGGTGTAGTATCCATCTTTTGAAATGGTGAAGGGATGGGATAGCCCAAACGGCACGTTACTAAAAACGGATATCCCGTTTTGGTCGGTTTGTTTTTGCTCATTATTAAAACTGATGGTGGCTGCTTCTACAGGTTTTTCAAGTGTTTTAACCTCAAAAGTAGCGCTGAAATGGGCATCGAAGTTCGATGAGTAGTTAACCTGCTGCCACTTTAATTCAACCACACCGCTGCCAATAAGGTTATTCTCTGAGTAAACCTTTAGGTTTACAATTGTGTCGAGCGGATATTTTTGAAAGGCAACCATTCCGTTGGTACCGGTTGTTTTAGTACTATCGCCAAGAACAATTTTAAGATTGTCATATGCAGCTGAGTTGATTGTTGTTGTTAACGCTAATTGTCCATTGCATTTTGGCAAAACTATATCGTCAATGTAAACACAATCGGAACCAGCATTTCCTGAACCATCTTTTACGTACATCCATCTGAGTTGATGTGCTCCCTTGTCAAGTATTGTCGTAAATTTTGTCCAGTTGACATAGCCGCTCCATAAACCTTGTAGTTTATCATCAATGTAGAACTTGAAAAAATCGTATTTTGCTTCGGACGAAACCTTAAAGTAAAATGAGAAAATGCCAGCTTCGCGGATATCAACATCTAAAGCGCAGGTTGTTGATTGTGAATCGCCAATGGCTGGCGATCTTAGGCTATATGTGCCACTATTGGCAGCAAGATTGGTTCTAACCCAATTGCCATATGTGAAATTGAAACGCTCTGGTAAAGCTTGCTCAAAACTTTCCATAACTGGGGTTAACCCTTCAGGCTCAAGAGTAAAATTCAGAGGTACAAATTCATTGGCCGCAATTGTGACCGATTTTATGCTAGGCTTGTATCCGTTTGCCAGAGCCGCCACCCGGTATGTGCCAGGTTCTATCATTCTAAAAAATTGCCCGTTTGCCGGATTGGTTTTAACCGAGGAGTTAAACCTATCGTGATTGCAAACAACTATTTCGGCGTGTAGGGGTTCATTGGAGGTATTTTTTACCGTTCCGCCAAAACCGTAAAGGGCATTTTTCAGGTAATTGATGAGCGAGGCTCGGTTATAATCCCAAAGCGTAGGGAGCAATTCGGAGCCAAGTAATTTGGTGTTTGATACTTCAATGGTTACCTCACGGCAACGGTGAAAGTAGTTCATGTAATCCTGGCGCCCACCGGTAATCACATACCAATCGCCACCATTGGTAATGCCATTGTTAAATCCTGACATGTATGTTGATGGGCTATACTTATGTACCGTGTCAACGTATGCCCTTGAAATGCCTATGTACCAGTCGTTATCGGGGTGTTTTACCTGAGACGATGTCCACGTATCCCAGGGATAGTTTACCACTTCGGCTCCACCATGAAAGTTAGCCGATAGCACAAAATTGTGCTGTGCAGCAAAATCCATCATGGCCTGTGTCTCGGGTTGCCATTGATTATTATCGGGGTGCTGTCCAGCTCTTGGGTCAGGGAAGTTTCGGTTTAAATCAACGCTGTTGGCATTGTAACGTCTTGCGTATACCACGGTTGAATTGCTACCGTAATAGGTGCCATCTGGGTTAGCATTTGGGTTTATGTAGATTTGGAGGTTATCGACCAGTTCCTTTACCTGAGGTAGGGTGTTGTAGTTCGATAGCAGATAGTCGGCAAGCCTGAGCAGTAGAATGAACCCGGCGGTTTCATCGCCATGCATGGTACTGGTATAAAAAACCTCGGGTTTCGGCTCATCGCTTTCCACGTTATCGGATATTTTTAGCACGTATAGCTTGCGCCCCTGAACGGTGGTTCCTATGGAATCGAGCTTGCAGAGGGTAGGGTAGTCGGCCTCAAACTTTTTCATCATAGCCCTGTACACTTCGTAGGTAGGGTACCTGTCCCAGGTTGCCATCCCGGCAACGGTTGTTGCCATTACAACTGCCTTGGCGTTTAACTCCGATGGGTGTGGAAGGATTTCAACCTCGTAGCCTAATTTTAGCAGTGCATCAAACTCCTGCTGGTTGGCATAGGCGTAAACGGTATCGCCTTTTACATTATCAATGGAGATGGTTTGGGTTACTATGGTGTTTATTTTATTGCGGTTGGGTTCAATAAACTTAAAGTAATACTCAACGTTTTGCGAGTAACCCGAAAATGCTATTAGAGTTGAAAATATGAGTAAAAACTTTTGATAAGTCATCTCCCTGTATTTTATCCCAAATATAAAACTATTTTAGGGAGATTGGGTTGACTTTCCTAATAATTCAATTAGATAATTTAGATAATCAAAATCATTGTATTAATTTGAGTGATAAAGGATACTCAAAACGTTCCCCATTCGACGATTTTACTGAAGCCACAATGGTCATAATAAGCCCGAAAAGGTAAATGGCACCCAGCAGTACAAACCCAATTAATATTATTACCAGAATGCCAGCTATAATGGAATAAATGGTAAGCGAAAGTTGAAAATTCAGGGCAGCCTTCCCTTGCCTGTCAACCTCGGGGTACTCGTCTTTTTTCAGCAACCAGAAAACCAGCGGCCCAATTACATTCCCAAAGGGGATAATTAATCCCGATAATGCCGAAAGATGACAGAGCATACTGAATGTACGCTCATCGTTGCAACTGTAGTTGATATTTTCCATACATCAAAATTTATATAAAATTATGAAAAACTTCGTTAAGTTGCTGCATGGGTTGAGGATAATATTCGGAATAAATTGGAATGATTCGGAATTAGCAAAATTGATAAGAATATGATGAGTTAAATGAAGTTAGAGAAATAAAATGGCAAGCGCAGCCTGTTGATGGCTTCAGTAAATATTAAAAGTTAAAAAAGCCGGCAAGTATCCGGCTTTTAATTATTCCATTAGCTTGCGGTATTTAATTCTGTGGGGTGTATCGTCGCCAAGCCGTTTCTTTTTATTTTCTTCGTACTCAGAATAACTCCCTTCAAAAAAGTACACCTGGGAGTTGCCCTCAAAGGCAAGGATATGGGTGGCAATGCGGTCGAGAAACCAACGGTCGTGCGAGATAACCACGGCGCATCCGGCAAAGTTTTCCAAACCCTCTTCCAATGCACGTAGTGTGTTAACATCGATATCGTTGGTGGGCTCGTCGAGCAGGATCACGTTACCTTCTTCTTTAAGAGAAAGGGCAAGGTGTAACCTGTTACGTTCGCCACCGGAGAGCATTCCACACTTTTTTTCCTGATCGGCACCGGAAAAGTTGAATCGTGCCACGTAGGCACGGGCATTTATTTGCCGGCCACCCAGCACGATATTATCGGCACCGCCCGATATCACCTCAAAAACGGTTTTATTGGGATCAATAGCCTTGTGTTGTTGGTCAACATAGGCTAACTTTACGGTTTCACCAACCCGGAAATCGCCACTATCGGGCTTTTCAAGACCCATGATAAGTCGGAATAGTGTGGTTTTCCCTGCCCCGTTTGGGCCAATTACCCCTACAATTCCGTTGGGTGGCAGCTTGAACGAGAGATTCTCAAAGAGTAACTTATCGCCGTAGGCCTTTGAAACATTATTGGTTTCAATTACCAAATCGCCAAGGCGTGGGCCATTGGGAATGAAAATCTCAAGTTTTTCTTCCTTTTGCTTTACATCTTCGTTCAGCAGTTTGTCGTATGCCGATAGGCGTGCCTTGGATTTTGCATGACGAGCCTTGGGCGACATGCGTACCCACTCCAGTTCGCGCTCAAGGGTTTTACGCCGTTTGCTTTCCTGTTTTTCTTCCTGAGCCAATCGTATGGACTTTTGCTCCAACCACGAGGAGTAGTTCCCCTTCCAGGGTATACCCTCGCCACGGTCTAGCTCAAGTATCCAGCCTGCAACATTATCAAGGAAGTATCGGTCGTGGGTTATTGCAATTACAGTTCCCTTGTACTGTTGGAGGTGCATCTCGAGCCACTGAACCGAATCAGCGTCCAGATGGTTGGTTGGCTCATCCAGTAGCAGCACGTCGGGCTGCTGGAGCAGGAGCCGGCAAAGGGCAACACGGCGGCGCTCGCCACCGGAGAGTACCTTTACATGTGTATCGGCATCGGGGCAACGGAGAGCATCCATGGCACGCTCAAGCTTCGAATCGAGGTTCCAGGCATCCAAGTGGTCTAACTTTTCGGTTAGTTCGCCCTGCCGTTCAATCAGCTTGTTCATCTCGTCATCGCTCATGGGCTCGGCAAAGCGGGCGTTAACCTCTTCGTACTCCTTTAGCAGGTCAACTACCTCCTGCACGCCCTCCTCCACAACTTGACGTACAGTTTTACTATCGTCGAGGTGAGGCTCCTGTTCCAGGTATCCCACCGTATAACCGGGCGAGAAAATCACCTCGCCTTCGTACGATTTCTCAACCCCAGCTATTATCTTCATCAAAGTTGACTTCCCTGAACCGTTTAACCCGATGATGCCAATTTTAGCACCATAGAAAAACGACAGGTAGATATTGTTCAGCACCCTTTTGTGGGGGGGGAAGGTTTTACTCACCCCCACCATGGAAAAGATAATTTTTTCGTCGGCCATTGTAATTTCGTTTTCAGCTGTAAAAATAACCGCCGACAGGCAAATCCCCGACGGCGGTCTCAAAATATTTTTAAAATACTCTACTTGTTAATTTTAGCAAAGTCCTTGGCAAGGAAACCATCGCCCTTCGATTTGGAGATGGTGTGCATGTCGTAGTAGTAAAGCAGATCGTCGCCGGCGCCCAGAATCATCTTCCAAACACGCCACTGTAGGCGACTGCCTTCCGGGCCAACCTTATGCAGGTAAAGTACATTTGGATTCTTTTCCTGTATGGCTTTTTGTATATCCTTGGGGTTTACAACTTTAATGTTAAACTTGTAAACCTTACGGATTTCGGCAAGTGGGCGAACATACTTTTCAAGCGCACTCTCGGTTACCCATAATTCTTTACTCTTAATCTGCTTCATGTTTTTATTGTAAAACTTGAAGGCATCCTTTTTAATGAGTTTGGGATTCTCGTTAATGGCATTGATGTAGTTCTGCATGAAACGGATTATCCCCTCGAGCTTGTAGGTATATGTGTCTTCGGGTAAATCTTTGTAATTCAAAGGAACTGAGCAAATATCGGGCATATCGGTAATCTTGGAAACTGCTGCACCCATCGATATGCTGAGAAAATTATAGGTAGGAGCAATTTTGTCCTTATCGAACCGCATTTGGATTAGAACCAAGAACGACTTGTCGATATCCTTGCGCATATCGTTAAACTCCTTGGCGGTAATAAACTTGTAGGGAGTGATTTTCCATGAACGTTCAACTGCCTCACGGATTTCGAAATTAAATTGCGATGTAGGATTGTTTTCAAGTACCACATAGGTTGTTGAAGCCATAAATGCCTTTACATCCTCGGGCCTAACAAGGTTACGTTGTGCCATGCCCCATAGGGTTATGGCTACCAGTCCGATAATTAGCGATAGCTTCTTCATGATCATCTATTTTTATGGTTTTTGTGTTTTTCGATTGTCATACACAAAGTTAATACACTTTTCAATACTGGTAGGTTCAAATTTGAAAATTCCTTAAATAGCGATTTAATATTTTTTAAATCAATAAATTAATGGCTGTCGTTAATAGGTTTTACTGTAATTGAGTATCTAAAAAATGTTTTTTAGCATTTTTTCTTACCTTTGCCCATGGTGGAAACATGGCTGCATGGTTTAACCAAACACAATTCCAATGGCTGAAAGTAGAAAAAAGATAGTTAACGCGGATGAAATTAAGAAGGCTGTAAATCTTGGACCAATTGTTGGCGATGGATTTGCCCGTTTACTGATGTACATACTCCGATTCAATGAGTTAAACAAGAAGTACGCTAATGTGGCAACCCTTCAGGGGCTTGAGTTTCTTAATGCAGTACTCGAATTACTGGAGGTTAAATTCGAGGTGAACCCTGAAGAGCTAAAACGAATACCTAAGGGTGGAGCCTTTATTTCGGTTTCGAACCACCCTTTTGGTGGAATAGATGGAATTTTGCTTCTAAAAATAATGCTTGAGCAGCAGCGCGATGACATTAAGCTACTCACAACTTTTTTATTAAAACGTATCCCCCAGATTGAAAAATACGTGTTTGCTGTTGACCCCTTCGAAAATAGAGGTTACCAGAAGAGTTCTAACATTAGCGGGTTAAAGGCAGCCTATGCCCATTTATCTGAAGGTGGTGGGCTTGGGCTTTTCCCAGCTGGTGAGGTATCAACCTATTACGATAATATAGATGAAACTGGTGTAACTGACAGACACTGGCAGAAATCGATGATTAAGTTCATTAAGAATGCACGTGTTCCCGTTGTACCCATTTACTTCCAGGGCGAGAATAGCCGCCTGTTCCATTTACTCGGTCTAATACACCCGTTGTTACGTACAGCCAAGTTACCATCGGAGTTACTTAACAAAAAGAACCAAACCATAAGGATTCGAATAGGTTACCCTATTAGTGTTGAGGAGCAGGACAATTACAGCGACATTGAGAAATTTGGCAGGTTTCTTAGGGTTAAAACATACTCGTTGGGTTCCGCCATCGATGTGGACAAGTTCTTTAAGTATAAGCTTAAATCGGAACCTAAACCAGAACCAATTATTCCTCCCATTCCACAGGATATTATCGAGGAGGAGGTGTCCAAATTACTGGAGAACTACCTGCTATTCCGTAGCAAGAACTATGCTGTTATTTGTGCCCCGTCGGTTGAGGTGCCTAACCTTATGACAGAAATTGGTCGCCTACGCGAGGTTACCTTCCGTGATGTGGGTGAGGGCACCAATCGCAAAATCGATGTAGATGAGTTTGACCTTTACTACTGGCAGCTTTTTGTATGGGATGAGGACGAGAAGCGCATTGTAGGCGCTTACCGAGCAGGTAAGGGGAAGGAGATTATTGAGAAGTACGGATTAAATGGGTTCTACATTCAAACGCTCTTTAAAATCAATAAGGCCTTTGCCCCAATTCTGGAGCAGTGCATTGAGCTTGGCCGATCGTTCATTGTATCCGATTACCAGCGAAAACCCCTGCCGCTGTTCCTGCTCTGGAAGGGCATCCTTTACTTCCTGATCAAGAACCCCGAATACCGCTACCTAATTGGTCCGGTAAGCATATCGAACCGTTTTTCTGATTACTCCAAGGGGGTTATTATAAACTTCATGAAATCGAATTACTACGACCACAATTTTGCACGGTTTATAAAATCGCGCAACAAATTCAGGGTGCCCATTAAAGATGAGGAGTTTAATATCATTTTTAACAATAGCGACGACCTGGGGAAACTCGATAGGTTCATCCAAGAGGTTGAACCGTACGATTATCGCATGCCTGTGCTACTTAAAAAGTACTTAAAGCTTAATGGCAAAATCGTTGGCTTCAATGTCGATCCTAAGTTTAACAACGCCCTCGATGGGCTTCTCATTCTTGACCTATACCAGGTTCCTGCCGAGACTATCACTTCGCTCTCCAAGGAGATAAACGATAAATCCATTTTAGAGCGCTTCAACATTACCGACTATACTTTCGAAGACCAGAGTTGAATAGAGCGCATATGAGAGGCAGCCTTTGGGCTGCCTCTCGCTTATTATAAAGGAAAGGTTAAACCTTTTGGGGCATTGATCAGTCTATATTTAAAATTTGAATATGAACCGATATATTCTATCACTTTTTGCAGTAGCTTTTTTGGGCTGTAGCAATGACTCTCTTACCGATGATACTAAACTGGAAGAGCGTGCTAAGGCGCTCCATTCTAAGATGGTCACCATTGATACCCATACCGATACCCCTATAAACTTTCTACGCACCGGTTTCGATTTTTCTGGCGAAAACAATACTGCTATAGGCAGTAAGGTCGATTTGGCCAAGATGGAGAGAGGCGGATTGGATGCAGCATTCTTTGCCGTTTTCATTGGTCAGCATGAGTGCTCTCCCGAAAGGTATGCCGAGGTAAACGCCAAGGCCTTGGAGATACTCAACGCCATATACGCTACTGTAATGCAATACCCATCGTGCGCAGCCATAGCCACATCCCCCGACGATGTTTATCGCCTTAAAAAGGAGGGTAAACGTGCTATATACATTGGCGTTGAGAATGGTTACCCTATTGGCGACGATATTGGACAGGTTAAGGCCTTTTACGATTTGGGTGCTCGTTACATCACCCTATGCCACACCCGCAATAATCAGATTTGTGATTCATCGACTGACCCCGATGGCCCTCGCCATAACGGATTAAGCGAGTTTGGCCGCAAGGTGGTTCAGGAAATGAACAGCCTTGGAATGATGGTTGATGTGTCTCACATATCCGATAAGGCTTTTTACGATGTGCTGGTGGTTTCAAAAGCTCCTGTAATTGCCTCGCACAGCTGTGCCCGCGCCATTTGCGATAACTTACGCAACCTTACCGACGATATGCTGCGCGCCTTGGCCAAAAATGGCGGCGTGGTGCAGATGTGTTTCCTAAGCGAATATGTAAAGAAAGGTGAACCCAACCCAGCCCGCGATAATGCCTACCGCGCACTCCGCAGGAAGTGGAATAACTTCAAGGGTCTAACCCCAGAACAGGAAAAACAGGCTACTACAGAGTGGTATGAGCTTGAGGAGAAATACCCGGCATCGTTGGCTACTGTAGCCGATGTGGTTGACCATATCGATCACATGGTTAAGGTGATGGGTATTGACCATGTGGGCATAGGCACCGATTTTGACGGTGGAGGCGGAGTTGAAGATTGCCGCGATGCCTCGCAAATGTATCGCATAACCATGGAGCTCCTCCGTAGGGGTTACTCCGAGAGGGATATACGCAAAATTTGGGGTGAAAATTTCCTACGGGTTTTCCGCGAGGTGGAAAAGAGGAAGGAGCCAGTATAATTTTTTCACTGTTGTCCGATAAAAATAAATACAAGAGAAAGGAGCTCATAAGGAACTCCCAACTCTTTTTAGTAGCTTTGTTTTATCACCAACATTTATATGGATAAAAGTGCACATTTTTTTGGCACCTCGGTTTTTGCACAGCTGATTTCTTTAATTGATCCCAGAATCATTCCCTCCATCACGAAAAAGTTAGATGCTGATAGATACGTAAGGAGATTCAAGTCCAAGGGGCACCTGATGAGCATGCCATCCTTTTCGTTTAATTTTGTATTTTTATAGGACAACAATTTTTTTCTTAAAGTTAAATCAAAAAAAACATGTTATATAACATACCTTGTGCATAAAACGCTCTGTCGCATAGAATTCCTATGATGTTGTTCGAACGCACAATGCGAAAACTTGCTGAAAAGCACAGCACAGCGGGATTCAAAATTTGCATAGCAGAGTTCAATAGCCTGTCAAAAAGCGATTTTTCTGATTTCCGACCCTGTTTTATTCCATCAGTTAATCTTACGAACAACGAACAACGATTGACGAACAACGAAATTACTCCTCCCGCCCACAGGCGGGATGCGCTAGCCATACTGCAGGGAATGAAAAAAGGAGGCTTAATTGCCCCCTCAATTTCACCCGTCGGGGTGGTGCGACTCGAACGGACTACCCTCCCGCCCACAGGCGGGATGCGCTCGCCAAACTGCAGGAATGAAAAAAGGAGGCTTAATTGCCCCCTCAATTTCACCCGTCGGGGTGGTGCGACTCGAACGGACTACCCTCCCGCCCACAGGCGGGATGCGCTCGCCAAACTGCAGGAATGAAAAAAAGGAGGCTTAATTGCCCCCTCAATTTCACCCGTCGGGGTGGTGCGACTCGAACGGACTACCCTCCCGCCCACAGGCGGGATGCGCTCGCCAAACTGCAGGAATGAAAAAAGGAGGCTGAATTTCCTCCTCTATTTCACCCGTCGGGGTGGTGCGCCTCGAACGCACGACCCTCCCGCCCACAGGCGGGATGCGCTAGCCATACTGCAGGGAATGAAAAAAGGAGGCTTAATTGCCCCCTCAATTTCACCCGTCGGGGTGGTGCGACTCGAACGGACTACCCTCCCGCCCACAGGCGGGATGCGCTCGCCAAACTGCAGGAATGAAAAAAAGGAGGCTGAATTGCCCCCTCAATTTCACCCGTCGGGGTGGTGCGACTCGAACGCACGACCCTCCCGCCCACAGGCGGGATGCGCTAGCCATACTGCAGGGAATGAAAAAAGGAGGCTGAATTGCCTCCTAAATTTCACCCGTCGGGGTGGTGCGACTCGAACGCACGACCTCCTGCTCCCAAAGCAGGTGCGCTAACCAACTGCGCTACACCCCGAACTTTAAACTTTCAGCGGAGAGGGGGGGATTCGAACCCCCGGTACCCCTTGCGGAGTACGACGGTTTAGCAAACCGTTGGTTTAAGCCACTCACCCACCTCTCCGGGCTAACTTAATAAGCCTTGCTTCCGCTAAAAGCAACGCAAAAGTATAAAATCTTATTTTATGTGCAAAATAATTACAAAAAAAAGAGGGATTACTCCCTCTCTTCAATTGATTATCAGTTTACTTATAGTTACTTCTTTTTAGGCTCGTTGCCTGATTTGGCTATGTTATCGCGCATGTTGGTATCGGCTTCAATGTTCTTTAAGCGGTAGTAGTCCATCACCCCTAAATTACCGCTGCGGAATGCTTCGGCAATAGCCTTAGGAATCTCAGCCTCAGCCTCAATTACCTTGGCACGTGCTTCCTGTGCTTTAGCCTTCATTTCCTGCTCAAGGGCTACTGCCATTGCCCTACGTTCTTCGGCCTTAGCCTGTGCAATATTTTTATCGGCATTAGCCTGGTCCATTTGTAAAACGGCACCAATGTTACGTCCAATATCAATATCGGCAATATCAATCGAAAGGATTTCGAAAGCGGTTCCGGCATCTAATCCTTTGTCGAGAACTGTTTTGGATATTTTATCGGGGTTTTCGAGTACTTCCTTGTGGCTAAGCGATGAGCCTATAGCGGTAACAATGCCCTCGCCAACACGAGCCAAAACGGTTTCCTCGCCGGCACCACCAACCAGTTGCTTGATGTTTGCCCTAACGGTTACGCGAGCTTTAGTAATGAGCTGAATACCATCCTTTGCAACGGCTGTTACAGGAGGTGTGTTAATTACCTTAGGATTAACTGACATCTGAACAGCTTCAAATACATCTCGGCCGGCAAGGTCAATGGCAGTAGCCATTTTAAAATCGAGGGGTATATTGGCCTTTTGGGCCGATACCAGGGCATGAACAACCTTAGAAACCCTACCACCAGCCAGGAAATGGGCTTCCATCTCGTTCCGGTTAAGGGTAAGGCCTGCTTTTGTTCCTTCAATCATGGCTTGAACTATTACCCGTGGCGGAACCTTACGCCAGCGCATGAAAATAAGTTGCAGGAGCGATATCCTAACTCCCGATACCAGCGCTTGGAACCATAGCCCAACGGGTACAAAGTAGAAAATTATCCATAAGCCTACAACGCTCAGGGCAATAATCAGAAGTAATGCGCCAATTTCATTCATAGTTTTGAGTTATTTAGGTTTAACAATGATTTTATTTGTTTCAACATGCACCACAACAATGGGTGTGTTTGGGTTTATAAGTTCACCTATGGTGGAAACCTCTATGGTTTTACCCTTAATGGAGGCTTTGCCCATTGGTGCAAGACGGCTTATTGTAACTCCTTCATCGCCCACCTGTATTTCGTTCTTCAATTCATCAACAGCTTTTGAGTTGAGGCTTGTTTTGAGCGAAACACGTTTCCAAGTTCTTGCCCTTAGCGAAAAAACAAGCGTTGCAATTGATGCAATGGTTGTAAAAAGAAGTGTTAAATGCCCTGTTGTGGTTCCATGGTCGGTATATGCAGAGTAAACAGCGTAAATAATGATTAAAAAACCACCAATGCCGGCAACTGTAATACCGGGAATCATAAAGAATTCCAACACCAGCAAGAAAAGACCTAAAGTAATGAGAACAATAATCCAGAACATAGTTTTTTTTAGTTTGATGCAATGGTAGCGCTAAGCCCGCGGCGATGCAGTTCGTTCATCATACCCTCAAGCGTTTCAAAGTGGCCATGCTTGATATCGCACTTCCCTTTGAAATGTGTAATAAGGGCACACTGCTCTGCCTGATGGGGATCGTGGTTGCAAACCTCAACCAAAGTATCAATTACATAATCGAAAGTGTTAACATCGTCGTTGTGAAGGATTAAAACGTACTCATCTTCTGCCGAAGGCAGAAGTTTTCCATTACCCTGAACCTTTTCCTTGACTGCCATATCACATAAATATTTTAGGCTAATATAACTATTTTATGGTGTAATATCAATAACAATTGCCTTGAGCATTCCGCTAACAATCAGATTTTCCTTTACGCGGTTGGCCTCTTCGATACTGTTAAAATTTCCAATGATATAAATGATATCGCCATTGGCATCCACCTTACGGGTAAGTTCCTTGCCCTGTGAGAGGTTGCGAACGGTATTCGTTTCCGAGTCAGTTAAGGGGTTTTTGTAACGCCCAACTTCTACTATGAACAAGCGGTTATCTGGTTTTGATAGTTGAACCTGCTGCGCAGCGCCCTCAAGTTGCTGTGCACGCTGGGTGGTAATGCGTGTTCCGTTGAGCCAGGCCACTATAAAAGCATCTTTGAAACCCTTTTGTTTAATCTTAGCAAGTGCTTTTTCAGCATCGGAGTAGCGGGTAAGGTTACCTATGTAGTAGCGAATGATGTTTCCGGTTTTGTAGCCATATACAGGAACCATTCCTTTAAAGAATGTAGGTTTTTGTGGGGTGCTGAATGCGCCAATTTGAATACGATAGATTACCCCACTGGGAAGTGATTCATCAATGGGTATTGGCTTTTCGTCGGAATAGTAGGGTTTGTCGGTAATGCCAAAGTCATGGGGTATTTCGTCAACTATGGCTATGGTTGGTGTAGTTTGTTTAATGGCCGGTTCATCTTTTAGCGTCGGCCAGTCTACTGCAATTTCCTCCTCCGTTTTGTTAGTTTTCTGATCATCCTGTTCAAGGGTTAGGCTTGTTTGACCAAAAATATTTCTTTCAAGCTTAATAACATTACTCAGTAGTTGCTGTTCCATTAGGCGTAATCGCCAAATTTTTGCAAAGGCAAAGTCCAGTTGCATTAACCCAAGGTCGCGTAAAAGTGAAGCCTCAAAAATACTTTCTGTTTGACCTGCCGAATCAAGGTTGTTAAGAATAGCAACTGCAGCCCTAAAGTTATTTTGGGCGTTAGTGGTAAGTTTTCGAATCTCTTCGTCGCGATTACCGCTTTTTACACGGGCAACCTCAATGCAATCGGAGTAAATTTGATATTTTTTATCCCAATACTTTTTAAACTGGTTGGCGTATTGTTTCATGGCAGCTATCAGCTGATTGTACTCGGTAGCGCAGGCATTGTTGTTGCCATTTATAGTGAGGCATTTATTGTAAGCATCTCTTCTCTCTAAGGCTGAGTTTCTAAGGCGTGTAAGTTGGGGAGTTAATTTTTCGGCTTCGGCCAGTCTATTGATTTCATCGGTACGAAAAACGGTTGGGGCAAACTGTGCCTGGTAGATAAAATCGGGATTATCAGCAATAAACGAGGAGTTGCTTTCGCCTTGCGGCTTGCGTTTTCCGGTAAGGTATTCCTGCTCAATTTGGCTTGCACGGGCAAATTGATTGTCGGCTTCCTTTTGTGCAGCGAGCATATCGTCCTCAACCTTGGTTACCTGTTTTTCGAGCCTTACCCGTTGCTCAGCGGTGGTAACATAGTCAAATCTCCCTCGCAGGTCTTCTAATTTAATTTTGAGTGAGTCGGCAAGTTTTTGGGCGGCAAAGCCTTTGGCTAAAACCCGGGCATACTCAGGATCGCTCTCAACGGAATTGAATTTTGCCGCCTTTGTATTCTCAAAAGGTTCGGGTTGAGTTTTTTTAACCTCAATTATAGTTTTGGTTTCCTTTGTGGGTATGCTTGGTTTTTTTTCTGTTGGATTAAGTTTTGCTATTGAGAGCAATTCCTTGTAACTGCTGGGTGTGCGTCGGGTAGGGTTGATGTCGTTTCGGATAAGGAATACGCTTAGGGTATCGGGCATGTGTAGCCGGTTCGATGTGAAACATGCCAGGGTATCGTTGCTTCCGGTGAGGAATAGAAAGTCATCGTAGGTTGAGTTTATTGGGAAACCTAGATTTTCAGGGGTGCTCCACTGTTTATTTTTAGGATTATAAACCGATTTGTAGATATCGTAACCTCCCATTCCGTAATGCCCCTGTGAGGCAAAGTAAAGGGTAACCCCATCGGGCATAATAAATGGGTACTTCTCGTTCATCGCCGAATTAATAATATCGCCTAAATTCTCGGGTTTGCTCCACTTGCCATTGTCAAGCAGTTGGATGCGAAAAATATCCGTTCCCCATGCAGTAGATTTGCCGTAACTGGAGTAGTAAAGGTAATCACCGGGTTTGATACTCTTGGGGTAAAACATTACAGACGTGTAGTTCATCTGTTTATCGATTGCGGTGCGAAGGTTTTCAGGAACAGGTATAAACGAACCATCGGGTAAAAGCGATGAGTAAAAGTTTAGAAAGTTGTTGGGATTTGCTTCTTTTCTGTCGAAAACAGTAGGGTTATAAACATATCGGGTAAGAAAAGAACCGTTTTCGCAGGTAGTAACAAGTTTTTCAACTTCGTTGAGTTTAATATTGGGCGATCCACCATTCACTACAAATCGGCGGTAGTAATCAATAGCATCGTTAAACTGGTACAATAGCCGCAAGGCTTCGGCGAGGTGAAAGTAAACCATCGTACTTAGCTCGGCAGTGGATGCTTCCTTAAGGTATTTTAGAGCCATCTCTACATCTCTTGTTCCGTAAAGGTAGCATATACCCAATGCATATTTTATTTCAGGATCGCGAGGGAATTGGTCAAGCAATTCCAGGTAGATGGAGATTGCTTTGGTGTAGTCTTTGGAGTCTAGTAATGAGTCGGCCAAGGCTCTCCGCATCTCTCTGCTTTTTGCTACGAAACTATCTACCTGACACCACGATGTAGCCGATGAAAGAAAAAATGAGAGTAAGGCTATTATTTTCAACCACTTCATAACTTCAATGAGTTGGAATATTTTAAGGCATTCAAATATAGTGTATTAAAGCTAAATTGAAAAATATTAGTTTTTAAAGTAGGGTATTTTTAAAAAGAGTTGTAGTAAATGAAAAAGATAGTAACTAAGCATAAAACTCCTAGCCATGAAAGTAAATCAAAGCATAGCAATAAGCGAAAACGGGTTTGTTTTTAATCCCGTAACAGGCGACTCGTTCACTTTAAATAACACCGGTATGCAAATTATTGCAATGCTCAAATCCGGTAAAACTATCGAGCAGATAAAAGAAGCCCTTTTGTCGGAGTATGACCTAGATGCTTTGGTACTGGAACGATATTTACAGGATTTTATAACCGATTTGAAACGCAATTATTTACTGCTAGAAGAGTAAAAGTTATGGACCGGAAAAAAATTACAATTGCAATAACTGGACTAAACAACATCGATAGTCCTGGCCCTGGTATGCCAGTTGTTAGAGGCATAAAAGAATCGACAATTTTTGATGCTCGAATAGTAGGGCTTGCATATGATCACCTTGAACCGGGAATCTACATGAAGGAGTGGGTAGATAAAACCTACATGATTCCATATCCATCAAAGGGCAAAGAGGTTTTGTATGAAAGACTAAAAGAAATTCATGCTAAGGAGAACCTTAACCTTATAATTCCCAACTTTGATGCTGAACTTTTTTCGTTCATCAAATTAGAAAATCAAATAAATCAGCTCGGCATTAAGACGTTTTTGCCCACCCTGGAGCAGTTTGAAGAACGGCATAAATCGAATTTGCCTGAGTATGGTAAAAAGTATGGGGTTAATATTCCCAAAAGCGAGGAAGCTTTTAGCATGAACGACCTCACAAATATTTTACGTTCTTTTACCTATCCTGTAATGATAAAAGGGAAGTATTACGACGCCTATAAGGCATACTCCCCTGAGCAGGCCCAAGCCTATTTTTCAAAGTTATCAGCAAAATGGGGGTATCCAGTTATAGTTCAGGAATATATTGATGGAACCGAAGTTAATGTCATTGCTCTTGGCGATGGGAAAGGGCAGGTGATTTCAGCCGTTGCAATGCGCAAGCAGTACATAACAGATAAGGGAAAAGCCTGGGGGGGAGTAACCATCTCGGACGATTCAATGCTTGAGCTTACCCATAAAATTATTTCACAAACAAAGTGGAGGGGCGGGATGGAGCTGGAGCTTATAAGAACTGCCGATAGCAAACTGTACATACTTGAAATAAACCCACGAATTCCTGCATGGGTTTACCTTGCTGTGGGTGCAGGACAAAACTTGCCCGAAGCACACGTAATGCTTGCTTTGGGAATGGATGTTAAGCCTTATAAATCTTACGATATCGGAAAAATGTTTATCCGATACTCGTGGGATATGATTGTAGATATCGAAATGTTTTCGAAACTGGTAACCAGCGGAGAATTGTAAAATATTAAATGACTAAAACAATGGGAAAGAAAATGTTTGAACGGCCAACCATTACCAGGTTAACCCCTGGTATGCCATCAAAACATGGCGTTGGAATTGCTGTAGCATCAATACAGTTTATCGATGGCTTAAAAATAGACGATTTAATTGAAAAGTATGGGTCTCCATTGTATATCTTTTCGGAAACGGTTATTCGTAAAAATGTTGAGGACTTAAAACGCGCTTTTACCGTTCGTTACCCTAAAATTCAAATAGCATGGAGTTACAAGACTAACTATTTGGATGCCATTTGCAGAATTTTTCACCAGGAAGGTTCGTGGGCTGAGGTGGTTTCCGGTTTCGAATACGAAAAGGCAATCCGCAATGGAATTAATGGTGAGCATATAATTTTTAACGGACCGGGAAAAACGGAGGCTGAACTGTTAAAGGCTGCAAAAGATGGCGCATATATTCACATTGATCATTTCGATGAGCTTTTCCTTCTGGCCAAAGTGTGCCAAGTTTATGATGTTACTGCCAGGGTATCCATTAGGGTGAACATGGATGTTGGGATATATCCTAAATGGGACAGATTTGGATTTAACTTTGAGAATGGTGAGGCATGGGATGCCATAAACAGAATAATGGCTAACCCGCAACTTAAGCTAATGGGACTTCATACCCACATTGGAACCTACATCATGACAACCGATGCTTACCGCATTGCTGCTGCTAAACTATCAGAATTAGCTGCTAGTGTAGCACAAAAGTTTAACCATTACATAGCATATATTGATATGGGTGGTGGCTTTGCCTCGCGAAACACGCTCCGGGGGGCATACCTTTCAGGAGAGGATACTACACCGTCGTTCGACGATTATGCCGATGCAATTACTTCAGCTGTAATAAACTCTCAAATTAAACCCGATAAATTACCCACTATAATTCTTGAAACAGGAAGAGCATTAATTGACGATGCAGGAAGTATAGCAGGTACAGTTATCGCTAATAAACGACTCACCGATGGCCGAAGAGCTTTAATAGTTGATGTTGGCGTTAACTTGTTATTTACATCGTTTTGGTACGATCATAAAATCAATCCAACTCAAACCCATTCAGGCTTGGTTGAGGAAACCGTAATTTATGGCCCGCTATGCATGAATATAGATGTAATTAGACCCTCGTTGATGTTCCCCCCGCTTAAAGTTGGCGACCATTTTGTGATTTCGCGAACAGGTGCATATAATAACACCCAATGGTTACAGTTTATTACCACCAGACCCAATGTGATTCTAATCGATACCAATAGGCAAACCCATATTATCCGTAAAGCTGAAAATATTGATAATCTTGTTCAAAATGAAGAGATTCCTCCTCATTTAGTAAAATAAAAGAAACAATAGGTATAATTAATTTTTCATTTTTATGAGGTTGATAAACGATTTAGATACGATTTTAAAGGGATTTGTTAGGAGTTACTCACAAATATTTTTCTCATCCAATCAATATTTTGCGATATTGCTCCTTATAATAACGTTTATTGACCCTTCAATAGGTATTGCCGGATTGGTTTCTGCTTTGGTTGCGGTTCTAACGTCTTACCTAATAAAACTAGACCGGGAAACAATAGCAATGGGAATGTATGGTTTTAATGCATTACTTGTAGGGTTTGGATTAGGGTTTTACTATGATGTTAGCATTACACTTTTGCTTTTAGCAGCCATAGCAGGTTTTTTTACCTTACTTGTAAATATTACTTTTCAAGGTATTTTAGGAAAGTATTATTTACCATACCTATCGCTACCTTTTGTTTTAAGCATATGGCTTGTACTTAGTGCTACCTGGCAACTAACATCTACTGACATTAACCAAAGTAGCGTTTACTTACTGAATAGAATTTTTGAGGTAGGTGGTTTTAAATTTATTGCTATTCATGATTGGTGGCTAAAACATGTTAGTTCCAATTTCGTTAATGGCTATTTTATTTCATTGGGTTCAATATTTTTCCAGTTTAATGTTTTAGCTGGTGTTTTAGTAGCCATAGCCTTACTAGTATACTCAAGAATAGCATTTTCGTTATCGGTTATTGGGTATAGTGTGGCATATTTTGCCTATTTAGTATTTGGGCTAGATTTAACAAACTTGGGATATAGCTATATCGGCTTTAACTTTATTCTTAGCGCAATTGCCATTGGTGGGTATTTTTATATACCTTCAAAATCCTCTTATTTCTGGACAATAGCGGTTACTCCTATAATTGCATTGGTTGCTACAGGATTAGTTGTAATTTTTAAAACACTTGGAATACCCATTCTTTCACTTCCATTTAATATTGTTGTATTAATGTTTATTTATTCCATGCGCTTTAGATTATCGGTATCCGGATTAAGAGAAGTGGTGGTTCAGGAGGGTAAACCCGAACTAAATCTTTACTCCTATCAATCGTTTGCTAAACGTTTCCCCAACTATGGGTGGATTAGGATTAGGTTACCCTTTTACGGAGTTTGGACTGTAAATCAAGGCCATCATGGCAATTATACTCACAAAGGGGAGTGGGCGCATGCATGGGATTTCATTGTTTTAGACTCCGATGGTAAACAGTTTAAAGGTGATGGTCATTTACAAACCGATTATTATTGTTACGGGAAAAATGTAATTGCCCCTGCCGATGGTGAAGTGGTTGAGGTTGAAGATGGTATTGATGATAATCCCATTGGAGAAATTAATATTAGTAAGAATTGGGGGAACACCGTCATAATTAAACATACAGTGGAGCTATATTCAAAGGTATCACATTTAAGAAAAGGTTCAATTACTGTTAAGGTTGGCGATAAGCTAAAATTTGGAACAAAAATTGGCGAGGTTGGTAACTCGGGGCGTTCAGCCTACCCACATTTGCATTTTCAGATTCAATCAAATGAGTACATAGGTTCAAAAACCCTTAAATACCCACTATCCTCATATATTGTTAATAATTCTGAGCTTAAAACATTTGATTATCCTGCTGTGAATCAACATGTTAGCAATATTGAGCCCAATTCGTTATTAAAGGCTTTGATGAATTTAAAACCCGGACAGGTTATTAATTGGGAGGTTGAACAGCAGAATATAATTGAAAAAATTAACTGGGAAGTGGGGATTACCTATTTAAATAAACTTTTCATAAAATGTACCAAAACCAATTCTAAGGCATATTTTGAGTTGGACGATGTGTATTTCTACTTTACACATTTTGAGGGAAATAAAAAATCGCTATTGTATAAATTTTATCTTGCTGCCTACAGGATCCCTTTAACATACTTTGAAGGAATTGAAGCGTCTGATTCCATTCCTGTAAATAAAACCTTTAGTGGTTTAATTCTTTACCTTCACGATTTTATAGCTCCTTTTGTTCAAATCTTGCATACGGATTATAATGTTAAGGTTATAAGAATTGGAAGCGACTTTGACATTAAGGGTTTTAAATTTATTACCACCATAAAGGGAAACTATTTTAATAAAACTCATTGGGAGGAAAAGTTTGAAATGAAGATGAATGCCAGTAGGCATGTTGAATTTATCCATCAGCAAAATAAAACTAAGGCAAAATGCGAAATATAATTTTTACATTTTCATTTATAGTTATAACAGGCCTCGGGCTTTTTGCACAAACCGATTTTGCAGAACTTGATAGGGTTAATTATCTGTATTACCTTGCTAAGGATTATAAGAATTTAAAAAGAACTGCTCAAAAGCTTCTAGAGCAGGGTAATGATTACTATTATTTAAGAATGAGGTTAGGTATTTTGGCCTATGAAAATCAAAGGTATGCTTTTGCGTATAGAAATTTTACTCGCGCTAAACAGCAAAACCCTTTCAATACTGTAACAAACGAATATTTGTACTATTGCTACCTTTTGGCAGGCAGGCAGGCTGATGCACTTCAATTTCTCCGCACCCTTTCCGAGAATGATAAAAGTAGTCATTTAAAAACCCTACCCATGGCTAAGGCTCCTGAACTAATATTAAGCTATTCATATACTGGATACGATGTCAAAAAATTTCAAACCAACGCCTTAAACTTTGAGGCCATTGAAAATCAGGTTGTATTAAATGCCGGATTAGCTTTCAATTTTTCAGAAAGGGCTAGCGGTTTTTTCCAGTACTCAAATACCAGTAAAGTTGCTACTTTTTACTCACCCTCTCATCCCTCAGGCAATTACGATACATACAAACAAAATCAATTTTATTTTAGTTACAAAAGCCTAATTACTCAAGGTTTTGAGTTTTCAGGGTATACCCACTGGGTATTTTATACCGATGTGTTGAACGTATCTACTTATGGGCGCAGGAGTTCTTCTCTAAATTTATCAACCGAATCGTTATTTGGATTAAACTTTACATTAATAGGTTGGTATCTGAGAGGGGGTATTAATTTCAACTACAGCAACTTTGCAAATTCAAATCAGTTTGCTACGGAGGCTTACATCACCTATTTCCCTTTTTCAAATTTAAACCTGTATTCAACGGTTAGTGGTTTTTACCAATTGGATAAAAACTGGGAAGGCACTTATCAATCGAATTTTAATGTTGGTTTCAAAGTATTTAAATATTTATGGGTTGAATCTGGGATAATGATTGGCAATTCTTTCTTGTATTCACGTAATTTAGGAACAGAACTGAACAACTCATTTATCATTCCTTCTAAAAGTTTTTATGGTAGTTTAGTTATCCCTGCTAAAAAGTTTTCTTTAAGGGTTGGTGGTCATTACTCTGAGATAAACAACTATTCCTGGGATTTGGAGAATTATACTAAAACATCAAAGTTAGTACTAAATGCATTTGGCGTAAATGCTATATTAACCATTAAATTTCAGTAGTCATGAAGGTCAAAAATCTAATCTTACTGGTGCTGACAACTATGTCGGTAAACTTAGCGGCTCAGGATTTTGCTAAACTATCAGTAGCATTCACTGAAAGCTATGCTAAGGAAAAGGAAGGCAAGTATGCCGATGCTACAAAACCCCTAAAGGCCATGTACGATAAAAAATCGTATGAGGTTAACTTAAGGTTGGGATGGTTAACATACCTGCAAGGTCAATTTAGCGAATCGGTAGGCTACTACTCAAAAGCTATAGAACTTATGCCCTATGCCATTGAACCCCGGTTGGGAATTGTACTCCCCGCATCAGCAATGGGTAATTGGGGCTCAGTAGTTGAGCAGTATAACAAGATACTTTCCATTGACCCTAATAATACTCTTGTGCTGTATCGTATGGGTATGATAAGCTATGAGAATAAGGATTTTAAAAGGGCTTACACTTACTTTGAAAAGGTAGTAAATCTTTACCCCTTTGACTATCACAGTTTACTAATGCTGGGTTGGACAAATTACCAGTTGGGCAAAACAAAGGAGGCAAAGATACTTTTCCAAAAGGCTTTGCTTTATGACCCAACAAGTGCAAGTGCTAAGGAGGGATTAAGTCTAATCAAGTAATACTGTCTGACAAGAGCCTTACCTTTTCATAGCCCGGTCCATTTCGCGCCGGGCATCTTTATGTTTAAGGTCTTCGCGCTTGTCATGTAACTGTTTACCGCGTGCAAGGGCAATGTCAACCTTTGCAAGCCCACGCTGGTTGATGAATAGTTTCAGGGCAATAATGGTTAACCCTTTCTCTTCCGAGCGTCGTTTCAGCTTAATGAGTTCCTTTCGGGTGAGCAGCAGTTTACGCTCCTGCTTGGGGTCGTGGTTATTGTATGTACCCCAGGCATACTCGGCTATATGGAGTCCTTTAATCCAAAGCTCGTCGCCAATAAAGTGGCAGTAAGAGTCCACAAAGCTGGCCTTGCCCATCCTTATCGATTTTATTTCGGTCCCTTTCAGTACTATTCCTGCGGTGAAGGTTTCAATAATCTCATACTGAAACGTGGCCTTTTTGTTTTTTATAACTATGTTATTCTTGTTTTCCATGTGTTTCAGGGGTTTTTAAGTGGTTTACGGGTAATTCCTACTAGCCGGAAAACGTAAAGTATCAGCAGAATTGCAATTATTGCAAGTAGCATATAGTTTTTTGCGGTAAGTAGTGGTTGGCTAAAGAAGTTGGTTGCAACTAGTATGGCTGCAGTACCCGAAACTAGTAGCAGTAAACCAAACCATACCAGCCGGTTTAGTTCATTCAGTTTTTTTGTCGGATTAGGGTGGCGTAACTTTACCATTGCTCACAACCTTTAGGTTTGCAAATTTAGCTATTTTTACCTGCTTAACTACTGATGTGCGGATGTTGGATAGTAAATATGATTTAGTTGCAATAGTAGGCCCAACGGCAAGCGGTAAAACCCAATTGGCTTCCCACCTGGGCGCCCAGGTAAATGGCGAAATAATTAGCGCCGATTCCCGACAGGTTTATAGGGGTATGACCATAGGAACCGGAAAGGATCTGGACGATTACGTTGTGGATGGGAAAGCTATTCCTTACCATTTAATCGATGTAGTTGATGCTGGGTATAAGTTTAATGTCTTTGAGTACCAACAGCATTTTATCGATGTATACAACGATATAAAAATGCGCAACCGTTTGCCAATACTCTGCGGGGGCAGTGGCTTATACATCGATGCGGTGCTGCGAGGGTACAAGTTACTGCCTGTTCCTGAAAATCCTGAACTCCGACGTGAACTGGAAACTAAAACCGACGATGAATTGGCGGCCATTCTGGCATCGTACAAAAAATTGCACAATACCACCGATTTAGATACCCGTAAAAGGACAATCAGGGCAATTGAGATAGAGGAGTATTACCGTCATCAACCAGTCGATCCTAAGCCATTCCCGAAGATTAAAAGCATAGTTTTTGGTGTAAAATACCAGCGTGCTGCCGAGATGAAACGTATCCGTGAGCGTCTTGTTCAGCGTTTGAATGCCGGTATGATTGATGAGGTAAAGGCGCTATTGAACGCAGGACTCACTGCCGACGATCTTATTTACTATGGGCTTGAATACAAGTACATAACCGAATATCTTGTAGGAAAACATTCCTACGACGAAATGTTTGAAAAGCTTTACATTGCCATACGGCAATTTGCTAAAAGGCAAATGACCTGGTTCCGGGGGATGGAAAGTAAGGGGGTTACCATTAACTGGATTCCAGGTGAGTTGACTTCTGAGAAAAAAATTTCGTTGGTTCTCAATAAAATAAATGAGTAACCTTACTCTCGTTTCTTTTGAATATCAGTAAATCGTTATCGGAATAAACCCTAGTAAAGCGTTGGCTATGGCTTAAGGTATCGATCGATTTTTTAAAGTCATCGGCGCTGAATGGCCATGTATTACTTTCCGGTAACAGCAAAACATATTCAGCATCTTTAACTATTGGATAGTGATAATTTTTTTGTGATTTAAGGTGGGGTGCAAGCCTTGAACTTGCCGATACGGCTTTTGATCAGTAATCCTAATAGTTTCATTAATTCTTCCTGACTTATCCCTTTTAGTGCGGTAAATTTAATTTTCAATAAGCTCACTCATTTTTTTGTAGAGTGAGCCTTAATTGTTTTAATTTTTTCAGTGATATGATTCATTATTTCCCCATCAGCATTCTTTTTTGCTTCCTGAATAAATCTATTAATAGAAATTCCCGTTTTAAGCTCAATATGCTTTGATATGACTAAAGCCAAAAAACAAATCAGAATGTGCAGCTTTATGGGTTGGTCCTTAAAATGGTATATAGGTCGGGTCTGTAAATCATTTTTTGATATTCTAAAAGCTTGTTCTATTCTATAAAGTTCGTGATATCGTTCCATTATGGTTTTATTGCTTGCAACTGTTTCTTCCAGATTGGTGTAGTATCCCTTTATTCCAAGTAATTTTTTCGTTTTTTCAATCAACGCTTCATTAAGTTCCGTTAGTTCTGCTTAGGTTTTAATAAACTTGAGTTTTTTGTTCTTTGATGGTTTTGCAATAGTTTCCTTAGCTTTTACGATTTGCTTCTTCATTTCATATTTATCCTTACGGTACCTGACTGAAGAGTAACTACATATCAGTTCCCCATTATTAGTTTTAATTCTGATGCTTTTACCATCTTTCCGACAAATACTTTTATCAATAGTTTCAAGGAGAGCCTCTGTTATATTTCCAAGTCTTGTACCAACTATATAGTTGATATTGTTTTGAGTTAATTGCTTAATGTTTTCTGTGCTAATAATTGCAGCATCAGCAATGACAGTGAGTGTTTTTACCCCATTTCTTGTTATGAAATCTTTAATAACGGGTCTAATGGTGTGCCCCTCAAAGGTGTTTCCGGGAAAAACTTCATAGGCAACAGGGAAGCCATCTTTGGTTACCATAAGAGCCGCTAATATTTGCGGTTGTTGGGATTTATTATCTTTTGAAAAGCCATTCTTTCGTAACTCGTCTTCCTCAAAGGTCTCGAAGTAAAGAGTAGTAACATCATAAAACAGCAAGTCGTAGTCAAAAGAATAATGCTCTTTTGCAAAATGATCAACATTTTCTTCAACTATGCCTTTTAGACTAAAGCATTCAGGGGCTATTCTGTAAAAGGCTTTACGGCTATGAGTGATACCAAAGTATTGTTCCAGCAAAGCCAAGGAGCGAAGTTTAGAAGCAGGTTCAAATACCCTTATTGCTGCTAAATCATTAAGCAAGGCTGGTAAGCTGTTTAACCCCATCTGCGCTTGGATAACTCTTACCTGCTTTTAAAACAGATGGTATTTTACCCCTATAAATGTGCTGTGATTAGTATGCAAAACACTATTGGGATTTGAATCAGGAAAAATAGAAAGTTGTCCATTATAATCATTTATCCACTCTTTGGCCAGTATCATTAGTTCTTTTATCGTTTCGTCCGAATGAGCAGAACCAATGTGCTTAAGAATAATTCTTTTATTGTTATAATAATTAACTACTTGAACAGCTTTTGCATTTGAAGACGTTTTTACAACTCTTATTCTCATCAAATTAGTGCCTGAGTGCGGTTAAAAAACTACTTTTTTTCGATATTGATGTTGATAATCAAATAATTATAACCGAATTAAATTTCGCTGGGACAAGTCAGAAATAATTAGGAATGCCGAAAGTATAATGGCAAACCAAACAAAATGTTTTCTGGTTTTGTACATTTCAAAAGTTTACATAGTGTAAATATAGAAAAACGGGAGCAACCTCAAGGTAGCCCCCGTTTTTATTATTGGATATTGGAAATATTTACTTTAACCATTTATCGAGCCAGGCAAAGAATTCGCGTTGCCATACAACGGCTTCCTGAGGTTTTGTAACAAAATGGGTACCGTTGGGGAAGAATAGCAGTTTGCTTGGTACACCAAGTAATTGTGCCGCACCAAAGGCTTCGAGGCTTTGGGTGTAAGGGATTCGGTAATCATACTCACCCACAATAATCATAATTGGGGTATCCCAGTTCTTTACAAATTTATGGGGTGAGTTGGCGTAGCTGCGCTGTGCAACCTTGTTACTGGTCTCCCATGGTGCACCGCCAAGGTCGAAAGTGGGGAAGAATAGCTCTTCGGTTTGTGGGTAAAAAGCTTCAAGATTATACATGCCGCAGTGCGCAATAAACGCTTTAAAGCGTTTCTGATGATGCCCGGCAAGATAGAATACTGAGTAACCGCCGTAGCTTGCGCCCACACAGCCCAGTTTTTCCTCGTTTACCCAGGGTTCTTTCTTAACATCATCAATGGCACTGAGGTAATCCTTAATGTTTTGGCCGCTGTAGTCGCCAGAGATTTGGCGGTTCCATTCCTGCCCAAACGATGGAACACCACGACGGTTGGGTGCAACCACAATATATCCATTGGCAGCCATAATCTGGAAGTTCCAGCGGTAACTCCAGAACTGGCTAACCGTGCTCTGTGGCCCACCCTGGCAGTAGAGTAGGGCAGGGTGTTTCTTAGTTGAATCAAAATCGGGAGGTAGAATTACCCATACAAGCATCTTTTTCCCATCGGTGGTGGTTACCCAGCGCTCACGCACCTCGCCCATCTTGATATGGTCGTAAATGTGCTTGTTGGTGTAGGTAAGTTGGGTTGCCTCGCCGGTTTGCTCGTTAATGCGGTAAAGTTCAGTGGCCATACTCATGCTCATTCTACTTGCAGTTAAAACGCCTTTGGCAAACTGGCAGCTGGTATAGTCGTGTTTCCCGGTTGTAAGCTGAGTAATTTTTGCAGAGGCCACATCTATCTTGTAAAGTTGCTTAGTTCCTTTAATTCCGCTTGTAAAGTAGATATTGCGGCTATCGTTATCCCAAACGTAGTATTCTACATTCTGGTCAAAACCTTCGGTAAGGTAGGTTTTCTTGTTATTGTTGGTATTTAGGATAAATAGTCGTTTTTGATCCGATTCGTAAAGCGGAGTGGCCATACTCCACCAGCTAATGAATACACCGTTAGGCGAGAATCGGGGGTAGCGGTCGTAACCGGGATTTCCATCGGTTAGGATTGTGGTGATGCGGGTTTTGAGATCGTACAGGTAGATATCAGAATTGGTGCTCATAGCATAATCCTTGCCATACAGTTTCTTTGAGGCGTAAACAATCTTATCGCTTTTTGGGCTCCACTGAATTTCTTCCATATCGAAATCGGTAGCCATGGGGGTATCCCACTTCTCGCCCTTGTTAATATCTATGGCATTTTCAACGCCATTGTCGGTGTAATCGGCCACAAAAAGGTGGCTATACTTGCCATCTTCCCAGTAATCCCAGTGGCGGTACATTAAATCGTCGATTATACGAACCTTGGCTTTTGGCATGTCCGGATGTATATCCTCGGCCTGGTCAACCATTTTCACATCCTTGGCATACAACAACTTTTTACCATCGGGTGAAAAGGTGAAGCCATTAATATCAAAATCGAAGTTTGTGATTTGCTTTAGACCTGTTCCATCGGTCTTAACTTCCCAGATTTGCGACGAACCACTGCGGGTTGACAGGAAACGTATGGCTTGGCCATCGGCGCTCCACTGAATATTCGATTCCGAGCCCTGCTCATCGGTTAGCTTTACAGGTTCGCCACCCTCAGTAGGAATTAGGTAGATATTTGTTACGCCCTTGTTCTCCTGAAGGTTGTAGTAGGTTGTGGTGTAGGCAAGCATTTTGCCATCGGGCGAAATAACGGAACTGCCTATACGTCCGAATTTCCACATGATCTCAGGTGTGAGAAGTCCCTTATCCTTTTCGTCCTGGGTTAAACTTACATCAATCTTTAGAGGTTCTTTAGCTTGTTTTTCGGTATCGGTGCAGCCCGAACCGCCAATAATTATTGCCATTGCAGCAAGGTAGATTGGTTTTACAATTCGTTTCATGGTGCTTTGGGTTAGGTTTAAAATTTTGACCATAAAGTTAGCATTTGGTTGAATAAAAAAGCATGATTTTTTACAATCATGTTATGATTTAATTCTGTTTTTCTTGTTTGTGGTTGCGGGTTTTATTAAGGGAACCGAAAAACCAGAAGAGTTTATTGTTTACACCGCACATTGGGATCATCTAGGAGTTGGCCCCCCCATTAATGGCGATTCCATTTACAATGGCGCTTCGGACAATGCTGCCGCTGTTGTTTGGATGCTTTTCATTGCAAAAGCCTTTAAGCAGGCCGATTCTAAACCCAACCGTTCAGTGGTTTTCCTTTTACCAACCGCTGAGGAATCTTGATTATTCGGCTCCGAGTATTTCGTTCAGAATTGCCCATTTGATATATCAAAGGCTATAGCCTGCCTGAACTACGATGTGGTGCTTTTCCTTGGCAAGTTTAAGGATGTAACCGTTACCGGTTATGGGCATTCAAATCTCGACAGCTTATTACAGGTTGTAGCCAAGAGTCATGGCCGCTACATTGCGCTTGACCCTAACCCTGAGAATGGCATGTTTTACCGCTCCGACCAGTTACTTTCCTAAGGCAGGAGTTCCCGCAATTTTTGCGAAAGGCTATACCCATCAGGTTGAACTGGGCAAGGAAAAAACCTTAGAGTTGATTAACAGTTACTGGCAAAAAATTTACCATAAATCCTCCGACGAGTATAACCCGCAGCGCGATAGGTTAGACGGTTTGGTTGACGATGCGCAGCTATTCTACGAGGTTGGTGCTCAACTGACGAATAGTGATACCTATCCGCAATGGCATAAAACATCGGAGTTTTACAGGAAAATTGCCGAAGTTTAACCCGAGATTCGTCAATTGAAAAATTCAGTCGACGAATCCTTCAAAAAAATATTGCTGCGTTCCAATTTTTTAGTCTGGTTAAGTTAGTTAATCTATGGTATTTAGAATTAACTATTCGCATTTCCTTCTACTTCTTCTAACTTCATCATTTTTAGTCAATATCAAATCATTCCCACTCAAATTCAATTTAACTTTTAACGTTTAACGGTTCACGTTTAACGACCTCTAACTTCCTCTAATGCTATCATACTCCCTCTATTCCGATTCATCCCGACTCATTCCAATAGTAACTAGCCTGGTTGAATTTGTTAATTCATGTTACTTGTGTTTAAATATAAGTGCTATTTTTATGCCGGGATTCGATATTTCAATTCGTGGTTTCAATTTTACTATTAGCTTAAACAACAGTAACTAAACCTTACTAGCATGAGCTTTAACACTTTCATTAAATCCTTGAGCGATATTAGCGAAAAACGATTGATGTATACGCTTATAGCCATTATACTTGGTATCGACGTGGCAATTCTTGTTTTCAGCGATGGCTATTCCGGCGGTTCATACTCGGTTATGCATTACCAGTTTGCCCGGTGGGCATTTACTAACCCCGAAAATCTTTTGAATTCTTGGGCAAATCCCATTTTTACATTACTGGCTGCACCCTTTGCCCTGCTTGGTTTTAAATCGCTGCAACTCATGAACATCATTCTGGGCATACTCTCTGGGTACTTTGCCTATCGGGTTGCTAAGGAGCTGAAAATGAAATCCCCCCTCTTAGCTTTGGTGATTTGCAGTTTCACCCCCGTTTTTATGATGACATTCTATGGGGGCACAACCGAGGTTATGTTTGCCTTTATAGCCATTCTAGGGACATTCCTTCTGATTAAAAATAAGTTTTTTGTAGGAGCAATTGTTATCTCGCTGCTACCTCTTATTCGTCTCGATGGTTTAATTCTTTTGCCGGTTTACGCCATCTACTTCATTCGCTGGCGTAAGATTAAGTTCTTGCCACTACTCCTTAGCGCAACTGTACTTTACAGTTTAATTGGAATGCTTTTTGGCAAGGATTTATTCTGGCTTTTTGATGGTGTTAAAATATGGAGCGATAGTATTTACGGACATGGTTCATTTACTCAGTTTATTGTTCGTAGTCCAGGATTTTTTGGTATTCCTAACGAGATATTCTTTGTTACCGGGTTAGTAGCTGGGCTTTGGCTTTACATCCGTGAACGCAAGGAGTATTCCCGGGAGTTTGTACTGGTTGTTTTGCCGTTTGTCATCTATTTTCTTGCCCACTCCTTTGCCTGGTGGCAGGGAATTGGCAATTCTCAGGGATTATCGCGCTACATGGCTGCCATAGTGCCGTTTATGGCCGTAATGGCAACCCGTGGTCTTTACCTATTTGCCAAGATGTTCTTCATTATCTTCAAAAGCGAAGCGGTGCGTATTGGTGCTCTTATCCTTGGGTTTGCTTCAATAATTCACATTCCGTTTGCCATTCAAAACTACCCAGTTTCGCTTTCTTCAGCCGATTGGGCTTTATCCGATGCTGCTGAGTATATCAAGGCAAATGGATTGGATACTAAAAAGATATACTACACTGACCCCGCAATATTTTACTTTCTCAATAAAAATCCTAAATGCAACAGCTGCATCGAGGTAAAAAATGCCGACCAACTAAAAACAATGAAAAACAGTGATTTGTTGTTGCTCGATGTAACTTTTGCCAACATCAATGGCATCAGTACCGATTCTATTCTTTACTCTTCAGGGTTTAAGTTGATGCAGGCTTTTAACCCCGAAACACCTGTCCAAATATTTGGCAAACCATACTTTGTTGCATTACTGGAACGTAGCGATATCGATCCCTTAACCATGCTCGAAAATCAAAAAATCCTTTCAGGGGCAAATAAATCATATGCAACCCTGGTGAAGTACGATTTTGATAGTTCAACCCCTACCGATACCAGTACCGTTTCAACCTCAAAGATTAATCGAACCGCATACTTCCGAATACCAAAAAAGAAAATGAACTACTTGGTTACCGAATCCAAGTTCGATACCATCAACCCTATTCAACCCATTACCTTTAAGGTTTCGTACAAGCAATTTCGCAAGACATCCGATGAGAACCTCCGATACTTTGTTGAGGCCATTTCCAATGGAAATACTATATATAACAAGGTTTTTGAAGTGGGCACTCCTGCTCAGGCCAACCCCGATGAGTGGCACGACTTATCGTTTGTTTTGATCTTGCATAACATAGAGGTAACCCCTGAACTTACCATCAAAACAGGATTCTGGAATAAGCGTAAAGGCGAGTTCCTAATTGACGATTATAGGGTTGAGGTGGCTGTGAAATAACCGACCTGAGGCCTATTTGTCTAGCATTGGTATAAATTTTAGCAAAAAATATTTAAGCCTAAAACCATGTGCATTTATGCACATGGTTTTTCAATCTGCCTTATTTGTATATTATTAAGAGTATAAGCTGTATAATGCAGAAC
>Ga0209614_1000166_pt1 | contig 61432 bp, 79 predicted proteins | sample BlaSprsedimmetaG_FD_185484 | JGI IMG/M metagenome (GOLD analysis project Ga0209614, IMG submission 185484) | Hot spring sediment bacterial and archeal communities from California, USA to study Microbial Dark Matter (Phase II) - Blank Spring... ...
GGTGATGTATGCCGGACGCGAATAGGTGTCACTGGCCCCCCACAGGGTATAGACAGTCATGGACACGTCATAAGTACCTGCATAATTGTAAGTGTGCGAAGGGGAACTATCAGATGAACCGGATAATACATACCCGTCCCCGAAATTCCAATCATAGCAATCGATACCATTACCATCCGGCCCATCCCGCACGTACCGCATCCCCCACATGGTATTATCATTAAATTTCACGGTGAGAGGGGCAGCCCCCGAGGTAACATCGGTATCGAATTTGGCGTGGGGGCCATCAGCGTAGAGCCTCAACTGATCGAACGATGCACGGACGGAACGGTCATAATTTCCCCAGTGTTCAAAGATCACCAAAAAGTCATAAAACCCGTGATAGTATGTACACCCTGTCCACTGGACGTGTACCCAATCCGGTGAAGCCAGATAGGTTCGCCAATACGGAGACTTATCGTTGATGTCCACACCATCAACCCACAGATAAATTCTTTCGCATTGTTTTTCTTTGTTAGTGATCGCACCACCAGAGGTTAAGCATACACGCATGTAATAGTCTACCACCTCGATCCTGCCGGGATCCCAAGTAAAAGGAACGAAAAACAATTCCCGTTCGAATCCCGAACGGGCGGGAACGGGTATTTTATCGGTAGTGGTCATACCGAACCCCCGTGTGCCCGAATATGCATGAGATGCTGCACATTCGAACAGGTTTATATAGCCGGGTTTATAGTAACTACGCCAATAGTTATCGAATTCACAGTCGTCAGCCCACATGATATTGTAGCCAATGGTGGGATCGTCCTGAACTGTTACCTCGTGCGAATTCACCCGATAATCGAGCAGATCCCCCAGTGCGGCGTCGCCGGGATAGGTGTCGCTGGCGTCGGCGTAGAGCTGAATGGTATCGAGGTGCATCCCCACCAGATGTTGACGGGTATCGCCCAACCAGCAGGCCCGCACTTCAAATTCGTGTATGCCTTCGGAATAGCCGACCACATCCACCACGCACTTGTGCCACTCACCCACATAGGAGGTGACATCGGCCACCTTATCCCCGTCCAGATACACTTCGATGGGGAAATCCTGCGTACTACCCCCATACAACCCTTTGATCCAGAATTCAAGGGTTGTCTGACTGCCGGGGAAGTAAACATACCGAGCAAGGGATTTCTGATTTGGCGTGAGATCGGTGCCGATACCCATTGCACCGTCATGAGCGAACACTGAACTGTTGACCGAACGCCCTATTCTCTTCCAATACTTGAGATCATCGCAAGGAATCTCCCAATACAAAGCAATATCACCCGAATGGGCGGGATCGTCGGGATCTGGTGCTCCGTCCGAAGGGACGTTAAGGATGACCGCTTTCTGCGCATCGGTGGCCCCGTAACCATAGACCGTATCCCTTCCTGTCTCCCCCAGATCGGTTGCGGTCTGTGCGAGAGCGTACCGCAGATCGGTTTCGTCATAGGTTGCATGTGCAGATTTTAACAGGGCGATTGCCCCGGCCACATGGGGGCAGGCCATCGACGTGCCACTCATGGAGCCATAGTTGAGGCCCACTGCCGAGGTATACGTGACCTGATAGGTGGGCATGGTGGAATAGACGTTGACCCCCGGCGCGGATTGTTCCACAAAGGCCCCCGATGCACTCCATGCAGGGGCGTTGCTGTCCGCATCCAGTGCCCCCACCCCGATCACCGAACTGAAGGCCGCAGGGTAGACGATCTCCGAGGTTTCTGGGTTGCCGTCCCCGATGTTGCCTGCCGCCGCGACCAGCGTGCACCCCTGCTGCTGTGCGTAGAGGCAGGCGGCTTCCAAGGTCGGGGAATAGGCAGTGGTGCCGAGGCTCATGGTGATCACGTCGATATCGTGATCCACGCACCACCCGATTGCAGAAATGATGTCACTCAATGAACCGCAGCCGTTCTGATCAAGGGCTTTGATTGCGTAGAGATCGGCGTCGGGGGCCACCCCCACGACCCCTTCGCCGTTGTCGGCAGCGACGATGATGCCCGCCACATGGGTGCCGTGGCCGTGATCGTCACGGGGATCGCCATCCCCGTTGATGTAGTCGTAACCGCCCTTGTAGGCTGCCGAGAGGTCAGGATGGGTATAGTCCACCCCCGTGTCGATCACCCCGACCTTGACCCCTTCTCCGGTGGCATAGGCAATCTGCACCAGATCTGCCTTGATATAGCTGATCCCCCACGGCGTTTCCTGTGCGAAGGCCACCACCCGCACATCGTCTTCGATAAAGGCCACCTTGGGATCGCTGCGCATCCTGTCGATCTCTGCTTCGGAGAGATCACAGGCAATGGCAGGAATTTTATCGTAACTTTCCTTGATGTCCGCCGATTTGGTCATCAGGACGATTTTGTCGATGATGTTGGGCTGTTCCTTGTAATGGATGATCACGGACTTTTTGCCGTCACCATCATAGTCGCACATGTCAGCAGGCAACTGGGTGTTCATGGGTTGCGGTACGGCTGCCGCAACCCCCACCAACAGCAACAATATCATCGCTGCACATGCAATTTGTTTGTTTACCCCCCTTTTTACCATGTTTATTCACCCCCAAAATTCGTCCTGCGGTTCGTCGGCGTAACTATGACGTTTGAAGACGTGAATGAACGGATGGGCGATGAATACCAGTGCGATGATCCGTATGATGATGTAGAACCATTCCGAGAAGACCAGAATGTGCGGCATCTGCTGCTGCCCCCATGTGGTCATCTGGAAGGTACCGCCCAGATGGACGAAGAGATCGACCACTGGCCCCAACCCGATCAGGGTGATGATGAGCATGATGATGCCGATCATGCAGATGATCAGGCACTGGGTAAGCGAAGGATCGTATCGCATGTTCAAATACCTCCTGTACGACTCTGTGCTCCGTTCATGAGCAAAAAGATCACCACCACTAATGTCGCAACGAAACTCAGGGCTTTCCAGCACATGAGCAGGAAGTTCATGGTATCGTAGCGTTGCTGCGAATAGGGGATCAGTCCGTCCTGCATGATCGCGTTGTCCACCTCAATGATTTCATCAATGACAGGCCCCATTGTGATCAGGGCCATGCCGAAGATGACGAGGGTGACGATAGCGTAGGGGATTGCACCAATCGTTCCCGAATCATCTAATGGTCGGAGCATCCCCTACCACCACCTTAGCCGATACTCTCCTCTGGCATGTCGCCGTTGTAATGATCTTCGGGTTCTTCAGCCTCATCAAGATCTTCATCTTCTCCATACTCTTCCAGTTCACCCTCATCTTCTTCTTCCTCCCCAGTATCGTCAATTGGAGACACGTACCCCTCTGCAACCCCATAAATCGCAGATTCGTTGATCCCCACGTTTCTACAGATGATTTCACGGGCACGAATGAGGCGATCATGGATCAAGCCTTTCCCCACCACGTCCATCGCCGCAGTGATGGCATCGGCCAGCATGAAGGCTTCCACCTGCGGTTCGGTGAACCGCGGCATCTGCATCTGCTGCATTTGCATCTGTTGCATCTGCTGCTGCATCAACTGTTGCTGGTACATCTCCATCATCTGCTGCTGCGTGGGCTGCGGCATAGGCTGCCCATACATTCCCTGATAGGGCATCTGCTGCTGCATCGGTTGTTGCGCCCCGTTTTTCTGCGGGTTTTTGCCCGATTTCGGTTTCTGGGGATTGTCCCGCTGATCACGTTTCCGCTTCAGTTCTGCCAGTTCTTTTTCTGACAGGGGCATCGATATCTCTTCATTTCCACTCATTCCTGTTCCTCCCGTGCATTTCCGTGGTCGGCAATCTTTTTCATCATGTTCAGGTTCTCTTTCTGTTCGATCATCAGCTCATCCAGCATGAACTGGGCGTTTCGCACCCCGATCTTCCCGCTGAAAATCCCTTTGATGATTTCCACGAGACGGGGTTTCATGGACTCCTGACTGTGCACCAGCCCGTCCATGACCTTGGGGTCGATGGTGGAGCGTGCCTGCGGCTCTTCCATTTCACATTCAAATTCCGAGGACATTCTTGATTCTCCTGTTCAACAGAATCTGTTGCAGATTTAGATTCTGCACGTTCATGTCAGTCTGCTTGAGTGCCAGAACTGTGTTCCGTGGTTTAATATTCTGCGTCCCTCCTAATATGATCTGCGCTGCCACTTCCGGTTCGGCACCCGCAGCAAACTCCCAGTGTTTGCCGTAATCTTTCTTCTCTTTCGGTTTGCGCCGCTTTTTCTCCTCGCCTTTCGGGTAATACGGCGGATATTTCTTTTCACTGGTTGCGGTTGTCGGCGGGTAGCCTGCACGGTAGGGGCCATAGGGCGAGTACGGGCTATAAGGGGAATACGGACTGTACGGCGAGTAGGGGCTGTAGGGGGAGTATTTCTCGTAGGGTTGATATTGCGGGTAGCCTTCGGGGTAGCCTTCAGGATACCCTTCCGCATAACCTTCGGGGTAGCCCTGCGGGTAGGCTTCAGGATACGTTTGCATATACAGCGGCCTGTATCCGGTCTGATATGTAGCAGGATACGATTTCTGGTACTGTCGCTGCGGGTATGCTTGCTGGTACATAATTCTCGGTGCCACCATCGGCACATAGGCAGGTACATATTTCTCCTGTACAGGTTTTTTGTACTCTTTTCGATACTTCTGCGATGTTACCCCTTCATCCTGAACTTCTTTCACGGGTTTTCTGGTCTTGCGGACACCACTTCGCGAGGTTTCTTCAACTACAATATCTGCAACTGCAGGACTTCGCTGTACCGCACCACTCTCTGCCGCCGATGTTTGCGAGGTTTCCAGAGGGGGTGTGGATTTGACCTCTTTTGTCGGTTTTTCCGTCACGCCAACGGGTTTTTCGGCTATCAGAGCACGATCCACCAACGAAAGGCGGTTCTGTACCATCCCATCGCCCAGATAGTTGTTGGCCAAAGGCTTCACATAGCGGAAGACACCCCCATCCACCATATCCACTCCCCCCGCCCGATTGACCCGCGATAGAGGTTCAGATTCAAGGGCGGCCTTGTCGTAGGCATACTCGCCCATCCGCCCCTTGACCCGCTCGAAGACATCGTAGGGAAGATCTTCGAGGTAGTCTTCCGCCATGATCTCGGCAATCTCCTGACGCAGTAACTTTACCCGAGCCGCTTCTTCCGCTTTCCCCGCCTTGTTCAGAGCTATCTCCTTTGACCGCAGGATCGCCTGCACGTCCGCAAAGTCCTTGCCCTTCCATCCACCCTGCCCTACACGGAAGGTGTCACGAGAGGTGAACGTCCAGCCCTTGTTGGTCTTCTTCATGGCCCCCATCATGGCCGTCTTGCGCAGGAGCTGTTCATCGATGGTCATGAACCGCAGGCCGTTGATCTCGATGGGTTTGGCTTCCCGCACCCCCCATTCCAGTGCCCCGCCTTTGTTGGCGTAACTGTGGGCGTGAATGTCGGCGGCGTCCACCCACTCGTTCTTGATCTTGACCTGTATGACCGATCCCTGATTCCGCTTGTAGATGATCTTGACGTTGTTCTGCCCGTAGTGTTTCTTGTAGAAGTCGCCCAAGGCTTCGGTCATAGGCCGGAGCTGGTTGGTGTAGAGATCCACATCGGCCATTTTCCTGATGAGGTAGGACTGCACGCTGGTGGAGAATGATCCGCCGATCTTGTGGCCTTTAGGGTCGATCCGTTTGATGATATCGAGGAATTCCCGTCCGTGGCCTTTGGGCATGGTGCTGACGTTCTCGATTTCTGCATATACATTCTTGATAATGTGAGGTTCGGTCTTGCCCCACGCGTAGTTCAGGATATCGGTGATGGCCTGCTGGATTTTCGGGGCTTTTACCGTCCCTTCTCTGGCGAGGACATTTTTCAGGATAGGAACGGTGGCCCACGAGGTCTCCTTGGTGGGGAAGAAGCCTTCCTGCGTAACGAGTTCGCCCAGATGGGTCGGCACCCCTTCGGTGACTTCCACGGATTCGGGCAGGCCGCCCTGTTTCACTTTATACGTCTGTTTGCCCGAGACGAATTCAGTGGTGCGGGGTTTGGTGGTGACGCCACCCACATGCTCGATCCCCTCGAAGTCGGGCATCTCCCCCCTCCGTTTCCGTAACGCATCAAACGGCGATTCCCGTATGACCCCTCGATAAGTGGTTTCGGGTTGCAAGGCGAGCCGAGTTCCAAGCCACCCCCGTTCCGGTGCGATCACGGTCTCGCCCCCCACCCCGAGGGTGCGGGTCTTGACGGGCGAGAGTCCTTCCACGAAGTTGACGATGTTCCTGCCCGCCTGCTGAAAGGCCGTGAGGTCGGCATAGTTGCGGGACAGGGGGATGCGGACGAAGGGCACGTCCGTCGATTGGAAGGTCTGACGATCAAACCTGCTCGCCACGTTCCGTTTGAGTTCGGCCCCGTAGTTTTTGCGCACGCCTTCCCGTGTCTCAATGGGGCCGTAATCGGTATCCACCATCTTTTCCACGGCGGTTTCCAAGTTTTTGTAGGCTTCACTGAGGTTTCGGCCCGCCCGTTTTGCCTGCGGCGAGGCATAGGTGCTGATCTCGTGGGATTTTATCAGGCCCTGAACATCGCCCAGTTCTTTGCCGAGGAAGAACCGTTTGCCCCCGATGTCCATCGGTGCGAGCGTCCAGCCCTGCGGGGTCTCGTACATGGCCCCCAGTGCGGAGATCTTGCGGGTGGCCTGCTCTTCGAGGGCCATGAGGTTGAGGCCCTTGACGCGGATGGTTTTCCGCGTGGGCAGTGCCCACCGCCCGATCTCCCGCTTCATGGAGATGTCCAGTACGTCCACTGCGGTCTTCCACTCGATCCGCCCACCGCCCCTGTTGTCCAGCACCTCGATGACCACCCCGTAGGGCGTGGTGCGGGTACGCACTTTGGTGTCGCCCAGATAGACCCGAAGATAGTTGGCGATCTCGTTGCTCATCTCCCCGACCTTGGCAGTGTACACATCGATATCGGCGGCTTTGCCGGATATGTAACTCTGCACCCGCTGTGCAAACGATCCGCCGATGATATGCTTTTTGTCCACTTTCTTGATGATGTCGAGGACGCCATTGCCGTAGCCTTTGGGGATCGTCCTGATTTCATCGATCAGGTCATAGGGGTTTTTGATGATCTGGGCTTTGGCGTCCCTGAACGCTTCCACCATGCCGCCTTCGATGTCCCGCAGAAGCCGGGCACCTTCCGTCCCCTCTTTGCTGAGCACGTCCCGCATCAGGGGTTCCGTGACCCACGAGTTGCCTTCCCGCGGCATGAACTTGTGGCGTTTCACCATGTCGGCAAGGTGCACAGGCACCCCTGTCGAGACCTTGGCGGATTCGGGGAGGAGACCCTGCCGGATATGGTATACCTTGCCCCCAAATTCGTAGGGGATGGTTTTGGCGGTGGTGGTGAGACCGCCCACGTTGTGCACGTCTTCCCATTCCAACTTTTTGCCCAGAGCTTTTGCCGCTGCGGTTTGCGGGGATTCTACGGTGACGCCCCGATATTCACGGTAGGGTTTACGGACGAGGGTGCCGCCGAGGATGCCCCGCGTCGGTGCGATGGTGTAGTCTACCAGATCGGTATGGGCATCGATTTTGCGCAGTTTGAGGGGCGAGAGTTCGCCATACCATTTTGCCAACAGGTTCTGGGTTTTGGGCACCTCGATGTAGGTTCTGCCCGAGAGATCGAGAGGCGATTTGACGAATTTCTGGTCGGTTGACCCGAAATCATAATCTTCCAGCCGCTCTTTGGCCGCTTTTTTGATGTCCCGTTCGGGATGTTTCAAGGGGTACTCCTCCCCGAGCATCCTACCGATGATTTCACTCTGTTTACCCAGCTTTCTCCGCTGGAGATAGGAGACAGGGTTCAGGGGGTTTGCGTAGGTGCCCATGTCGAGGGATTTGAGCAGGCCGAGGGTATCTGCCACGTCTTTGCCACGCCAGTAATCCTCCGGTGCCATGATCCAGCCTTGCGGGGTTTCGTGCAATGAGGCAATCGAGGAGACTTTACGGATAGCCTGATCTTCGAGGGGGAGGAGGTTGATCCCTTTGACGGTGATGGGTTTGGTGGTCTTGAGGTCGTACCGCCCGATGTCCATGCCTTCCAGCCCGCCGTAGGCTTTGCTGTGGATATCGACGGCGGTTTGCATCTTGCCATCGTCACTCAACCGGACTTTGACCTGTGTGCTGTCCACCCCGATATTGAGTTCAACGTTCTTTTCCCCGTAGAATTCCTTGAAGTATTCGGCCAGTACGGTACCCATTTCCCTGTGCAGGTTGGTGTAGAGATCGATATCGTGCGGGCGGGCCGTCAGGTAACTCTGTACCCTCTGGGCGAACGAGCCGCCGATCATGTGAGTCTTGTCCACTTTCCTGACCAGATCGAGGAAGCGTTTACCTCCGCCTTTGGGAATGACCTTGACCGATTCGATTACAGCATAGGGGTCTTTGATGACCTGCGGTACCGTGGTGTGATAGAGATCTTTGATCACGTCCAGTGTTGTATCATAGATCTGGGAAGCACCTTCCACGCCTTTTTCCTTCAAGAATTTTCGTACGGCAGGGACGGTGAAGACGGTGTTGCCTTTTCCCGGCATGAAGCCTTCCCTACCTACCGTCGCAATCAGGAAGTCGGGTGTGCCGACCCCCATCCGCCCTTTGGTGCCCGTTTCGGCGGTATAGGCTTTTTCAGGGTAGGCGGTCTGTCCGTATTTGGGCAGATAGGTGGGCGATATTTTAGGCAAACTGCCCCGCCCCGCCAACGGTTTGACCCCATACCACCGCGGCATGATGTCGGCTCCCTTGAAGATCTGGTAGCGGAGAGGGTCATAGTAGAGACCCCGATACGCTAATTGTTCAGGGATTTCTGCACGGTAAAGACCCCTAATAAGGTAGCCACCTTCAGTATCAGGAAGCACCCTGACATCCTCCCACCCTGCTTTTACCATCTGCTCGGCAGCATCCTGTGCCACTGTCAGACTTTTAGCAACAACGTCAAGCTGCCCACCGTTTTTAAGTGCACTTTTTAAATAGTCCGCTTTCCCAACAATATCTTTGAATATTTGCGTTTTTGCATTGACTTTGAGTCCTTTTACTCCTTCAGACCCGATCTTGACCCCACCTTCACGGATCTGCTTGTTAAACTGTGCCCGTTCTGCCGGATTAAGATTTTTTATGGCAAAATCTTCATCAACCAGAAGTCCTAACTCTTCCAACCGAAGTTGAGCAGGAGTCAAAGCTTCGTCAGGAATACCCGGTTTTTGAATTTTTTCTTTGGGCGCATGTATTTTTTCGATGGCAGTTTTAATATTCTCATTAATATACGTACGGGTCAGTTCTTCCCCTAGTGATCGTTTGAGCAGGGTGTCAACCAACCCTGTTTTTGGAAGAGCAAAATAGGTTTTCCCAGTGGGTACTTTGGTTGATACATATTTGATAGGACTTGCTTTGATCCCCTTGCTGATGACAACGGGGCCAGCAAGCATTCCTGCCGTGCGGTAGGGATCTTCTTCCAACCCTTGCTTGATCCCGCTCGCCTGCGTCGCCAATCCCGCCACTGCATATGCAGGAAGATCAAACAAGTTAGTATGGAGCAAGGCCCGTTCGACACCGGGAGCCGCGGTACCCACCAGTTCGGTAAGCATGACAGGAGAATCTATTACCACACCTTTCGCAAATTGCGATACTGGAGTCAGATGAGGATACCTCTGAGCAAATCGATCTGCATTTTCTCCGTAGGGTTTACCTATATTTTCTTGCCACCATTCACCCTTTCCTTTCCAATCCCGCATGACGGCGACAACAGGGATATATGACGATAATTTCTTGGTGATGCTGTTTGGGTCACTGTCGTCATACATCCAGTAGGTGGCCATCTTTTGAGTGGCGTGATCTTTGCCCAAGAACGGGATGGAATCTGCCGCCTTCCACGAATTCGGGTTGACTACACTCAGAGAAGGGTTCTTGATGTACTGGGATCGTACCTCACCTTTCTCATCGAGATAGTAGGTGTTGAGGTTTTCAATCCCGTAATTGTAATCGTCAAGCCATTTTTGCTGCGTTTTGTTCAGCGGTGAGATCATTCCTTCTTTTTCGTTGTACCACCCTTCTTTTTTGGCAATATCCATCTGTTTGTTGTAGTCTTCGAACCACTGTTTGGCTTCGGGTTTGAGTACTGCGGTGCCGCCCTTATCGTAGGACTGCACGTATTGTGACCGGATCTGGGAGTTCGCATCCAGATATTTGTTTGCCTGTTGGGTGAGCTGGTTCTGGCGATTCTGCCATTCGGTGAATTTTTTTTCGTTGGGAATAACCACGTTGTTGTTGTCGTCCAGCAGCCCTAACTGTTTGCCCTGCTGGATGTTTTGGTTGTGTCGGTCAAAGGCATTCTGAGCAGGTTCAGTCAGGGTCGGTTCGGCGGTGGCATCGGCTACGGTCTGTTTCATCCACTGGGGCACCAGATTGCTCGCCATGAACGTTTTCCCGCCTTTGGTGTCGAGAGTTTTGACGAGGTTCTGCGTCTGCCCCCGTGCACCGCCAACACGAAGATCCCCATGCTGCGATTGCACGATCTGTCCCGGCCCCGTATCCTGTGATTTGGGTTTGGCACCATCGCTCTGGATCAGGCCCGTATCCCGGCCAAACTGATTTATCTGGTTCTGCACCCCTGTGATTGCTGCACTGAGATCAGGGGCGTTAAAAGTAGTTGACCCGCCCTTTTTAGATTTTGAGGATTGCGTTTGTTTAGTTTCGTGCTGCGTGGCAGCCTGCAAAGGAATGGCGGGCGATGATGGTTGAACGACATCTGGCGATTGTTGTGTTTGTTGCCGAAATGAGGGGTTGGAGCGGATATAATCGCGAAACTGGATTACTCCCTGATTAAATGTTTGTACGCCCTGCCCAATGAGGTTGCCGAAATCGATCACTCGTCGTCACCTCCACCTTCCAGCATCTCGTCCGGCGGTTCGTAGTCCTGTTGCGGTTGCTGGTGCCGCTGTCCGCGTTTGTTCAGACCCGTTGCTTTTGTGATATCGTAATAGGGGCACTGGTTTTTGATGAAACGGGTGTTGAGCAGGAGTGTGTTCTCAGAGAGTTTGGGCATGAACTGGACGGGAGGGGTGAAATTCTGGTGCACGTCCATCTGGAAGTAGGTGATCTGAGGCCGATGGTTGGATTGGCCCATGATGCTCGGTTTGATCATCTTGACATCCGGCATCCGCACATCGTGTATCATGAAGCCTTTCACATGCAATTCGGTTCTCGACGTGAATTCTTCTATCCGAGGGAGCCACGGTTTACCCATAAGTGCATCCCACCCGTTTCGCACGTCTTCGTTCACCACCACATTACCACAACCTGTTGTTCAGGATCTTGTTCACTACGTTCAACCGATTGGTCATCTGCGTACCCACCACGTTTTGGGCAGTTACATAGTCCTGCCGTACCTGTTTGGCCACGTCCTGCCCCCATAAATCTGTCCATTGTTCGAGTTTTCTGTCCGCACGGCGAGCGTTGAACCTGTGTGACAGGGTTGAAGTTTTCCCGCATTTTGGCCGTCTGTAGTTTGACGGCGTTGTAGTAGTCCCCGATATCTTTTACCCGACCATCGTGAGCAGGTACAAGATTGCCCGTTGTATACGGCCCATGACCCACCGTACGGGTATTTGCCGATGCCTGCACCCCGCCCTGAATTTTTCGTGCGGCCTGTTCGCCAACGGAAACGGCAAGTATCCCGTCATCGGTATATTCCAAGGGACGGGTTTTTGCCCCCCACGATAAGAAAGGTTCAAATCCAATACTTTCAGATGAAACTGAAGGCGTACCGCTGTTTGCCCCCCCACTAGCATAATGGCCACCACGTCCTGAAGATGACTCAAATTTGTGAATATCAAAGAGTTTTTCACCAGTATCTCTGACTTTTACCCCACTACCACTGGCAACCACCACTTCTTTCCCTGCACGTTTGTTAATTTCCTGTACAAGATCTTTTTGGAGGGCTTTTGGATCGAGCGTATGTACATCAAAATCGCGGGGAATACGGGTCAATCCGACTTGCCCCATCTCTTTTCCAACCCCATACTGTACGGTACTTCCAAGCAACGCTGCATCGTGCTCATAGAGCGTATTGTAGATTCCTTTAGTTACATCATCGGCGTTTGGAAGTCTATGATTATCAATCACCTCTTTTGCCACATTTTGGAAGGATTTTAACCTTACGTCGCCTTTTTCAGTGAGCGGATTGATGTCCTGCGCTAAAGAGATCTTTTTTCCTTCGTCCCCGGCAGCTTTAACTACCAACGAAGTCTGACCCGCCCGTTCCATTGTACCTGCACGGTTCGGGTTTGCCAATACATCACTCAATCCCAATGGTTGATTCGCACGATTTATTGACATACGGCCCAATGAACCATCTTTCTGAAAGGTATACATTAGTGTCCCCACATTTAGAGGCTCGATTTTTCTGTTATAATAACCCTCTTTCACGCGACCCAGTTGCCAAATGGCTTTTCTAACATCCCCGGCGTCCACTATTGCAGGGACGGCACGGATTCGATACGGGTTGACTGCCGCCAACCCCCCACCCACAAATAACGGGCCGTCCCGTGCAAGAACTGCCCCCATACGCTCCGCTGCGGTTTCTGCTGACGGAAGTTTACCCTGCGATACTTCTGGGCCAACCGCTTCCGCACCAATAGTTGCACCGCCAACTATCGCTGGAGCCGCATGAACGCCCGTGTTAATAAAGTTTATCGTACCCTCAGAGAGATAGTTTTTCGCCCCCCCGAATAAAGCACCTACCCCCCTACCTATTTCACGAGCGGGCGCAGCAACAATATTCCTCGGAAACAATTCCATTTCCGATGCAGCTTTTAAGCCTGCGGCTCCGCGTGCAAGCCCATACCCCGCCAGAGTGGTGGCAGCAAACTGCACAGGTTTTTCCCGCAGTTCGTTGTAACTGCCTTTGAGAAACGCAGTGCCCACGTTTGCCTGCATATCCTGCAAACTGTCTCCCTGTTGCGCCAGATCTGGACGGTATTGTTTCAGGGTGTCATCGAAAACATAGGTTGCCGCGGCCATTGGTGCAGGAAGTGTGCCGGGAAGCGAGGCTTTCACCGCTTTTTGCACCACAGTTTCAATAGGTTGGCTCCATTCAGGCGTATACTGTTTGATTACGTTACTGATACCCCGTTCCGCTTTGCCGAATTCTTGGCCGATAGATCCGATCAATGACGGTTTTGCAGATGATTGTGAGGGATTTATCTGAGCGAGAGCCGAAGGAGTCATGCCCCCCATGCCAGAGTTCCGTACATTGTGCCCCCAGTTATAGCCACCCGCCCCATATGCAGAAGTTCTGTTTGCATATGTATTTTGGTTATTTATGGAAGAAAACAGATTGTTCGGCAACCCCATGATCCACACTCACCCCAAGTGTCTATAAGTAGATAATATTATTATTGTATATAGGTGTTACCCACCCAAAAAAGATAATGGATTTTTTCAGTCCGATTCGCCTTCTGCTTCTTCTCTCACCCTGCGGGCCGTCATGATGAGTTCTTCCAGAACGTCGCTCTCTTCTGCGAGTTGCGAATCAACGGCAGTCGGCGTTTCAGGTTCACGCGGGCGATCCCTGTCGCCACGTATTGCAGATTCTATGGATGCATTGTTCATGCCGAGTTTCTGCTGCGCTTCACTCAATGTACGGTAGAAGACTTCGTGTTTTTTGGCTTCATACTGGGCGAGGAGATCTTCGTTTGGTGCATCAAACCATACTTTGCGCACTTTTTTGCCTTTAACAAGAGGCATGACGAATTTCAGGCCATCGTCGCTGTGCTTGGAGGGGAGACGGCTGTTCTGGATATTATACCAGTAGACGCCACTTCTCGTGCGTTTCCAATCGACAGCACGGTGTCTGTCCACTTCAATGGTGTAGAGATAAGAATGGGCCAATCTGCGAGCGTTGATATCGATCATGTGCAATGTCGGTAAAGTGAAGATGACGTTGACCTGTGTGAACCGGAGCATGGCCATGATGATACCCATCTGCACGTTGCTTTCTTTCATTCCCCTGCGTGCGTTGAATTCTTCTCCTTCGTCAAAGATGATGAAGTCGCCTGCATGACAGGTATGAAAAACTTCCAAGAATTCTTTGGTGCTGAAGACACACCGATGGACGTTGAATTCAGGGTCAAGAAGCTCTGCCATTCGTAATGCAGTATACGATTTACCTGTTCCTGTCGGCCCACAGAGGAGCGAGATCCAGTTACGGTTGTTGCGCAATAGCATCCGCGGGCAACCTTTGGCATTGAATACGTCCTCGATGGTGATTTCGTCCCGGTTCTGCCCGCTTTTTGGTAGGATATACCTCACTGTGTTCACCCCCAACAATTTGTGTGGGCGTTAGAGGCCCACTACGACTGTCGATCCTTCCAGTTCGTCTTCGGGTTCGTCGTCAGTGACAGCAGCAGATCTGTCGTCCAAGCCGTCCCTGACCTGCATACTCTTGTTGAAGATGATGCCCTGATCGTAGAGTGATTCCTGTATCATGGAAAGACGCAAATTCGCCATGCTACAGGTGAATTTCACTTCGAGGTCGTGACCTGTTTTGATCATCTGTTGCCGAGAGAGCGATAATTTGCGCCGCAGGTAATCACGGTAGATCTCGGTTTTTTTCTCCATGAGTAGGTCGTTGTAATTTTGCGGGAGGAATGGCGAGGCTAAGGATTCAAGGTTGTTTAACGCCTGTTCGAGGTTGAGGGCGTTGCGTTGCCATTCAGTGGAGGTGGAGGTGTAGACCATGCCCGACAGCTGACTGATGTTGAGCATGGCCCTGAAGAATACCTCTTCGATGGTGATGTGGCCGGAGTGTCGATCCAGTTCGGCCATGTTACCGCCTCACCTTTATGCTTTTTGCATCAAATTCGGCTTTGACTTCCTGCCGTACCCGTTCTGCAACGTCAACAGGGATGCCCATTGTCTCGAAGTCGGGTTTGATGACACCTTCGTAGAGGGTGACGTAGCCGATATCGCCAAGTTCACGGTAGAATTTGATGTAGAGGTGAACACCGTCCGCCACTTTGTTGGTGTTGGTGATCTGTTTAGCCATGTCCCTGAACCAGATCCGCACCTCTTTTCGCAGTTCGTATGAGAGAAGGTCTTCTACGAAATGGAAGAGTTTGTAGAATTCACGGTAGAAGTTTTTGATGTGTCGTGGCGGGACTTTGTTCTCCACGATAAGTGCAGTGGTGATATACGAGGCGTATTCCATGCATTCGTAGAGGTCAAGCGGAATGACGTTTTTGATGTCTGATCGGCTTTTCTGCGTTTGATAGTCCTGCCCATAGCCGCCACCGGATTGTGACGGTGATCCTGATCCTGATGCGTTGTACATTGTTTACACCATCCCTGTTCCTGTTAAGAAGATCACGCCGCCGATACAGATTGCCAAGATGATCGGTGCGAGGATGATCGCGTATTTTGCAAGGTCGCTGGTTCTGTCCTGTAGTTTTCGCCGTGTGCGGTCTTCTACGAATGAAATGAGGTTGCTGGTGTTGCTTACATCCGAACCGATGATCTGATCGATGACAGAGACCGCAGTTTGATAGGTGAATGCACCGCTTTTGAAGAGCTGGTAGCGGAGTTCAGGGTTTTCCTTGATGTAGGTGATGATTTCCTTGATTTTTGCTACAACCTGTTCGTCTTTGATTTTCAGTTTTATCCACGCTTCTTGTTCTGCTTGGTATCCTTTTGCAGATTGAGCGATCATGTAGAATACATCGTTGATACAGCCTTTGGTGGAGAAGCCTTTCCACGCGAGCATGGTGTTGAGCTGATCGATTGCGACGGCCTGATAAGTGGCCAGCGGAGTAGGACAACGACTCGTGTAGTGCAAAACTTTGATATCATCTACATTCTCCCACTTTTCTCCAGTTACGTCTTTGAACCGTATGGTGCCGTCCACTTCCCAGTAGGGTGCTCCCTCACCTTTGACATCGATTTTTTTGGGGATGCTGAAGACCGCCTGTCCACTGGGATAGTGCACGCAGGCCAATCGCCTGTCACCTTTTGATGCCTGAAGAATGACGCTGATCAAGGGATTGCTTTTGAGCATGAGTATCATCAGTATGGCAATGAAAGCACATATGGCGGCGAATCCGATGATACCAAAGAACATCCATTCGGGAATGGTGACAAACCCTGCTGCGGCTGAGGCCATTATGTTTCACCTCGTAATTTCTTTCGTTCACGGTAACTTGGGCCGAATACACAATAGGTGATAATGGAATAGCCGACCAATCCGATCATCATGATTACAAAGGTCTTGAAGAGTATTGCACAAATGTACATTATGCCTTTTAACCACAGAGATCCAGTTGCGGTAATGAATTGATCTGCACCATACACGGCAATAATGCAAACCAATAGCATCTGTATCATGTAAAAGAGCGATCCGAACAGGAACCAGTTACTGTGCTTTACAAAGTTACAATAAGGTTGTTGATCGAGGTGCCGGTACTCTTCAGTGAGTTGTCTACCGAATCTTTTGAGGTTGTCAGTGATTGTATGGAGTTTCATTTTAAACCCTCTCCATTACAGGTGCAGATGATTTACCGAACACCGATTTCAGGTGTATTCGAACATACAAGCCCGATATACCAACCATTTCCCCAAACTGTGCACCCAATGCGAGGAAGATACACAATAGCATCCATCTACACAATAGCATCCATCGAGGTAGATCGGGGTTTGCAAGGGCAATCGAAAGTCCATATAATCCACATAAGAAGAAAACCACGTTCATGCCCATGAAGAGTACGAATATCAGGTTTGCAGATTTCCTAAACCATTCGGGCCATTCTTGGGGGTTGCCCCACTGGATATACGGTGAATAAGATTCCGTTCCACTATTTGTTATTCCTTGTTGATTTCCCGTTGTCATTTTACCCCCCCTTTTTAGAGGTAACTGCCTATGAGGGGCACTTTACGGCCCAATCGTTTGTCTTCCGAGTCTTCCAAGGCTTGTTGTTCCATGACGCTTTCAGAGCGTTGGGTGTTGATCTGCCGAAGGTTGAGTGCACGCCGCGATCTGCGGAGACGGATGTTGTGCATGGATTCCATGATCGCGTCCGCAGTGAAGTAGTCCGCAGTGAGATCGTATGATGTGAAATCTAGTCGTGCAAATTTTCTGACAAGTTCAAAATCGTCCTGAATCATCTGGAAGTCGCGAGTGTTTTCGATGTTCGAGAACACCTGATTCTTGGATTGGAAGGCTGCGGCCCGCGTGATCAGCCTCATTTTTGCTTTCATACCCATTTCCGCACCGAGTATGAAGTTGTAGAGTGCCGGATGACTTTCGTCTTTGGCAATGTCGTTGATCAGCTGGTTCTGCGGGTTGTCATACATCGGCTGATCCAGCATGGCAAATCCGTCATGTTCGGGTCGCTGAGGATGCCGAGGTACCGATGAGGCTAACCCCTCTTCGTCTACATCATCATCTCCGGCGTAATTGCCTTCTGGTTCATCAATCCCACCTTCTTCAGGCAGAATGGCTGGAACCGATGAATATTCTTCATCATCGTCTTGATACATCTTCATTTCCCCCTGCTAATAGCATAACATTTTTACCGAAGTGCAAAATAGAGAAAAATTTACAAGGGGTTTGCATTTCTGCATCCCCCCTTGAGTTCACCCATCTAACCCCCGTTGCGTGTGTGAGTCACACCTTGAACCCATCAGCGGTTTCAACGCTGGTTGAAGCCGGGGATGAGGCCCGTGTTCTGGAGCATCATGAAGATGATACCAGCGACAGAGACGATCACGATGATCTTACAAAGGGTCACACCCAGCTCGAACGTTTCGAGGATTGCCACTTGGCTGCTGTACAGGTCGTCGTTCTGATCGAGCGCGGCGGCAGTTACCATTGAGTCACCAATGTAGATACCGATAACACCCACGACTAAGAAACCTACCAAGAGACCTATGATGGCTGTTGCATTCTGCGGCATTAGTCTATTTGCACCTCCTCCACATTACTGCATATGCAACTACTTGTATATAAACTCTACTGGAAATAATGTCATTAAATACTTCTTTCTAAAAATCCGCCACATATCTTTGTTTTTACATCGCATTCTTTTTAAAGCACAAAAGAGATATTTATCCGTATTGCATATATGTAATTTGATGGAAATCATAAAACCTGTTGAATTTTTATTACAATTGGACGATACTTCAAAATTACTTCTCAACGAAACTTTTTTCGCTTATGCACAGGCGTGGAACCACATCAGCCAAATTGCATATGAAAATGAATGTTACAACCGAGTCACACTTCATCACATGACCTACAACGATGTGCGAGCATTTTATGATTTGCCCTCAAACTATGCGATTTGTGCGCGAGATTCGGTAGTAACCAAATACAAATCCAAATCCACACCCGCCGCACTTGAACACACCCATGCCGCACTAGATCTCAATCCCAATCTATACACATTAATCCTGAACGATAATCAAGCCACCCTCACTATCGCCACTTTGAGAAAACGCCTAAAAGTGCAGATACCCAACACGGCTCCAAATTTTCCATTACTCAAGTATCCTATCAAAGATTCTCAAATCATCCGCCGCAAACAAGACAATTTCATCTGGCGGTGCAAAATTTTATTTGAAACGGATACGGATAATAAAGTGTGACGTTCAAATGGACAAGAAAACTATTTTAAAAGAATGCTTGACCTGCGGAAAATTATTTCATGCGAGGATTTGTGACGTGAAAAATGGAGGCGGGAAATATTGTTCCAGAGAATGTTATTTCAAAACGATAGGAACAAACCAAAGAGGAAAATACAATCCTAATTACAAATGCAAAATCGAAATGACCTGTATTGAATGCGGCAACACATTCTTCAGATATCCTTCACGAATAGATCAGAAATACTGTTCACAAGCATGTTACCATAAAAATCGTGGCAAACGACAAACTGGTGAGAATAACCCCTTTTGGAAGGGCGGCCCAGTTACCGTTACTTGCCAATATTGCGGTAATGAATTTACGGAATATCCCAGTTCAATAGAAAATTACCATGCAGGCAAATATTGCAGTAATGAATGTAGAAACGCAGATAAACGAGGTGAGAACTGCCACTTCTGGGATGGAGGAATATCCACTGAAAAGGATCTATTTACCAATAGTGCAATATGGAAACATAAACGAAATGAAATATTCAAACGAGACGAAGGCAGATGTAAGATTTGTGGCCACAAATTCAAACCAGACGAAACATACCGTATCCACCACATTGTTGGATTTAAATGTGAAGAATTACGTCTCGTTAATGCCAATCTGATATTAACCTGTTATAACTGTCACAATTGGATACACAGTACCGACAACACCGAACGCGAGTACATCATGAGCAAAGACGAGTTCCTTGCGCAAAACCCCGAGTACCCCCTGAACACCCTAACCCCCTACCTCGATGAAGGGGAAGCAATCACGGAATAATTTTTTTTAGAAAAGGTTTGAATTTAGCCTGCCACCACATACGAGCCTGACAGAGAATCATGCAAGGCCCGTTTGTCTTTTGAGCAGGGTATCAGCACCGAGATCAGGCACATCGTCAGATTGAACGAGATGTACTTGACCACCGAACGAAGGACAGACCGAAAGATCGAGAGTCGATTGCCTTCTGCATCCACCACCTTCAGGTTCACCAGTTTTTTCCCCACCGTGCCCTGCCACTTGGAACTTTCCATCACCGGGAAGTAGAGCAGAGCAAGGAACCACACAACCAGAGACAATCCCACCAGTTCAGGTATATTCGTCAGGATAACCAGATACACTGGAATCATACATACGACACCAAGGATTACCAGATCGATGATGAATGCAACCACTCTCGCCCAGAACCCTCCATAGTTCACTTCATTTGTTTCCATTTCACTTATCCCCACAATAATGTGTTAATTTCGTGTCTTGTATAGACCCAAATATATGTTTTGGTGTTTTTGGAGAAAATAGCAAGCAACCGCGTCCGCGTGCGAATATCGGGGCCGCGGGCCAGCGCATATAGATGCACATGTGCAGAATGCCCACGCGTCGTGTATGTGCGCGAGTATAGAGACGCTGCCACCCCCACTATAGAGACATGGTGCTCTTAACACACGCACAGTTCTGCGTGTACGCGCGTGCGCCATTGAACGGGCCGTTTGCAAGTGGATTATACTCTATAAAATCACTCTTGCCACACGCGTGTAACGCGTGCACGAACAAAACTACCCCAAAAAGGAGGTAATTTTTCCTTTTTCAGGCGTACCTACACGTCACACATGCGCGTGTCATACCCTTACGTTATTTTAAGGAGCCAACTTGTGCACCATCTGTCCTTCGGCATTGAGGCTACATTGGGAGATGAACAGCCTTTCAGAAACACCACGATATGTCCATGAATCAGATAACCCGATTTGATACTTCATCTAATCGCAAAAACGACAGTGCAGAGGCCGTATTCGCCTCACCTCACCTGCCCCGCCGTCCCTTCATCTTCAGCCCCAGTACACCGACGCCGCCATCTTCCTATCTCACCGACCCTCAGCACTATAGACATAGGGAAAATCCTATATAACAAAATGTCCCGCCTATAGAGTTCTAATGAGCTGCATAAACGCCAGCTGATACTGGGCTTGGAGCGGGCAGGGATTCACCTACCCCCACCCACAAAACTATAGCTCCTATGCCACCCTATGAACGCCCTACAATGCACCTGTATTTCCGTACCAAACTGGCCAAATATGCGTCATTTAAACTGCGTACGAAATGGACGCCAAATTGCCAGAAAACCCCTGTGATTAGAAAATGTTATATAACAACAAATCAGCATATTACATATGGTCAAAACCTACAGCAATACGCACAATCCAAAATCGCTTGAAAAATTAAAGAATAAAGAGGTGGAATGCATCTATTGCGGCAAGCGATTCAAGAACCAACAGGCCCTCAATTGGCATCTGGCCAGTTGCCCCAAACGTGCGTTGCTTCAGGATTTTGTTTTTGACGATAAAGTGTTCCACGTTTGGCTCAACCCCCGCAAAGATCACCTTAAGGCCCTGCGCAGGATAGAACAGGAGATCAAAGACCCGCAGATCTTCATTGGTGCGATGAAATATCTCGTCCTTTACGGTATCGTCACTGAATACAAGATCGAAACCATCAAGGAAGGACTGAAAATCAAACCCCCGAGAAAGATAAAAGGGGAAGGTGTGGCTGAATCGTAAAAAAAAGTTATACTTTACGCCAATACAAGGCGTACTGTTTGTGGAACGGCTCAAGGCGCAATTCCACTTCCGCAAAATCACCCATTTTCAAGAGGAAAAACCCTTTTTTGAAACGTTCCTCGTAGAACGCTTTGAAAGTTAGGGCTACCTGTTTGTCAGCATACAGACCGAGAGTCTTGCCGACGAACCGCCATACCTTCCCGTCACGATGAATCTCCGCATCCGGCAAGGTTACGAATTCAGCCACTTTCATAGATAAAGTTTTGCGATTGATGTTTATATACTTTTCCCCATATATTGTATATTCATCACGTATTTTTTGGATTCACCCCCACACATCGCCGTTCGAGTTTCGTACCTGCATATGCAAATAGATTTATACCTGCCAGAAAACAATTATCCATGTGCAGATTTTATATCTATTAATTGGAGAGAGGTTACAATGGATTTCATGACGGAATTTAGTCCCGCTAAGATCATGGGGTATTTGGTTGCATTTTTGATATTCGGGGTTGTATTGATTATGGCCTTACAATCGTTCATCGATTCTGGGGAGATCGATCCTGACAGCGAACTGGGCGGATCTGAGGTTCAAGTCGTTGAGCTGGTTCCAATGCTGATAAAGTTAGGGCAGGCAATTCTGATCCTGTTTGTATTTGGCGGAATTTACAAGTACCTACAGCATACAGGATTGATTCCAAAAGAATAGTACCTATTTTTTATTCATCACCTATGTAACAGTAAGTGACAATATATGCAGAAATATAAGGTAGGTAGTGTATTTGCGGGCCTTTCACCTGCGCCTGCGTGCGAGTTGAGAGGTCGCACGGACAGGTGCATTCAGGGCCTGTGCTTCATGCACAACCCATTCAAAGGGCAATTCCGTCATGATAGGAGTATAACCCCTATTCAGTGCAAGATCCGTTTCCATTTTTATTTTACCTCCATTTGTAACATTTCGTGACAATCTCAGTATGTTCTGGGCCGCAATTCATCCAGCGAGATGAGCAGTTCTGATGAACCCAGATCTGCATTGTAAAACGTCACCAGTGCAGTCCCGTTATCCTTGTTCACCGAAACGATAGTTCCCGCTTTCGAAGGCTTCTTCCCAGAGACGACCCCCGGTTTGGCATCGGGATCGTCCCACCATATGGGCATGTTCACCCTGAAATTAACTTCTCCATCATCTGTTGCCATTTTGATTCCACCTGTAACGGTTTGTGACAATAAATCCCCTGAACAGAGTTTCAGCCGGTAGGCTCCACCCATTTGCTAACATACGTGTGAGCAATTTTCTGTTTTCCCTCGTAGGAGAACGAACCCCGACAGTTGAATCCGAGATCCGGCACCCACCCGATCAATGGATTCCGAAATATTGTTCAACCAGTTCAGGGCCGATCATCTTCCTGAGAAGATCTATGAACCGATTTGTTGCCTGCCGCATCCGATCCAGCGCAGGTTCAGCGGTGTTCGGCGTCACAACACCTCCGCCCCTGAAATTCACCACGATAAGGTCAGGCCGCCGACACTCAGGATCATCCAACCCGTGCAGGAACAGTTCGCCGTCCATATCATCGTGATCGAACCCCATATGTTCCAGATCCACCAGATCGAGCACCAAAACCCGTTCTTCTGCTATCCATTCCACCTAAATTCATCTCCAAAAAATGCAAGGTTGATCCGAAGGATCAAATGATTTCCGATCCGGTTTCCTTCCAATACTCTTTCAACGATTTGGAAGCAGCAGAATAGGTGATCGCGTTGATAACCACAAAGATTGCAGATAGAAATGCCGCATAGACATTTACAGGCGCACCATATGCAAATACACAGATATCAACCGGATCGATGATAAAAATCAATGCAAGGACGGCACCGAGAAACATTCCCACACAAGAAACAGTTCTTTGGCGTTTGTACAACTTAACTCTCTCGGCATTTGTCATTTCAGGATTGAATTTTTGATTTCCCATTTTCCATCACCCATACGTTTTTTAGGGTATTTAAATGGTGGATTCCCACCATACATATTTGTTGCGTTTTTCGGTATCACAACACCATCGATACTACAGTCATCGATGCACCGATCATGGCCAAAACAAAACCAAAGATACCTTCTGCCTTCTGATATCCCCGGTAATCAGTCTTATAGAAATTAACCATCAATGCCCCGGTAAGAAAAAGGAAAACACCCGCCGACAACAGGATTCTTGCAATATCCCACCCCACAACCGATACATCCATTTTTTATCACGATCCTTGAGCGAATCAACTGTATTCTACAGTTGAAATAGATCCCACTAATTTCATATTAATGTTTCGAAATCTGTTATTCTTGCCCCCGTTTTCTCACCAGTTCTACCCCATGCAGATTCACGTTCATTCTTTTCCATCATATACAGGGACATACTCGTACATTTCTTCACTCTGACCAATGATTCGCCCCACGCCTCGATCTATCAAGGCCCACATCCCTGTTACCTGATTGTACACCTGAACATACTTAGATTTTAGGTATTTTATCCGTTCTGCCTCTTTTTCTTTCATCAATATTTTCTCCGCAAGTTTCTCGAACATAGGGGAGGAAAAAGCTTTATTGATCTCTTCAGGAGGAACCAATACCCGCAACCACCACTCTTCAGGAACCTGATTGCACCGCGTGCATCTGTCAGGTACCCCCCCCATATTCTTCTCCACACACAGGACAGATTACAGCTATAATCGGGAACTTTGCATTCTCAACTCGCGTCATGATTCACCATCCTCAATTCTGATTGTAGCTAAAGGTTCGCTCCCCCACCTCATAGGTTTTTGGAAGTCCACCGTATACCCCCCCTGCGGATGCAGTTTCCATGCCAGAACATACCGGATCACCTGCTGGATGTCGAAAGCTTCTTGCCCATCCCCCACAGGTTTATTACCGATACCGTACCAGCACCCATGTTTTTCCCCTGCAAATTCAGGAAATGCAACCTGAGCTAATTCTTTGAGAAGCCTGTCGAGCCGATCCAGATCCTTATTGTGGATATCGTAAAAGAGATCCCGCACGGCCCAGATCTGTCCCATTTTGATACGGCTGTAAGCATCCAACGCTTCAATAGCAGTATATGCTTCGTGCACATCCATTTCAATGTCACAGTATTCTGCTTCGCGGGTTTCAGGCAGTTTCTTCAGAATAGATATTGCATCTTTTCCATATTTACCGATCCGTTCATTCGTTATGCAATAGAGTTCAAATGGTTTGAGATCAGGATAAACCGTTTCCTTGATTCTCTGGCACACCCAACGCCCCAGTTCCCGATCAAACTCTTTACCCGCGAGAGGAGAAAGGATTGCAAAGATGTCGCCTCGCCGCACACGGGCCACCATATGAATTGTTTTCATAAAGACCCCGAACTGTACCTGATTAAGTGTGAGTATGATTTTCATACCTAGATCATCCATCAGGATTTATTGATTGTTAGATACAATACGGGCGTCAATTCCGCCAATTCCCGCATCACGTCGAGCTCATCCGTAATCCCCGACGCAGGCACGAGCCGATCCTTGCAATTCAGCATGGCCAATACATTTTCCCCGATCTGCATTTTGAATTCCGGTGTTGGACGAATACAGGATATCGCGTTCAACCAGATATGATTCTCCTTCGCTTTCAGGACAACTTGTTTGTTGTACTCTTCTTCGGTCATTTGTTCTGGTGTTTTTGAATCTGACATTTCATTTCACTCCTTTTTTCCACATTTCTCGTGCACCCTCAATCACTTCGTTCGGGATAACGACTGCCGTATCTTTGGTAAAGACCGAGATATGATCAAGGTAGACACGGACAGAGATCAGTGCAGGGCCTTGTTTAATAGGGCCAAAATCGAACGTTGCCCCCATCTTTAACTCATAAGCATGAGTATCGCAATCAATAAACGTGAACTTTTTCTGTTCCATCTGACCCTCACAGCGACGCTTCCAGTTTGGCAAGATCAAAATCAGGGTTCTTGATGAAATCCTTCTTCTTCAGTTTGGTGATGATCCGTTCGCCTTTCCGAGTGTAGAGCGGTTCCGCAGGGGTGAGCACCAAGCCTTCCGCTTCGAGGTTTCCGAACGTTGACTGAAAGCCCGCCGATACCAGCTTGATTGCTTCCGACAGATTGCCGTGGAACACTTCAGGGACGACATAGAGACCCAGAGCAGCAGCCACATCGATCACTGCAAACCGCCGCAGCATCCATTCACCCACCTTGACATCGAAGAGGACGAAATCGACGGCATCGGAGTTGTACTGTTTTCCCACCTTCTGGATGCCTTTCCCGAACCCTTCCCCGAAAAGCGTGACTTCATTCACATCATCGGGAAAATGCGCATCGAAATCGAATCCTGCAATATACTCGTTAAGTTTCTGCACCAGCGGTGCAGGGATCTGGGCATATTCCGTGCGGCCACCGATAGTGAACACATTCCCTTCCCGCTGCCAGTGGATACGGAGGTTGGTGCCGTCCACCTTCTCGGTACCTACCCATTCGTTCCAGTAAAGGTACTCGAATTCAGGCAGCGTCAGTTCCTCCACGATACGGCCTTTTTTAAACTCCACATCCCGCTTGAACAACGTCTGAATTTTATGATACTCTTCCATCATTTTTTTTCCTACAGCAAAAGTTCACCCATTTCCTCATAAACGTTGTGTTTTTTTAACTGATGAAAATAGTTCTGTTAGTGGTTTTGCACTTGGTTCAGCCGTGCAATCGCACCCACAGCAATGAAACGAACATATTGATGATGTATTTTAACTGGAATTTCGAGTCTTCCTGATGTTCCCACACCACAGGATACTCGTAGATGAGATAATACATGCGCTGGATTCGCCAGAGAAGTTCCACATCGAAATCGAATCCCGTGGATTTCATTTGCGGCAAAAAGTACCGCACTACCTTATCATGGAACACTTTGGCCCCGCACTGCGTATCGGAGATGTTCAGGCCGAAAAGCAGGCGCACCATCACCCAGTTGAACCCCTTGCTCAGCAGCTGGCGGATCATTGGTTGATGTACTTTCACCTGTGCTCCATCGGTGCGGCGAGATGCAATGACCGCCGAATAATTGTCCAGTGCGTAAAACATTTTGATGAGTTGATCGGGTTTGACGGCCAGATCGCAGTCCACAAATCCTACCCGATCTGTCCGACAGGCCAGCAACCCTTTTTTCACCCCGCCCCCTTTGCCGAGACGCTGCGTGAATTCGAGGAGTTCGATACGCCCATCGATTTTCCGCATCTCCTTGACAATATCAGCAGTTGCATCCGTACCGTCACAGACCACGATGAATTCCTTTACCTGCGGCATCTGATGAATATACGTGTTCAGCACAACACGTATCCGTTTTTCCTCATTATATGCAGGTATAACCAACCCCCAATCTTCCATTTGACCACCTCACACCGTATAGAGATAGAATTTCTGATACTTGTACATCTGCACTTCCTGCCCGATTGTTTTGTGATACCGAGCGTTTTCCTGCACCCATTTATCCAATTTATACCCCACCTTTGCTTTGACGCGAGGATCGGTTTCCCCTTCCTCCACGAAGGTGCCGTTGTAGAAGGTGAACAAATAGATGGTGTTGTTATCCTTCATGGCCTTGATTGCATCCAGTTCGGTGACGTTATGCGATGCCAACAGCAGGGTTTTGTCGGTTACGTTGTCGTAGTAGTAGTAGTTGAAGATGAGCTCAAAGCCCGAAGGGACCAACAGGACGATATCACCGTCATCAGTGATCTCTGCAAGACCCTCCATGAATCCTTCCCAGTTGTACTTGGTCTGTTCGGTGTAGTAGAGATGGTACGCAGGCACGCTTATGACACAGAGGAGCAACCCTACCCCTATCACGATATGGAGTGCCTGCCGCGGGGTGAAACGGCCTTCCAGCCACCGATAGTTGCTGCTAATGGCGATGAAGAAGAAGGGCATGATGAAGAAGAGGTAGCGAGTCGTGGTCGGCATGATGTCCGACAAGGCCATCGCCACCAGCGTGGGGAAAAAGATGCACAGACCCAAAAACTGGCCTGTCAGGTTGCCCTGTTGCTGGAGACGGTAGATCCCGGTACTGACCAATACCAGCAAAATCAGCATTACCGCCCATACGTTGTTCCCCAGTTCGTAAAAGGTGTAGACTATCACATCGAACCCCGATAACCCCCATATAGGTATTGTTGCGGTTTTTGCGCCGAAGAAGATCAGGGCCAACCGTATCAGAGGCCATGTGAGGCCGAACAGGGCCACCCCCGCCCCTACGATAGGGATGATTTCTTTCCAATCGTTCTTGATATCTTTGGCTTTCACCAGTACTGCGTTGAGGAAACAGAGAATAAAGATTAACCCTACGTAGTAGTGCGTCCAGAGCGTCAGGGCCGCAAAAATGGTGAAATAGATCCACGGAGCGTAGTTGTCCCGGTTTGATTTGAGGGCCTTGAAGTAGAAGTAGAGGGCGGCGAGCAGGAACAGCAGCATGAGCGAATACATCCGAGCTTCCTGCGAGTAGTGGATATGGAAGAGGGAGAAGGTCAACAATCCTGCGGCAATCAGCCCCACGTTCCTGTCTACCGCTTCCCGCCCCACGAGATACATCAGAGGTACCGAGAGAATCCCAAAGATACAGGGCAACAGCCGCAAGGCGAAGTACCCATCACCCAAAGTGATAGCCACCAGATGTTCCACCAGATAGAACAGCGGCGGCGAGGGATCGTTGAGCAGCTGGGGGAGCTGCGTCAGAGGATCGAGGTTTGCAAAGTAAACCGTCCAGATCTCATCTATCCAGAAATTGTTGAAGTCGAGGTGGTAGAACCGCAGCCCCGCGGCCACGATCATCAAAAGACCCACCATCACCCAGTATTTGGATTCCGGTTTGTTGAGCAGATTCATTGTTTTACCTTCCATGTAATTTTTTTGTTCACCACATAGTTCCAGATGAACACCACCACGATGGCCACCATGTTCGAAACCATGTAGTAAATGTTGGCAAAATCGGTCAATGCATAGGTTATGAGCATGTTCAGGACAAAACCCCCCGCGGCAATTGATTGGAACGAAAAGAACCGATGGAGCCACGAAAAATGATTGGTATTGTCACGGTACGTCCACACGTCATTGCATATGAAATTGTTCACACACCCTACCTCCAACGCAATCCCGTTGGAGATGAGATAGTATACCCCCGCGAGATCGGTGAGCACAAACAGAATACCCAACGATAGAAGAGTTCCCGATAAACCCACCACCCCGAATTTAGAGATGCGGCGGATCTCCCCTCCATGAGGTATGGCCCGCAAGGATGTTTTCAAGGAAAAACCCATGTTACCTCATATGTAGGACGAAGAGATTGCCTTTTCAAACGATTCCATCTTGCGTTCCATCTGGTTGAACCGATCCACAAGGGCTTTTACCTCCTGCCGCACCCGAGTATCACCCTCCAAGGTCTCTACCCGAACCAGCAATTGGTTTATCTGGCCTGCAACCCCGTGCACATCATTTGCCAGATCACCCAGATCCTGCACCTTTGTTTCGATGAGACTGACCCGATCCACCGCACTCCGCATCTGCCCCAATAGTTCTCCCAGCTCCGCGTTTTGCTGTTTGAGCGATATCAGTTCATCGAGGATTTCGGGTTTTTTGGAACGTTTCAACCCCATCCGATGTGCTTTCTGGCGGATTGCATCATCCGTTTTATTGTCGAATAATGGGTATCCTTCCAGTTCTTTTGAAGAGAGGCGGTGGTAATTCCTGAAAAGAAACATCGTTTGTTCTGGCGACCATGAATAGACCATTGGAATAATGTTACATCTCGTCACATAAAAGAGTAGTGTGGTTTCTCAATTTTGCACCACACCTTTTTCCAAATTCGAAAAAATATTGTTGAGAAGAGGTTTTTAGAGGTTACTGTTTCCGTCCGAAACCGGGTATCAGACCACTGTACTGTAACAACATGAAGATGATGCCTGCAACACTGACGACCACCAGAATCTTACACAATGTCACACCCAATAGGAACGTATCCAAAACGTGAGTTTGACTTGTATAGAGCGTATCACCCGTAGTTGCTGAAACGTTACTCCATGTTCCATTCCCCACAGTGTAATTTGTATCGCCCGATTGACACTCCTCACCCGTAGAATTATTCACCCACACAGCATAGGCATCCGTAGGAGCAGCAAGGCCCGCACTGTCGATCATGAACTGGCCAATAAATACACCGATTATACCTACGACGATGAACCCGACCAGCATCCCCAAGACAACTACTGCTTGTTCAGCCACGCTTTATTTGCACCTCCCCCACATGTATTTGTATATGCAACTAATTGTTAATAATATTATCTTCCCACAACGTTTATCTGCCCCCTCACCAATACACACTATATAGTATAGTGTGCGTGCAATCATGGTTAAAAGGCGTAAAACTCGCAATAAATGCCGTTGCTGTGGAGCATGACTCACCGATACCGAACGCACGTTTTGGAAAGACCGATGCGCCGTTTGCGTCTACCATGAATTTGCACAAACCGAACGAGAAGGGTGAAATTTATGTGTTTCGACAGGACGTACCGAGTAGATGACATTTTTATGAACGGACGGCATCTGAAATTCGCAACGCCTATATATTTTGATGTTGAACATGAGAATGATATGTTTGTGGTGAAAAATGAAGAATTGCACATCATTTGTGAGAGTGATGATCTGAACGATGCTCTCATTCGTGCAGAAAACGCACTGTCCTTTTTGTATATGGAACAGGAGATCGGTGCGTTCCAACCAAAGGGACGTGTATAAAGATGGAACTAAAAAACATCGATTGGATTAAATTGGGTATTTGTACAGTAGCATTTCTGATTATTGCCATACCTGCATTGATGATCAGTATTGATGCGGCCCCCGAATCCTATAATGTAGTAATCAATGGCGATTATACTTACACACATAATCACGGGGGCCTGACCGACACCATATTCGCTTCCAATGCATCCGAACTGGAAACGTTCCTTTCTTCATTTTCTGAACTGAAATCCAACACTCCATGAAATGGTGATTGCTATGTGTGATAGAATGGCTCGCAATGATAAGACTACGTACGTTTTTGCACATGTTGTTGATGCACTTGCAAAACAGAAAAAACTCGACTCAGAATTTACCATTCGTGATGTGACAGATGTGGTCAGCGGCCCAATGCAGTTACTGGCACTGAAACGTAAAAAATGGCTAGTACAGATCCAACGTCATTTCAAAGCTGATAAAGGCTCCAATACCCCGACGACGTACATGGTTGACCCCGAGGCCAAGAAAAAGGTACAAAAATATATTGCCGATACAGAATGGTTTGAGGGAGAATGGAACTGATCCCCATGTGTTACCGTATGGGTTTTAACGACGAGAAGACACGTCAATTTGCGTTGATCGTTCGTCACTGCCAAGAACAGGGCATTACCGAATTTTCATTCCAAGATGTGAAACCGTTTGTGGGCGGACGGAATACCCTTCCCCAACTGGAAAAACGGAAATGGTTGGAACTTACCCGCCGATGGGAGAGCCGACCCAACAAACACATCCCCAATAAGTACGCCTTCACCCCCAAAGCGTTGGAAAACGTGCAGAAATTTCTGGGGGAAGATGAGTGGTTAGGGTTGGCCTGAATCCACTTTTTTGAACTGAAATATCGTATAGAACGGTACCAGATTCCCCCAATCGTTATCGTCCTGATAGATCCTGAAAAGTTTGTAGCCTTCAGGCGTATGATTGAGCACCACGTCATACCGATAGACCACGGCATCGCCGTCCTGTCCGACAACCCCCCATTGCCGATGTTTATCCACGAGCCATTTTTGCTTTGCAATTCTGATCACTTCGGCTTCAGGAAGTTCGAGGTTCTCGATCCACTGTTCCCCGCTGGTGACGTGATAGGATGTGACATATTCTACCCGTTCTTCACCCGATATACCCCATCCTCCCATCGTCTTGCCCGCAGAATGATACCGTTTGATGAGATCACACTGGGCCGTTACCGGGATATCCAGCACGGTTTCCTGATCGTCCAGCACCTCCACCTCCACCCAGTACCCTTCTGTAACAGAAGAAGTGCCGATACATCCGGCAATGCAGCAGAACAGCACCACTAACGACAACACACATCCTGAATCCATATGAGTACATATGCAAACTGAAAGGAAAAGGGTTTTGTGGTTTTTCCAAGAGGCTATTACCATAACATCTCTTTTTAAATATCAGAACATAATATTAATATAAGATCACCGCAGGTGATGTCGATGCAAAACACAGATTCTTTCAATATGTCAGGGGCTTGAGGCCTCGAAACAACCGTAGACCTGAAAGGTTGCAATCCCGAGCTTGTGCGCAATCCTGATGCAATCAGAGATTTCGTGGTGGAGCTGGTAGACAGAATCGATATGGTTCGATTTGGAGAGACACAAATCGTTCATTTCGGTAGTGGAGATAAGGCCGGATTTACCGTTTTGCAACTTATCGAAACGTCAATGATTTCAATACACTTCGTGGACGAAACAAATGCTGCCTACGTTAACGTATTCAGCTGCAAGGGATATGATCCTGAATTTGTCGCCCAGTTCTGTAAAGAAAAGTTTGAGGCAGAATCAATGGAAACAAAGGTCAGTTACCGCTACTGACCCTCTATTTCTCCTTCATCTTCGTTTAACGAGATGAGTTCTTCCAGCGAACCTTCAATGATCTGGTAATTATTTTCATGCATTACAGCAATCACTTTTTGCATTTCTGCTTCACTGCACCACCAGCACTGGAACCCCCACACAACATTACCATTATCCATTACGAATCTTGGATTTTCACGTTTTGCATCGTGCAGAAGATCGCCCATAAATCCCGGCAGACCCCGAGGAGGGACAGAATCCGACTCATAAGTACCGTAACCCAAGAATAATGCTCTCTTAGCGTAATCGTCTGAAGATAAGAGGGCACCGATACGACACCCAACCGTATTTTCACGTTTATTTCCCATAATACTCATTTCCTTTGTTTTTCATATAACCTTTCTGCTATCGAATCATCAAACTGATTGAACAGCATTCGCCGCAATCCCTCCATAAACGGAATCGGACGATATATTGTGGGGGGGTAACACCGCCACTCCTCCGATACCACCACCGAGCAGATATCGACAGGCGGGTACAGACACCCGCAGGTACCCTTTTTCACCCCTCTGACAGCCCACCCGCAGTATTTACACTTCTTTACAGGAAAGTTCATGACACGCCTCCGCTATAACCTGATCATATGACGCTTCATACGCATAGGGCACCCGAACCTGATGATCATCGACCAGATCCAGAATATACCTGTGCCATGAACATATCGGATATCCTGAATTCGTATCGACCCTTTGTGCAAACGCCTTGAAATCCCCTTTTTCTACAGGGAGCATCGAGTAGCGTTCATGACTTTGAGGATCAAAGCAGAAGTGGATCGCTTCCCCCCAATTCGAACCGTGTGCATACTCAAACAACATTACATCATCGACATTCACACGATTCAACAGCAACAGAAGAAACGTTTTGTAATCACGAGTGAATCCACGATTTGGGCAGGTGTACGTCCCTACCGTTACCCCTTCCACCCGAGGATGCTGCACCCACCATAGCTGGAACACATAATCTTTCATCGCATATGCAACCAGATCCTCGTCGGGCGATTAGGTCTCAAGATACTCCCGAAGATACTCTGATCCTTCCCTGATCAGCCGTTCATCCTGTACCTTTTGCCACTCGTTGTGGCGTTGCATCAAGGAAGAGGTATCCAATACCGCAGGTATGCCATCCACCAACCGCTGCATCAGTTCTTCGGGCGACACCAGACACATGAACACATTATATTTCAGCCCCATTTTGCCACCAATAGAGATAGGGATGAACGGAAACCGTGACGCCCCCATCCAATACGGTCTGGACGACAGAACTTACGCACACCCTTGGCGTCATAGGATTGTGCAAAAACAACATCTGCGCAAACCCACATATAGTTTTGGATTTCACCCCCCCTGATACGGTTTCAGAGAGGGGTTGGTCTTTTCCACGAGGATATTCATCTGAGTTTCTGTCCGCATCAGAATACTATGCTCGAACACCCCGATCACACGGCCCACGTAGCGATAACCCTTATCAAACACATCTTTCTTGGTGTTATATGTTGAAATTTCCACCATTTCGCCTTCGGAATATCGATAGTTATCACTCAACTCTTTTGCCTTTGTCATCGTTATTCACCAAATTCAACCCGATTTTACAGTATTTACACGGGCATCGTACTGATATATATGTTAGCTGCCAACAGATATGAATTTTCCTTAATTCATCTATTATATTCAGAGAAGAATGTTCCCGGTTTCAAAAAAAAACAGGTGTGCTTTTTGATTTTCACTCGACAAATATTGATTTCAGGTGTTCCTTGAGTCGGGGAGACAGAGAATACCGACCTGATTTTTTGAGATTCTGGCTCGGATTCCATACCGATTCAAGAAGATCCGGTTCCCCAATATCCAGTATACTCAAATCAATTGCATCATCCAGATACACCGTATGGAAATTCATCATGTCTTCAGAGAAGACATCCACACCCACCTTGATTTCCCGATCATAGAGATCCACAAAGACCGTGGCTTTCCCCCCATATTTCTTTGCAAGATCATACTGTATATCATCCCCTTTATTACGGAGCGTCAACGCCACACCCTCCATAAATTCTGGAGATTTATCCCACATGATCGGCACAGTGCGATTTGCCAAGTATACGGATGTCCGACACCGCGAACAGATACAGTAGGATTTAGCCCCCCCGGTATAAATCCACACCTTCTTACACTTATGGCATTTCAGTATCCGCAAAAACGGCAGATCATTCCATTCCATCGATTCGTTCTGTATATCGGTCATTACTCTATCCTCTTTGTCTCCCTTCGTTTCACATATACTTTTCCGTTTTTCACTATCCGCCACTCTTAGTCTTTGAACAACCGCCGCACGGTTTCAGAATTGTTTACAGGCTGTTCATCAGGGTCGTGCCATGCCTGCAACCCCTTCACGCCGATAATCTTGCCTGTATTCCGATCCCTTACCGCACCCCCCGGTGCTGTATCAGGGGAAAAAACATCTGATCGCCTGAGATGTTGGGCAATGACACTGGAAACCACATAGTACACCCCCCCTTCAGGTTCGGGCACCCCCGTGATCCTGACGGGATTGACATGCGATACTAGCACTGAACCCTGTTTGAGACGAACATACTCGTTCCGATCAAAGTAGATCTTGGCAGCCTGACGAGGGGTCGCAGGGAGATGATACAACACCTGCCCATAGTCCCCCATAATGTCGATATCCTGCTGCGTAAGATTTACTAGTATTTCGTTGCTCTGATTTTTCCTGACCATTTTCGCTACACCGCTCTATTCTGATTCTTGTACATCTTGCCGGATGAATGCCCCATCTTTTGGACAGTACAGCCTCGAACCATACTGCGATAAACCCCGTTCCACCACTAACCGTTCAACACGTTCAAACAGGTTGTGCGGAAACGGACACAAAACTGCAATTCGATATCGACCATTATGATCGGCACCGATCTCTTCCCAAGACCGATGTACAACCATCGAGGATTGCGGATTTATAGGTTTTGTAGCACCATTCATTTCGGCATTTTACCCCTCATTTTGTTGCAATTTATTGATATGCACCAAGAGAGTTTATAATTGCATATGTAGTTCTAACAATTCTTGGTAATAAAGGTAGGGTTTTTCAAACAGTGCGTGTCAGAAAAAGCGTAGAGGGCGGGGATCATCCCAATGCAAAGACGGTAGGTGAAGCCATAAGCACTGATTCAAATCCAAGGTGTAGGAGGGATTTGAATTTTTTTGCCCCCGCCAACTCTACACTATACTGTTACCTCACACCCACATAAATATTGTTATACGGGCTTGTTTTTACATATGCAATCACCAAACCTGACAATTATTACCCGCAGTGCACCCCAAGCAGATTGATTTTTAATTCGCAGGACAAAATAACTACTACAAGTGGTATCATGGACGAACGAACCGAGCAAGAAACGGGCTATGAGGATATTTCTGAGTTCGATGCACGCGAATTCATAACCCGAATGTCGCCGGAAAGTTTGATTATTTTTGAGGGAACGAACTGGAAAAAACGAGGATTTGCCCCTTCATTTCAGGAGACCGACAAAGTGTTGATGGCCGCGGCACGCCGCACCTACGACAGGTTTGGCTCAGGACTCGATTAACTCAACAAGATGGGCCATGCAAGGCACCTGCCGCACCACAGGTTCCACAAATGCAACGAATGTGCGCACGTCCGCCTGCGTGTCAATTCGCACCACCAATTCATCCTGCCGATCTTTGTTGCGACCCACATACATCCGAGGCGTTATCCCCGTCGCCTTCTCGATCCAGCCCATAATCAATTTTCCTTCCGCTTTGGTCTTTGTGCCGAGCGAAAACCCGATCCGATTGTAGTACCGCATCTCACCCGATTTCAGTATCGAGTGAGGATGAGCCATGTACCCCACATCCATGTAGAACACGGCCAGTGCGAGAGGATTGTCCGTATCTATCATATCAATCCATTCCCGCGTGACTTTTCGCTCTTCGTCATTGGGACGTAGGATCTCATGGTACTGGATGAAACAGGGCAAGTGACGGGTACTAAACCGATAGTACCCCCCATCCCCGAAGGTACTTTCATTGTACTCCACATAATCAATCCCTGCCTCCATCGCCAGATCCTCAAAGGTACGGTACTTCCATTCCAGATAGCACCTGTACCTTTCACCATGTCCGAACACGATATACGGGAACGGGTCAACATTCCCCCGGTATTGCCGCCGCATCGAGGCGTTGCCAATACAGCTCCCGAGCATGACCTGAACCTGATCGGGATTCAACGAATACTGGGCATTCAGCTTGGCGATGATCGTGTCCCGTGTACGAAGACGTTTCATCTCGTTTTTTTCCTCGGTATCTTCCCGCCACCAATCGTGGAGATCCCGAATTTGCCGTTCATGCATCGATTTCATGAACGCTTCAGACTTGTTCAGATTGTATCCCCGTGCCCGTAACCGCTCCGCGGTGTTTTTCACCTTGGATGCTGTCACTCCGATATGCTTCGCAATATCCTCGTTATCCATATCGGCATAATTGTCCACCAAATACTGAATATCTTCATCCGTCCACTTGTGCCGACCCATTTTTCACCCACCGATTTACATATGTAGTTTTCTTACAACATACATTTGTATGTTATTGTTAAAAAGGTTGTGATTTGATCGGGAGGCAAATTATATTTCTAATGAATCCCATCGGGTTTTTTGTTCCACCACTTGAGATTCTGGGGGGGCCAGATCGGGTTCTGATATAGGTCGTTCCAGCCTCCACCTCGCCGTTGAAATGGGGGACAACCTCGCCACTGTACCCTTTGCTCTTCAGCCACTCCACTGCACCCGCATGACGGGTAATGATTACGATTTTTTTCATTTCATTCACTCCGAATTACTTTTTTCATACTTATATCCACCCTTGGGAGGCAGCAAAAATTAGGCCCAACCACGCAACGATAACAAAACCAAATGGGGCAAAATCAGATCCCACCATAGTGCCAATGACAGTTGGGATTAAAAATCCTAACATGGCAAAAATGCTTGCCACCGCATGTATATTCCATTCAATCTGCATTTCTCATTTCACCTTCAGGGCCGATTCACCCATTTCTTCAGACAGTCCCACACCCACCAAACATAAAATTATTGAGGGATTTTCACAATACAGAGTCGCCAACACAGCCAGATTAATACCAATACTGCCGATGAATTGATTGCCGCCCCCAACCAATATTCCCCCAACACATTTTGATATAGAGTCTCCAACAGGATAGCAATCCCAACCAACACCAATAATGACGTGAGATTCAATCTCATCCCATACTCTTTGTAAATCTTCACCACATTGTTCATTTGAGACATTTTTTCACCTCATTCTTCTAGTTTCAGGGCCTGTTCGCCCATTTTTTCCAGCTCTTCCACACAGTTTTCCACTTCCCATTCGATGGTTTCAAACGAGGTTTCACCCTTATTGGCATAGTAGAGGATATCTGAAAAAGTATCCCCGCTCAGGATTACCTCACGAACTTCATCGGGATTGTACGGAGCGAACGCAGGGTGCTGGAAGATCAGGCTCTCCAGTTTGTCCCGGTGTACAGCTGCTCTCTCCTCAAGTTCAGCCTGTTTTGCCATCGCTTTGGCCATTTTCTTTTCCCATGTTTCCACCTTCATTTTTTTCACCCATTTACACATGCAGTTTTTTTCTAACATACAATTGTATGCTGCACCATATAATGGTTTTGGTTTGATTTTTCTCACTTCATTTTTTTGGCAGGGGACACCATTGGGGGATGTCAGGGAACGTTTCAATTCTTTGATAGATCATGATCTGCGATCCTTCTTTGAGAGGCACCATCGGGACTTTCAGGCATTTTGCAGATTCGGGCGGACACCCCCCGCAGAACGGACACCGAATGCAAGAATTTATTTCCAGCACCCGTATTTCAGGCGTTTGAACCGACATACGCTTCAACCAGAAGACCGCATATAGCGATAATTGTGCTTGACTGCAAAATACATACCGCATTCGCACTTGAAGATTTCATTTTCCAACGATCGTACGTGTGTTTGGTATTTCAACCCGCACCGCGGGCAGGTTAGTTCAACATGATAACTCATCTCTCTCACCCGATATCGTAGCCCTGACCGTCAATGGCGATATGGTTGTCCAGCGACGTTTCTACATGCTTCGGGGTTTTGACGGGAGGCATGTCGCCCTTGAAACAATCACGAGGCAGATGATCCCCGCACACAGGGCACCGCAAGGGCCTGTGGTATTTTTGCATGTAGATTTCCACCAATTCGCCGCCCTTCACCCGCGGGCATTTGAAGATGTAGTAGGACTGCTGCTGTTTCCCTTTCCCGACCACTTCGGCAAGCACCACATGTCGATACACCTTTTCGGGCGGTTTATTCTTGGATTCGATGGTCACTGGAAGTGCATTATTGATTTTTTCCTTGAATTTGTCGAGCATGGCCCCCTCGCTTTCTACCAATTATTTTTCTCCTCTTCGCTCTTCAATGTATCCTGTTGCTTCTTTAGCCTTTGACAGACTTTGCAATTGACAGGATGATCATCGGGCCATTTATAATCTAAATTTGCATCCTGCTGCCTTCGGCAGGAAGTGTGTTTTCCACACAAACTCACCCCCCTAACAAAATAATGAAATTTTCTGCACGGGCCATAGGGATTACACCAACCCTCTTTATCGCCCCAATTGTAAAATTCATGTGCCCACGCAACCCGTTTCAGTTCAGCTTCATCAGGGTTATCTCTTTTCATACCAACGTCCTTTTCCGCATGGTGGAATAAAGCGACAACAGTTTTCCACACTGTTTGCATCTCACGATTATCTCTACATTATGCTCCATGTGCTGATACGGCGGATTTTTATCGATATCCAGAAACACAACCCGTACAACCTCCAGATCTTTGAAATTATGAAGACATTCTTCCATGTTTCACCCCATTCGGGTATGATTGTTTTGGGCCACAAAACAGAACTCTTTTACAGCCATAGCCTCAATGACCCCCTCTTGTAAAGGGAGATCAGTATAGATTTTTACATCATCTTTTGCCATTTGTTACACCTTACTCCAGCAGCTCGATATCAACCATATCCATCATCCGACAGGGGATCTGCCGCTGATTATTCCAATGCCCTCGATCCAACCATCCAAAGACAGCTTCATGGATAGCTTCCCACCACGCCTCACCACAGCGGGACACCTTATAAGTTGCATCACCCACATCACCAGTATCGAACATTTTCCCAACCATCTGATCAATACCGACGAAAGTTTCTCTGTCAATGACCCAGTTCTGGAACCCCTCTTTCATGATGGTTTCATTCGAGAGTTTGCCATTCAATACAGTTCCGCATTCGCAGAAATACGAGATTTTCACCATCAGTACACCAGCTCCACCGAAGCAAGATCCCCGAAATCCGCGGGAAATCCAGTTTTCACATTTAATGCCGATTGCGAGATCTGCTCATTCCATTCGACGCGATCGATACATCCTTTCTTCATGTTGATGGAGATCCGTTGGGCATCGTTGTACAACATGGTAAAGGGGGATTTGATGATCACCATGATCCCCCCTTCGTAGTCGAAGATATTGTAAATATGATCCCGTTTGATCAGCACCACTTCTCCGGCATTTCCGTCTCCACCCTTCATTTTCACGATAACATTGCACCTGATACCAAAATCATTAGCCACCATTTTTACCACCTTCAGGGATAAATTTCCCCCATCCCGCCATTAGAATACACAATGCCATTGTGGACAAACAGTTTCAGGGCCTCGATGATCGTTTTCGGATACTCATTGTCAGCAGTTTCAGTAACCAGTTTCTTTGCAAATTCCACCGTTGCAGAATCATTGACATCCGCGTGGAAATAACAGTTCTGGGCGAAGCTGGAAATCGTGATCCGCGGCTCCCCCCCATACTGACTCGGTTCGAAACGGAAACTTACATCGCTGCAATGCAGACGCTTGTACAGTTTCTCTTCACCTACCAAATTCATATAACATACAATCGTATGCTTACCACATAAATGATTCGGTTTGACTCTCAAAAATAGTTCTTGAATTCACTTTTTTTGATGACCAGATTGTCATCGAGAGGTTCGAGGATAGCCAATCTTCGTTTTGCTTCGGCCACGCCGATCCAGTTGGCCTGCGGTTTTACACGATCCCCGGCCCTTACCCGTACTCGGTACCATGATTTCAGGGCACGGACAGAATAGTAGGGATCTTGTTCATATTCGTGGAATTGGCGAGCTGCATCCCCGGTTAAAATAAGAGTGTTTTTCATATTTCAATTACCATAATTCATTTGATCATGCGTTCCAGCAACGGATACTTCTTCAGCAACCCCGCTTTATTACCATTATAGAGCACTTTGCCGTTCAATCGTACTTCCCAGTTATCTTTCCCGCGAGTGAAATCGTGCTCGATCTCGTAGGTCTTGCCGTCAATGTAGATCTCGAAGAGATCTGCCTGCGACTGCGTTTTCTGCCCGTCCTGCACGATGATCTCCCCTTCACTCACCAAGCGGACGCTATGGATCGGGTCGCCTTGGGACGGCACCCCCTCGTTGGCATTCCCCGCTGCATATGCAAATCTACCATATGAGTCTGGCAATTCGGTTTTGATCGGTTTTATCGGTTTGATCGGTTTGATCGGTTCATACCGCACAACAACTTTCCCCCACAAAGTCTTGATAGTAGTATTCGTGCCAACCTATATCAAGTCACTCCTTGGGCGGCAACTCGATCTCCTCGACATTCCGCAGACTGAACGGGATCAACTACCCCGCCCTAAAGGACGGGGCTTGAGACTCTGCACGTAGACAGGTCTCGTACGGGCGGTTGACTGCACCCCTGCACCCCCAAGATATACCTAGAAGTGCGTGCCCTTAACTCAATGTTACGAGCACCGATCAGATCAGCATGGAGAGAATATCCGCACTGTTCACAGACAAACGATCTCTTCTGCCGATTAGTTTTACTGACATGATTACATCGCGGACAGGTCTGAGACGTATATGCAGGATCTACAGGGATAACTGATATTCCTTTCTCATTCGCTTTGTACTCTATGAACATTTGGAGTTCATAGAATGACCAAGAATGATGCGTATACCGATGTTTTTTGGAAGTCGTTGTACGATCTCTAATGCCCGTTAGGTCTTCAAGCCCAATTACATTTACACCCTTCTTAACAGCAAACTCAACGATCTCTTTTGAGACTTGGTGGTTCATAGCAGTCATTAGCCGTTTTTCCTTGCCAGAAAGATGTTTCAACATCCTTTTTGCTGACTTGGTGCCCTTGGACTGCAACCGTTTTCGCATGTTAGAATAAGTATTGCGCAGATCTTTTGCTTTTCCGCCACAGAAGAAACGACAGTTCTTGTCAGTTGTCGTTGCAACTGCAAGGAAATTCTGACCTACATCTACCCCCATAATCGGTGATGTTTCTGTGATCTCTATCATATCCACTTTTTTCTCACAGCACAGGTGAAAATAATACGATCCATCTTTGTGTTTCACCATCTTGGAAGCACCAAAATGCCATGTGCCATCCAGATACTGTTCCATTTGAGGATACCGAATGAAGAGATACTTTTTCCTACCCTCCACTGTTGTAAGGCCAATTCGATCTCCATTGAGTGAATAATCTCGCCCATATGAGAATGTCATGGAGGTGGGGGAATACTCGATCTGTTGCCAGCTTGATTTCTTGGATTTTACCTGTTTCTGGAGAGTTTTGTATGTCCCAGTTACCTGTCGGACAACATTGCAAGCCATCTGGGACTTCAACCCGATCTGGTTACGGAGAGCAGGATAAACCATTTTCTGAAGAGCAATAGATCCTTTTGGTTTTCCGAGATTATACACTACCGCAGAAACATAGTTCATTCCATTTGTATATGCCTGTAATGTCCGATCAAGCAGATCGGTATCAGAACACGCCAATTTCAGAATAACGGTTTTCTGCACAATCATTATGTTTCATTCTCGTCTATAAATATTTGTTCATATAGAGCCGCAATTCCTCCCCACCCTGAAGGATGGGGACTCCTTGCGGAAAGAGTTGAAAAATGCTCCCACTCATCCCAACTAAATACAGCTTCACCATTATCATTCCCACATTCAACCAGTATACGATCCTTATCCACACCATTGTAGATACTGACCACATGTACAGCATTTTTATCATAATTGATTTCTACATACTCAATATCACATATGCAGAAAACCTCCCTGCTGATATGGAGAAAATGAGCATTCAGCATCCGCACCATTGCCTTTCCGAGGCAGGACATGAATGCTTTGACACTACACTGTTCGGTAAGCGTGGAAGGGAATCGGTTCACCAGCTGATCCCGCATCCCCCGATTCAGAGCAAGATACCGATCCAGCTGCTGGACGGCCACCTCAATATTCTGGAGATCGATGTTGCCCATCGGAGAGGTATCGGCAGGTTCAGCGTCATAATCCCCCCGAGCTACGAGACGGCAAATCTGATCCAGCGCATCGTACGCTGCACACCCGTATGCCCCCCGTACGCCAGTTCGTTCAATTGCAGGGCCATCAGATCGACCAGATGCCGTTTGTTCACGTACATTTTTATTTCCTACCCCATTCATCACAGGTTGCCGATTTCGAGCTGTTCCCACCGTGTATTCTTTGTTGTCTTTTCAGGCCGATCCTCTTCAACCACGATACCCAGAGCCTCCGCACGGGGCGTGACAATGAATGCTTTCCCGCATCCCCGACACAGGTTCACCAGCATCGAATTCGAATTGCGACACAGGTTCACCAGCATCGAATTCGAATTGAGACACAGGCGCAGATTATGGCTACAATGCGGACAGTGGAAGATACTGGGAGACGGGTCGTTTAAAATGTAACTCTTTTTCACCAGTTCGATGCACTTTTTTGCAATTATAACCTCTGCACGGATATCACGGATCTTCCAATAGGGAGAGGTCGCATTGGCGAATTCGATGTGAACGAGCTTGCGCCGCATCAGCCCATCCTCTTTCCAGATGAGGAGCACATATTCATCAAAATTCTTCAGGAAATGACGCCACTTGACACCTTCCACCATATACCCATCTCCACGGAACTTTTTCCGCTCGACATACTCATGGCTCGTGTCCACTCCGTTGAATCCCGTATACCGCATATAGCCTTCGCTGTTGTGCGTGGCTTTGACATACTCTACGTCGAAGACGTAGTACACCTCACGGCTCACCCCGAGGTAATGGGCGTTCAGGGCCTTGGCCGCGTTTTCCTCAACCTTTCGAAGCCCGCTGATAAAATCGTACATGTTGTCTTCGGGCACGGGAAACTCGGCCTGCATCGATTCCCGCAGGGCCTGATTGGTGGCGATGTATTGATTCAGTTTTTCGACATCTGCCTTCAGGTTCGTTCCGGTAAACATTTTTGCGCTCATCTATTTCACCTACCTTGGTGTTCGCATGTGCAAACTTATTGTAACATAGCATTGTATGTTGCAGTATATAGGGGTATCTATTTAGTTGCGCCACACTTTTTCAGAGACCTTTTCCCCGTTTTCCAAAGCTTTAATACGAACCATTTCACCCCCTTCTGCCGGATATAGAACAGATTAATCCCCACAAACCACGTTCCAGTTACCCACAGTCCATTACATTTTTGCAATCCCGAATAAATGGGATACGGGAGAGTATATATCCATGTAAGAGTTTCCACCCACCCCTTTACCAGCAGGGCCGAAACTCCATCCAGTTCCGTCACCACAGGATGATTATCATCCTGCATGGTGATTGCATATGAGGATTTTCCCGATTGTGCATCATAGTTCACCAAGAGAGCAATTCGATTCCACCACGGCCATTTTTTATATGTCAACGCCCGCACACAATGGTATTTTCTGGTTGTGAGGGCATTTGGGGTATCATCAGGATACACCAGTTGCGTTGGAGGGGCAATGTAGAAATTGGAGAACAAGAAATTCCCCAGAGATAGATAGGCGCATTTTCCGTTGCGCCGAATAATTCCCTGCACCAGATGCGGATGCGATCCCACCACCAGTACGACCCGTTCATGGTTGAGGAGTTGTTTTGCCAGATCGATCACGTATTCCGATGCACACCACACATGTTCCCGGCCCCAATGACAGTAGATGATGGCCCGCATCCCTTCAGGAAGAAGATCTAAATCGTGTTCAATTTCTTTGTAGGTACAGAGATTTACCCCTGCATCCGTTGCCGTTGCCACCCCGACTTTGGTCAAGGTCGGTTTACCCTGCACGCAATATCCCATAATACAGAGTGAATCGGTGATCCAATGAGGCCGTTTTGCACTATCCAACGACATTCCGGCCCCGAAATGCCCTATATCCACTCGTTCGAGACAGACAAACGTATCCTGTATCCCGGCCTTCGTTTTATCGTGGATGTGATTGTTGGCCAGATTTACTGCGTCGATTCGGAGATTTTTCAGGATCTTATTTGCTTTGATGGATGCGAACAGCACCCCTTTGTTTTCATATTCAGGATGATCCGATAGAGGATGTTCCAGATTCACAATGCGTAGATCGGCATTTGCATACGTTTTTGAAATAATCTGGACACCCGAAGGGTGTTGTTGGGCATCACCCCCCACAAATACATCACCCCCGACCACTATTTGCATATGCAATCACTCATTTCGATAAGATCAGGTACCTGTGATAAGGATACCCTTTTACACGGTAAGTTTTCTCCACATTCAAACCTGCCGTTTTTATATCTGCAACGATCTTCTCCAGAGGGTGTTCCCGATCCCCCAGCTCCCAATAATGGTGTGATCGTTCGGTGTTTGTTTGTGGAATCACTTTTTCCTTTAAAATTTCGGACACGTTCCGCTTACATACTTTGTTTTTCAAATGGTAGCAAAGCATGTCCACGGACATACTCTGATCGGGGATTGATATGATGACATCCCTGCGTGAAATTCTCGCCATCTCCCGTAGAGATGGGACAAAATGACAATATTCCAAATGTTCCAGTACTTCGAACGCAGATACAACATCAACACTGTTGTTTTTGAAGGGCAAATTCGTTATCGAACCGACTACATCGGGGCAAACGTCCCGAAATCTATCCACAGTTATTACATCTACCCCAAGATGCGTGAGGTAGTTCGCTGTAAATTTGTTCACCACTCCGATTTCCAAACAGGTATCAGGCAATTTTGAATATATCTCCACCACCTGATGCCAATACGATACAAATAATCTTTGATCCAATAATTCAGGATGATATCGCCGCATGTGTATCCCCCATATTCTGTTGCAAATGCTCCCTCAATTCACTTAAAGTCGGCATCCATGCATTACACTCCACAGAACACTGCACAATCTTTTTGAAAACTTCATCTTTCCCACCACCGACTGTCGAATTGTGCCATAATAATGAGACATACCCTTTTTCTTTCTTGGCTTCATTGATCTTTTTTACCACATATCGACAGGTCTTTTCATTCGAGAGTTTACAGTAATCATAAAAGACAAAATCTGCGTGCGTAAGGGGCATTACCCATAAATCGATCTGTTCTTTGTTTTTTGTCGGCCTGAACGGGGCAAACGGATCGGGAGGGTACCACCCCTTCCACCGCTGTGAATGGTGCTTCATATTGAAGAACGTTGCATCATACAGAAACCCCATATTCGTAAGGATCTGCCATGTTTCAGGGATATCTAACTGCATATAGTGGCTCCGATACCCATTCACCGGACGCCCCAACACCGCCTCCAATGTAGTTTTTTCCTGAATGAGTTTTGTCGGAGAATTGTACGCTGATAACCCCCCATGCAACCCCACCTCATGACCCCGAGCGATAATCTCCCTGAAATCGTTCTGATACTGATATGTATCGTAATTGAAATGGGGTTCAGATTTCCTCAAGGCCATCACAAAATATGTCCCTTTCCCCCCACAGGATTCTTCAAGATCCATGAATACATCCAGATTCCGGTAGGGTTCCTTCTTCCAGATTATCTCATTGAACCGTTTCTGCTTGACCAAGATCGCTTTGCTCTTCCATGTCTGATTGATCAGATCAATGTCGTGAGTTAACGACACCACACACGAATACCCATCCGGCGGCTCAATCACGGATCATCACCTTTTTCACATACCCTGACACCATCCGCCACATATCCATGAGAAACGGTAGAGGATCACGCCACTCAAAGAGAGCAAGACTGACCTGATCCGCCCCGAACAGGTTGTGCCGAAATAGTGTCCAATATCCCTTTCGCCGCAGAAGGTTCACCAGCTCGTACCGAAGGTAGACGAAATGCACCCATTTTGTGTTGCACTGTACCGTTCGAGACAGGGGTTTGTCTGATCCAACTGCATCCACATACTGAGCGTAGGGGAGACTGACCCCCGAGAGATTTCCCACCCGATGCCACATCATAGAACGGAGATTGATTTCCATCAATTTGAATTGCCGATCCTTACAATCATACTTGAATTCGGGTTCTACAATTCCCTTCAGATCCATTCCCTCCACCAGTTTCCGACCCAGATCTATCAAGATGTTATGACTCGATATGACATGTAAGCCGTCGCCATCTGCCCGCACCAGATCGATGGTCTTATTGGTGGCACTTGAAAATACCCCAAAATTGTCAGGAAACTGAGCCAGTTTACTCCCTGTCCATTCCGCAAGGATTTGTCCTCCCTGAGAACGGTAACAGACGTAGGCACAAACGTATGATCCATCCCCCTGCACGATTTCCGAGGCGATGAACGAGATTCCCTGCCGGAGGTAGGATTCGATCAATGCGATCTTTTCCGTTTCCTGCTCACCGTTCACCACAAGGTTGCGGAACACGTCGCTTTTTTCATCCTCTCTGGTGATCGGTTTGACAATGACCGGATAGAGGCCATTCAATCGTTTCAGGCCATCCACACAATTCAGGCGGACTGTTTTCGGACAGGGAACCCCCAGTTCTTCGCATTTTGCGTACTGGTATGATTTTTCGAGGCAACGTTTGAAATTGGTTCGGTTGGTCGGGATGAAACAAAACCTCCCTATCACATCCCACAGTTCATAGAGGATTTCCAGCTGGAGATCGTTGGTCGGATAAATCACGATTTTCTCAAATTCTGTGTGCAATTCATCCAGTACCCTGTAGATCGAAACGGGACTCATCTCCACTTCAAAGAAGTGTTTTATCTTGTTGCTGTATGATCCCGCCGATCTCTCTTTATCAACGAGGTAGATCCATTCCACCCCATTCTGATGCAGATCCTGTATGATGGAGTATCCATTCACATATCCCCCCATTACCAATGCGCAATCAGGTTTCACCCCTATATTCCCCCAAATCTTTGATTTTCCTCGCAGGCACCCCTGCAATTACACAGTTCCCTTCGGGAAACGATTTTGTAACCACGGCTCCCGCAGCCACCACCGTATGAGGGCCAAGTTCCACCCCCGGCAAGATGGTCGCATTCACCCCCAACCAACAGTTATCCCCGATAACAATACAGGGCACATGCACATGTTTTGTATAATCATAAAAATTATGATTTGCACCGATAATATTGTTCCCTTTCGCAATTTGCACATTTTTTCCCACAACAATCCCATTGTACGCCTGAATGTATTGGCAGGGTTTTGCCCCCAATTTTCGATCAGGAGGCGTATCCGCAGGCATACTGATATTTTCAGGAGCTATCACTGTCGATGTCCAATGAGTTTGCCACGGGACATTTGCATTGATCCCCAGAATCCGATTGAAAAAGAAATACCTTACCCAAACTGACAATTTACTCATTTTTTATCACCAGCTGATCCATTATGTCGGTCAACTGTATTACCGTTGCAGCGTGGTTGAAGGATTCCCGATACCTGCGAGTCTTTTCTGACACCATCCACCGTTCATTTCTTCTTGCATATGCAGTTTCGATTGCCCGCTTGATCTTCACCGGATCATAGTCCGTAATGATATAGGAATTATCCGAATGCTGTTCTATTAAGGATTTTGCATCCCCTTCAGGCACCGTCGCCAGTATCGGTTTTCCCGCCCCGAGACAGGAGAAGATCTTGTTCGTCAAGGTGTACGATTGGGATACCTCGGCATTCTGCCCAATCGTCAGGTAGAACAGATCAGCCTTGGCCGTCTCATAATCTGCTACGGATTTCGGCACCACCCCCCAGTATTTCATGTACTGCCGGAGACCGTATTTTTCAATGAGAGATTCATACGGCGACCTTCGCCCGATCCATTTAAACTCCAATTCATCCGGCGAGATCCTGCCTTCCGCCTTGATCATCGACAGGGCCTGACAGATCGGTTCGGGCGTTTGCACCCCGTAGAAATATCCCGCATACAGGATGGTGAATTTGTTGTTCGGAGAGATATCCAAAGGAATATCATTCTGATCGAATCCCGTGTAGATCACCGTCATTTTTGCAGCATGATCAGGATATTTTTGCACGTATTCCCGCATGATCCCGTCCGCAGCAACCGCCACAGCATCGGCCTGCCCGAACACCCATCGTTCCAACCGATCATCGATGGCCTGTACCCGCGAGGAAAGGTAATTGCGCTTTGTGTACGGGTTCACCGTCCACGCATCTCTGAAATCCACCACCAAAGGAATATGGGGGAAGGTTCGTTTCAGCCATGCCCCGGCCACCGCACCACTGTACGGCGGACAGCTGACGTAGATGAGATCAATTCCTTCCTCTCGGATCAGGATTTTAGCTTTTCTGACCGTATCGAATATCCATCCCGCATAGACATCAGGGACAATGAACTTCTTTCTCATCCCGAGTTTTCCCAAGCCCCCCTGCACCATCGAGAGGTTGTTGAGATAGTTGCGTGACCGATAGACTTTCATCCCTACAGGCACCGGATCTTTGCCTTCTGCGGTATAGAACCTATCAGGATTTTTGACGGTGAGAATGTAGGGTTCCCACCCGAATTCTTTGAAATGTTGGGTGAATTTCATGGTGCGGATGATCCCCGCACCCGCCAACGGAGGATAGTCGTAGGCGACGACCAACACCTTATGCATCCGCCAATCCGCCCCGCACTGCTGATTCCAGATACTCGACCTCTTCTTTTTTCATGCCGGGATAGAACGGCACAGCCACGAGATGCTTTGAGACCTCTTCGGTGACAGGGAGAACTCCTTCCCGCCACCCGAGCGAATTTTTGTATAGCGAATTCAAGTGCACCGGATGAAAATAGACCTTTGAGGCAACCCCCCGATCCCGCAGGTATGTTTGCAACGAATCCCGCACCGTTTCCCCACCATTCACCCAGATATTGTACATCTGATATGCGTGATGATAACCTTGAGGCGGCTCCCACACTGTCAATTCAGAGATTGATCCGAACCGTTTGTTCAAGATCTTCGCAAGATTTCTCCTCAGCCTGAGAATCAAGCCCAACTTACTGAACTGTGCATACCCCAAGGCCGCATGGATATCTGACATCCGAAAATTGTAGCCCAAACTGACGTGATCTTCATTGGAGAGGAAATAGGACTCCCCCGGTTTTTGGATTCGTCCGTGTGAACGCAACAGTTCCATCTGGTTCTTCGCGAATCCATCGTTCGTGACCACCATGCCACCTTCCGCAGTAGTGATAATCTTATTCTGGCAGAAACTGAATACCCCCATCTCCCCGAACGTACCCACTTTTCGCCTGTTGAACGTAGCCCCAAACGCTTCGGCACAATCTTCAATCAGAGCCAATCTATGGTCTTCTGCAATCTCTTTCAATGCCCGTATTTGACACGGGCAGCCCGCAAAATGAACGGGGATGATCGCTTTGGTGCGGTTAGTGATCCGCTCCATTACCCGTTCGGGATCGAGGCCGAAGGTCTCTTTTTCAATGTCGGCAAATATCGGGCGTGCACCAACAAATAGAGGAGCATTGGCCGTGGAAATGAAAGTGAATGAAGGGACGATCACCTCATCCCCTCTTTCCACCCCGCAGGCGTGGAGGGCACCGTGCAATGCCGAAGTGCCAGAATTGAATGCAACGGCATGTTTCTTATTGAAATACTCGGCCACCTGATTCTCGAATACCCGCACCATGTTCCCCATTGTCCAGTACGATTTACGGGCGATTACACGTGCCACTTCGGATAGTTCATCATCATCTGCGTAGATTTTGAATAGAGGTAACTCCATTTTTCACACCTTTATTTTTTCTGACGGAATGTCGCAATCTGCTGATATTTTTCTACCAACCGCTGTTGTTCAGCCCTTAACTGTTCATTTGAAAGGGTTTCCGTCCGCACCCACGTATTAGAATATTCATCGAAAGTAGACCAATCCCACCCTTTCATGTCCTTGTATAGATAATACTCATTTGTAGGATAGGGGGCGAGTAAGGTGAATCCCACGGTATCCGGTTCAATTTCATCGATCAATTGCTCGGTGAGATGAATATCCTCCAAGGTTTCACTGGGCATTCCCAGAAGACAATAGGCACGCGTTTTGATCCCATACTCTTTTGCGAGTTTGAACGCTGCCCGAATTTTATCCACATTGGTGGCTTTCCGCATTTCTGCAAGAATACGCGGCGATCCGCTCTCCACCCCGAACCACAACTCTTTACAATTTGCATCCACAAGGGCAGCCATGACCCCCTCATCAATGGTATTGACATGGGCATTCGCACCAAACGGTAAGTATACCCCCATGAACCGTTTTAAATGACAGAATTCAAGCAGCCGTTTCTTGTTTACTGTAAATGTATCGTCCGCGAATTTCAGGAACTGGACGTTCCACATTTTTTCAAGATGTACCATTTCCGCAAGGATATTTTCAGGCGTACGATATCGCACCGTGTTGCCCCAAAGATTTTTGCTGCAACAGAACGTGCACTTGAAGGGACAGCCCCGCGATGAGATTGTGGAGGTGATGCGCACCCCATTATCCTTAAACGCCTGCTGAATGTTTCGCTCGTTTTTTATAGTTATCCGATCAGGAAACGGCAGAGTGTTGATATCGGGGATATACTGATCGACCATTATCCGCCATTTGCTTTCCGAGGTTTCTGCGTATTCTTTCACCAAATCGGAAAATTTGATTTCCCCCTCACCCACGATCACGGTATCTACCGCAGGGTGATGAGCCACGTCCAACGGCAATACAGACGGATGTATCCCCCCGAAGACCGTTATATTCTCAGAGGTTTTTATCTGCTGTGCCAGTTCAACCCCATGTTTGTATTGAGGCGAGGTGCAGCTGAACGAGATAATATCTGCATCTTCACAGGCATCAATTATTGTCGCATCTGAATCGTAGAACCCCGAGTAGAAATCGATGTCCATATCTTCGTCTACCCGTTCCTTCAATGAAGATATGATATATCCAATACCCAAGGCTTCCCACGTATGCCCTTTAAATCCCACATTTGGCTGCACAAATACTATTTTCATCGTTCCCACCTGTTTGGAGCTTCCCATGCATCGAGATCATGATCCCGATACCACCCCACATACTGCGCAAGGCCCTGATCCAGACTTACTTTTGGCTCCCACCCAAGTAATTGTTTTGCTTTTGATACATTTGCTACCAACCGCCGCACCTCTCCTGCACGCGGTTCCACGAATATCGGTTCTACCTCTTTTCCACAGAGATACGCAATCTTTTTGGCAAGATCCAGCACCGTTATTTCAACACCAGTGCCGAAATTGATTTCATCTATTTTTTTCTTGGAATTCAGTAATGCCCAGTATGCTTCCACCACATCGGAGACATAGGTATAATCCCGCGTTTGCAATCCGTCCCCGAAGATGATAGGCTGTTTTCCGTTCAGGATTCTACGCGTGAATATGGAGATCACTCCCCCGTACCCCGAACTCTTCTGCCTTGTGCCGAATATATTGAACGGGCGGGCAACCACCACATCCATCCCGTAGGTTTCCCGATACGCATGACACATCCGATCTGCTGCAATCTTGCTGGCCCCGTAGGGATGAGGAGCAGAAAGAGGATGATTTTCATCCATCGGCGCATACTGGGCAGAGCCATAGACTTCACTCGTTGATGCATGGATAACCCGTTCCACATCGTAGGTACGAGCCACCTCCAGCACATTCTGGGTACCCATGACATTGATGTCGTAAGTCAATTTGGGTTCTACAATCGACCTATCCACATGTATTTGTGCCGCCAAATTGATTATTGCATCCACAGAAGGGACGTATTTTTCCAGAATAGTTTCATCCCGTATATCCCCGTTGATCAATTTGAAGTTCTTCCGGTTCAACAGGTGACGAATATTCGCAATGTTTCCGTTCAGATAGTTATCGAGACAGAGAATGGTGTACTTATCCAAGTACGCCCCTTTATGATTGACTAAATACTCGCAAAGGTGCGAACCTATAAATCCCGCACCCCCCGTTACCAATACTTTCATTGATTCACCTTTTCAACGAGCATTCGATAATGAGCATCCATATCATTCATTTCCTTTTCATAATTTCCAAATTGTTCCACAAACGCATGATTCCTATTCCCGATATGATCCAGTTGAACCTTTGATCGCCTAAGATACCAAGAAACCCCTTTTGCCAATAGTTCTGGACACCGTTTCGGAGCCACGAATCCATGCACGAAAGGAACCAACAGATCGTCATGATCCCCAGAATCCGTCACCACCACAGGAAGGCCGCAGGCCATCGCCTCCACTGTGCCGTTTGCCATTCCCGCATCCGATAAAGAGGTAGAGAGGTAGACTTTACCTCTCGCATATATTTCAGGCATTTTTACATAATTGACCTGCCCCAAGAATTCAACGTTTTCAGCACACCCGTTTTGTGCAATTTTCTCCATTACTTCTTCTTTTAGGCTTCCCTCACCAAGAAGGAGGAATTTTACATCAGGATAATCTTTGACTACCGCCGCGATTACGTCAACCAAGGTCATAGGATCATACACTTCACGGAACCCTCGCGTATAGATCACTACCATTTCACGCTCCCCGTTTTCAACCACCTTAAATTGGTTGACATCGACCCCATGACAGATTTTAACCATTTTTTTTGGCCACAGGCACTTTGATTGAATCGTTTTCAATATATCATTCCCATCACAAGTAACCAGATCTGCACGATGTAAAGCGAACAACGAACACAATTTGAATACGATGTTTTTCTCAGGATCGACCAGTACGTCACTTCCCCATGCTGAAGCAACAAAGGGCCGATACATACTCAGGGCCGCAGCGAAGGCGTAATTCGTGAGATAGAAACCATGCACCAGATCAGGCTGAATTTTATAAATCCGCTGAATTATTTTATAGACCGCTTTTGGAGAGACATTACTTTTCGATTTGATCAGGTGCAAATTTATCCCTTTATTGAGATAAAACATGACCTCATCGTGGTACTTGGATACATCGCCCCGGCACACCGAAATCAGGTGCACCTCGTGATCTCTGCTAAAGTAATCCAACCACCGCATGGTGTGGATAGATTCAAACGGTGCAACGTAACATAACCTCATAATCTCCGATCCTCCGACCATTCTGTCAATATAGACGCAATTTTTTTACTTGCACCCCCATTTCCCATGAAATGGGGCCTGATTTCTGTACTTTCCCCGCCGAGCGTACGCATCATGGAGATGAATTCTCCTTTGATGAGCTTAGATTGAATGGGATTGAATGTCCGTACTGCGTCTACTATCGCTTTCGTTTCAGGGGGCACCAGTTTATTCCACCCATATTTGATGGTGTCCACCCATTCCGTCGAATCCCGTATCGTAATACAAGGAACTCCGAGTACATAGGCTTCCTTCTGCACCCCGCCCGAATCGGTGATGATACGTTTTGCATTGTATTCGAGGGCGAGCATGTCCAGATACCCTACCGGATTAACTATCGCCACCCCCTCATCTTTTTCAGAAGACCGTTCGTAGAAATCATTGTACAACCCGTAGAATTCTAAACGTTTTTTAGTTCTCGGATGCATAGAGAACATCACATCTCCAATTTCCAAGAACGCATCGATTATCGCTTTCAATTTGGCGGGATCGTCGGTATTCTCTGCACGGTGGATAGTTGCCAAGGTGAACTGATTGTGCATGAAATCCTTGTACATCGATTCCTTTCGGGCCAATCCCAGATGTTCATGCATGGCGTCCACCATCACATCACCCGTATTGTAGACATTATCCACAATCCGTTCCCTTCTCAGAGAAACCACCGCCGATTCACAGGGAGCGAAGAGGAGATCGCTGATATGATCCGTCAGTACCCGATTCTGCTCTTCAGGCATGGATTTATCGTAGTTTCGCATCCCAGATTCTACATGTGCAACGGGAATATTGTGTTTCGCCGCGGCCAGTGCCCCCGCCAATGTCGAGGTAGTATCTCCGTACACTAAGACCATATCAGGCGAATTCTGCCGTAGCACTTCCTCCATTCTGAGCAGGATCTGCCCCGTTTGCCACACAGGTGATCCCGCCCCCACCTCCAGATTGATATCTGGAGCACGTATCTGCAATTCCTCAAAATACTGTTTTGAGAGGCACCAATCGTAGTGCTGCCCCGTATGCACCAATATCTCTTCGTGATCGTTGCAGATCTCCTGTGAAACCATTTTGCATTTGATAAACTGGGGGCGTGCCCCCACCACCGTCAGAATTTTCATTTCTGCCTCCCTTCAATTCACTGTTTCCCCGTTCACAACCTGCATTTCCGTCACTTTTATCGGCGCGTTCTGCCCCTCTGCGGCCTGACTTTCAAGGTAGTACCCATCCACCACTTTCACACCGTAGGGGTTTCCGTCCGTGGAATAGGGGACAATGAACTCGCCGTTCTCGCTCTGCTGCAAGTAGTAGAATGTCCGGCCCGTGTTGGTCTCGATCTTGGCGTAGATATATCCCTCACCCTTGATGTGTGCTCCTTCTACATACTCGAACACCTTGACGTACTTGAGATCGAATTCTTTAGAATCAAGCACATTTGTGGGAGATTCGTGGATCAACCGATAGTTATGGAGAGCGGGGATGATGTCGCAGGGTGCAAAGAGGGAAGGACTCAGCAATTCCGCCTGTAGTGTGCCGGAAGGTTGATACGCATCCAACCGCTGTTTTGCCGCAAAGGTATCCATTAACTCAATTGTTTTGATCTTGGGAATGCTGAATGAAGAGCTGGTATCATACTCCACGAAATGGGTTTGATCCGGTACGATCATGGAGCCGTCGAAAGAGTGCAGGCGGACGATCATGGTCATGAAGTAGTTTTTGTTGAAATAGTCTCCTCTCACCACCTCCAAGGGCCGTATTTCCCGCATCAGGGGAACGATATAGTTCAGGGTTTCGTATTTCTGCTGATACCATGTCGCCATCGCCCAGAATTTCTGGGTATCCATCTCAATATCAGTAACTATGTAATTTGTGCCGAGATTGTCCAGTACCTGATTGGCAGTCGCTTCATCCTGTGTGATGAAGAACGTTGCAGAACCATTTGCACCCATGACACCCTGCTGAAACGGATTGGCGTTTGGAATGCGTTTTGCAAGGTATGTTATCCAGTGACCATAGTCCCACCACGACATTACCCCGTAGGTGTCCGTTGCATACTCAAACCGATCATCCTCCTGCATCACGTAATCATAGCACCCGTAATACTCGATATCAGGCTCAGGAGTGTTTGCTTCCATCCACAGTAAGGATTCCTTCCAATCCGCCTGAATACCCGAATATTTCATGCTATTGGCCAACCCCACATTATCATTGTAGGAATCAAAGGCGAATTGTCCCCCCACCACCATGATGACGATGAACAGTACTGTCGCCCCGATATTTGGTTTCCCGCGGGGCCTGAACCCCGATTTTGCACCTTTTTTCCGGTTCAATCCGTAGAGAACAGTGTACACGACATCCCGCACAGAACTCCCACACCGCTCCAGCACAAACCCGACACAACAGGCCGCAAGCACGGCGATATTGACAGCAAAGTAGTATTCATACCTGACGTGCCCCATCACCGCCACCATCATGACCAGCGACCAGACGAATACAAAGACCAGTTCTGGCCGATATTTTTTGATGAATTGATAGACAAGTGCCAGATACCCCCCGCCCATCAGGAAGAGGCCGAAGTTATACGAGGCGTAGGCTGCCGCAAACGACCACGGACGAGCTTCCTGAATAGTTATTGATGTTGCAGGAGTTCCAAAAAAACTACAAAAATTTGATACCATTACATCATACATGACCGGAGAGGCCACGTAGAGGAGCAGGAAGAATCCCCCGATAAACCCCGCCACACACGCAGGATACCAGTACCACGGCCTGTTCTGTTCGGTCAATTTTGTGGTGAACAGATGAAGGACTGCTGTCCCCCCAATCAGCAGGGGATACATGGCCGCATGACCTATCGTGTAGCGGGCAAATCCAAGCCCTTCGTGGTGCAATCCGTGCACAAGCATCCCCAACGTCACCAAAGAGAAGAGCACCGTGTTGATGAGCACCAGATAGCCTGTATCCCGTTTGCAGTAGTAGTCCCACGTCATCTGCACGGCGGTGTAGACAGCCACAATGAGGGCGAACAGGATCATGGTGGGCATGGTGAAGAGGCCGAGGAGGTATGCTACCACCGCACCGAGCGTAAGGAAGGCGGGTTTTTCAAGGGTTGCGGGATCTTTGAGAGCGACAGGGCGGTTTCGGGTATAGACCAGCACCCCCATGTAAGCCAGACAGAACAGAGTGCCAAAGAGCACTTCCGCCACATGGTGATCCACAAACCCGAAGAGCGAACGGTAGAAGAACTGGCCGGAGATCACCGCCACAAACAATGCGGCAATCAATCCCGTTTTCCACCCCTGCATCAGTTTCCCGATGTAGTAGACGATTGGCACCAGCAAAACGCCTATCAGCGGAGGAGCATAGCAGGCCAACCGGATCAGTTCTGGACGCGTGTGCGCCCCTGCGAGGAGAGCGAACGAGGCGATGATCTCCGTGAACAGTGATCCCCAATGGACATTGCTGCCAATCGGGTACCGCGTCATCGGGTCAACCCAACTGTAGTGCGGGAAGTTCTGCACCGTCACCTCCACCTGCCGCAGGTGGTACCACGGATCGTTGCCCAGAAGATTGATCCCGTCGCCCCTGAGCAGGGTTTCGGATGGAATCAACCGGATCTGAAGAAACAATCCCATCAAGGCTACAATCGCTACCAAAATCAGAATCCACTGATATTTTTTAATGGCGTCGCCCGCCGCACGAAAATCCATTTTGGTGTCCCCATTATTGTTGGCTGCAACCCTTCAGGCACATTTCTACGAACCACTGGCCGAATTTTGCATCTGGATTGCGTTCTTTGTATGCATGATAATATCTCATTACTTCTTTAAAATCGCTTTCATTTATGGTTAGTACAAAATCGAGGTTGAGGCTCCCATTTGCTTTGGCCGCGTCGATATGAATCACCCGTTTCTGCTTCCGTACATCATCTATTTTCATCCGATCTCCCCATTTTTTCACCACCACGTCTCCTTCTCTTTCCGATCCTTGCGGGCCTCCATTTCTTCTTCTTTAATGAGTTTCTGAGTATAGTCGATGTTCACCATATTTGCAGGTTTGGTTTTTATCTTCCCGTAGCAATGTAACTCATAGAGATTGATCCACTCCCGCTCATTCCCCGCAAGACCTTCCAGCCACTCGTTGTAGAGATCCTTATTGTTCGCTACCCATTCCACCACTTCGTTGAGCTTGTTCCGCCGAGCTATCGTCAACAGCCGCACCCGCTCCTGCGGTAACAATTCATAACTGCTGATGATCTCACACATACATTTGTGAATCGGTTCTGGTATTGGATGTACTGCCATTGTACCCCCATTCTCGGTCACTCGTCTTCTGACTGATCCAGTTCAGAATCTGTGCGAATATACTCCGTGACCCGCTTCCCATTCTCACCCATATATTGTACTGTTACCAGCACATCCTCTTCATCCGCGGCGGCGATGAACATCTCCATCAGGTGCCGTGCCACATCTCCACACTGCGGCAGGTACTGGAGATAGCTCATGGCGTCGATCAGCGGAATCCAATCGTCAGGAGCCAGCGCAATAGTTGCTGTATTCGGTGAGTCCCCCATATATAAAGATACTCACCAAAAGTATTACAAGCTATCGTGCTGCTACAAGGTTTCGCGCATACCCGCTCACCGGCTCGGCACCATAGGTTTTGAATTGGCGAACCTGCGGCATTCTATCGAGAATTGCGATGGCTTCCATGATCTCGAATAACTGGGATTCATCAGACATATCCCCATCCTTCATACGCTGACCGATCTTCTGTTTCATGTTATCCAGTGTCTTCCAGAGCACAAAATGATCGCCATAGTGGAGGGCCAGAAACTCCCGATCATCTTTCGAGAGGGGCAGCTGTGAGACCCCCGCCGCTTCTGCGCACTCAAGTTCGGACTCTATGCCTTCGAAATCTTCATCGAGCAGTTCTAGCTGCTCAAGTTCCTTTTCAGCCAGCGTATTCGATTCCATTTTCCAATCCTCGTTTTGTTTACCCATTTTCTATAGGATAATGAATGTTTTCCATCGACCAATATATAAGATTCGATTTGAAGCTGCCTGCCACTGTACCGATCCAAGGGTACTGTACATATCCAGTACAGCTGAAAACGATAATGCATCGGGGATTTATATATTCTCCGAATATATGAGGTTTAATCATATGAGATGCCGTTTCAGCATTGCACGCGGTGCATATCACTAGCGATAGACAATAGCGCAGGGAAAAAAGAGGTGCCACAGGAATGTGGCAGGTTCGTTTTAACTTTCGGAGGGAGGCGTGTACGGCTTTCCGTTCACGGTGATCGGGGAACCGTAGGCTCCATCGAAGGTGAACACGTAGTCCATCACGATATCGTAATCATCCGAATTAATGTAGGTGTTGTCCATCTTTTCCCCGATCCAGTACGAATAGTAACCCGTAGGTTCGTGGTTGCTCTTCAGGATGAGCTTTACTGGACGGTGGTTCCACACGTTGCCCGCAGTGTCATAATCATCTGGATTGAAAATATGCCACTGTTTTACCTGAATGTGGACGGGCGTTCCTTCGTCAGGGTTCTTAATCACAATACTGGCAGCATTACAAACACCCCATAGAGCAATGTTGACCACTTCACCCTTGGAGATATATGCAGCCTGCACATCATTGAGGCTCATGAAGGGAGATGCCTGCACCACGAAATCAATCCGGTTCGGATACTTGTTGTGCCATTCGAACGGAACATTTACCTCGTCGCCACCCGTAATTCCCTTCAGGCCGATTAAAGCCCGTTTGATGTAGGGGCACTTGTCATTATTGGTACCATAGAAATCAAACCCATCATTCGGCGGAATAGGCTTGGGCGGAGAGGCAGTTACCGTAACCGTTTGGGTATCGGTTCCGATCTCCACATCGCCCTGTTTGATTGTTAGGGTTACGATATAGTCGGTTGCTTCGCTGTAGGTGTGAACAGGGTTCTGTTCTGATGAGCTAGCACCGTCCCCGAAAACCCATGCATAGGTTATGCCCGTAGGGATATGCTCACTTGCATCGGTGAATTTGACCGTCAGCGGCGTATCGATATCGAGCTTCCATAAGAATCCGACCACAGGTTCGGGCGACGTGGCCAGCACCGTCACCGTTTTGGAAGTGGAGCCGATCACGTCGCCATCGAGTTTCACCGTCAGCGTTACGGTGTAATCGTCCGCGGCCCCGTAAGTGTGATCAGGGTTCTGTTCAGACGAATCGGCACCGTCACCGAACGACCATTCATACACAGCTTCCACAGGAACGTTCGAACTAGTGTCCGTGAACCGGATCTTCAACGGCACTTCAGAATCCTGATCATAGGTGAAGTCAATTTCAGGTTTCGGGCCGAACTGACAGTACTCGTAAAGTTCTGCTTCAAACAAGAACCCTTCGTTGGCATTCCAGTCAAGAATACCGTTTCCAGAGACCGCATCTTCAGGCACAAGCCAGAACTTGACCCCGGTGAGGCCATCCTTGTAGGTTGTGGTGTCAGGATCAAGGTTCTCATCGTTGGGATCGATAAGTTCAGCGAAGTTGAGCACGCCACTGAACCTCATACGGCCCCATTTATCAGATTCGCCACTACCAATTACCAATACTTCTTTGGGACTCGTGTACGGATCTGCATAGTAGATGAGTGTATACCATCTGGACGGATCGAGACGGCTTGCCATCACCTCATACCCCGATTCGCCAACTTCCATCACACCACACTCTTTGAAATCCACTGCGTTCCATACAGAACCGTCAAAGGATTTCTTAGAGAGGTAGACTTTTTCCCCCAGATCTGCACCATAGGTTGCAGGGGTGTGCGAGGCTTCATCCGGCACGAATTCGTCGGCAGGTACAATCAGGGCAGGTTCGTTATCGACAATCGGGAACAGTTCTGTCTCGAACAGATAGTTCGCCGGATTCCATGCGTTAAACGATGCCTGATCGCCACATCCACCAATGTCAGATGACGGGACGAGCCAAAGCTTATACCCACCCTCGTTCTCGTTGTTTGAGATATCAAGGTCAAAGACACCAGTAATCGTCACATAACCCTCATCGTTCGACACAGCACTGCCGAGAACCGTAATCGTGCACGGCCACGGGTCAGGATAGTAGATCAACGAGTAGTCAGTGTTTTCTTCCATGCCGAAGGCTTCAACGTAGAACGTTTCCACCAGATAGTCGGTATAGAGTTTTCCGTACCGTCCATCATCGATGATCATCCAACCAGCACCTTCATCCTTATTATTCAGGTTTGCTGAAGGATCATCTTCACCGTCGCCATAGAGAGGATATGTAACCACAATCTGCTGTTCACAGGATTTTGTACTAGACTCGCTAGGAACACCTTTGCCGGGATTCTTATTGGTTGTTATCAATTCCACCACGTATGTACCAACGGCATCATAACTGTGTGTTGGATTTTGCTCAGTAGAAATCGAAGAACCATCACCAAAATCCCATTCCCAAGACATTTGGGCGTTTTTATCCCACTGCCATGTTGTTTTATCAGTGAACGTTACCGTTTCGCCAACTACGGGTGCTGTTGGTTCGAAGGAAAAGTCCGTCACATGGTTCGGATACTTTTCCTGCGTTGGAGCAGGAGTTGGGCCAACACACCCCATCACAGGGCCGACCATAGCCATAAGCACCATAAGTGCAATTCCAATTATTACCGTTTTTCTATTCATTTCATCACCCCATTTGAGTGAGATGCAGAAAAATTGGCGCGGACGCACATAAACATTTCTAAAAGTCATTTGTTATTCTTTACATGCATAAAATGGATATTATTTTAAATTTATTTATTGTGTTTTAAAAAAATAATTTATGTTTTTTAATCTTTCCCATCCCAATACACCCCATGTACGGCACGACCAAGACGATCAATCTGTTGCGATTGTTCCTGCTGATTAAAGTACAACTGCATCAC
>Ga0209614_1000167_pt1 | contig 61306 bp, 54 predicted proteins | sample BlaSprsedimmetaG_FD_185484 | JGI IMG/M metagenome (GOLD analysis project Ga0209614, IMG submission 185484) | Hot spring sediment bacterial and archeal communities from California, USA to study Microbial Dark Matter (Phase II) - Blank Spring... ...
CAGAGGATCTCCGGATGAAACATTGCAACTGGCCCTATTTACTAAAGATATGGGGGGAGGTCAATTTGAAAAATGAAAAACCAATGCCCTGTTTATGGGCATTACAAAAGAAAAAATACCGACTTTACAATTTAGTCGGATAACAGTGATTTTTTTACTACCAGAAAATCGCGGGCCAGTTGCAGGCCCCGGATCTGCCATTCCACATATTTTTTGAGTTCCTCATAACTGCCCCGGGCATGTTTCAGGAACTCGCCGGCCTGCCCGTAAACAGCGGGCAGGCGGATGCTGCTGATCAGAGCATAACCGTCGAGGTAGTTCCTGATCCCGCCAGAGATGATCACCTGCCGGCAGGCCGGATGCGGATCCTCATCCAGCAGGCGGTTCACCGTTTCCACCATCTCCACGGCATCGTGCCCCACGGTGGCCAGAGGACCGTATAGTTCTTCCTCCCGCCCACCTGTACGCATCAGTTCGAGCCTGGCAAAATTTGTCCCGCCGAAAGCTCCGAATTCAATCGCTTCCAGAGGCAGTCGGAAAAGGCTCTTCAGGCTTTCGGGTCCCATCCCCTGGCCCACCTCTTTCACAATCACAGGATATCCCAGCTTCTCCACGGCGCAGGCAACTACCTCGATGGGAGGTACTGTGAGCCGGTCGCCTTCGGGCTGCAGGCTTTCCTGCATGGGGTTTACATGGATGATCAGGCCGTCGGCCCGGAGCTTATCCACCAGCCTCTTCACACGGCTGAAATCCTTCTGAAGACAGAATTTTTCTATCTGGGCAATGCCCAGGTTGGCATACAGGGGAGATGCATCCCCCATCACCCCACGCACATCGAAATCGGGAAATGCGCGATCATCGTTCAACAATACCCGGCAGGAACCGAGACCCATCCCCAGGCCAAACTCGCCGCAGGCCCTGGCCAGATTATGATTGATGGTATGTGCCATCCGGGTTCCCCCCGTCATGCTCGATACCCAGATAGGTACCCGAAATGTCTTTCCCAGGAAAGTAAAGGGGGTCCAGGGCTCGGTGGAATGGGCTTTCAACAGGGGTTCATACCAGAAACGGTCGTCGCGTTCTTCCTTTCCCACCCGGGAACGGAAGGCAAGTTCGATATGGTCTTTTTTCCTTTCTTCCATGTCAGATATACTTTTTAGCATCCTATTTTCCGGGAAATGACCAGCTGAAGGATCTCGCTGGTCCCTTCCCCGATCTCCAGCAACCGCTGGTCACGGTAAAACCGTTCAACGGCGTAATCCTTCATCAGGCCGTATCCTCCGTGTATCTGAACGGCTTCATCCACCACTTCCCCGGCAATACGGGAACAATACAGCTTCGACATGGCCGCCTCGGCGGTATAATCCATCCCCTGGTCTTTCATCCAGCAGGCCGTATACAGAGTGTTCCGTGCATGTTCGATCCTGGTGGCCATATCGGCCAGCTTGAAAGCAATGGCCTGGAATTTCACAATAGGCTGACCGAACTGTTTTCTATCTCTGGCATATTGCAGGGCCATTTCATAGGCTCCCCGGGCCAGACCCAGTCCCATAGCCGCAATGGACAACCTGCCCCCGTCGAGGGTACTGAGCATGATCCGGGATCCCTGGCCTCTTTCTCCCAGGGTTTGTGAAACAGGTACCCGGCACTCCCCGAAAAACAGCTCGGCCGTATCCGATCCCCTCCACATCATTTTCCGGTGCATGGTACGTTGGGCAAATCCTGGCGTGTCTTTCTCCACCAGGATGGTGGTAAATTCCTTTTTCCCGCCGTTTTCACCTGTCACGGCCTGCACGGTGGCCCCGGCCGACATCTCCGCCGATCCGTTGGTAATAAATATTTTCGAACCGTTGATCACCCATTCCCCGTTTTCCAGGCGGGCGGTGGTACGGGTGCCCCGGCTGTCGGAACCTGCATTGGGTTCCGTGAGTCCGAATGCCCACAAATGTTCTCCGGAGCAGAGGCCGGGCAGATATTTCTTTTTTTGCTCTTCCGAACCATAGTTAAAAAGGGGGCCACTCCCAGGGAATTATGCGCTGCCAGGGTGGCAGCCTGTGACCCGTCGACCCGGGCAATTTCTTCCACGGCAATGATATAGGAAAGAGTATCGAGCAAATGCCCCCCGTATTTGGGGGGAAGGGTCATGCCGAACAGACCAAGCTTTCCCATTTTCCGGGTGAGTTCGGGAGAAAACCGTTCTTCTTCATCCAGCCGGGGTGCCAGGGGTTTGATCTCGCGTTCGGCAAAATCACGCACCGTTTTGCGGATTATTTCATGGTCTTCTGTAAGCAAGGGATTCATAGATTAAAATTATATGGCAGTAACAAATATCCGATCACTTTGTTGAAGATATAATCCTTCCTGTCTTCCACAAAATACTTTTTCATCCTCCCGCAAACCGGATCAATACCCTGTTTCCTTCCACCTGGTCGCCTTCACTCACCAGGATATCCTCCACCACCGCATCGCCGGGTGCCAGCAGGCTGTTTTCCATTTTCATGGCTTCCAGAACAAGCAGGATATGCCCCTTTTTGACAGATTCTCCCTTCCTTACAAGGATCCTGACCACTTTCCCGTTCATGGGAGCACGCACGGTTTTACCGTTCATTTCAGGTTCTGCTGTTAGTCGTTCCACCGGTTCTTCCGGCAGGAAATCCAGCCGGCGGATCTCAAAGTCAAATCCCTGGAACGTCACAAAAGCCCTCCAGCTGGTATCTTCCGATATCCAGACCCGGTGCATGCATCCGTCGATCTCGAGGCTTACCTGGTGATCATGAACGGATTCCAGCCGCACCGCATGATGCATTTCTTCGAATGTCATATCATTGCGATCCCCCGGTAAGCTTCGGATACCGACTTCCTTTTTCTTTCCGTCGATTTCCACCGGAATGTTCATTATATACCTCCAGTATCCGATCCTTTCCCAGATGCTGGGACCCGAACCGGAAGAAGGCATATTTTTTCTGAGGCTGTACAGGATACAGGCAAAAACCGGAACATGAAGGAGGCATTTATTTTTCTTCCGGCGGATCGTGTCGATGATTTCCTTCCGGTACAGGTCAAGGAAACGTGTGGACAGGTTGTTTTGCAGAAAGGCAGGATGTTTTATCAGGCCGGAAAGAAATGATATGTTATTCCGCACATTATGTATCACATATTGCTCGAGGGCAATCTCCAGGCGCGCCAGGGCCTGTTCCCGGTCTGATCCGTGAACGATCAGTTTGGCGATGAGGGGGTCATAGAAACTATTGATTGCTGTTATTCCGTTCATACCCGTATCGATACGAACCCCATCTCCGGAAGGCTCGTGGTAAAAAGTCATTTTCCCCGGTGAGGGCAGAAAACCGTTCTCAGGATCTTCGGCATAGATCCGACCTTCCACGGCATGTCCGTTAATTCTCACATCCTCCTGGCTGAAGCTCAGGGGATGACCTTCACTTACCCGTATCTGCTCCTTCACCAGATCGATTCCGGTAATCATTTCCGTAACAGGATGCTCCACCTGTATCCGGGTGTTCATTTCCAGGAAATAGTAGTTCCGGTTCTCATCCACCAGAAATTCAATGGTACCGGCATGATCATATCCGGCGGCATTCCCTAAACGGATGGCAGCCTCTGCCATTTTTTCCCGCAGGCCGGAGGTCAAAAACTGAGAAGGAGCTTCTTCCAGCACCTTCTGGTACCTTCGCTGAATGGTACACTCCCTTTCATACAGGTGCACCACATGGCCATGCCGGTCGCCCATGATCTGAAACTCGATATGCCGGGGATTTTCCAGGTATTTTTCCACAAACACATCCGGATGGCCGAAATAATTCATGGCCTCGCGAGCCGTAGCTTCCAGGGCATCCGGCAGTTCCGATATTTTCCGTACGATCCGCATGCCTTTCCCTCCTCCGCCTGCTACCGGTTTTACCAGCAGCGGCAGGCTCATTTTCCGGGCCTCCTTCAGCAACGAAGCCTGATCTTCCCCGGCAAACCCTTCGATTACCGGTACACCCGAACGGGCAGCAAAGTCGCGGGCCTTTACCTTGTCGCCCATCAGGGCTATCACGCGACTATCCGGACCGATAAACCGGATGCCGGCTTCCTCACAGGCTAAAGCAAATTCCTGATTTTCTGAATGAAAACCGTATCCGGGGTGTATGGCGTCACACTCTGAACAACGGGCAATGCGAATGATCTTCTCCTTATTCAGATACGTATCAGCCAGTTCTTTATCGCCCAGAAAATACGATTCATCAGCCATCTTTACGTGGAGGGAATGCCGGTCTGTTTCCGCAAAAACAGCCACGGTTCGAATACCCAATCCGGCAGCGGCACGAATGATCCTGACGGCAATCTCGCCGCGGTTCGCTACCAGGATTTTTCGAAAATGGTCCATAGGTACAGATTATTCCCGGTTTATCCAAGAAGGATCCCTTTTTTCAAGAAAAGCTCTCATGCCTTCCTGCCCTTCCGCCGAGATCCTGACCGATGCGATCATCCGGGCCGTTTCCGCCAGGGCATCCTTCAGCGACCACTGGTTGGTCACTCCGTTTATCAGGAGCTTGCAACGGGTCAGGGCCTGCGGACCAGCCGCAAGCAGCAGGGCAACCATTTCCTCCAGGTTTTTCTCCAGTTCCGCTTCAGGAAGAGAACGATTCACCAGCCGGTAATGTTCAGCTTCCTTTCCGGTGAATCTTCTTCCGGTAAGCATCAGTTCCCTGGCTGTATATTCGCCGGTACGTCGTATCACAAAGGGGGAGATCACGGCAGGGACCAGTCCCAGTTTCACCTCACTGAGAGAAAACACCGCTTCATCGGAGGCGTAGGCCATATCACAGGCTGCAACCAGACCGTTGGCTCCGCCGATGGAAGCCCCGTTCACCACGGCAATCGCAGGTTTAGGGCAGGAATAAAGGGTGTGGAAACATTCCGCTAATTGCAGGCTTTCGCGGTAATTCTGCTCCCACGAATATCCGGCCACGTTACGCATCCAGTTCAGATCGGCGCCGGCACAGAATGCTTTTCCTTCACCCCGCAGCAGGATCACCCGCACCGAGGGGTCGGCAGTCAGGTCTCTGATACCCTGCATGATTTCTGTTATCATGCCTTCATGGAAAGCGTTCCTTACCTGCGGCCGGTTAAGCCACAGGGTTCCTGTACGGTTTCCCGTTTCCGTACGGATAAATTGATAAGTCCCTTTCATAAGGCAACAGGTTGATATTACATTCTGTAAACCCCGGTACGGGGCTCGTCGATCAGCCGGTTAAGCGACATGGAAATCCCCAGTGACAGAGCCACCCGGGTATTCACCGGATCAAGGATCCCGTCGTCCCAGAGCCTGGAAGTGGCATAATAGGCCGAGCTCTCCGTTTGATACTTCAATAGCAACTCGTTTTTCATCCGCTTTTCTTCCTCCTGTTCCATGGTTTTTCCTGCTGCCGCCAGCTGGTCTTTCTTCACAAGGGTCAGCACCTCGGCTGCCTGCCCACCTCCCATTACCGATATGCGGGCATTGGGCCACATGAACAATAACCTCGGATCAAAGGCCCGGCCGGCCATGGCATAATTCCCCGCCCCGAAAGAACCTCCGAAAATCAACGTAAATTTGGGTACGGAAGCAGTGGCCACGGCATGCACCATTTTCGATCCGTCGCGGGCAATACCCTGGTGTTCATATTGTTTACCTACCATAAAGCCGGTAATATTCTGAAGAAATACAAGGGGTATTTTGCGGAAATTACATAATTCAATGAAGTGGGCCCCTTTCAGGGCCGTTTCAGAGAACAGCACCCCGTTACTGGCGACAATACCCACCGGGAACCCCATAATCCGGGCAAAGCCTGTAACCAGGGTGGTGACGTACCTGGCCTTGAACTCATGAAACCGGCTTCCGTCCACCAGGCGCATGATGATCTCTTTTGCATCCACCGGCATGCGCAGATCAACGGGAGCAATCCCGTACAATTCCCCTGGGTCGTATGCCGGCTCTTCGGCAGGTTGCACATCCAGCACCTGCCGCCGACTCACCGGCAGGGTGGAAAATATATCACGGCATATGCCGATGGCGTGTTTGTCGTTTTCGGCATAATGATCTGAAACTCCCGAGATACGGGTATGTACATCGGCTCCCCCCAGCTCTTCGGCAGTCACTTCCTCGCCCGTTGCGGCTTTCACCAGCGGCGGACCGCCGATAAAAATAGTTCCCTGCCTGCTCACAATGATGGTTTCATCGCTCATAGCCGGCACATAGGCCCCTCCCGCGGTACATGATCCCATCACCACGGAAATCTGGGGAATACCCATGGCAGAAAGCCTGGCCTGATTGTAAAAGATCCGGCCGAAATCGAAACGGTCGGGGAACACCCTGGCCTGCTCCGGAAGAAAAACCCCTCCCGAATCGACCAGATAAACACAGGGTAGGTGGTTCTCCAGGGCAATTTCCTGTGCCCGCAGATGCTTTTTAATGGTTTCCGCCACATAGGTCCCCCCCTTCACCGTGGCATCGTTGGCCACCACCACCGCTTCCCGGCCATGAATCACCCCAATACCCGTAACCAGCCCGGCCGATGGAAACTGATCGCGGTACTGACCCAGGGCCGCCAGGGGGGAAAGCTCGAGAAAGGGAGTGTTCGGATCAAGCAAAAGGTCGACCCGTTCACGGGCCAGTAGCTTGCCCCGGGCATGATGTTTCTTTACCGCTTCGGGAGGTCCGCCCCCGGTATTCTTCTTCAGGACGTCCCTGAATTCATCCAGGAGTTTCTGGTAATTCCGTTTTCTTTCCTGAAATTCTCCCGACCTGACGTCGATAGAGGACACCAATCGTTGCAAAGGAATCAAGTTTTATGTTCAATCAATATACAAAAAAAAACCGTGATTTCTGATCACCGGTTTTCTAAACAGTGAAACATCGCATTTAGTTCACCCGCTGCAGAGCCGGTTTCCATGCTCTGGAACATATACGGCTGACTGGGAAAAAGCTTTCTCCTGCTCTTCCCCGGGGAAAAAACGAATCGAGGGAAACAGGCCCTGTGAACGGGTAAATACGTGTATATTGTCTGAAGAATAAGGAAGGTGCCGCTCTTATTTCCTCCAGTTTTTCAGCTCGCCGTTTTCAAAATACAGGGTCACATTGCGGTATGACCATACCTCCATGGTTTTGTCCAGCTCGTGATAGCGGTCAACGTTCAGAGGCTTACCCCAGCTGTCGTATACCATACTTCTGTTCATTCCCCGCCATATGGCCCCCCGGGCAATTTTCTCACCCATTTCGCGGCCATAGCGTTTCACCAGGATCTCTTCTCTGGTGCTGTCGCCAGAAACCTCCTGATGCGACACTTCTTCAGGATGTTCCCTGGCCCAGGCTTCCTGCACCTTTTTTTCGGTCTCTTCCGTAAAACGGGTCTGATCTATCCGGATATATCCACTGACTCCCTTATATTCCGCCAGATAATAATCTCCGAATTCCGAATAGATCCTCACCTTTTCACTGGCCGGAATGATCATCAATACGGAGCTCAGGTTTTCCATATCCTCGAAAAGCCTCGTCCCCGAAAGGGTGACCACATAATATGCATCTTCATTGCCGGCGCTACTGGTATCGGGGGTTTCCTGTGCGGAAACCGAAAACCAGCAGCCCGTTATGATTCCTGTCAGTAATACCAGTATGTTTTTCATGATCGGATGAACTATGTGTACACCAAATACCGCTCAAAAACCATACCATACCCGATTACTCTATTAGTCTGAATATCATATAATTAACAGGGTAGAGCCAGACTGTCCCGGTGCCGGAAATTGTGAAAAACCGGGAATTTTATTATCTTTGTATATCAATGATCTTTCCGGAAGGATGCACCGGTTCAGCTTGAGTCCCTTCCGAACCAATTGGTCCTGAACCTTTCCAGGCATCTTCCAGAATATTATTAATGAAAATCAAGGAATCTTTCTATGAAATATAAAGGTGATACCCATTCTGTTGCTATCAGTTTAAAATCAAAAAAAATACTCAGGCAGATCCTGAAGGAAAATCCCAAGCTCGAGAAGATACTCAGGGAAACGGAAAGCCCGGCTGAAGTGACTGCAAGGATCAGGGAATGGGTCATGAACTGGATGGAAGATCACCCAGCAGCGCTGAAATTTTATAGCGGAAGGGAAAATCCACGAAGTATATTCGAAGAACTGCAATGGGATGAGATTGCCGCCATTAGGATACTGGATTATCTTGATCATGCAGGAACGGTCATTCCCGACCTGAACCAGCATGGAAAGGAGATTGAAAATGACCCTTTCCGTCTGATGATGCTGGCTTACCGGAAAGGAACGGGAGGAGCAAAACCGGCCTTTTTCCTTGACATGCTCCATCTGTTCAGACAGTTCAACGGGAAAAAGGTAAGGGAAATACCCCACAGGGAAAAAGTAAAGGAATGGATGGAACGTTATCCCTCGGGACTTGATCCGGAGATCATCAAACTTCGTGAACAGAACAGGGACCGTATTCTGAACATCATCATCGACCGGATGGAAAAGGGACTGGTGTCCGACCATAAATATGTTTTCCCTCCGAATATCAACAGGCGCGAGAAGCTGAACATTGCCAGAAAGTGGTGGAACGAACGCCTTTTCCATCTTAGATTTGCCGTACGTTCTCCCCGGTTGCTGCAGGAAATGCTCGGTGGGACCCTGGAACCCGAAACCATGGAAATACTTGAAAAAGCCCGCGAGGCAGGTATTCCCACCTTTGTGAATCCCTATTACCTTTCCCTGTTGCTGGTGAACGAGCCTTTCAAATACCAGGGCATTGACCAGGCGATCCGCGATTATGTGATATACAGCCGGGAACTGGTGGATGAATTCGGTGAAATCGTGGCATGGGAAAAGGAAGATGTGGTGGAACCCGGCATTCCCAACACGGCCGGTTTTATTCTGCCTTCCAGGCACAATGTTCACCGGCGGTACCCCGAGGTAGCCATCCTGATCCCCGATACCATGGGAAGAGCATGCGGTGGCCTGTGCTCATCCTGCCAGCGCATGTACGACTTTCAGAGGGGCCATCTGAATTTCAACCTCGACGAACTGAAACCCGAAGAAAAATGGCCCATACGGCTGATCCGTCTTATGGAATATTTCCGTAACGACTCACAACTCAGGGATATACTCATCACCGGAGGCGATGCCCTGATGAGTACCGACAAGTCGCTGGAAAAAATACTCGATGCCGTTTACGAAATGGCACGGGCTAAGAAAAAAGACAATCTATCCAGAAAAGAAGGAGAAAAATATGCCGAAATGATCCGCATAAGGCTGGGTACCAGGCTTCCCATTTATCTTCCCCAGAGAATCAGCCCCGAGCTGGTATCCCTGCTGAAGGCCTTCAGGGAAAAAGCCATGAAAATAGGCATCCGGCAATTTGTCATACAAACCCATTTTGAGTCGCCCCTGGAGATCACTCCCGAATCAAAGCTTGCGGTGGAACGCCTGCTGTCGGCAGGATGGATTGTAACCAACCAGCTTGTTTTTACAGCAGCCGCATCGCGCAGGGGACATACGGCCCGGTTGAGACAGGCTCTGAACGATATCGGAGTGCTGGCATATTATACTTTCACGGTTAAAGGTTATATGGAGAACAGCCATAATTTCGCCACCAATTCCCGGGCCGTGCAGGAACAGGTGGAGGAAAAATCCCTGGGCGTTCTTCAGGGGGAACAGGAAGAATGGCTTGACGAGCTGAATGAAACGGAAAATATCCGCCGCTCTGTTGACCGGATCAGGGAACAGGCAGGAATCCCCTTTCTGGCTACCGACAGGAATGTGCTGAACCTGCCGGGAGTAGGAAAAAGTTTGACCTTCCGAACGATTGGGATAACACGCCACGGAAGAAGAATCCTTTCCTTCGATCATGATCATTCACGCTGGCACAGTCCCATTATCAAAAAAATGGGAAAGGTGACCATTATCGAATCCAAGCCCATAGCCAGATACCTGGAACAACTGGAAGATATGGGCGAGGATCCTGAAGAATACCGGAATATCTGGGGCTATTCCCTGGGAGTGACCGAAAACAGGGCTTCGGTGTTCAATTACCCCGAATATGAATTTCCGGTTACCGGCGAACTAACCAATCTGAAAATCGAATAATTTTTTGTTTTTTTGATGTTACGTATCAGAAAAACAAAAAATGAATCCCATCCCTGAAAAAAACACCTTAGCATTGCACGTACAGAATGATTTCCCCTCCCTGCAGAGAAAGCGCCGGGGAAAGCAGGTAATCTATTTCGACGGGCCGGCAGGCACCCAGGTACCGCTGGCAGTAATCCACGCCATATCAGACTATTACAGGAAATACAACGCCAACTCGCACGGCTGTTTCGACACCAGCCGGGAAACCGACAACATGGTGCTGGAAACCAGAAAACTGCTGGCCACTTTTCTGGGAAGTTCTTCCTGGAAAACCATCTCCCTGGGGGCGAACATGACCACGTTGAACTATTCCCTCAGCAAAGCCATCAGGCGTTCACTGGAACAAGGCGACGAGATCGTCATCACCCAGCTCGATCATGAAGCCAACCGGGGACCCTGGTTGGAACTGGAAAAAACGGGAATACGGGTTAAGGAAGTGCGCATCCACCAGAACGGCACCCTCGACCTGGACGATCTGGCCCGGAAGATTACCCGTTCCACCCGCCTGGTGGCTGTGGGAATGGCATCCAACGCCCTTGGAACCGTGAACGATATGCACCTGATCCGGAATCTTACCCGTCAGGCAGGAGCCTGGCTGCTGGCCGATGCCGTGCACTACGCACCGCATTTCCCCATACATGTGGAAGAACTGGATGTAGATTTCCTGTTGTGTTCGGCCTACAAATTTTACGGCCCGCATGCAGGAATTCTGTATACCCGCGAAGGATTGCTCGACCAGCTGGAGCCCGACAGGCTGAAAACACAGGATCAGCAGGCTCCCTTCCGGATCGAAACGGGCACTCCCAACTTCGCCACCATTGCCGGTGTGGGCGAAACCATCAGGTACCTGTCTGGTATAGGATCCGGAGTTTCACTGAGAGACCGGCTGGTTTCGGCCATGGAAAAGATCGGATCGCATGAACAGGAGCTGGCCCTGAAACTGTATCACGATCTCAGATCCAGGCCCGGCGTCAAAATATACGGTCCTCCGTTTGAAAAATACAAACGCACTCCCACCCTGTCATTTACGGTGGAGGGAAAAACAGCCCGGGAAGTGGCCTGTTTCCTGGGAGAACGGGGCATCTATGTATGGGATGGAGATTTTTATGCACGCAGACCCGTTGAGGTTCTGAACCTTCTTAACCAGGGCGGGCTGATCAGGATCGGCATGTCAATGTACAATACCGGCAAAGAAGTGGAAAGGCTTACAGAAACATTGAACGAACTGTTCAAAACCATTTGACCGGATCATATCCTGGTAAAAACGAAGAGGAATCATGACAGGGAAAGAAAAATCATAAGGAAAAAATACAGGCAGGAAGTCAATGATAACACCCCATGGTTAAAAACACACATCATGCATAAGCCCCCACACCAGATGCTGGTTATTTTCGGAGCCTCGGGCGATCTTACCCGGAGGAAGCTCATCCCGGCCCTTTTCGACCTTCACCGGCAGAACCTGCTGCCCGGCCATTTCGTTATAATGGGCTCGGGCAGAACGGGACACACCGATGAATCGTTCCGCGATCTTTTCAGGGAATCTCTTGAAGAAAAAGATCGGGATGCTGCTGCATCCTTCCTGCAACAGTTGTTCTACCACCCCGCCGATCAGAAATCGAAAGAAGATTTTGCCGCCCTGGCGAAAAAAATGGAAACTCTGGACAAACAGTGGAAACTGAACGGAAACCGGATTTTTTACCTGGCCACCCCGCCGGGTCAGTATATACCCATTGCCTGCCAGCTGGCCGGGCAGGGACTGAACCAGGAAAAAGAAACGGATGGCTTCACCCGGATGATCATTGAAAAACCTTTCGGTCACGATCTGAAATCGGCTCAGGCCCTGAACCGGAACCTGAAGAAGCACTTTGGGGAACACCAGCTGTATCGTATCGATCATTACCTGGGAAAAGAAACCGTGCAGAATATCCTGGTAACAAGGTTTTCCAACGGAATCTTCGAGCCTCTGTGGAACCGCAATTACATTCACCACGTAGAGATCACATCGGCCGAAGATATGGGAGTGGAAAGCCGGGGTACCTATTACGAACAATCAGGCGCCCTGCGGGACATGATCCAGAACCACCTTTTGCAACTGGTTTGCCTGGTCGCAATGGAACCTCCCACGGTCATCGAACCGGGAGCCATCAGGAACGAAATGCTGAAAGTGCTGCAGTCGTTACGACCCTATACAGAAGCTGAAATACCAAAATATGTGATCCGCGGACAGTACATGGCATCACGGGTACGCAGGAAGTATCTTACAGGATACCGGGAGGAGAAGGGTGTGGATCCCGTTTCGCGGGTGGAAACCTATGTGGCCATGAAATTCTACATTGACAACTGGCGGTGGGGAGGGCTCCCCTTCTATATCAGGACCGGCAAAAGGCTTCCCCTCAAAGTAACGGAAATTGTCATCCATTTCAAACCCACCCCGCACAAGCTTTTCAGAAAAGAAGAGGACAATTGCAGCACCTGCAACCAGCTGATCATCCGGATCCAGCCCGATGAGGGCATTCTCCTGAAGTTTGCCATGAAGATCCCGGGCGCCGGCTTCCACGTTCAGGATGTAAACATGGATTTCCATTATTCCGATCTTTCTTCCGCTCACCTGCCCGATGCCTACGAAAGGCTCCTGCTCGACGCCATGAACGGCGACGCTACCCTGTTCAGCCGGAGCGATGTGGTGGAAGCCGCATGGGCTTTCGTTGATCCTATCCTCAGAGCCTGGGAATCGAATCACGACAATCCCCTGCACGGATACCCCTCGGGAACCTGGGGGCCCGATGTAGCCGACTACCTGATTGAAGAACCGGCCATTACCTGGAGATATCCCTGCCGGAACCTGTCGGAAGACACCAATTACTGTGAATTATGAAAGCCCCTCCAACCCACGCCCCTCACACCAGGGTATTTCACGATCCTGAAGAAACGGCCGGCCAGCTGGCCGGTTTTCTGCTGGCTCTGATAGGAAAAAGACTTGCGGAAAGTGAAAATTTCTTTATGGCCGTATCGGGAGGAAGTACACCACTCCTGCTCTTCCACCGCCTGGCCCATGCAGGCGGTCGAATCCCCTGGAACCGCATCCACCTGTTCTGGGTTGACGAACGATGCGTACCCCCCGGTCACCCCGAAAGCAATTACGGGCAGGCACAGCAAGTCTGGCTGCAAAAGATCACCATGCCGAGGGAGAACATCCACCGGATGCGCGGAGAAGATGATCCTGTAATTGAAGCACAGAGGTACGGCCGTGAGATCGAAAATATTCTACCCAAAAAGAAAGGTTTGCCGGCCTTCGATGTTGTTCTGCTGGGACTGGGAAACGACGGGCATACGGCCTCCCTTTTCCCCGGAGACAATGATTCTTTGATTTCGGAAAAGAGCTGTCTGGCCATACGTCATCCACAAACCGGTCAGAACAGGATTACCCTGACCCCCCGCATCATCAACCGCTCGAAAATTGTATGTTTTCTGGTTACCGGAAAGGAAAAAGCAGCACCAGTTCAGTTCATTCTTGAAAATTCACCTTCATCGGAAAAATTTCCGGGATCGTATATCCGGCCGGAAGAAGGGGAACTTTACTGGTTCCTCGATGCCGGTGCAGCCGGTAGGATTCCGGCATGAGACAGAAGGGGTTTCAGCTATTCATACCGAACCCAGAATTCCCCTGATCTGTTCTTCGCTGTTGAGACCCGAAATGCCCCATATCCGGTTACCTTTCAGGCGCAATCCAACCAGTCCGTTGTAAGGATCATTCATCATATGATATTCCCCTTCCCGGAATCCGGTTTTCGTGAAACGGTAATACGCTTCCAGGATCTCCCTGCATTCACCCGGCTTTTCTTTCTCCAGCAGAAAAAGTGTGAACCTGTCATCGCCTTCCTCATACTGAACCGCAAAAACATCGGAAAGGAATTCATGGCCCATGAAATTTTGAGAAATGAAGGTTTCTGTCCGGGGCAACCTGTTTTCAGAAGGAAACAGGCTCAGGGCAACAGGAAGGGATGGTTCCGGATCGATGTTTCCGGCCACTTTTCGGGCAATTTCCTGAATAAACCGTTTGGTTTCCGCATCCTCGTCATGGCTCATGATTTTCACATAGAACCGGCCAGCCACGAAGTTCAGGGTACTTCCCTCCTGGTACCCTTCCGCACCCACATCAACAAAATGGAAATCAGGATACCGTTCCTGGCTGTATATTCCGTATGCATGCACCGGCGTGGCATGCCGGTATAATTCCACCTTCACGGGGGCACCCCCGCCCCGGGAATACTCGGCAATATGCAAGTCGACAAAATCATAGCTGAGATAGGCATCGGCTCCCCCGTTGATATAATCCCACAGGTTACCGGGCTGGTAAACAGGGTAATCGAAGACGATATCGTATCCGTCCACCTCAGGAAAAATGCCTTCCACACCTGTTTCCTGTGCCCTTGCCGAATTCCCTGTCCACAGGAGGATGCATCCAATAAACACAAAGGTTTGTTTCATCATTTTGGAAAAAATTAAGCAATAAACAGATCTGCAGGCACATCTTTCCATCTGGCCACCCTGCTTATCCTCTCCGCCACCTGATATCCCCTGCGGCATGTCACCGTGCATTCGGCACAATCGCTGCAGGGTTCGGAAGGCAGATCGAGCGAGGCGACCAGTTCTCTGGCTTCAGCGTAGGCACGGTACCCGTAAGTATACATATAGCCCCGCATCAGATCGGGAATGGAAAGCCCTTTGCTGCACTGGCCCAGGCAATCGTTGCAGCCGAGGCAAAAAAGCGATGCCTCATGCTGAGCCAGGCGCAGATCTTTCATCTCATCGTCTGACAGGTGAAGATTCTCCATTACCGAGAAAGATTCCTCCAGTTCATTGAAACTGGTATATCCGGGGATGGACGTATGAATATTGGGATTGAGCAATGCCCATTTCAGGGCGGCTTTTACATTGATGGGCTGGGTGCGGTCGTTGTCGAAAAAAGCGCCTGCCATCGTTTTCATGGCGATCAGGCCGATGCCTGCTGCCGCTGCTTTTTCCAGTGCATGGTTCATCTCCTTCCAGTCGGCCATCTGAAAATTGTACGAGGTAAGGACTACATCGTAAAAACCGCTTTCAGCCGCTTCATCAATCACCTCGGGCATGTTCTGGTGGGTTGAGAAACCAATGAAACGGGCTTTCCCTTCTTGTTTGATCTGTTCAAGTTTTTTCAGCAGGGGTTCAAAAGTAACTGACTGCCTGCTCGACAGGCCGTGCACGTGCAGAATGTCCACATAATCCATCTGCAGCCTCTCCAGGCTGATGTGGAACATCCGTTCAAATTCTTCCGGATCGGTGTCGGAAGTTAGATCACCGGTCTGACGGTCCTTTCCTGTTGGACCCACCTTGGTACCCACGATGAATGAATCGCGCGGGTAATCCTGCAATACCTCCCCCAGCATTCTTTCGTTATTGCCCCGCTGGTAGCCGTGGGCCGTGTCAAACAGTGTCACGCCTTTTTCCAGGGCTGCCCGTACCAGGTTCGGATTATCAGCACGCATCACCCCCATGCTGACCACCGGTATTTGCAGACCGGTCCGTCCCAGGGTCCGGTAAACCAGTTTGCCTTCCGTCTGAGACGCTGAAGAGGCCAGCACCGTCTTACCCATCATAACTCCGGAAGCCCCCAGAGCGGCCGATTTAAAGAAATTCCTTCTGTCCATGTTCTTATGTATTTATTTATCAACCTGCATATTATGGCGGAAATTTATATAAAAAACGTTTTCATCCGATCAGAATTGCCCAATCATGTGTCTTTCTTTTTATAACATGCTGTTTTAGTGTTGTGTGCAGAATAATTTGTACTGGTTACAAATAATATTTCGCCTCCCCGTTACAAACTGCATTTCTTTCTATCTTTACCTGGAGAAATTTTTTTTATATGGGAACCATCAAGCAGGAGCATTTTATCAAAGCCCCGGCAGAAGATATCTATAACGCCCTGGTCAATCCGTTTGCCATTGAGCTGTGGTCGGGTTATCCGGCCCGGATGTCGGAAGAGGCAGGCAGTGAGTTCGAGATCTGGGATGGAGACATTGCCGGCCGGAACCTGAATTTTGAAAAAAACCGGATGATCCGGCAGGAATGGTACTTCGGCGAACAGGAAGAATCGTCGGTGGTAACCATCAGGCTGTATGAAGAAAAGAAAGGCACCCGTATCAAGCTGGAGCACACGCATGTGCCCGACAGTGAAATGGAAGAGATGGAAAACGGCTGGAAGAGGTATTACTTTGGTGCCCTGAAACATTATTTTGAGGAGTAACCCTCACACCCGGATCCCGATCATAATGATATCATCCACCTGATCCAGCGGGCCTTTCCATTCATGGAACGTACGGTCGATTACCCGGTACTGTTCATCCATTCCCTCCTCCTGGATATCCAGCAGGAGCTGTTTCAGGTTCCTGGAAAGGAATTTTTTCCCTTCCGGCCCGCCGAACTGGTCAACATACCCGTCGGAAAAGATATAAAAGGAATAGCCGGGTTGATAAGTAAGGGTATGGCAGGTAAAGGGTTTCTGTTCCTTGGCTGAGATCCCGATGGGCATTTTTTCAGCTCTTATCTGTTTCAGAATGTACCGGTCGTTTTTCAGATCCCCGTTATTCTTCTCAAATCCTTTCACCTGTGCCGCATTTTTGTTCTTTTCACTCCCGGAAAGCGGCCTTACCATATAGAGCGGATTGTAGGCCCCGGCATACTTAACCGTTTGTTTCCCTTTGTCAAATACCAGCACCGCCACATCCATTCCGTCTTTTGTTTCGTTTTCCTTGCCCGTTTGTTTCAGGGAGCTCATCACCAGCTCTCTGAGCTGGTTCAGAATGCTGTCGGGTTCCAGAACATGAAAAATATTCACAATCTCATTCAGGAAAGAGATGCCCAGCATGCTCATGAAGGCTCCGGGCACTCCGTGACCAGTACAATCGGCAGCCACCACCACGATTTTTTCATCCTTCTGTGATATCCAGTAAAAATCGCCGCTCACAATATCCCTGGGGAGAAAATAGATAAAGTGTTCGGGAAAATGCTCGGCCAGGATCCGTACCGATGGAAGCAACGCCTGCTGGATACGGCTGGCATAGTGAATACTGTCGGTAATTTCTTCTTTTTGCTTCACCACTTCGGCCGTACGTTCCGCAACAATACCCTCCAGCCTGATCTTTTCCCTCACCAGCCGGCGGGCATTCAGGCGGACGATCAGGGTAACCACCAGCACCGCCAGAACAATATAACCCAGAAAAGCCACCACGGTCTGGTACCAGGGCGGCTGAATAACAAAAGCAAATGAGGCAACCTCACTTTCATTCCCGTATATGTTCCGGGCTTTTACCTCAAAAGTATAATGTCCCGGAGCCAGGTTATAGAATGGGAAGCCGGTCACCCTGCTCCAGGCCGACCATTCGCTCTGCTGGGAACCCAGCAAACGGTAACTGTACTCTATCTTTTCAAATTCTTCGAAAAACGGCGCCACCCATTCAATATCAAGATTCCTGAAACTGAAGGGAAAAACATATTTGAATTCCTCATTCTGTTCCGGTCCTACAATCCGCTCTCCTGTTTCACTGACACGGAAATTGGAACCGTAAAACACCACACTGTCCTGATTCACCCTCACCCTCCGGATCAGGGTATGGAATGGCTGGGCATAATATTGCCGTTCCGGATGAAACTTCCTTGCCAGTTTTTCATCGAAAGAAAACAAACCATCAGACCGTCCGAACCACACCAGGCTGTCACGATCGGGATAGATAGCATCTACCCACCGGTCAAAACGGGCCAGGGATACACTATCAACATCCCATCCCTGATCATCTTCCGATGGGCTGATCTTCATCACTTTATGAATCCTTTCCTCGGCAGTTACCTGATACAGGAATACCCAGTAATTATTTTCCCGGTCGGCTTTTACACGGAAAACTCCGTACCGGCCGTTATGCATCGGTTCAGGGAAACTGGTATCGGGCTCGAACACATCTTTTTCCCTGTTGAAGCGGTAAATTCCCTCCCGGGTAGCCAGCCTCCACCCATCGCCATAGGAAAATATTTCGTTTTCTTTCATCATGGGCAGGCCGTCATCGGTGGTATAATGTACCAGCGTGGTATCACCGTCCTGAAAAGAATAATGATAGATCCCGTTCACATAGGTACCTGCCCACACCGAACCGTCGGGATCAAAAGAGATACTCCGCACTTCGTTCATGATCCCCTGTACCTTATGATACCACCATAACCCGTCCTGGTATTTGATGATATTGAGTCCCCCGTTGTCGCCAACCAGTAAATATTCAGGAAAATCGGGATCCACATGCAGATGGAAAGCGGGAATGATTGCGTTCTCATCCACTCTTCCCCTCACCTGCCGGTCGAACCAGATCACCCGTTTCTCGTCGGTAATATCGTATATCCCACCGAGGGAACCCACCAGAAGATGCTCTTTGCCGGTTCCCGGATTTGTCCACCGGGCAAATGACCATGCCTCATTGATCGGATCCTCGCCGAAAAGGACCGGAACCGGAAGAGATCCTTCCCTGATGGCATATACTCCGTTAAATGTAGCCACATACAGCACTCCCCGGAACCGGATAATATCCATTACAAACCCTTTCAGACCCGACAGTTCATCAAACTTCCTGACAGGAATGTGATAATCCACCCTGGTAAGGCCTTCATTCATAGCCAGCCACAGAGGCGAGGCCAGTGTATTATCCTCACAGGTATATGCCGAAATAATGGTGTGATCCTGAAGCCCGTTTTCACCGGTCAGGTGGTTCACCGCCCTAAGGTTCTCATCCAGTATGATGGCTCCGTTATACAGTGTGGTAAAAGCATACCATCCTCCGGCAAGGGGCACACCGTGGTACAGGGTTCCCGATTTGAACAGCTCGTTCACGGCAGGATCGATGATATTTTTTCCCACTTCGCCGGTAAGGGGATGAAAAGAATACAAACCGCCGGAACCCGTTCCCACCAGCAGCTGATCATCCACCCAGGGCAACAGTACAAAAATGTTTTTATGAATAAAAAAATCACCTCCGCGAACCGGCACTACTGAATCTCCCTTCAGTTCAAGCAAACCCTTTACATAATTGCCTATAAAAACCCGCCCGTTGATTCCGAAACTGAAATTGCTGGCAGCAGGAAGGGAAAGCACATGCACCGAATCATGATCGTATATGAACAATTTTTCGGCAGCACTGAAAAAAACAGAATCGCCCAGGCAGAATGTTCTCCATACGTGCTGGGCAAATCCCTGCTGGGATGAATCGAGCTTCCCGATCAGTGAACGGTAAGTCATCCTCCCCAGATCATCGGGTTCCAGGTATCCGAATTCTCCGATAGCTCCCACATAGATCGTACCCCGTCTATCCCTGGCCAGCGATTTGACGGAAGAATTATTCGGCAGGCTGATCTTATGCCATGTTTTTCCGTCATATTCGATCACCCCGTCATCATTATTCCCCAGGTAGATCACCCCCCGGTCGTCCTGCAAAACGGCCCAGTTCTGTTCCGCAGCACTCATCATGGCCGGAGTATAATTTGTTACAATGGGTAAGCCGTTTCTGTTGATCTGTGACCGGACAGCAATGAACGGACACAGCAGAACCATCAGAAGCAGAGTATGTTTCATAGGAATAACCTGATCGGATCACATGAAATATGAAGTTAAATATACAATCAGAAATCTTATTAAAAAAGTATTTTCCCTTCCGGTGTTTCAGCCGTCAGGGGCTTCCCTCAGGCACAGCGGAATCTGGCCGGTGTTTTCTTTCCTGTTCAGTCGAAAAATGCTTAATTTTCCCAAAGAAAACTCCCCTGGATCTTTTTTCGTATAATGAAAAATCATATCTCTGCCGGGTGAATCCATGGTCTGAAAATATCAGCACGCGAATACTGAGAATCTTCCTGTTCGTTTGGTCTGCTGCTGTAATATATCCGAACGACCTGCTTTCCCAGGGATTTTCTGAAAAACATACCTTACGGCTTCTCTCGTCCACCCCCGAAGCGCTGATCATAGAAAACCTCCCGGGCGAAATCGGCTTCATCACCGTGGAAGCAGCCGGAAATCCCTTTACCCGGATCCGGATACCGGGTTACCTGCACAATGACCGGCCGGGCAAACCCGAACTGCCTGTTGTTCGCGCCTCAGTGGAGATACCGCAGGAAGCAGGAATGGAGATCATAATACTGGATAAAGACTCCCTGATCATCCCGCTGACGGAGAAAGGATACCCCCACCCCCTTTATCCTTCACAACCCAGCATACGGAAGAATGCCCCGCAGAACGACAGGCCCTTTTATTTCGACAGCCTGACATACCGGCAAAACCGTTTTACGGATGACAGTCTCATCAGGGTTGAACCCATGGGCATCATGCGGGGAAGCCGGCTTGCAAGGATTACTGTTTCCCCTTTCCGCTACCATCCGGTGAAACATCTCCTGGTCGTTTATACACGCCTGGAATTTGAGATCCGTTTTAGCCATCCCAACCATATAATGACCAGGAACAAAAAGAAAAAATATTATTCCCCACTGTTCGAGCCCCTGCTGAAAAAATCACTGAATTATGAAGCTCCGGCAGTAAAAACGGAAGAACAGCCCGTGTCAGAAACCTACGTTATTCTGGCCGACAGTATGTTCCGTGATGCCCTGGCCCCCCTGGTGGAATGGAAAACAAAAAAAGGGTTCCGGGTAATTGAATTGTACATTGGAAAACCGGAAACCGGTAAAACGCCTGAAGAATTCAAATCCAGCCTCAGCCAGCTGTATCATAACCCGCCTGAAGGAACCGCCCCGCCGGGATTCCTCCTCATCGTGGGCGATGTTAACCAGATCCCTTCCTCAGCCGGCACCGGCCATATAACCGACCTGTATTATGCCTGTTACGACGGGGAGGGAGATTACCTTCCCGAACTGTTTTACGGCCGTTTTTCCGCCAATACGGAAGAGGAACTGATCTCCCAGATAGAAAAAACCCTGGAATACGAACAGTATCTATTCCCCGATCCCTCTTTTCTGGATGAAGCAGTCATGATCGCCGGAGTGGATAACACTTACGCTTCCCTGCACGGAAACGGTCAGATCCGCTACGGAACAGATTATTACATCAACAGTGCCCATGGCATCACGTCTCATACATACCTGTATCCCGAATCGGGTTCTGCATCGGAAACCATCAAAACGCACCTCGGAAACGGCGTGGGTTTTGTCAATTATACCGGTCACGGGCAGTACGACCGGTGGGAGAATCCCGTATTCAGTATATCCGATATCCCCTCTCTGACCAATACACACCGCTACCCCCTCATAATAGGGAACGGCTGCGCCACCAACCGGATGGAACATTACGCCTGCCTGGGGGAAGCCCTTCTTCGTGCCCCGGAAAAAGGAGCCCTGGGGTACATCGGATGCAGCAACGATTCATACTGGGACGAGGACTATTACTGGGCTGTGGGGGTGGGTACCATTGTATCCCATCCTCTGTATGAAGAAACCGGCCCGGGCATGTACGACAAGGTTTTCCATGAAGGAAACGAATCGGAAAACTCCTGGGCACCCGCACAGGGACAGATGGTATTTGCCGGAAACATGGCTGTTCTGGAAGGCAGCCCACGCCACGCAAAATACTACTGGGAAATTTACCACCTCATGGGCGATCCATCCCTCATGCCATATTTTTCCGTCCCCGAACAACTCACAGCCTCTTTTCACAGCCATGTACCTGTCGGAACATCCTATCTCAACGTGCTGACCCTCCCCGGAGCGTATGCAGCCCTTTCGTCAGGGACCCAACTGCTGGCAGCCGCCCACGCCGGAGAAGACGGTCTGGCTGTTCTGCGCTTCGAATCCCTTACACAGACCGATACCCTGGATCTGGTGATCACGGCACAGAACCGTCAGCCCCTGTTCGATACCCTGATGGTAAGCGATCCCAATTCCGTATTCCTTTCCCTGGAAAGCTGGTTTGTACGCGATACTTCGGGAAACAGCGACGGGATCATGAATCCGGGAGAAGATATCGGGCTGGGGATCACTCTCCGCAATCTCGGCATGGAAGAAGCCGCTCCGGTTCATCTCAGCCTGCACACTGCCGACACTCTGATCAGCCTCATCGATTCGCTGGATACGATACCTTCTCTGCCAGGCCAGGCTTCCATTACCCTGGATACCGCCTTTCGCTTCGTGGTGCCCGAAAAAGTACCCGTTGAACACTTGATACGGTTTCAGTTGATCACCACCGATCAAAAAAACCGTGTTTTCGAACATTTCATCGACCTGGTGGTACATACACCCGATCCGTTCATCGAAAGGATGCTGATTAACGACTCCCTGCAGGGCAATCTGAACCGGCGGATCGACCCTGGAGAAACTTTTGAATTACAGGTGCAAGCAGGTAATCAAGGCTCCGGATCGCTCCAACATCCCGTTTTAACCGTTCAACCGGGAAATGATATCAGTCTTCTCAGTTCTGCCACAGTTTCTTTCGACAGTCTGGGACCCGGCGATACCATTCATGCCTCTTTTCTGCTCGAGGCAGCAGCGGAAATGGAGAAGGGAAGTCGGATTGACTTTGTAATTACCTGGGGATCTGAATATTACAACACTGAAGCCGGTCTCTCCCGGTATGCCGGGATCCCTTACGAAGACTTTGAAACGGGCGACCTGCTGCAGTTCTCCTGGCAAAACGATCCTGTCCATCCCTGGGAGCTAACTACCGAACAGCCCGGAGAAGGCCGTTTTTCACTGCAATCGGGAGCCATTACCCACGGACAATCGACCGGCATGGAACTGACCCTGTACTTCCCTGAAAATGACACCATCGTTTTCCTTCGCCGGGTATCATCGGAATATCATTATGATTTTCTGAGAATACATATTGACGGGGTGATGAAGGAAGAATGGTCGGGGGAGTTACCCTGGGATGAGGCGAAGATCCCGGTACCCTCCGGCCTGCATACCCTGAAATTCACCTATTCCAAAGACTTCAACACCACCAACGGCAGTGACAGGGCATGGATCGACAGGATCATCTTCCCACGGGCAGTGCACCGAATGGCCGGAACGCTCACCGCCGATGAGACCACCGGTAACGGAAACCAGACGGTCGAAGCGGGAGAACAGGTCACTGTACTGGCCGGCCTGGATAACCCCGGCATAACCGGCGGGTATCCGGTAACGGCGCGGCTGTCAGCGGATGAACCCCTCATCATACTGCATGACAGCATATGGGAATTCCCGGAAACAATCACTCCCGATAACCAGCCGCTGGAGGCAAGATTTGCCATTGAAACCGATCCTCTGATCCCCGACGGGTACACGATTCCACTGGTGATCACCCTCACCGACAGCTCAAGGGGTTCATGGGAATATTATGCTGAAATGACAGTCAATGCCCCTTCGCTGGAGATAACGGAGGTATGGTGGAACGACAGCATTACAGGAAACGGAAACGGACAGCTCGACCCCGGAGAAACCATGAATTTTCACGTGGTCATCCGGAATACCGGGCATGACGTGGCAGGTCAGTCGACATTCTTTCTGGATACACATCCCGAACACGGAACACCCGTCACATTTCTGAATGATACGACACAACTCCAGTTCCTTGCCGCCGGCAACTCGCAAACGGTGGTATTCCCTATGGAAGCCGCAACCGGCGTTACCGACCCCCTGATCCCTTTCCTGCTCAGGCATATCGAACCGGGCGATACCCTGCTCGGCACCTGGTACAAATCGCTGGGCCATCCCTGTGAGGATTTTGAAACGGCAGGTTTCGACAAATTCCCCTGGATCACAGAGGATGCCGGGCACTGGATGATCACGCCGGGTTTGCCGGCTGAAGGCAGGTATTCCGCCAATTCGCCCTCAACAGAACATAGCGCGAAATCATCGCTGCGCCTGGTGGTTGAAAACCGGGAAAACGGAGATATTCTCTTTTTCAGGAAGGTGTCTTCAGAACAGAAATACGACTTTCTGGAGTTTCACCTGGACGACATCCTGGTCGAGCAATGGTCGGGGGAAATGGACTGGGCAGCCGAAACGTATCCCCTGCCGGGGGGAATCCATACCCTGACCTGGACCTACGCCAAAGACGGCTCCCTCAGCGCCGGAGATGACCGGGCATGGATCGACTACGTGGTGTTGCCTTACACAAGCGAAGCAGTGCATGTCGATCTGGAAACGGCCGGATTTCGTTATCCGGAAAACGATTCCCTCCTGGGTACGGATGAACGGATCTGCATCGGTGTAGTCAACCACAGCAGCATTCCGCTCAGCAACATTCCGGTAAGCTATGCCGTCGACCGGGGCATGCCGGTATCGGAACTCATAACAGAAACCATACAGCCCGGAGATACCTGCTGGCACGAATTTACGGGTACGGTCGACCTGTCGCCCGTGGGAAGCTATGAACTGACAGCCTCTGCAGGGTATCCGCACGACTGGTACCCGGCAAACGACTCCTGCCGGACCATTCTCGAAAACCTGTCGCCCGAATACATAAACCCTGCGCAAAGCCGGCCCGGACTGTTCCTGTTCCCGCAACCGGCACAGGATATGTTGCACATCACATTCACAGCTACCGGAAGCAACCCGGTGGTTTTTCTGGTAACCGATATAACCGGGAGGGTCAGGATTACCAGAAACATGAAACCGGTTTATGGAAAAAACAGCCATACTTTGTATCTTCGCACCCTGGAACCCGGGGTATATATTTTGCATTACAGGGAAGATTCCATCACGCAACATGCCGTTTTTCTCAAGGAATAACGCCAACGCCCGGGGCCGGACAAACATTTCGGGTGTGAGCCATTACATTCATCAGCTGATCAGGGAAGGAGAACACCAGCAACTGGATTTCAAATACGGCATTACCGATTCCAGAAAAATTGCCCGGACCTTTTCCGCTTTTTCCAACACCCGCGGAGGCAGGCTTCTGATCGGGATCAAGGACAATGGAAACGTTTCGGGGGTAAAAACCGAAGAGGAGTATTACATGCTGGAAGCAGCGGCCCAGCTGTATTGCCGTCCGGAAGTATCCTTCGAAGTAAAGAAATGGCAGGTAAATGAAAAAACCGTTCTGGAAGCGATCATCCCCGAAGCCCCGGAAAAACCCGTGCTGGCTCCCACAGAACAGGGCCCGTGGAAGGCTTTCATCAGAGTGAATGATCAAAACCTGGTGGCTGCCAGGGTGATCCTTAAAATATGGAATCTGGAGAACAGGAAACATGGCCTCAGCATCAAATATACCCGGAAGGAAAGAATGCTGATCGAATGGCTGGAAAAAAACGATACCATTACCCATACCCAGTTCTGCCGGTTGGCGACCCTCACCCGCAACAGTGCCGAGAACACCCTGGCGCATCTGGTGGTGCTAGGGGTCCTGTCTATGGAAGTCGGACAAAAACAGATCCTGTTCCGGCTGAATACCCCGGATGAAAAAAAATAATAAACTGAATAACCGAGCGAAAAAAATGAAAACCATCGGGTTGCTGGGCGGCATGTCGTGGGAGTCAACCGCCGAATACTACCGGATTATCAATGAAGAAATCAACCGCCGGCTGGGAGGATCGCATTCGGCATCCATCCTGATGGTTTCCTTCGATTTTCACGAAATAGAAGTCCTTCAGCACCAGGAGGAATGGAACCGGATGGAAACCCTGCTGGTAGAACAGGCCCGCAAGCTTGAACAGGCTGGTGCCGCACTGCTCCTGATCTGCACCAATACCATGCACCGGCTGGCGCCCGCGATCGAAAAGGCCATCGGCATTCCCCTGCTTCATATAGCCGATGCCACCGGCCGGGCGATCGTTCAAAAACAAATCCACACGGTAGGATTGCTGGGTACCCGGTTCACTATGGAAGGGGATTTTTACCGGAAACGCCTGGACGAACGGTTCGATCTGAATGTGATCATCCCCACCCCCGGGGAAAGGGAGGAAATCCACCGCATCATATACGGGGAACTGGTAACCGGAAAAATATGGACACCTTCCCGGGAAAAATTCATACAGGTGATCGGGTCACTGGAAAAACGCGGTGCGGAAGGTATTATTCTGGGCTGTACCGAAATTCCCCTCCTGGTAAAACAGGAACATTCCCCCCTGCCCCTGTTCGACACAACCACCCTACATGCACTGGCCGGTGTGGAAATGGCTCTGCAATAAATTTAATATAATATTAAATATATTTTAATATTATATTAATATTATTAATGATTAATTCAATTATTATTATTCTATATTTAATTATTTTAATATATTTTTTTACCTTTTTATGGATCAACCGGCTGCAGCGGTTCCTGTTTTCCATGCCGGAAGATTTTCATTAATTTTGTGATAAACATTCAACATACCATGAAACCATCTCAGGCACCTACCCGCGATGAAGCCTGGAAACTTTTCAGGCAGTACAATGAATCGGAAAGTCTTGTCAAACATGCCCTGGCAGTGGAAGGAGTGATGCGGTACATGGCCAGGAAGTACGGGGAGGATGAAGAAAAATGGGGAATTATCGGGCTGGTGCATGATCTGGATTACGAGAAATATCCCGACCAGCACTGCAAAAAAACGGAGGAGATCCTGAGGGAAAACCAATGGCCGGAGGAATATATCCATGCCGTACTGAGCCATGGATGGGGCATCGTCACCGACGTCAAGCCTGAATCGCTCATGGAAAAAGTATTATTTGCCATTGACGAGCTCACGGGTCTGGTCGTCACTTCTGCGCTGGTAAGGCCCTCCCGTTCGGTCATGGATATGGGAGCCAAATCGGTTAAAAAGAAATGGAAAGACAAACGGTTTGCCGCCGGGGTAGACCGTTCCGTTATAGAAAAAGGAGCAGAAATGCTGGGAGTGGAACTGGGCGACCTGATCACAGACACGATCATGGGCATGCGCGAAGTGGCCGCTGAAATCGGTCTGGAAGGAAATCCGCAGCAGGCATCATCCTGACAGCCATCTACCGGTTAGGACTTTCCGTTTTCTCCGTAAAGGGAACCCCCGGGCGCCGGCATTTCTTCCCTGTGAAACAACCGGCTTATGAGCAGGCAGGCCACATTCCGGTTTTATGAGGAGCTGAACGACTTCATTCCGGCAATGAGGAAAAAAAAAGCTTTTGCCCATTCCTTCACAGGAACGCCATCGGTAAAAGATGCCATTGAAAGTCTGGGAGTGCCGCATACGGAAGTAGACCTCATCCTGGTAAACGGCCGGCCGGTGGATTTTTCCTACCTGCTGACCGGCGGAGAATATGTATCGGTCTACCCCTGTTTTGAAAGTATTGATATATCGGGTGTCACCGGCTTACGCGACCGGGGCTTGCGCGTCAGCCGTTTCATTCTGGACGTGCACCTGGGCAAGCTGGCCAGGTACCTGCGGTTGTTCGGTTTCGACACCGTATATGAAAAAGATTACAACGACCGGGAAATAGCCCTCCGGAGCGTGCAGGAAATGCGCATTTTATTAACACGTGATGTGGGGTTGCTGAAACACAAAAACCTGACTCACGGATACTGGCTTCGCTCACAGAAACCCATAACACAGTTACAGGAGGTGCTGGATCATTTCGACCTGTATTCGCAGGCAAAGCCTTTCAGCAGATGCATGGCATGCAACGGGATCATTGCCCCGGTCAGCCGGCAGGAGGTGGAGGAACACATCCCTCCCCTCACCGGGAAATACGTTCAAGCGTATTCCCGTTGCACAGGGTGCGGAAAAATATACTGGGAAGGAAGCCATTATGAAAGAATGAAGGAAATGGTGGCCCGGATCCTGGGCAGAAAAAATTCTTCATACCCGTCACGACCATGAACAGAACTTTTGTGATCGGCGACATACACGGAGCATTTCTTTCCCTGCAGCAATGTTTCGAATGAGCGGGATTTGATGCCTCGGCTGACCGGCTGATCTGCCTGGGCGATGCCTGTGACGGATGGCCGGATGTGGCCGAGGTGATGGAAACCCTTTCTTCCCTTCCCCATCTGGTGTATATTCTGGGCAACCACGACCAGTGGGCACTGGAATGGATCAGAACAGGAAACCCATCGCAGGCCTGGCTTATGCAGGGGGGAACAGCCTGTGTAAATGCCTATCCGGAGGGCATGCCTGAACCGCACCGGCAGTTGCTGGAAAATGCCCGGCCGTTTTTCCTGGAAAATGACCGGCTCTTCGTTCACGGAGGGTTTGATCCGGGAACACCCCTGGAAGAGCACGATGCCGATATGCTGGCATGGGACCGCGAGCTGATACAGCAGGCCATGGAGCTGGCCGGGCAAAACGAAGATACCAGGCTTACCGGGTTTACCGAGGTGTATGTTGGACACACTCCCACCATCCGGTACGGCAGCGACCGTCCCATCAAAGTGGGTGAAATCTGGCTGATGGATACGGGAGCCGGCTGGACCGGGCCTCTGAGCATGATGGATATCGGCACCCACGAAATATTTCAGGGAGACTCTCCCTCCAGCCTTTATCCCCCGTCCAGCGGAAGGTTATTTATCTGATCCGGGCGCAGGGTTCAGGAAACCGACAGAATGGCTTTTTCCAGCAGCGCTTTCGTGGCCCGGGTACCGGCATACTCATCCAGCCCGCTTCCCTCGTATTCAATACCGATATATCCCCTGTAACCCGAATCTTTCACAATGCCGAGCATTCGATAGAAATCGGTATGGATCTCATTCCCCTCCTCATCGAATTCATGGGATTTGGCAGAAACACCCTTTGCCCAGGGCATCAGTTCCTTCACACCCAGGTAGCGGTCATATTCCTCATCAGCACTGATTCTGAAGTTCCCGAAATCGGGAAGGGTCCCCACCCGGGGATGATCCACCGTCCGCATCACTTCGGAAAGCCATTTTGCATTGCTGGAAAGGCCTCCGTGGTTTTCCACAATCACGTTGATATTATACCGGTCGCCGTATTCACACAGTCGCCTGAGGCCGTCAGCGGCCAGCTTCATCTGCTCCTCATACGACCCTTCGCTGCGGGCATTCACCCTGATGGAATGGCAACCCAGAAAAGCAGCTGCTTCCACCCATTTATGGTGATTGGTAACGGCCTCGAAGCGTTTTTCTTCGTCAGGATCGCCCAGGTTTCCTTCATTGTCGCACATGATCAGCAGGCTGGTTACTCCTTCCCCGTCACAGCGTTTTTTCAGTTCGGCCAGGTATTTTTCGTCACGCGCCCTGCCGGGATAGAATTGGTTAACATACTCCACCGCTTCGATTCCAAAATCCTGCCGGGCTATGACAGGAAAATCGAGTGGATCCTTGCCAAGGGACTCATCCCAGAAGGTACGGTGCAACGACCATTGTGCCAGAGAGATTCCAAACAGGGGATCTTTACGGCCCCGGCAGGCAGACAGAAGGGAAGGAGCCAGCATCAGGCCCGTTCCCGCCAGCACTGTGCTGGAAAGAAATTTTCTTCTGTTTTGAGGCATGGTGGTTATTTTAAATGTGAAAGGCCGGTGCGGCCTGTCATGGACATGCCCTGCCGGCCTTTCCGATGTTTGTAAACGGGTCAAAGTTCCTTGAGCTTGATGTTTTTGAACCATACATCGTTACCGTGATCCTGCAGGGCGATGTACCCTTCGCGGTACTTGCCGAACTCTTCATACCCGGCAAACTTGCTGTTGGCCACCAGTTCTTCCCAGTCGGGTGTTCCCAGGTGGTATTCCAGTACCTGTTCACCGTTCATTTTATGTACAACGGTACCCTGGTACACGATAATCTCAACCTGGTTCCATTCCCCGGCAGGTTTGGCATTCTGGGGTTTGGCAGGGATCAGGTCGTACAGCGAGCCGGCCTTCCGGTTTCCTTCTTTCCCCAGATTTGCATCAATATGCCTTTCATTGTCAAGCACCTGCATTTCAGGTGCCGATTTCCAGATCTCCGTTCCGGGTATTTCCTGGGCCAGGTAAAAGATACCGCTGTTTCCGCCTTCCGAGATCTTCCAGTCGAGCTTCAGGTGGAAATCCTTGAATTTGCGGTCGTAAAGGATGTCTCCACCCTGGCCGCCGGCTTCGCCTTCACCGCTGCCTATGCATTTCAGGGCACCGTCTTCGATCGTCCAGCCAGCTTCGGGGAAGCTCTCTTTATTGTAACCCCTCCAGCCGTTGGTGGAAGAACCGTCGAAAAGAAGCATCCAGCCCTCTTCCATTTCAGCCTGGGAAAGGGTATTGTCGGCCGGAGCTTCCACAGCGGTTTCTTCAGGAGCTTCTTCACCACCGGTTTTTTTACCGGTCGATTTACAGGAAATTCCTAACAGCATGAAAGCTGCCGTCAGCATCATGAGTATTCCTTTTGTTTTCATAGGTGGTTGAATTTTTGTGGTTAACAATGATCGGTAGTTATGGCATATCCGGCAATGACCAGCCGTTGCGGTATGTATGTTTCACCAGTTCGGCGGCATACTCTTTTGCCGGAAGCGGGTCGGTCCATTTCTTATCGAAGGTAGGATGTCCATCGTGTATCTGGAAGCCGTCTTCGACCACCACCCGAAGGGTTTCGTGTTCGCCGATATTGGTAAAGGTCATATTGGGTCCGTCCCACAGCAGTTCCTTGTTCAGGCCCTGCAATCTGACGGCCAGCACGCCCATCACCACCATTTCATTGAACGGGCCCGCTTCACTGAATGGGGAAGCTGTTTCCACGCGGTTTCCGGGACTTTCCTTGCAGGCCCTGATCCAGTCCTGTTCGTGGTTTTCGTTGGGAACCCGGCGGATAGTTTTGGGCACGCTGGGTACCCTTCCGGAAAGGAGCCAGGGGTCTTTCCCGTAGCAACCGCAGATAAGCTTGTCTTTGGTTCCGTGGAAGATCACCCCACCGCCGGCATCGTTCATATCCCGGCCTTCGGGCCAGCCTTCGGGCTTCATAGGCTGCAATCCGCCGTCATACCAGGTCACCTCCACCTGGGGCAGCTTCAGTTTCCCGTACCTGGGTCTTTCCGGGAAAATAATCCTGACCATCTGGGCATTGGGAGCACAATCGGTCAGCAGGAGTGTGGAACTTCCCTGTACCCGGGTAGGATATCCCAGTTTCAGTCCCACGAACACAGGATGCAGAATATGGCAGGCCATGTCGCCCAGGGCGCCCGTGCCAAAATCCCACCATCCTCGCCAGTTCCAGGGGGTATACAGTTCATGATACGGACGCATGGGAGCGGGTCCGATGAAAAGGTCCCAGTTCAGGGTTTCGGGCACCCACATACCGGGGCTGGGCCTGTTCAGACCCTGCGGCCAGATGGGCCGGTCAGTAAATGCCTCTACTTTGGTCACCTCTCCGATCTCACCGTTCCACAGCCACTCGCAGATCAAACGGACTCCTTCACCGCTCGATCCCTGATTTCCCATTGAGGTAGCCACTTTGTATTTCTCAGCCAGTTTGGTCAGGAGCCTGGATTCGTACACCGAATGCGTAAGGGGTTTCTGGAGATACACATGTTTGCCCATGGTAATGGCATGGGCGGCAGTAATGGCATGGGTGTGATCGGCTGTGGCGATCACCACGGCATCGATGCTCTTCCCCATTTCGTCGTACATTTTTCTCCAGTCCCAATAGGCTTTGGCTTTTGGATAATGCTCAAATACCCGCTGGCTGTATTTCCAGTCCACGTCACACAGAGCCACAATATTTTCTGTCTCCATGGCCTTCAGATTGGCAAAGCCCATACCTCCCACCCCGATCCCGGCAATGTTCAGCTTATCGCTGGGCGGGGTATGACCCAGACCGCTGATCACATAACTGGGAAGAATGGTGAATCCTGCAGCGGCAGCTGCCGAATTGGCCAGAAATCTTCTTCTGGACAGCTTGTTTGATTCGTATTCTTGTGCCATAATTCCGGTATTTTTGGTTGGTTCGTTCAATGGTCAACGGCAGGCTGCAATGCCGATTCTTTAAAATTAATCAATTTATTGTAAAAAAAACAAACCCTGCTCATATGATCTGTTGTTTATCAGGATCCCAGTAAACTTTTCTGCCTTCCCGGTAGGCGATAGTTCCCATGTGGGCAGTCATGGCTTCTTCAAAGCCGGCATCGATATGGCAGCTGGTTGGCGATCCCGTGCGGATGGCGTCGATCCATTCGCGGATATGGAGATGGGTTGTATCCACCCGTTTACCGCCCCGGTAAGTATATAACAGTCCTCTTCCGGCAAAGTATTGCTCGGTGGCGGAAGTCACAGCATCCACCTGTTTGGTTCCCGGAGTATATGTATAGATGGGGAGAGAAGGATCGATAATTCCTTTTCTGATCTGTTTGGCATACCGGGTTGAGGCCGGGTCGGCTTTGATGATCAGGGTATCACCCATTTCCATACTGGCATCGTGTCCCATGATCACCTTGCCGCGGGAACGCTGGCTGGCCAGGGTAGCGCTGTACATCAGGGTGAGGTCTTTCTCCGGATACTCGAACACGGTATGCAGTACATCGGGAACGGTACGTCCGTCCTTGTAGAAATAGATCCCTCCCGAGGAAACCGCTGAACGGGGAATGCCCAGTCCCAGTATCTGGTTCATGGCATCGTATTCATGGGTCAGCAAATCACCGGAGAGGCCGGTGCTGTAATCCCACCAGCAGCGCCATCTGAAGAATCTTTCCAGGCTGAACTCGTGCCAGGGGGCAGGCCCGATAAACTGTTCCCAGTCGATAGTATCGGGACCGGCATCCGGGTGAATGGGATACACCCAGGCACCGTTGGGATCATTCCGGTTGGTAGTTACTTCGATCAGGGTGATCTTACCCAGCAGGTCTTTTTCAATAGCTTCCCTGGCTTTGATATAACTTTCTGTTTGCCTTCCCTGGTGGCCCAGCTGAAATACAACCCCGTTCTCCTTCACTGCTTTCACCACCTCATAGGTTTCCTGAACGGTCCATGTCATGGGTTTTTCACAGTAAACATGTTTCCCGTTCCGGGCGGCTTCAATGGTCATGGGTCCGTGCCAGTGATCGGGCGTGGCAATGATCACGGCATCGATATCGGGGGAAGCACACAGTTCTTTGTAATTTTTAAACCGCCGGGGGGCATCGCCCATTTTCCCGCCGGTTCCCTCCCTGTAAATATTTGCCCCTGCCTCCACAGCCAGTTCTCCGTAGGTATCGAAAATATCGCAAACACCATTAACCACTACATTCAGATCATCCTGGGCCAGAAAATCCTGGTACCGGGTATCGGAAGGATTGATGGCAGCGGCATCCCTTACCGTATCAATCCATGCAGGATGAGCAAATCCGGCTGCCCGGGCCAGGTGTGGCCCGCGTATCCCGTAGCCGATAATTCCCAGACGGAGGGTTTTCCCCTCACTCAAGGGAGGAGGAGCCGGTACGGGGTTCGTACTCATGTTCAGCTCGCTGAAGATGTTCTTCTTCAGCAGGCGGTCATACCGGCGTTTTCTGTACCAGGCATAGGCAAAAACGCCCAACACCGGCACAGTGGCCAGGGTTTTTACCCATTCTCTGCGATGCACCTTCCCCGAAAGGCTGTTTTCCTTGTTGTCACTTTCCATTTCCATACTGCTCTCCTGTTTATTGACTATTTTACTTGTTTTTTGTTCTTCTTTCTTCCCAGCACCCAACGGTCAACCCCAATCTCCTTCCCCGTGGGGAATACATAGAGAACTGCCAGGGCGGCCAGCTCGATCAGGGTCTTATCCACCACCAGGTAATTGCCTTCCATGGGTGAGGCATACTTCAGGCCCACAAACGGCGGATGGGACAGGTAGTAAAAAGCGAGCAGGACAATGCCTGCCATGGTAGCCACCCGGGTAAACAATCCCAGGATCAGTCCCAGTCCGATAAAAATCAGTCCCCAGACATTCAGAAAATCCACAGTAGCCAGCACATCGGAATTTAATGTCAGGGAATGGAAAAACGGGGAAAACCATCCCTGGCTGTCGAGCAGATAGAATGCCGATGTCCAGTTCGGATTTACCAGTTTCGCAATCCCTTCATAAAGAAAATGCCAGCCAATCAGCAGTCTGAGTATGACCATCCATGTAAGTTGTACATTGTTCTTCCAGTTCATCATCTCGCCATTGTTGAAATGTTAGCAAACATAAGCTCCCGGCCACCATGCCGGCAGGAATTTGTTATTTATCAAGTGTTTTTATTCGAATATGCCTGTATTTAATCTTTCCATTGCTTGTCCTGCATACCTGAAGGGCAATGGATCCCCTGCCCTTTTCAATCCTGCCATCTTTCAGGCTGATCATTCTTTTTCCGTTCAGCCATACCTTCACCCGGTTCTTTTTTACTTTCAGACGAAACTGGTTCCATTTGCCGGGCACAGGATATATTTTCCGGCGGGGTGGCAGGGTTTCCAGCCAACCTCTGCCGTGGGTTTCCAGAATTCCCGAAGTATCCTCAGGGGATGTAGCCAGCACAGCCTGCCAACCCATGATGTCCTTCCCGTCGGTGGCGGACCGAAAAAATATCCCGGCAGCCGATTCCTCTTCCGGAAAAAATTCAAGGGACAGTTCAAAATCAATAAAATGTTCACGGGTACATAAAAAACCCGGTGCGCGTCCCGAAAGACTTTCTCCCACCAGTTCTCCCTTCTCGGCATACCAGCTGCCTTCGCCGGCTTGCCGCCATCCGTCCAGGTTCACTCCATTAAACATCGAAACCCAGCCGTTTTTTTCATCCGGCAGGGTATTGTCATCTACAGCAGGTCCCTCTACCGCGGCACACAGAATCAACCAGCCTGTCATACCAGGCAAGAGACGTCCGAAGAATGTCCGCTTCATCTACTCCAATTCACGAATTTTGATATTCCTGAACCATACTTTGCTTCCGTGATCCTGCAGACATATATGGCCCTCCCGGGCTGTTCCGTAGCCGGGATAGTCTTTCCATTTTCCCTGTTCCACTTTTTCCTTCCACTCATCGGTCCACAGTTCATATTCCACCACTTTCACTCCGTTTAACCAGTGTTCCACGTGTCCATCCTTCACCCGGATCATCGATTTGTTGTATTTTCCAACCGGTTTTACCCTGGGGTTGACCGGCGGGTGCATGGCATAATTGGCCCCTGTGGTCTGCCAGGGTTCCAGTTTTTCAGGAAAACCGATATCATCTATAATCTGGTATTCGGGCCCCGTGGCATAGGGAACATCATATCCCTCTTCCTTCACAAGATACATGATCCCGCTGTTCCCCCCCGGACTGATTTTCCATTCGACCAAAAATTCAAAATCACGGAATTTCTCCCGGGTAATAATATCTCCCGAAAGGTCGGTTCCTTCTCCCAGGGCAACCAGATTACCGTCTTCAGCCACCCAACCTCCCACCAGGGAATCGGCACCGAATGATCTCCAGGCATCCAGGCTTTTTCCGTCGAACAGCAATACCCAGCCTTCTTCAATTTGTTCGGCAGTAAGGCTGTTATGCATAGCAGGCTGTTCCGTTCCGGCAATCTGTTTCTCCGTTTCCTGATGTTCAGAACGGGTTCCCTGCCGGCAGGAACAAAGAAATGTAATGGAAATCAAGGTTATGTTTATGAGAAATGCGCGGTACATGGGATTACACTTATTTTGGATGAAACATGCATTTCCATGGATGGCTTAAAAAAAGAAGTCCTAAAATAAGAATTATTTACGAAAAATACCGGCCGGCACCGGGGAATGTTCCGGAATATTTTCTTAAACATTTTCATGGGATTGTCAGGAGTTTTTTTTCATGCCTATTTTTTTTATCTTTTGGTCCGGGCAGGCAGATGTACAAACGGTCAAAATGCTCCCGGGGATTTATTGATAAAAGGCAGAAGATCATGAAGAAGGAAGCTATGTACGCAGAAAAAGCAGGTGCAGATAATGTGCGTTGTTTGCTGTGCCCGCACCGATGCCTGATTAAACCCGGCAAAAGGGGAATATGCCGGGTAAGAAAGAATGTTAACGGAACCCTGGTAACCGAAACGTATGGAAAGCTTTCGGCGGTTCATATTGATCCGGTGGAAAAAAAACCCCTGTATCATTTTTACCCCGGCCGAACCATTCTTTCTGTAGGAAGCATTGGCTGCAATATGCATTGCGATTTCTGCCAGAACTGGGATATTTCTCAGTCATCGCCCGATAATTTTCACCATCTGAAAGAACACTTTCCGGAAGAGCTGGCCGAGGTGGCAGCCGAGTCGAAAGACAACATCGGAATAGCATACACGTACAATGAGCCTGTGGTATTTTATGAAATGATGATAGATACAGCACGGCTGGTGCATAAGAGGGGCAAAATGAATGTGGCGGTGACCAATGCATTCATCGAACCGGACCCCCTGCAGGAACTGATCCCTCTGATGGATGCGTTCAATGTGGATTTGAAAGCCTTTGATAAGGAATTTTACAGGAAATATGCCGGTGCCAGACTGGAACCGGTGAAAAAGAATCTGGCCACCATGGCCCGCTCGGGCACTCACCTGGAGATCACCAACCTGATCATTCCCGGACTGAATGACCAACCGGAGAAGTTCAGGGAAATGGTGAAATGGATTGCCACGGAACTCGGGGAAGAAGTGGTATTGCATCTGTCAAGGTATTTTCCTCAGTATAAAATGCATATACCACCCACCCCGGAGAAAACCATGCTGGCCTGTTTTGAAATGGCGTCAGAGGAGCTGAAATATGTATACCTGGGAAATATGGCTGGCTCCCCCCGAACCAGGAACACCTGGTGTCCGGAATGCGGAAACCTGCTGATTGAAAGGACCGGTTACCATATCAGGATGGAAGGGTTGGACGAAAGGGGCCATTGCGCCAAATGCGGTACAAAAGTGATAGCACATCATTAAAATTCCATCCCCATGAAAACGAGGATTCCAGCGGTTGCAGGCAAATTTTATCCATCCAATAAGGATGAGCTGATCAATTTGTTACATTCCATCCATCTGAAAGAGGAGAAACGTTTTGCGAAGGATTTCATGCCAGCGGTTTTGTTCGGGGGAATAGTACCCCATGCCGGCTATGTCTTTTCGGGATATGAAGCCATCCATTTTTTCGAACTGATCAAAAACCATCCGAAACAGTTCGATACCATTGTCATTCTTCACCCCAACCACAACGGCATAGGGCCCGAGATTGCATCGGATGAGAACGATGCCTGGCAGACGCCCATGGGCATTGCAGAAATAGATACAGAGTTCCGCGATCAGATGGAATTTGAATCCAGCGCCCTGGCGCACAAATTCGAACATTCGGCCGAGGTAATGGTCCCATTTCTGCAGTACAAGCTTCCTTATAAATTCAGAATTCTTCCGGTTTCCATGTCGCGGCAAACCCCGCAACATGCCCGGAAAGTGGCCGAAGAACTGATCAGGGTGCAGAATATCCTGAACCGTCATCTGCTGCTGATTGCTTCCTCCGATTTTTCGCATTACGTCAGCCCGGAATACGGAAAAAAAATGGATCAGATGGTGATCGATCAGATAGAAAAAGGGGATATTGAGGGAATCTATAGCACGGTAAAGAAAAATAACATTTCCGTGTGCGGATTCGGTCCCATCATGGCTTTGCTGGCCTATGCGAAGAAACTGAATGAATGGCCGGAAACCAGAATATTGCGCCGCGGACATTCGGGAGAGATCATCCCTTCGCAGGAAGTGGTGGATTATGTCACCATGGCCGTGTATTCCGATATTGAACAGAAATAATCAACGTATCCTGAATTCGGTGTATCCCTGCTGAGGCTGTTTTTCTACTTCCACCCTTTCCACCCTCGACCACGAGGGCCCCTGACGGCACCATTCCACCAAAAGATCGAGTGCGCCGGGTTCCCCCTCGGCTTCGATCAGCACACTTCCATCGGGCAGGTTCCGTACATACCCTGTCAGATCCAATTCCCGCGCCTTCTGCATGGCCGAATACCTGAAGCCCACTCCCTGTACACGGCCGCTCACATGAATGGTATAATGCCGGTGACCAGACATATTACACCTTTTTTTCCTCCTGTAAAAGTTGACTGAGACGGGTAAACGACCGGTCGAAATGCTTCACCATTTCTTCCCGGATCTTCCGGTAATCTTTTTTCCGCTGGGCAGTATCCTGCTCTGCTTCCGGATGATTCACCAGCCCGATGAGGCGGTTTCTCACATCCACGGTTTCGCCTATAACATCCATAACCGGCCTGCGGTCAAGGTCGGAATTTCTTTTCAGGGCCTGAAAAGCATCAGATATCAGTTCATATGTCAGCCGGTTGATCTGCCGCTTGAGCTCTTTTCTGCTTGCCATATTCTGTTTATTCTTTGTGTTTTTCTATGTAATCATCAACTGCCCGGTCGTATCCTTTCATTGCTGCTATCAGCAAAGGGTGGCCGGTATTAAAGGATTGGTTCCTCACCCGGTTCACCGGCAATACCTTGGGCGAGGTACCGGTAAGAAAGGCGGCTTCGGCTTTCTCCAGCTCATCCAGGTGCAAAGGCTCCATGCATACAGGAATCCCTTCCTCTTTCAGAAACTGCAACACATATTTTCGGGAAATGCCTTTCAGTACCATCTGGTCAGGGGCGGTAATGAGTTTCCCGTTCCGTATGAAGAATGCATTTGAGCGGCTTCCTTCCGTGATCTGCCCCTGCCGGTTCACCAGCAGGGCTTCATAAACACCCGACTCTATCACAGCCTTGTACACTTCAAGGCGCAAACCCATATTCAACAGCTTGGCAGTGGGATTCTGTCTTTCCGCCATATACACCATCACTTCCACCCCCTGCCGGTACTGATCCTGCGTAGGGTAAAAATGAGGACAATAATACGCCAGAAAGTACTTCGAACCGGAGGGTTGAATATTGAACACCACCCGGACATTGCCGTTCGGTTCCTGATTCCTCTTCACCAGTTCTGCCAGGATCCCTCTCACGTCCTCAGCAGAAAGCCAGAGAGAAATACCGGAGACTGAAGCACTGTGTTGCATCCTCTCCATGTGATCTTCGAAAAAAACCGGCACTCCCTGCATTACACGAATCACTTCGTACAATGACTGGCCCCTGTATACATAATCGTTACTGAAACCCTCACAGGTCAGGAACCGGTCGTTCAGGTAAAAAATCTGTTGTATACACTCCTGCATAGCAAACACGGTTTTATTCAAAGTAAATTTAACTAATTTTGGGCAGAAATGATAATCGCCGAACTGCCACCGCCTTGTATGCCATTGTTGATATAGAAACCACCGGCGGAAGTCCTGCCCGGGACAAGATTACAGAGATTGCCGTTTTTGTGCACGACGGGAAAGAGATCCAGGAGGAATTCACTACCCTGATCAATCCGGAAAGGCCTATTCCTCCCTTTATCACAGCTCTGACAGGGATCAGCAATGAAATGGTGACCGACGCCCCCAGATTCTATGAGGTGGCCGCAAGGATCGTTGAACTCACCGAAGGAAAAATATTCATTGCCCACAACGTGTCTTTTGACTATCATTTTATCCGCGAGGAATTCCGTCAGCTGGGATATACATTCAAAAGGAAACAACTGTGTACGGTCAGGCTCAGTCGCAGGCTTATTCCCGGATTGCGGTCCTACAGCCTGGGAAAAATCTGCCGGGAACTGGACATCCATATCCATAACAGGCACCGGGCAGGGGGAGACGCTTATGCCACCGTGAAACTTTTCGAAAAACTGCTTTCGCTTGACGGAGCGGATCTCTCGCGTCCCTCCCTTTTCAGAACCCAGACCCTTGCCAACCTGCACCCTTCACTAAAACCCGAAACCATCGAATCGATCCCGGAGGCAGCCGGGGTTTACTATTTTCTTGATGAAAACGGCAGTATCATTTACATTGGGAAAAGTAAAAACCTGTACCGCAGGGTCATCACCCACCTGCAAAACAACTCGGGTAAAAGGGCGGCGGAAATGCGCGACCGCATTGCAGATATTGACTACGATGTGACCGGTAGCGAACTGGTTGCCCTTCTCAGGGAATCATATGAAATTAAGAAACACAAACCGGTATACAACCGGCGTCAGAGAAGGACCACTTATTCCCACGGGATATTCCTGAATACCAACAAATACGGGTACAGGGAACTTACCATAGAAAGGAACCGGAAGGAGACACTTCCCCTGGCTACTTTCACATCTGTTGAAGCAGCCCGCAGCTTCATGGAAAACCGTGCCGATGAATACGAACTGTGCAGAAAACTCTGCGGGTTATACGAGGGAAAAGGGTCGTGTTTCCAGTACCAGGTGGGAATATGCCGCGGAGCATGCGTTCAGGAAGAGCCGCCGGCTTCGTACAACGAAAGAGTCAACCGGCTGGTCGATCATCTGGCGGGATTCCCTTACCGGAACTTTTTTATCGTCGATGAAGGCCGGCATCAGGAGGAAAAAGCCATAATAAAAATTGAACACGGTACCTACCGGGGCTACGGTTTTGCCGATACCACCAGTCAGATTACCCATCCCGGCCAGATGAACGATTCCATCAGGCCGTATCCCGATAACCGCGATGTTCAGCAGATCATCCGGAACTACCTTCTGGCAAACAAACACTTACAGATCATTCCATTCTGAATTTATCCGGTTCCTTCCCATTGCTATTGAACCCATTCAGGGGTATATTTGTTATAGAAACACATACCGCTTGCCGGTGTTTTGCATGAGAAACCATTACCTTTACATGACCATACCTTTGGCATATCAATTCATCCTTCCCTGCAATGGATAAATTCACCTACCTCGGTTCTGCAGATCCGGAAACCATCGAAGCCCTTTACCGTCAATACCTGAACGATCCTACCTCAGTGGAAGAAAGTTGGAAAAAATTCTTCGAAGGATTTGAATTTGCCCGTACTTTCTACAAGAAACCGGCACAAACCCCTGAAGTATTCGACAAGGAGTTCAAGGTGGTGAGGCTGATCGAGGCTTACCGCAAAAGGGGGCATCTGTTTACCGAAACCAACCCGGTGCGCACACGCCGGCAGTACAGCCCTACCCTTGACCTGGAGAATTACGGGCTGGGAGATAACGATCTGGATACCGTTTTCCAGGCCGGCTCGAACATTGGCATCGGAGCCGCTCCCCTGCGCGTAATCGTTGATCACCTGAAACAAACTTACTGCAGGTCCATCGGAACCGAATACCTTTTTATCCGGAACCCCCGGGTGGTGGAATGGCTGCAAACCCGGATGGAAAGTAACCGGAATATCCCGCATTTCAACCCGGAAGAGAAAAAACACATATACACCCTGTTGAAACAGGCGGTGGGTTTCGAGCATTTTATCCACCGGAAATTTGTGGGTCAGAAAAGATTCTCCCTGGAAGGAGCCGAATCTCTCATTCCCGCAATGGATGCGGTGATCGAAAGAGGGTCGCAACTGGGAGCCGAAGAATTTGTCCTGGGCATGGCCCACCGCGGCCGGTTGAATGTCCTGGCCAACATTCTGAGGAAACCTGTGGAAGATGTCTTTACTGAATTTATGGGAACGGCCTACAGGGAAGACATTGCCCTGGGCGATGTAAAATATCATCTGGGCTACAGCAACACCTGCACCACCGGCACCGGAAAATCAGTCAAACTCAACCTGGTACCCAACCCTTCCCACCTGGAAGCCGTAGACCCGGTGGTACAGGGCATTGCCAGAGCCAGGACCGAAAAGGAATACGGCGGCGACTTCAACAGGCTGGTACCCATACTCATCCACGGCGATGCCGCCATCGCATCCCAGGGAGTGGTGTATGAGGTGATCCAGATGTCGCAGCTATCCGGCTACAAAACCGGTGGCACCATTCACCTGGTGATCAACAATCAGGTGGGTTTTACCACCAACTACCTGGATGCCCGTTCCAGCACCTACTGCACCGATATCGGGAAAGTGATCAAATCACCCATCTTCCACGTGAACGGGGATGATGTGGAAGCGCTGGTACATACCATCAGGCTGGCCATGAATTTCCGCCAGGAATTTCATACCGATGTGTTCATTGACATTCTTTGTTACCGGAAATACGGACATAACGAAGGGGATGAGCCAAGATTCACTCAACCCCTCCTCTACCGGACAATCGAGCAGCATCCCAATCCCCGGGATATTTACAGTAAAAAGCTCACAGAAGAAGGAATCTATACAGACGAAGACATCGCAAAGGAGGAAAAAACCTACACCGAATGGCTGGACAGAAAATACGAGGAAGCTAAGCAGGATACCACCGTCCACATCCAGCCGTTCCAGGGAGAAATATGGAAAGATTTCGAACACCCCGGCAATGGCAATCTTTTGTATTCTTCCTCCACCGGTGTAACAAAGAAGAAACTGCTGGAAATTGCAGACAGGATCAACCGGCTCCCTGAAGAGGGTAAATTTCTCAGAAAACTGGAAAAACTGGTGGCCGACAGGAAAAAAATGATTGCCAGCAACCGTCTCGACTGGGCCATGGGCGAACTGCTGGCTTACGGCACCCTGCTTGAGGAAGGACATCCTGTCAGGATCAGCGGCCAGGATTCCGTACGGGGAACCTTCGCCCACCGCCATGCTGCATTCCATATTACCGATACCACCGAGGTGTACTACCCCCTGAAAAATATTTCCGGACGGCAGGCCCGATTTGATATCTTCAACTCCCCCCTTTCGGAATACGGGGTAATGGGATTCGAATACGGGTACGCCCTGGCCACACCCGAAGGCCTGACGGTATGGGAAGCACAGTATGGGGATTTTTTCAATGCTGCCCAGGTAATCGTCGACCAGTACATCAGCTCCGCCGAGGAAAAATGGGGGCTGATGAACGGGCTGGTGCTGTACCTTCCCCATGGGTACGAAGGTCAGGGACCGGAGCATTCCAGCGCCCGCATCGAACGCTTCCTGAGTCTGGCCGCCCGCAATAACATGCAAATTGTGAACTGCACCACACCGGCCAATTTTTTTCATGCCCTGAGAAACCATATCAAAAGAAATATCCGGATCCCGTTGGTTATTTTCACCCCGAAAAGCCTCCTGCGACATCCCCGATGCACCTCGCCCCTGGACAATTTCACAGGGGGCCGTTTCCGGGAACTGATCGACGACCCCGATACCGATCCGGAAAATGTGACCCGCGTGGTTTTTTGTTCGGGAAAGATCTATTATGACCTGCTGGCCCGGAAAGAGAAGCTGCAGGCCAGAGACATAGCCCTGGTCAGACTGGAGCAGTTATATCCCCTTCCCTTCGAACAGATAGAAAAGGTGCTGGACCGATATCCGAATGCCATGCTCCACCTGTGGGTACAGGAAGAGCCCGAGAACATGGGTGCCTGGAGGTACCTGCGCGGACTGTTCCCCCGGATAAGCCTGGTACCCGTGGCACGGATAGCCAGCGGAAGTCCTGCTACCGGCCTCAGCGGCCTTCATCAGATAGGGCAGGATGAAATTACCGGAAAAGTATTCAGGAAATGTACCTGCGAACTAAAGAACGATTATTGCGCCTTACAGTGCGTGGAGGGAAAATCGAGGAAAGAGATCCTGAAGGTACACCAGTATTTTGACAGCGAATCGCGCTTCTCCATCTGATAAAACATGAAAAAACATGATTATTGAAATTAAAGTACCCAGCCCCGGCGAATCGGTTAGGGAAGTGGAACTGGCCAGATGGCTGGTAAGTGACGGCGAGCATGTGGAAAAAGACCAGGAACTGGCCGAGATCGAATCGGAAAAAGCCACCCTGCCCCTGATTGCCCCTGAATCGGGACAGATCAAACTCCTGGTCCAGGAACACCAGACCCTGGAGGTAGGAAGCGTTGCCTGTACTGTCGACACTTCGGTAAAGGAGAAAGCTGCAGGAGGCGGTGAAAAGAAAAAACCGGGAAAAGAACCACCCGGAAGCCCTCCCGAAATGAAAGAGAAAGAAAAGTCTGCTGCTGCCGTTCCTTCCGGTACGGAAAATGAACCCTCTGCAGATCCGACAGAACACAGGCAGGTAAAGATCAGCCCCGTGGCCCGTAAAATGATGCACGAATCGGGTCTGTCGGAAGATGACGTCATCAGGGGTCTCCGGCGGATCGGAAGCCGGGAGGTGGAACAGGTTCTGTCGAACAGGACAGCTTCATTCAATGCAGGAAAAACTGCAAGGGAAGTGGAGAGAAAAAAAATGTCGCCTTTGCGCAGGAAACTTAGCGAACGACTGGTGGCCGTGAGAAACGAAACGGCCATGCTTACCACATTTAACGAGGTGGATATGTCGGAAGTGATCCGGCTGAGACACACCTACCGGGAGGAATTCCTGGAAAAACATGGGGTAAAGCCGGGCTTAATGTCATTTTTCACCAGAGTCGCAGCAGAAGCCCTGAAAATTTTTCCGGCCGTCAATTCTATGATCGACGGCGACGAGATCGTCATACACCATTACAGTGATATCGGCATTGCGGTTCAGACGGAAAAAGGACTGATGGTGCCTGTCATCAGGAACGCCGGAACCATGAGCCTGGCTGAACTGGAAAAAGCCATCCAGGAAATGGCTGCGAAAGCCCGGAATAACCGCATAACGATTGATGAGATGAGCGGAGGCACTTTCACCATTACCAACGGCGGGGTATTCGGTTCTATGCTGTCAACTCCCCTGATCAATCCGCCGCAGGCAGCCGTTCTGGGTATGCACAATATTGTGGAACGCCCCGTAGCCATACAGGGACGGGTTGAGATAAGGCCTGTTATGTACCTGGCCCTATCATATGACCACAGGCTCATCGACGGAAAAGAATCCGTATCCTTCCTGGTAAAAATCAAAGAATTTATAGAGAATCCGCACCAGTTGCTTTTCGGTGAAAAAGGAGCCGACCGGGCGCTTCTCGACCTATAAACAACTGTACAGTGAACAAAAACCGCCCGGCTCCCCTGCAAAATCACAGCAGATGCTTATATTTACACAAAAAATGATTTCTATAATGAAAAAAGGTATAGTTTACTTATTCCTCCTTATCCTGATCATGGGAAAAACAGCCTATGTCAACGCACAGGACCGGATTACCGGTAAATCTTTTGCCACCCGGTCTGAAGTGATTGCCCAGCATGGGATGGCTGCCACCAGTCATCCCCTGGCCACACAAATCGCCCTCGATATTCTAAAAAAGGGAGGGAGTGCCGTGGATGCAGCCATAGCGGCCAATGCTGCCCTGGGCCTGATGGAACCTACCGGCAACGGGATAGGAGGAGACCTGTTCGCCATTGTGTGGGATGCAGAAACAAAGCAGTTATACGGTTTGAATGCCAGCGGCCGTTCCCCCCGTTCTCTTACCCTGGAATACTTCAAAGAACAGGGATACGAATACATCCCTTCCCACGGTCCCCTGCCGGTATCCGTTCCGGGATGCGTGGACGGCTGGTTCGAGCTGCACGAAAGGTTCGGGACCCTGCCCATGACCGATATCCTGCAGCCAACCATAGATTATGCGCGCAACGGTTTTCCCGTTACCGAATTGATTGCCTACTACTGGCAGTCGGCCCGTTCACTGGCAGCCCGGTATCCCAACGTAGCCGGGACCTATATGCCCGAAGGACATCCTCCGGCCAAAGGCGAGATATTCAAAAACCCCTTCCTTGCCAGTACTCTGGAGAAAATTGCCCGGGGAGGCCGTGATGTATTTTACCGCGGGGAAATTGCCAGGGTGATCGACCGTTTTATGAAAGAGCAGGGAGGATTCCTGTCGTATGAAGACCTGGCCTCACACCGCTCGGAATGGATTGAGCCGGTTTCCACCAATTACCGGGGTTATGATGTATGGGAACTTCCTCCCAACGGCCAGGGCATCGCTGCCCTGCAAATGCTCAATATTCTGGAAGCTTACGATATTGCAGGTATGGGATTCGGCAGTGCCGAATACATTCACCTGTTCGTGGAAGCCAAGAAACTGGCTTTTGAGGACCGGGCAAAGTTTTATGCCGATCCTGATTTCAATGAAATTCCCGTTGAATACCTTATTTCGAAAGAATATGCTGCGGAAAGAAGGGATCTGATCCATCCTGACCGGGCTGCCCGCCGGTATGATGCCGGCAGGATGAACCAGGGAGAGACCATTTATCTTACCGTGGCCGATGAAAAGGGGAATATGGTATCCCTGATCCAGAGCAATTACCGCGGCCTGGGATCGGGCATGGTACCTCCGGAACTGGGGTTCATGCTGCAGGACCGCGGTGAACTGTTCACTCTCAAGGAAGGGCATTTCAATACCTACGAACCGAACAAACGGCCCTTCCATACCATCATTCCCGCATTCATTACTAAAGACGGAAAGCCCTGGGTTAGCTTCGGGGTCATGGGAGGGTCGATGCAGCCGCAGGGGCATGTACAGATCGTGGTGAACCTGATAGATTTCGGAATGAACCTTCAGGAAGCCGGCGATGCTCCCAGAATCCGGCATGGCGGCTCATCACAACCCACCGGACAGATCATGACCGACGGAGGTACCGTATACCTGGAATCAGGCTTTGATTACGATGTAATCAGGGCCCTTATGCGCAAAGGGCATAAGATTCAGTTCGATAACGGAGGCTTCGGCGGGTACCAGGCCATTATGCATGACGAAAAGAACGAAGTGTATTACGGAGCCTCGGAATCAAGAAAAGACGGACAAGCAGCAGGATACTGATGATGGATTTTCTGAAACTCGTATCAAAAAGACAAAGCGACCGGAAATACGTCGACCGGCCGGTTGATAAGGATATCATCAACCGGTGCATCGAAGCGGCCCGCCTGGCTCCTTCGGCCTGTAATGCCCAGCCCTGGAAGTTCATTGTAGTGGATAATCCCGAACTGAAAAACCGGCTGGCCGATGCCACCACCAGCCGGGTACTTCCCATGAACCATTTTACCAAACAGGCTCCTGTACATGTTGTAATAGTACGTGAGCCTGCCAATATAACATCCCGGCTGGGAACAGCCATCAAAGACCGGGAATTCCCGCTGATCGATATCGGGATTGCCGCCGCACATTTTTGCCTGCAGGCCACATCGGAAGGACTGGGAACCTGCATACTGGGCTGGTTCAACGAGAAAAAAGTACGGGAATTGCTGAAGATACCGCTGGACAAACGACCGGAGTTGATCATTACCCTGGGATATCCGTCAGGAACGGCCCGCGAGAAAAGACGGAAGCCTCATGAGAAAATCGTTTCCTTCAATCAATACACGGAATCATAAACCCGCCTTCAAACCGTCCGGCGCCTGGTCATGGAAGAAGCTCACGGAATCCCTGAAAAAGTTTCTGCACCAGGGCATTACCCCGGAACAACTGGCGCTGACCGTTGTTCTGGGAACCGCCCTGGGTATCATCCCGGTACTGGGTGTGACCACCGCACTCTGCGCCGTTGCAGCGTTGTATTTCAGGCTGAACATGATTGCGATCCAGCTGATAAACTGGTTTGTATATCCACTCCAGCTCATTCTGTACATACCCTTTATTAAGCTGGGAGAGCTGATTTTTTACGGTGAAACCGTATTCCCTTTCTCTCCCGCCGATATGATCGATATGATCAGGGGTAACTGGTGGAAAACCATGACGCAGTTCTGGCTATCGAACATGATGGGGATATTTGCCTGGCTGCTTGTTTTCATCCCGGTTTCCATCCTGCTGTATTACCTTTCGCTCGGGGTATTTATGCGTTTTGCCGCCAGGAACGGAAAAATCACACAGGAGGAAAACTGATCCCCGCCTGACGAAAAACACGGATCAGCTCATTTCTTTCCTTTTCCCAGCACAATGTGCTGGCTGCCTTTAACAGAGACTTCTTCCATTGTTCCCTTTTTTCCCGGTTACGCAGCATGGAACGGATCTGATCCGCCATCTGCTCAGGATCAAACGACCGGAGCAGCTCCCCGATCCCATACGTTTCCACAATATTCCTGACTTCGGGCAGAGGAGAAGCCAGTACGGGTATTCCTGCCTGGATATAATCGAACAGTTTGTTTGGAAGACTGTACCGCTGGTTCAGTCCGGTATCCTTATCCAGGCTGAGGCCCAGGTCGGAAACGGAAGTATACTGCATCATTTGTACGTAAGGCATTTTGCCGGTAAACAGAACACGTCCTCCAATGCCCTTTTCCGAACAGATTTGCTTCAAAAGGGGCAACACCTCGCCCCCACCAATGATCAGCAGGTAAACATCCGGCAGGTATGCCATGGAATGCACCAGCTCTTCTGCTCCCCTGTCGCGGTTGATCCCCGTTCCCTGCAATACCAGAATGGGTGCCTCCCCAGGCAGGCCCAACCCGGTACGGGTTTGTTTTTTATCCGGCCTCCACAATGGAGGCATATTCCTTATCACGTGAAATGCCACCCCATATTCCTGCCGGTAAAGTTCCGAAATGGATCTGTTCACGGTTATTCTTACCGGGATGCGTGGAACAGTCAGTTTTTCAATCTGTTTCCAGAACCACCTGACTCCCCGACGATGGCACAGCGCGGGAACTCCGGTAAAATATTCATGGCTGTCATACACCAGCGGCCATTTTCTGATACGGGATACCAGAAAATTCGGGAAAAGGGTATCCAGGTCGTTGGCTACCAGAAACGCTTTTTTCCTGAAAAGGAGGAAAAAGAAAAGGCGAACTGTAAAACAGGCATAGAACGCAAACCCTCTCCGGAACACCAAGCGGAACCGGGTAACCCGGAAAGGCAGATCATTAACCGGCAGGCTGTCGGGCAAAAGCCTGCCGATGATATGTACCGGCCGGCCCGAAAGATCTAAAGTGCGGGCCGTACGAAGCACCCGCTGATCGGTGGCCACATCACTGGTGACCGATATGTAGACCACATCCTGCAAACGGTACGGATTCTTTCGTTTCCCGTAAAGGTAAGAAAACCTGCGACACCTCTGAAGAAGCACGCAGAATTCCGTATCTTTGAGCTGCCAGCTAATCTTATGGAAAGCATCCGGGAAAATTTCGATCTCCAAAAATTCAACACATTCGGCATACCGGCCAGGGCCAGGTATTTTCTCTCTCTTACCTCGGGAAAAGACCTTTCCCTGATACCCGGCTTGCTGAAGAACCAGGAAATCCTGATCCTGGGGGGAGGCAGCAATGTGCTTTTTCGAAAAGATTTTGAAGGCATGGTCATCCATCCGGTTATGAAAGGGATCCGTGTTATGGAAGAAGACAGGCATTCGGTTCTGGTGCAGGTGATGGCCGGGGAGAACTGGGACCGTTTTGTGGCCTGGACAGTGGAACGGGGCTGGGGTGGCCTGGAGAACCTGTCGTACATTCCCGGAAATACGGGGGCATCACCCATACAGAACATCGGAGCGTACGGGGTGGAAGTAAAAGACCACATCGAGTGGGTAAACACCCTGGTGCTGGCTGACGGAGAACATAAACGGTTCGATCAGGCCGCATGCAGGTTCGGTTACCGCGACAGTATATTTAAAAACGAGTGGAAAGGCCGGGTACTGGTGGTTTCGGTTGTTTTCAGGCTGATGAAGCGGCCGGTATTACGAACAGATTACGCCCGGGTGGAAGAAGAAATGCAACGGACAGGCCTTACCGGACTTGCCGGTATCCGGGCCGCTGTCATTCAGATAAGAAAAAGAAAATTACCCGATCCGGCCGTCACAGGCAATGCGGGAAGTTTTTTCAAGAACCCGGTTATTCCGGTGTCTGATTATGAAAACCTGAAAAAGAAATTCCCGGAAATACCCGGATACCCGGCCGGTGAAGACAGGGTAAAAACTGCGGCAGCCTGGCTCATCGACCGGTGCGGGTGGAAAGGATACCGGGAAGGCGACGCAGGAGTGCACAATCTTCAGCCCCTGGTACTGGTTAACCATGGAAAGGCAACAGGGCAGGATATTTATGACCTGTCGGAAAAGATTCTGGAATCAGTCAGGAAGAAATTCGGCATTGTACTGGAAAGGGAGGTTACGGTAATCTGAGTTTTCATAAGCCTTCCCGCCGGGAAATCACCGGTATATTCTATGCCGGTTAAGTGCCCGCCGGTAACTGGCCGCATACCGGTTATGTTCCTCCAGGGTCCTGGAAAAATGGTGTAAACCCGAAAAATCATCCCGGGCACAGAAATACAGGTAATCATGCTCCTCATGATCAAGCACGGCTTCTATTGCGGCAATGGAAGGGATGCGGATAGGTCCGGGCGGCAGTCCTCTGTTTTTGTATGTATTATAGGGTGAGTTCACCTGCAGGTCGCGGGTGAGGATCCGGTTCTTTGAGAAATTGCCCAGGGCAAATTTAATGGTGGGATCGGCCTGCAGGGGGATGCCCCTTTCCAGCCGGTTGATATACACCCCGGCAATGGTGGGTTTCTCAATATCGAACCGGGTTTCTTCGTCAATAATCGAAGCCAGCGTAGCTACCTCCACGGGTTCAAGCCCCAGGGTGGCAGCCTTTCGTTTCCGTTCGTCATTCCAGAACCGTTCGTATTCCTGCTTCATCCTTCCGACAAAGGATTCAGGCGAAGCATTCCAGAAAAACTCGTAGGTGTTCGGTATGAACATGGACGGGAAAGTTTCCCGGGTAAACCCATATTCTTCCGGGATCCCTTCCTGCAGGATATATTGTGCCAGGGCGGTGGAATCGGGTTCAAGTTGCCGGGCAATTTTCCCGGCCAGCTCTTCCAGGGTTCGATAATTGATAAAGGTAACCATTACAGGCACCTGGGTACCCGAGCGCAGCATATTGATCAGGGCATTGTGGCTCATGCCGTTGGCAAGGAGGTAATGGCCCGGATAAATATGGGCCGGCAGGTTTTTCCTTTCGGCCAGCCGGTCGAACACTTCGGGATTTTTCAAAAAACCCAGGCTGTCAAGCCGGTGAAGCACGTCCTGATAAGTGTCCGTTGTATAGACATAGAACGACCTCCCCTCTCCCGGGGGAATGCTGACATTCTTACCGAAAATATACCAGTACAACAATGCTCCCAGCACCAGGAACGGAAGGACCGCCACCCATATCCATCGGATCAGCAATGCGCCTTTTTTTCTTCTCTTCATCATGTTCCGGATAATCTGGTACAAAAAACGGACCGTTCCGGTATTCCTTCGCTTATTCAAGCACAGATAAAGCTCTGTCTATCCTTCGAAGGGCTTCCGTGAGCTTTTCTTCGGATGTGGCATATGACAATCTGATACAGGAAGGCATACCGAAAGCTCCTCCGGGCACCACCGATACATGGGCTTCTTCCAGCAGATACATGGCAAGGTCAGTATCGTTTTCTACCGTCCGCGAACCTGCCGATTTTCCAAACAGAGCCGAAATGTCGGGAAATACGTAAAATGCGCCTCTGGGGAGGTTCACCTCTATTCCGTTCATTTCTTTCAACCCGCCAACTACCAGATCCCTTCTTTTCCGGAATTCCTCCTTCATTTTCATGGCATATTCATTCCCCGACCGGATGGCTGCCAACGCAGCCCGCTGGGCGATAGAGGAAGCCCCTGACGTCATTTGACCCTGCAGTTTAATGCATGCTTTGGCTATCCACATCGGAGCAGCCAGGTATCCTATCCGCCAGCCCGTCATGGCATATCCTTTCGAAACCCCGTTGATGGTTACCACCCGGTCAAAGATCTCTCCGAACCTGGCCATGGGCACGTGCTCTCCTTCGAAGTTGATGTATTCATAGATCTCATCGGAAATAACAAAAACGCCGGGGCGGGAAGCCACCACCCGGGCAATTTCACTCAGCTCATCACTGGAATACACGCTTCCTGTAGGATTACAGGGTGAATTGATAAGTATAGCCCGGGTCCGTTCGGTCATAGCCCGGCTTAGCTGATCGGCCGTCGCCTTGTAATCCCTTTCCAGGGAACCCTGAACAATTACAGGGACCCCTCCAGCCAGTTTCACCAGCTCAACGTAACTTACCCAGTAAGGAGAAAGTATAATGACCTCTTCCCCCGGATTAACCAGGCAAAGCAGGGCATTGGTCAGGCTGTGCTTTGCTCCGCCCGACACCACAATCTGGTCGGTCTGGTACTCCAGCCCGTTTTCTTTTCTCAGCTTGTTTGCGATGGCCTCCCTGAGATCTCTGTAACCAGGAACCGGACTATAGAACGAATAATTTTCGTCAATAGCCTGTTTGGCTGCTTCTTTCACATGATCGGGTGTAAAAAAATCGGGTTCTCCCACACTGAGATCGATCACATCGATGCCCTGTGCCGCCAGATCTTTGCTTTTCTGTGACATGGCCAGGGTTTGCGACGAAGCCATAGCGGCAATACGGTGAGCTACTTGTTCCATGAAACACTGTTTTGACAGATGAAATAATAGAAGCCGGCACCCAATGAAGCCCCGGCATCTGAAAATAAAAACCAAAAATAAGTTTTAATCAGAAAATAACTAATATTGTAAGGAATAAAAGAGTTTCCTTATGGACATCATCGAAATGATCAAGTACAGTGTTCCTGCACTGATCGTATTCTTCACGGCCTTTTTCATGATGCGTTATTACATGCAGAAAGAAGCCAGGGAACGAAAAGTAGACCTGGTGATCAGAAACCAGCAAACCATCACTCCCCTTCGGCTGCAGGCATATGAACGCCTGGCTCTTTTCCTGGAAAGGATCAATCCGGAATCCATGCTGATGCGGGTCAACCAGCCTGGAATGAACAGCCAGCAGCTTCAGAGTCAATTGCTGGCCACGATCAGAGCGGAATTTGAACATAACCTGTCGCAGCAGATCTATATCACTCCTCAGGCCTGGGAAGTGGTAAAAAATGCCAAAAACAATACCATCAAGCTGATTAACACCTCTGCCGACAAAGTGAAACCCAATGCCCCGGCCATGGAGCTCAACAGGCATATCCTGGAAAAAGTAATAGAAACCGAGGCAGCTCCTTCCCAGGCCGCCCTGGAATTCCTGAAAAAGGAAGTCAGCACTTTTTTCTGATCAGTCCCAGGCCGGCATCAGCAGTCATACGGGCTTCTACATCAGCTCAATACTCCTCTTTACGAACCGGTTGAGTTCCTCCCCCGTCAGCATATTGTTCGACAACAGGGCCAGATCGATCAGTTGGCGAACCAGCTTGTTTTTCCCGGCATAACCTTCCAGCATTTCCTTCTTTTTCTTTTCCAGCTCACCAATTTTTTTATCCAGTTCTTCGAGACGGTCTTTTTCTTCCCGCGGAATTTCCTCGTCCTTTTTCTCCTTATGTCCGGATTCAAGGTCTGCCTTGTTTTTCCTGATCGGTTCCAGTTTTTCTTCAATCTTTCCGATCTTCTCCCTCAGTTTCTTGTCCTTGTCTTCGTTGATCTTCAGGATGAGATGATGGTTTGCATTAATCACCAGATTGTACTGGTCGGGGATGTCTCCGTAGAAACGCATACCTCCGCCCAGCTCAGACATATCCTTCATCCTTCGCATCCATTCCGACTGGGTGATGACCACCGGCTGGTCATCTTCGGCCATGGCCTCAAATGAAACGGTAAAATGCTCCTTTTGCGGAAGTTGGCTCTGGAAAACCGGGATCAGCTCATTCTGTTGCTCCGGGGTAAGGTTCGATTCATGGGTTTCCTCCTTCTGAATGAGCTTTTCCACCACATCAGCATCCACCCGCACAAAATGGGAATTGTCCAGCTTCTGTTCCAGGTGGTTCAGGAAGTGGGTATCCAGTTGTCCTTCCATCAGCAGCACATCGTACCCCTTCTTATTGGCTTTCTCGATATAGCTGTATTGTTTGTCTTTATCGGTGGCATACAGGTAAACCAGATTCTTGTGCTTATCGGTTTGATTTTCTTTGATCAGCTTCTGATACTCCTCCAGTGTAAAATACTTTCCCTCCGTATTCTTTAGTAAAGCAAAATCTTTTGCCCGGTCGTAAAACTTCTCCTCACTGATCATACCGAATTCGATGAACAGCTTCAGGTCGTCCCATTTTTTCTCAAAGCTGCTCCGGTCGTTTTTAAATATCTCGGCCAGCTTATCGGCCACTTTTTTGGTAATATGTGATGATATCTTCTTTACATTCGAATCGCTCTGGAGAAAGCTTCTCGAAACATTCAGCGGGATATCGGGAGAATCGATCACCCCGTGCAAAAGGGTGAGAAATTCCGGAACAATGCCCTCCACGGAATCGGTAACATAAACCTGATTGCAATACAGCTGAATTTTGTTCTTCTGGATATCGAAATTACTCTTGATCCGCGGAAAATACAGGATCCCTGTCAGCTTAAAGGGATAATCCACATTCAGATGAATATGGAACATAGGTTCATCCATGGTTGGATAGAGGGAACGGTAAAATTCGAGGTAGTCTTCGTCCTTCAGATCGGCCGGTTTCCTGGTCCACAGGGGACGGGTTTCGTTGATAATACGGTCGCGGCCTGTTTCCACCTCTTTCCCGTCTTTCCACTCTTTTTCCTTTCCAAAGGCAATCTCCACGGGAAGGAAACGGCAGTATTTCTTCAGGATCCCGTATATCCTGTCTTCATCGAGAAACTCCTTTGAGTCCTTGTCAATATGCAGTACCACATCGGTACCCACCTCAGGTTTCTCTGCCTCTTCAATGGTGTACTCCGGGGTCCCGCTACATATCCATTTCACTGCCTGAGCCCCTTCACGGTATGAACGGGTAATGATCTCCACCTTTTCAGAAACCATAAAGGCTGAATAAAATCCCAGCCCGAAATGGCCGATGATGGCATTCGACTGTTCCTTGTATTTTTCCAGGAATTCGCCTGCACTGGAAAAGGCGATCTGATTGATAAACCTGTCAATTTCTTCGGCGGTCATTCCCACACCCCGGTCGGAAACGGTAATGGTTTTCTTTTTCTTGTCCATGCTGACCCTGATCGTCTGGTCTCCCAGTTCGCCTTTGTACTCTCCCACACTGGCCAGTGTTCTCAGTTTCTGGGTAGCATCCACGGCATTACTGATCATTTCCCTGAGAAATATTTCATGGTCGGAATACAGGAATTTTTTAATGATCGGGAAAATGTTTTCCGAAGTCACATCAATCTTACCTGTTTGCATAATTTCTTCTGTTTGGTTAAACAATGTTCGTCCCCGCGAATTTCGCAAAGGATATGCCATAAGAAAAAAACTGACAGAAAGTCACCGCAGGAAAGCCGGAATTCAGACAGAGCGTCCCTCCATGAAAATAAAAATGGCCCCGGTTATCAGTAGCAACATGACATAGACCAGAAGAGCCAGGTAGGTAATGCGGGTATATTTTTTTTCACGCATCAGTACCCTTTTGCTGATGATTCCCCTTACGTGGTTATTGATCCGGAGAAAAGCATTCTCATTCCTCTGGAAAACGGCATAACAGCCCAGGCTCATCAGGTCGTTCTGCAACTTTTCACTGAATTCGGGCAGCAGAACAATCAGTTCAATATTTCTGTTCATCCACTGAATATCCTTAATATTCTGTTTCAGTTCCGCAATCCTGGCTGAACGGTCGCCGTTAAAACTTGCACTGATCACTGCAATGATGGTATGATACCTGAAATATTTCCCCTTATCATAGATATCTTTCATCCGGTCGACGGAGTAGCAATGGACGATCTCGTATTTGGTACTATCATGAAATTCCAGGGCTACTTCTTCCATGTATGCCTTGTGCTCATCTACCAGAAACAGAAGCGTTTTTTGCCTGGAAAACAATTTCATGTGTGCCTGTAATGAATACCTCGAGTGTGAATGTAGGAATTTATTCTGAATTGAGAAACCCTGACGAAAGCCCCGGGATAATGCCTCACCTGTTTCTTACATCCACATCTTCCGTAAAATACCATTTCCCCTCCCTGAACTTCAGCCCATCGTAGGAAAAATCCGGACCATAAAACCGGTATTGACCCTTCAGCGAAGGATCAGGAGGCGAAAGATGGTCGAATATGATCATATGGCGATCAGGGTGATACCTGAGGGTCATGGTAGCCTGGGCCGTGTATTCGAAGATCATTCTGCATACCGGCGTTGCATTCTCCACGAAAACCGGCAATCCGAACACAGGATCTCCCTGCCGGTCGAACCACAACACATCGATAATTTTTCTGGAGCTGAAAAGATCGTGCATATCGGTACCGAGCAGGACATAATACGGCACACTGTCGGTTGGAACGGTGATCATATCGTAATACAGGCATCCGTACCACCGGTCGTGGGTCAGCATACCGTCGCCCGCCTGATTCAAGGGGCCTGATCGTCCGGATAATGGCAGAATATCTGCCGGCAGGATACCTTTCTTTTTCTGTATCAGCGATTGGTAATAATGAGTGCCATCATTCAGAGGGATATTCCATTGCAGGATCCTGAAGGAGCTGTCGGGTGCCACCAGAATACCCAGGTTCCTGACATTCCCGAATGTCCTGTTCAAAGCGGTATCTTCCGCAAGAGCCTGCTGTAAAACCGATACCAGTTGCCGGTTTATTTCCATTTTCTGCCGGTCATCAGCCATATGCTGTATTCTGTTAAAATACACCTGCAGACTGTCATCGGATACCGGCCATTTTTCTCCTTGTGCAAAACCTGGATTTACAGCAGTCATCGTCACATACAGGCAAATCAGAATAATCCTCATAGCATAAATCGGTTGATAGAAAAACGGGGAGATCGGGCATTTATTTTCCAGTCTGTTCAATCGACCGGTTCAGTATATCACATGCCAGCAGAATGTCTTCTTCTGAAATAGTCAGGGGAGGACTGATCCTGAATGAATGATCGTTGAACAAAAACCAGTCGGATACCACCCCGTTTTCTATGGCCTTGAAAACCGTCCGGATATTCCGTTCGGAATCACCCAGATCCACTGCCAGGAAAAGGCCTTTCCCCCTGATTTCCCTTATGGAAGGATGGTTCAGGTTTTTTCTGAAAAGTGCTTCCTTCCCCGGGATGTTCCATGATTTCACACCGGCAATCAGTTTTTTCATTCCGGCCAGTCCGGCTGCGCAACTTACCGGATGTCCTCCGAAAGTGGTAATATGGCCCAGGGGGGGATCGCTGGCCAGGCTTTTCAAGAGGGGTTCAGAAGCAATAAAGGCTCCCAGGGGCATTCCACAGCCCAGTCCCTTGGCAAGCACCAGGATATCGGGAACTACCTGTTCGTGCATAAAGGCAAAAAGGGGGCCGGTATGTGCGAAAGCCGTCTGTATTTCGTCAAAGACCAGGAGTGCCCCTTCTTCTGTGCATTTTTCCCGCAATGCCTGCAGAAAGCCTGAGGCAGGCAATCTGATTCCCGCTTCGCCCTGTATGGGCTCGACCACCACGCAGGCGCTCTGCCGGCTGATTTGTTCAAGCTGACTGAAATCATTGAAATCGATTAAACGAATTCCGGGCAGCAAGGGTCGAAAAGCATTCTTGAAGTATTCTCCTCCCATGATACTGAGGGCCCCCTGGCTGCTTCCGTGATAGGCATTCCTGAATGCCACGATCTCCGTTCTTCCTGTAAACCGTTTGGCCAGCTTCATAGCCCCTTCTATGGCTTCGCTTCCCGAATTGACAAAATAGACCTGGCTGAGGGGCTCCGGCAGATGTTCGACAAGCAGTTCGGCCAGCCTCACCTGGGGATGCTGAACATATTCCCCATATACCATGAGGTGCAGATATTTGTCCGCCTGTTCTTTCACAGCCGCCACCACATCCGGATCATGATGCCCCAGATAGCTGACCGATACGCCCGATACCAGATCGAGGTATTTTTTCTCATCGGGCCCGAACATCCATGAACCCGAGGCATGCACTACTTCAATATTCAGGGGAGTATCAGAAGTTTTGGCAATCAGTTGCCTGAAAAGTTGTCGGTCGCTTAGCATAGAGAATCCGGAAAATCATGTTCAGCCAGCAGCAGGTTACTTGACCATCAGGTTTATATCTTTCATCAATTGTTCCTTGTATGACTTTCCTATGGGAATTCCCTTGAGGCCGTGATCGGTTTCTATTTCCACCAAATTATCCTGTATAATGGCAATTTTGTTGATATTGATTATATAGGATCGGTGAATGCGAATGAATTTGGCCGGAGGCAACTTCCTTTCAATGGCCTTCATGGTAAAATGAATGGTATATTTTTCATTGAAAGTATTTAGAATAACATAGTTTTCAAGGGCTTCCACCCACAAAATATCATCCAGCTTAAGTCGCACCAGCGAAGAGCCTTTCTTAATAAAGATCTCTTCCCTGACATGATTGTCAAGGCGGGAAAGCTGGTAGCGGCTGTTGGCCTTCGATACGGCACGGTAAAAGCGCGGATAGGCAATGGGTTTCAGCAGGTAGTCGGTTACATCATAACTGAAAGCATCCAGCGCGTATTTTTCTTTTGAGGAAATGATAATGATCTGCGGTGGTTGTTTTAGCGTATTCATAAAGTCAATCCCGTTCATTTCGGGCATTTCAATATCCAGAAATATCAGATTGATCTGGTTATTACTGGTAATGGCATTGATGGCTTCCACTGCTGTGGAAAAGGAGGCAATCAAACTCAGGAAATTGGTTTTCTTAATGAATTCTTCTATAACCAATCTCGACATTCTGTCGTCATCTACAACAATACAGTTCATTTGTGGGGGAGTTCGTCATACAAATCAGTATGTTGGTAATTCATACCGGTCTATTCATCAAATATAATAAAAAAAACATTTTAAGGAACAAGATGCTGGACTGTTTTCTTTACGAAAGAAAGTCTGAAAAGGTTATGAATTTTTCTTCAGGAATCTTTCAATCAGCAGATCGCTTTTTTTGACCGTTTGCTTCAACCAGGACAGTTTAATACCTGTTTTTTCCTCTTCACTCAGTTCCCAGAAAAGGTCGGACATCCTGAGTTTACGGGTAAGCTGATATAGTATAACTGCCACTGAGACAGAAATATTCAAACTTTCGGTAAAACCCACCATGGGTATATAAAGAAATTCATCTGACATGTTCATTGCCTCCCGAGAAAGGCCATTCATTTCGGTGCCAAACAGTATGGCTACTTTTCCCTGTTCCAGGGAAAATTCATCCAGGCTTTTACTGTTTCTTTTCCGCGGAACGGTGGCCACCAGCCGGTAACCCGCCTTCTTCAGCCCGGCCAGAGCATCCTGTGTATTGTTTTCCGAACTGCGGTATTTTTTCAGGCTGAGCCATTGCGAAGAACCGAGGGCCACATCGGGATTGACCCGGTACCGGTTCCTGTTTTCAATAATATGTACATCCTGAACACCGAAACATTCGCACGACCGGAGCACGGCGCTGGCATTATGCGGCTGGTATATATCTTCCAGCACAACGGTGATATACCTGGTACGCCTGTCAATGATCCTGTCGAACAGGGCCAGTCTCCGTGGAGTAACAAAACCCGAGAGGAATTCGATCAAGGCCTGTTCCATCCTGCGGAAGTAAAACGGTGAAAAAAAAGGGAGTACCCAGGCACTCCCTCTTGTTCACAGGAACAATTTCTTTAAACGGTACCTGCCAGGTCACTTCCGGGCTTGAATTTCACCACTTTTTTGGCCTTGATGGTAATGGGTTTCCCGGTCTGGGGGTTCCTTCCGGTACGTGCATTCCTTTTGGCTACTGAAAAGGAGCCGAAGCCCACGAGAGCCACACGGTCACCTTTTTTCAATGCACTGGTGGTGGTTTTCACAAAGGCATCGAGAGCCCTTTTTGCATCAGCTTTGGTCAGGTTAGCTTCGCTGGCAATTGCATCGATCAATTGTGCTTTGTTCATAACAAACAGATTTTAGGGTTAAAATAATTTGATTATAAAAATGCAGCTTTTGTACAAATATAGGGGTTTTCTGAAGTTAAGCAAATTTCAGCCCAACAAAATGTGTCAACAATTTTTTCAACCAACTGTTGATAACTCCCTTTGCTGATGAGGGTTACAGAATATTTATCTGATTATCATAATGTTACACAACGTGGAAAAATAGAATTTCCATCATTTACAAACCTTTGCAGTAGTAGCTAGATGGGTTTCATGCGGGTTTCAGACCTTCCCCTAAGGGTTGTTAACGGTACAAATCCGTACGTTAATTGCTTGATTTCCTCCATTTGTCAAATTCAATGTAAGGGGAAAATACAGAACAGGATGGGTAGGAAATGACCATTTATTGTTGGGTCTTTTCGACGAAAAAGTCTATTTTTGCGGCGGAGGAATGGCAGAGTGGTCGAATGCGGCGGTCTTGAAAACCGTTGACCGCTTACCGGCGGTCCGGGGGTTCGAATCCCTCTTCCTCCGCAATACCCGGCCGGAGGCTCACGCCAGTGAGCCTCTTTTTATCTGCGCCGGCACCCTTGAGCGCCTGCGCTCATTAGGAGCCGGCGCTGATAAAAAGCGCCGCCGACAGGCGGAAACCGGCCGGGTTTTGCAGGACATCCTGCACGGGATCACGGACGAGCGCAGCGAGTCCTTAATCCCAAAGAAAAAGAAATCTGTGAAAACAAAGAGCCGGTATTGCGGGAAGCCGGGCGACGGTGAGACGCATACAAGGAATGCCCGAAAGTAAATCCGGCACCGTTGAGCGCCTGCGCTCATTAGGAGCCGGCGCAGATAAAAAGCGCCGCCGACAGGCGGAAACCGGCCGGGTTTTGCTGGACATCCTGCACGGGATCACGGACGAGCCCAGCGAGTCCGTAATCCCAAAGAAAAGGAAATCTATGCAAACACAGAGCCGGTAATGCGGATAGCCGGGTAACGGTGAGTCGCAAACAAGGAATGCCCGAAAGTAAATCCGGCACCGTTGAGCGCCTGCGCTCATTAGGAGCCGGCGCTGATAAAAAGCGCCGCCGCCAGGCGGAAACCGGCCGGGTTTTGCAGGACATCCTGCACGGAATCACGGACGAGCGCAGCGAGTCCGTAATCCCAAAGAAAAAGAAATCTGTGAAAACAAAGAGCCGGTATTGCGGGAAGCCGGGCGACGGTGAGTCGCAAACAAGGAATGCCCGAAAGTAAATCCGGCACCCTTGAGCGCCTGCGCTCATTAGGAGCCGGCGCTGATAAAAAGCGCCGCCGACAGGCGGAAACCGGCCGGGTTTTGCAGGACATCCTGCACGGGATCACGGACGAGCCCAGCGAGTCCGTAATCCCAAAGAAAAGGAAATCTATGCAAACACAGAGCTGGTAATGCGGGAAGCCGGGCAACGGTGAGACGCAAACAAGGAATGCCCGAAAGTAAATCCGGCACCGTTGAGCGCCTGCGCTCATTAGGAGCCGGCGCTGATAAAAAGCGCCGCCGACAGGCGGAAACCGGCCGGGTTTTGCAGGACATCCTGCACGGGATCACGGACGAGCCCAGCGAGTCCGTAATCCCAAA
>Ga0209614_1000168_pt1 | contig 61257 bp, 66 predicted proteins | sample BlaSprsedimmetaG_FD_185484 | JGI IMG/M metagenome (GOLD analysis project Ga0209614, IMG submission 185484) | Hot spring sediment bacterial and archeal communities from California, USA to study Microbial Dark Matter (Phase II) - Blank Spring... ...
GTGCCATATCGGCGTTCTGTGGGGGCTTGATGCGCTTGGGCTGTCGCCTGACGTCGTGGCGGGCTGTTCGATGGGGGCGCTGGTGGGCGCGGCCTATGCGGCGGGTCGGCTCGACGCGCTGGAGGACTGGACGCGGAGCATGACGCGGGCGCGGGTGGTCGGGCTACTCGATGTCAGCCTGGTCAGCGGCGGGCTGGTCGAAGGGCGCCAGATTGCCCGGGTGCTGAAGGATCTGGGTCTGCCCGAGCGGATCGAGGATCTGGACCGTCCCTTCGCCGCCATCGCCACCGACATGGAGACGGGGCGCGAGATTTGGCTGACCAAGGGTGATCTGGGGGCGGCGGTGCGCGCCTCGGCCGCGCTTCCGGGGGTCATCAGCCCCTATCACCACGAGGGGCGGTGGCTGCTGGATGGCGGGCTGACCAACCCTGTGCCTGTCTCGGCGGCCCGGGCGCTGGGGGCTGATATCATCATCGCGGTCAATCCCAACGGCAAGCGGTTCGGCCAACTCTGGCAGGCCGCGCCGCCCGAGGACGGTCCCTTGTCGGCGATTGTCGAGGCGTTGCCCGAGGGGATGCGCAAGCAATTGTCCTGGCTGATGCCGGACGAACCGGGGCCGCGGCCGCCCAGCTATCTGGATGTGGTCTCGACCGCCATCGACGTGATGACCGGGCAGATCCGGCGCAGCCGTCTCGCGGGCGAACCGCCGCATGTGCTGTTGAGCGCCCACCTTGCGCATGTCTCGGTGCTGGACCTGCACCGCGCCGCCGAAGCGATCGAGGAGGGCCGCTGCCTGGTCGAGCGCCATGCCGAGCAGCTTGAGGATGTGCGGGGACCCTGATGGGTCAGTCGATCAGACGGTCGAGGGCATCCACGATGTCGATCACCGCCCGCGTCCGTGGATCGACGCGGACAACCATTCCGTCATTGCGCAGATAATAGTCCCGGCGCGGGTCAAGGAGCAGACGGTGCGGTTCGCGCAGGATGTAATAGCCATCGCCGACCGCCGGACCATAATACCAGGCCGCGTCGCGCTGTTGCTTTTTGGCCAAACCCGGCGGTACGCGGGGTGGGGTCTTGTTGGCCAGTCCCGGCGGGCAGTGCGGCGGTTGCGCAGAGGTGTCCGCGGCAAGCAGCGTTGCGACCAGAACGGCAAGTGCCGCGTGTTCTCTCATGCCCGTCCTCCATGGCCGGGGTCCGGAATGCAGCATGACCTTGGTCTGCGCCTTCGGGTGAGGCCCCGCGCGCGGCGATCGGCCCTGTTGGCCCGATCGCTGTTCGGCCGACTCAGGCTTTGGTCTTGCGCGTATCGATGCCGAGCAGGCTGTAGGGCGGGCAGGTGCCCATCGCCGCCGTGGCAAGCAGGACGATGCCGATGAGTCCGGCGATCCAGGCCCAGACACCGCCGAAGGTGGTGAAGGCGAGGATGAGCAAGAGCACGCCGATGACGGCGCGGACGGCCCGGTCGACCATTCCCATATTCTTTTCGAACATTGGCTTTCTCCCTTGATGGCGGGCCGCTTGATCCTTGCGGTCCCCATAGGTGGAATCTGGACAGCCGGGCGGGCGTTTCAAGCCCGTCCGGCCGTCCGGGCGCGCGGGAAGAGGACGCGCCGCAGGGCTGATCAGCCGTTTTTCTGGCAGGTGTTCACGCCGATGAGGTTGTAGAGCGGACAGGAGGACATCAGCCCGGTGGCCAGCGGGACGATGCCGATCAGCCAGAGCAGGCTGGCGTCGGTCAGGAACGCCCAGGCCAGCAGCATGAACGCGCCGATAGCGATGCGGGCAGTGCGGTCGATGCCGCCGACATTCTTCTTGAACATGGGTCTTCTCCGATGGTGTGCAAGGGTTGCCGCCCGAGTTTCACGGGCATCGAGGTCTCACCATGCGTCATGCCGGGCGGCGGGTCTGTGATCTTGTCACGCCGCGCCGTCGACGGCCGCCAGCCGGGCAAGCCCCTCGCGGTCCTGGATCGTCACCACGCCGCGGTCGACCTGCACCAGCCCCGCCTTGGCCAGCGCGTCGAGCCGGCGCGAGACGACCTCGCGCGCGGTGCCGATGCGGGTGGCGATCTCCTGATGGGTGGCGCGCACGGCGCCGTCCTCGGCCGAGGCCAGCAATTCGGCCGCAAGGCGGCATTCGACGCGCTGGAAGGCGACCCGTTCCAGCAGCGCCATGATGGATTGCAGCCGCATCGCGAAGGCGCCGAAGACGAAGCGGCGGAAAACCGGCGAGGCGTCCATGAGCCGCAGGAACATCTCGCGCGGCAGAAGCACGGCCTCGCAATCGGTGACGGTGATCGCCTCGCCGGTGTAATCCTCGCCGCCCAGCAGGCCGAGGGTGGATTGCACGCAGGACTGGCCCGGCTCGATCCCGTAAAGCAGGATCTCGCGGCCGGTGGGGCCGGTCAGGAAGACATCGACCCGGCCGGACAGGAGGATGGTGAAGCCCTTGGCCGCCTCGCCGGGGCAGAACAGCACCTTGCCCTTGGGCAGGCGCAGCACGGGCAGGTTTTCAAGCCGGGCGGCGGTGCCCGGCTCGATCCCCTCCAGCCCCTTTGCGCGCGAAAGCCAGCTCATGCCCGGCCGCGTTTCTCGAAGCGGGGCAGCATCGCCGAGAAGTCGCGGCCCCTGCCGTCCTCCTGTTCGACGAAGGCGGCGTAAAGCTCGGCCGCACGCTGGCCCATCGGCGTGTCGGCATCGGCAGCCTCGGCGGCCTGCTGGGCAAGGCGCAGGTCCTTGAGCATTAGTTCCGCGGCGAAACCGGGCCTGTAGTCGTTGTCGGCGGGGCTTTTCGGGCCGATTCCGGGGGCGGGGCAATAGGCGTTCATGGTCCAGCTATAGCCCGAGGAGGTCGAGACCACGTCGAACATCTTGCCGCGATCCAGCCCCAGCTTGTCGGCCAGCGCAAACGCCTCGCAGGTGGCAATCATGGTGACGCCGAGGATCATGTTGTTGCAGATCTTGGCGGCCTGGCCCGCGCCCGAGGCGCCGCAATGCACCGCCTTCTGGCCCATCACGTCGAACAGCGGGCGGACCTTGTCGAAGGCGGCGTCGCTGCCGCCCGCCATGAAGGTCAGGGTTCCGGCCGCGGCCCCGCCCACGCCGCCAGAGACGGGCGCGTCCACCGCCATCTTGCCTGCGGCCTCGGCCTCGGCAGCGACGGCGCGGGCGCTTTCGACATCGACGGTCGAGCAGTCCAGCAGCACCGCGCCTGCCTCCATCACCGGCAGCACCTCGGCGGCCACGGCGCGCAGGATGGCGCCGTTGGGCAACATGGTGATGACCACATCCTGCCCGCGCGCGGCCTCGGCGGCGCTTGCGGCCGGGGTGACGCCTTTGGGGCAGGGGGCAGCAAGGTCGAAGCCTGTCACCTGATGGCCCGTCCCGGCAAGGTTCGCCGCCATCGGCGCGCCCATGTTGCCCAGTCCGATGAAGCCCACCTTCATGTTCTGTCCTCCTCAAGGTTCAGTTCGTCCGGCCCCAGCGGCGCCAGCATCGCCGCCACATCGGCCGCGGTGACCGAATTCAGGTCGGCATGGCGCCAGCTCGGGTTTCTGTCCTTGTCGATGATCGCCGCGCGGATGCCTTCGAGGAAATCCGCATGTTCCGGCGCGCGATGGGTAAAGCGGTATTCCAGCGCCAGCGCCTCGCGGATGGCGTCGCAGCCTTGCAGGCGGTTCTGCATCTCGATGGTGCAGGCGACCGAAAGCGGGCTGCCCCGGCCAAGGCGGGCCAGCGTGTCGGTCGCGAAGTCCGAGCCGTCGGCCCGCAGCGCGGCGACGATCCCGGCCAGATCCGGCGCGGCGAACAGCCGGTCCACCAGCGGCTGAAGCGCGGACAGCTCGCCCGGCGGCGGGGGCAGGGCTGCGGCGAGGATGGCGTCGGGATTGCCGGTGGCGACAAGTTTGGCGATCAGGTCGGGCCAGTCGGCCTCGGCCACGAAATGATCGGCAAAGCCCGCATAGATCGCATCGCCCGGGCCCATCCGGCGGCCCGTCGCGCCCAGATAGGCGCCCAGCCGCCCCGGCGCGCTGGCCAGCAGCAGCGAACCGCCCACATCGGGCACCAGACCGATGCCGCATTCGGGCATGGCGATCTGGCTGGTCTCACCCACGATGCGGTGGCTGCCATGGCAGCCCACGCCCACGCCGCCGCCCATGGTGAAGCCCTGCATCAGGCTGACCACGGGTTTCGGATAGCCCGAGATCTTGGCGTTCATCCGGTATTCGTCGCGCCAGAATTTCTGGCCATAGGCGTAATCGCCCTGCCTGCCGGTTTCATACATCACCGCGATGTCGCCGCCCGCGCAGAACGCCTTGTCGCCCTCGGCGTCGATCACGACCAGCGCGATGCCCGCCTCGTGCCGCCAGTCGTCCAGCGCCTTTTCGATTTCAAGGCACATCGGATAGGTCAGCGCGTTCAGCGCCTTCGGGCGGTTCAGCGTGATGCGGCCGGCGCGGCCCTCGATGCGGATCTCGATGTCGGTCATCCCCGCGCCTCGATCAGGTGGCGCGCCACGATCAGCCGCATGATCTCGTTTGTGCCTTCGAGGATCTGGTGCACGCGCAGGTCGCGGACGATCTTCTCGATGCCGTAATCGGCCAGATAGCCATAGCCGCCATGCAGTTGCAGGCATTGGTCGGCCACGCGGCTGCCCGCTTCGGTGACGAATTTCTTGGCCATGGCGCAGAATTTCGTGGCATCGGGGGCCTGGGTGTCCAGCTTCCACGCCGCCTGGCGCAGGAAGGTGCGGGCGGCCTGCAACTCGATCTCGGCGTCTGCCAGCCGGAATTGCAGCGCCTGGAAGCGGTCGAGGCTCTGTCCGAACGCCTTGCGCTCGCGCATATAGGCGAGGGTGGCGTCAAGGGCGGCCTGCGCGGCGCCCAGGGAACAGGCGGCGATGTTCAGCCGCCCGCCATCGAGCCCCATCATCGCGTAGCGGAAGCCCTTGCCCTCTTCGCCCAGAAGGTTCGCGGCCGGGATCGCGCAGGCGTCAAGCTGCACCTGCCGCGTGGGTTGCGAGCGCCAGCCCATCTTGTCCTCGAGTCCGCCAAAGGACAGCCCCGGCGTGCCATCCTCGACGAGGAAGGCGGAAATGCCCCGGGGGCCATCCGCGCCGGTGCGGGCCATCACGATATAGGCGTCCGAATAGCCGCCGCCCGAGATGAAGGCCTTGGTGCCGGTCAGGCTGTAGCCTTCGTTCGTGCGTTCGGCGCGGGTCTTGAGCGCGGCCGCGTCCGAGCCCGATCCCGGTTCCGTCAGGCAGTAGGAAAAGACCGTCTCCATGCTCAGCGCCGGGGCGAGGAACCGCGCCTTCTGTTCGTCGCTGCCGAAACTGTCGAGCATCCGCGCGCACATGTTGTGGATCGACAGGAAGGCTGTGACCGAGGGGCAGGCCATCGACAGCGCCTCGAAGACCAGCGTCGCGTCAAGCCGCGAAAGGCCCGACCCGCCGGACTCCTCGCTCACATAGATGCCCGCAAGGCCCAGCGCGCCGAGCTTGGGCCAGAGGGCGCGCGGGATCGTGCCCTCGGCCTCCCATGCGCGGGCATGGGGGGCGATTTCCTCGGTGCCGAAGGCGCGGGCCATGTCGAAGATCGCGACCTGTTCCTCGGTCAGTGCGAAATCCATTGCTCCTCCCCGCAATTAATGAACGTGCGTTCATTTGACAGGCTGCCCGGCGCGAATGCAAGGGGGCCGGGCGTCACAGATCGGCGTTGTATTCCTCGATCAAGGCGCGGATCACGTCCGCCACGGCCGCGTCGGCGGTCTTGCCCGCGGCGAGGGCCGCGGCATGGACGCGGCGCTGGCGGTCGGCCGAGGTGCCGTCGGCGATCACGTCGCGCGCGGCCTGCAGCTCGGCCCAGCAGCCCAGCGCCGCGGCGTCGGGTTCAAGCAGGGCGATCAGTTCGTCCAGCAGTTCGGGGAAGGGCACGACCTGCTTGCGGCCGAAATCGATCAGCCCCTCGCTTACGCCATAGCGCTGCGCCCGCCAGCGGTTTTCGCCGACCAGAAAGCGTTCATAGACGCGCCAGCGCTGGTTCCGCCCGGCCAGCCGCCAGAGCATCCGCGCGATGCACTGGGTCAGCGCGGCGATCGACAGCGCATGTTCCAGCCGGGGCGAGACATCGCAGATGCGGGTTTCCAGCGTGGGAAACCGGGCCGAGGGGCGCAGATCCCACCAGACTTTCGTGGCGTCCTCGATCAGGCCCATACCCACCAGCGCGCCGACGGAACGTTCGTAATCCGACCAGCTTTCGAAGCGCGGCGGCAGGCCGGTGCGGGGCAGGTTGTCGAACACCGTCAGCCGGTAGGAGGCCAGCCCCGTATCCGCCCCCTGCCAGAAGGGCGACGAGGTCGACATCGCCAGAAGATGCGGCAGGAAATAGGACATCTGCGCCATCAGGTCGATGCGCTGGTCGGGGTCGGGAATGCCGACATGGACATGCATCCCGCAGATCAGCATGCGCCGCGCGACGCCCGCCAGCGCGCGTTCCAGATCGTTGTAGCGGTCCTTGTCGGTGTGGTGCTGGTCCTTCCAGTCGGCGACCGGGTGGCAGGAAACCGCGATGGGGGCAAGGCCGTGGGCTGCGGCATGCCTGGCGACCGTGGCGCGCAGGCGGCGCAGGTCGTCGCGGGCCGCGGGCACGGTGGCGCAGACGCGGGTGCCGACCTCGATCTGGCATTGCAGGAATTCGGGCGTGACCTGGGACCCGAGGTCGGCCATGCAGGCCTCCATCAGTTCCTTGGGCGCCTCGACCAGGGCGCAGGTGTCGGCGTCGACCAGCAGGTATTCCTCTTCGATGCCGATGGTGAAGTCGGGGGCGGTGGCGGTCATCGGGATGGCCCTCCGGCGGTCGCATGCCTGCGCATTGTCAGCAGGAAACGCCCGGTGCGGCAAGCGTTTCGCGCGGCGCGGGGCTTCGGGCCGGAGCGATTCGCAAGAAACAACCGAAGGGTGAGAATGTCGCGGCTGGCTATTGTGCACAGGAGAACTGCCGTCGCGTCACCCGGACGTCGAGCACAGGTCTGGGTTGAAAAACGGCGGGACCGCGCGGTTTCCTGTTTGAGATGGACGAAAATCGTCGCATTTCCGCCATGTTTGCTGATGGCAGGCGAGGGGCGTTGCCGCGTGCATGTGAGGGGTATAGCACGAATATCTTGAAGACGACAGCAGCGGTTACAGCAGCGGCTGCGGTTGCTGCGGTTGTGATGGCGGGTGGGGCGTCGGCGGCGACAGTCTGTCACAGCACGGTCGATGGCGAGAATGATCCGTTCCCGAATTCCTTGCTGGGGTCGATGGCCCTGGCGAAATGCGACGATGGTGGGGATAAGGTCGGTCTGTGTGTCAAATGGGAAGACGGGGGAGCGCCGGGGGATTACTCCAAGGCGTTCACCCTGACCTATACTTCCAGCCAGATCTTTGACTGGACCTACGATCCGACCGAGGTCGTCGGCGCCGACCCGGTTCTTTACCCCACCTATCTTGCCGTGAAGGCCGGTGGTAAGGGCGCGAGCGGCGGGGGATATGTGATCTATTCGATCACGCCGGGTGACACGTCCGGGTCCGTTCCGGATTTCGCCGACTACATCGACAAGGACATCTCGCATGTCAGCTTCTATGACGGCACTGCCGTGATCCCGCTTCCGGCCGCGGGCTGGCTGCTGCTGGGCGGTCTGGGCGGTCTGGCCGCGCTGAAGCGGCGCAGGAAGACTGCGGCCTGAAGCGCGGCGAGGCGACAATCGTGGAAAGGGCGGCCCCCGGGGCCGCCCTTCTCGTTTCAGTCCATCTGCTTGAAATGGAACTCGCCGCCTTCCTTGAGGCCGGACGGCCAGCGCGAGGTGACGGTTTTCGTGCGGGTGTAGAAGCGGAAGGCGTCGGGGCCGTGCTGGTTCAGGTCGCCGAAGCCCGATTTCTTCCAGCCGCCGAAGGTGTGATAGGCCAGCGGCACCGGGATCGGCACGTTGATGCCCACCATGCCCACATTGACCCGGGCGGCGAAATCGCGCGCGGTGTCGCCGTCGCGGGTGAAGATCGCGGTGCCGTTGCCGTATTCGTGGTCCATGGCATAGCCCAGCGCCTCTTCATAGGTCCTGGCGCGGACGGTGGACAGCACGGGGCCGAAGATCTCCTGGCGATAGATGTCCATGTCGCGGGTCACGCGGTCGAACAGCGTGGGGCCGACAAAATAGCCGTTTTCATAGCCTTGCAGGGCGAAGTTGCGGCCGTCGACGACGATCTCGGCGCCTTGCTGCACGCCCGTCTCGATCAGGCCCAGCACGCGGGCCTTGGCCTCGGCGGTCACGAGGGGGCCGTAATCGACGTCACTGCCCGCGGTATAGGGGCCGACCTTCAGCTTTTCGATGCGGGGGACGAGTTTCTCGATCAGGCGGTCGGCGGTTTCCTCGCCCACCGGCAGCGCGACCGAGATCGCCATGCAGCGTTCACCCGCCGCGCCATAGCCCGCCCCCACCAGCGCATCCGCCGCCCGGTCCAGGTCGGCGTCGGGCATGATGATCATGTGGTTCTTGGCGCCGCCGAAGCACTGCACCCGCTTGCCGTTGGAACAGCCGCGGCCATAGATGTATTCCGCGATGGGGGTGGAGCCGACGAAGCCGATGGCCTGGATCAGCGGGTTGTCAAGAATGGCGTCCACCGCCTCCTTGTCGCCGTTGACGACCTGCAACAGGCCATCGGGCAGGCCCGCCTCCTGCATCAGTTCGGCCAGCATCAGTGGCACGGACGGGTCGCGTTCGGAGGGCTTGAGGATGAAGGCGTTGCCGCAGGCCAGTGCGGGGCCCATCTTCCACAGCGGGATCATGGCGGGGAAGTTGAAGGGCGTGATGCCCGCGACGACGCCCAGCGGCTGGCGCATCGAATACATGTCGATGCCGGGACCGGCGCTGTCGGTGAACTCGCCCTTCAGCATTTGCGGCGCGCCGATGCAGAACTCGATGACCTCAAGGCCGCGCTGCACGTCGCCCCTGGCGTCGGGGATGGTCTTGCCGTGTTCCGAGGACAGCGCCTCGGCCAGCTTGTCCATGTCGCGGTGGATGAGACGGACGAATTCCATCATCACGCGGCCGCGTTTCTGCGGGTTGGTCGCGCCCCAGGCGGGTTGGGCGGCGGCGGCGGCGGCGATGGCGGCATCCATCTCGGCCTTGGAGGCCAGCGGCACGCGGGCCTGCACCTCGCCCAGCGCGGGGTTCATGACATCGGCGAAGCGGCCCGAGGTCCCCTTGACCTGCTGGCCGTTCACGAAATGGGTCAGTTCCTTCATGGCAATCCTCCCGGAAATCCTGTGTGCGCGCAGGATAGTCTTGCAGAATTTCCCGGAAAAGCGGCAGTTTGCCAAAGGGGTTTTGCGAAAATGCAAGGATGAGGCCATGAACTGGGACGACATGCGGCTGTTTCTGGCGGTTGCGCGGGCCGAAAGCCTGACCGGGGCGGGCAAGGTGCTGAAGCTGGACCCCGCGACGCTGGGCCGACGCATTGCCCGGCTGGAGGAGACGCTGGGGGCGGCGCTGTTCGCGCGCTCGCCGCGCGGCTACGGGCTGACCGAGGCGGGCGAGCGGCTGATGGCGCGCGCGGTGCAGGCCGAACAGGCGCTGACCGAGGGGGCCGAGGAATTGCGCGGGCAGGGCGGGTAACTGACCGGCTCGGTCCGGATCGGGGCGCCGGACGGGGTGGCGAATTTCCTTCTGCCGCAGGTGACGGCGGCGATCTGCGACGCCAATCCGGGGCTGGAGGTGCAGATCGTGGCGCTGCCGCGGGTGTTCAACCTGTCGCGCCGCGAGGCCGACATGGCGATCGCGGTCAGCCCGCCCGAGACCGGGCGACTTACGGTGCAGCGGGTGACCGACTACCGGCTGCATCTTGTCGCCCATCGCGACTATCTGGACCGGCATCCGCCGATCCGCGGCCTGGGCGATCTGACGGGGCACCGGATCGTGGGCTATATCCCCGACATGATCTTTGACAGCGAACTGGATTACCTGTCCGAGATCGGGATGGAGCGGGTGCCGCTGGCCTCGAACTCGGTCGCGGTGCAGTTGAACTGGCTGCGGGCGGGGGCGGGGCTGGGGATCGTGCATGATTTCGCGATTCCCGCGGCACCGGGGCTGGTCAAGGTGCTGGCCGATCTGGTGTCGCTGAAGCGCAGCTTCTACCTGATCCGCCATGGCGGCGACCGCAAGCTGGCGCGCCTGAGCCGGTTCGCGGCCCTGCTGTTCGACGGTCTTCGCGCAGAAGTTTCCCGCCTTGAGGCACGGATAGCTTGACAGGATGTCGCAGCGGGGGCGACGCAGTCTCACTGTTCCGATGGGGGACGTGGCGGGGAGAGGCGTGATGCAGGTTCATCAAATCCTTCAGTCCAAGCTGGTGCCCGGTGTGGCGACGGTGATGCCGGACACAACGGTGGCCCAGGCTGCGGCGGAACTGGCTGCACGGCGGATCGGCGCGCTGGTGGTCAGCGGCGAGACCTGTGCGGTCGAGGGGATCATGACCCGCGAGGTCCAGACCTGCGCGTTGACCGACAGCGCGCATGAGGTGCTGAGCCGGATGACCGAGAGACGTTTTCGCCACATGCCGGTGATCGACAAGGGGCGGCTGGTGGCGCCGGTTTCGATCGGCGACGTGGTCAAGGCGCGGTTGAGCGAGTTGTCGATGGAAAACGACGCCCTGGAAGGGATGATCATGGGGTTCTGAACGGCATGGCGCGGGGCTTGGGGCGCGGCGGATGCTGCACTTGCAAAAGCCGCGGCGATATTGTTGCGTGCGGGGAGAGACAGGAAGAAGGGGGTCCCCATGCGCATCGGACTTTACCCGGGTACGTTCGATCCGCTGACGCTGGGCCATATCGACATCATCACGCGGGCCTGCGCGCTGGTCGACCGCTTGGTAATCGGCGTGGCGATCAACCGCGACAAGGGCCCGTTGTTCCCGCTGGAGGATCGCGTGGCGATGATCGAGGCGGAATGCGCGATGCTGAGCGCGCAGACCGGCACCGAGATCGTGGCGCATCCGTTCGAGAACCTGCTGATCGATTGTGCCCGCGACGTGGGCGCCACGATGATCCTGCGCGGCCTGCGGGCGGTCGCGGATTTCGAATACGAGTTCCAGATGGTCGGGATGAACCGGGCGCTCGATTCCTCGATCGAGACGGTGTTCCTGATGGCGGATGCACGGCGCCAGGCGATCGCCTCGCGGCTGGTCAAGGAAATCGCGCGGCTGGGGGGCGATGTGTCGTCCTTTGTCACGCCCGCGGTGCGCGAGCGGCTGGTGGCGCGCTTCGCCTGAACCCGTCGTGATCGGGCGGAGCGCCTGCGGCGCAAGACATGAGTCTGGCGGCCCGTGCCGGGCCGCGATTCGGGTATTTGGGCCAAGAAGAAACACCCGTCCGGATCAGTGCCAGATGGCGATGTAATCGACGAGATCGACGAATTTCCGGGCCAGGAACAGGGTGGCGGCAGAGTCGGTCAGCAGGTGGTCGGCGGCCAAGGCAAGGGCTGCGAGGATCATCAGCGCGATCGCGATCCGGTTGCTCATCCGGCGGTGTCGGGCTGGTCGTGGAGGGGGCTGGGTCGGCGCATCGCGTGGTCCTGTCGGCGGGTTGCCGTGCCTGGGGCGGGGTTGGGGCGGCAGATCAAGCATAGGCGGTAAGCCCTTGACTGGAAAGGGGGCGCATTCGCCCGAGCCTTGAGTTAGACTTGAGCGAACTTCCGTCGCTCTGATTCGGTCGCGGGGGGCGGATGGCGACAAGGAATACCTGACCGGGGAACAGGCAAAGATGAGCGATATCACCGAGTTCGAGCGACGGATCGCTGCGGCGCTGGAACGGATCGGAGTGGGGCTGGGCGGGCTTGAGCGGATCGACCCCGACCGGCCGGAGCCCGGCGAGCTCGAGGGGTTGCGCGAGGCGCTGGAAAGCGAGCGCAGCGCGAATGCCCAGTTGAACGAGCGCGTGAAGGCAATCCGCGAGCGGCAGGAGACGCAGGTTGCGCGGCTGGATCGGCGAGCGCATGAGATGACCGAGCGTGCCGAGTCGCTGGAGGCCGAGGTGGAGCGGTTGCGGGCCGTCAATGCGCGGCTGCGCGAGACCAGTGCCGCGCTGCGCGCGGCCAATGCCGAGGGGCTGGGCGATCCGGCCGCGATAGATGCGGCGATGGCGGCCGAACTGGCCTCGCTTGAGGTGCTGCGCGCGGGCGACCGGGCCGAACTGGAGGCGATCATCGCCGATCTGCGGCCGCTGGCCGAAGGAGGCGCGAGCCATGCCTAACGTTTCGATAAGCATCGGCGGACGGACATTCGAGGTGGCCTGCCAGGCGGGCGAGGAACCGTTCCTGCAGGCCGCGGCGCGGGCGCTGGACGCCGAGGCGGCGGTGCTGGCGGCGCAGGGCGGGCATCTGCCCGAATCGCGCATGCTGCTGATGGCGGGGCTGATGCTGGCGGACAAGACCGTGGGGCTGGAGGAACGCCTGCGCGGGATCGAGGCCAAGCTGGCCGAGGCCCGGGCGCGTGTGGCCGAACTCGAGGCGGCGCCCCCGCCCGCGCCCGAGCGTGTCGAGGTGCCGGTGATCCCGCCCAGCGTGAGCGATACTCTGGCCGAACTGGCCGCGCGGGCGGAATCGCTGGCCGATGCGGTTGAGGAAAAGGTGATGCGGGTCTGACGCCGGTCAGCGCCGCAGCACAGGCCGGAGAAGTCCGGAAACCGTGCGTGTGACCCATCCGGCCGGGCGCGACTCCTCGGGCAGTCTGAAGAGCAGCAGGCGCCCGCCTTGGACCTCTTCGACGATCCCGTCCATCGCGAAGGCGAGCGGCACGAACACGCTGCGCGCGGGGCCGGTGGCCGGGGCCAGGCGGTGGCCGGGAGCGTCGTGGATGTCGAGCCGGGCGGTGCAGGCGCCGAGCTTCTGCGCCAGTGCGGGCGATGCGGTGGCAGGCAGCCGGGTGACCAGGTCTGCCGCCTCGGCCGAGACCTCGGGACGGCGGTGTTGTTCGATCACCGCGGCGATGGGGTCGTGCAGGATGAGGCGCGCGACCTCCCGGCCGAACTGGCTGCGGCTGTCGGTCGACAGCCGACAGGCCAGCGGGCCGCCGAGATAGCGCGCCACGCTATCGAGCGTCAGCCCATGCCCTGCCGGGCCATACCAGAGCCGCGCCCGCAGCATGACCGCCTCAGGCGTTGGCCGAGCGGATCTTGTCGGCGGCTTCCTTGGAATAGGCGACGCCCTTGTCGTCGAAGAGCTTGTCCAGCTCGCCCGACAGGGTCATCTCGGTGACGATATCGCAGCCGCCGACGAACTCGCCCTTGACGTAAAGCTGCGGGATCGTCGGCCAGTCCGAGAAATCCTTGATGCCCTGGCGGATTTCCTCGTCGGCCAGCACGTTGATGTCGCTGAACTCCACGCCCATGAAGTTCAGCACGCCCGCCACGCGGCCGGAGAATCCGCACTGGGGCGTCTCCTTGGTGCCCTTCATGAAAAGAACGACCGCGTTGGCGTCGATGGTTTCCTTGATGCGCGTTTCTGCGTCGGACATGGGGATCACTCCGGGGCTTTGGTGGTGAGGGCGAGCGCGTGGAGCGCGCCGTTCGAGCTCTCCATCTGCTCCTTGAGCGCGGCATAGACGGCGCGCTGCTGCTGGACGCGGTTCAGGCCGCGGAAGCTTTCGTCGACCACCTCGGCGGCGTAGTGGTTTCCGTCGCCGGCGATGTCGGTGATGGTGATCTGCGCGTGGGGGAATTTCGCACGGATCAGGGCTTCGATCTCTTCGGGCGCGATGGCCATTCGGGGCTCCGTCCTGTTCGTCGTGATCAAGGTAGGCGCGTCGGCAAACCGCCGCAAGGGCCGCGTTGGGGGGCTTAGCCCAGCGCCTCGGCAAAGGCGCAGCGATAAAGGGCGGTCAGCTCGGCCATGGGGGCCGAGGCGGGGCCGAAGCTGACCTTGTCACCGCCGAACCGACCCACGGTGGCCAGCGGCACGCCCGCCTTGCCGGCAGCGACCATAAGCGCCTCGGCGGCGTCGAAGGGTGCGGAGATCAGGTAGCGGGCCTGATCCTCGCCGAAAAGGGTGGGGGTGTCGGCGGCATCCAGATGCACGCCCAGGCCGCCCGCCTCGGCCATCTCGAAGGCGGCAAGCGCAAGCCCGCCATCCGACAGGTCGGTGGCCGCCGCGATCAGGGCGCGGTTGGCGCGGATGAACTCGCCATGCGCGCGTTCGGCGGCCAGATCGACCGGGGGGGCGTCGCCATCCTCGCGGTTGAACACCTCGCAGAGCAGGGCGGACTGGCCCAGATGGCCGGTTGTGACGCCCAGCAGCAGTGCCAGATGGCCCTCTTGCGGGGTTCCGGCGATCACCTGGTCGACATGGTCGATCAGGCCCACCGCGCCGATGGTGGGGGTGGGCAGGATCGGGCAGCCATCGGTTTCGTTGTAGAGCGAGACATTGCCCGACACGATCGGCAGGTCGAGCGCGCGGCAGGCGGCACCGATGCCCCGGATTGCGCCGACGAACTGGCCCATGATCTCGGGCTTTTCGGGATTGCCGAAATTCAGGTTGTCGGTGGCGGCCAGCGGGCGCGCACCGACGGCGCAGAGGTTGCGGAAGGCTTCGGCCACGGCCTGCTTGCCGCCCTCGACCGGGTTGGCGCGGACATAGCGCGGTGTGACGTCCGAGGTGAAGGCCAGCGCCTTGTCGGTGCCATGCACGCGCACGATGCCTGCGCCAAGGCCGGGGCGGCGGATCGTGTCGGCCATCACCTGGCTGTCATATTGTTCGTAGACCCAGTGTTTCGCGGCGTAGTTCGGGCTGCCGATCAGCGCCTTGAGCGCGTCGATCGGGTCAATGCCGGGCACCTCGGCCATCTCGGGGGCGGGGGGCGTTTCCACCCAGGGGCGGTCGTATTCCGGGGCCGAGGAGGCGAGTTTCGACAGCGGCAGGTCGGCCTTGCACGCGCCCTTGTGCAGGATGAGGAAGCGGTCTTCGGGGAGCGTCTCGCCGACGATGGCGAAGTCGAGATCCCATTTCTCGAAGATCGCGCGGGCCTCGGCCTCCTTTTCGGGGCGCAGGACCATGAGCATGCGTTCCTGGCTTTCGGACAGCATCATCTCGTAGGCGGTCATCGCGGTTTCGCGCTGGGGCACGGCGTTCAGATCAAGCCGGATGCCAAGCCCGCCCTTGTCGCCCATCTCGACCGCCGAACAGGTCAGGCCCGCCGCGCCCATGTCCTGAATGGAAATGACGGCGCCCGAGGCCATCAGTTCGAGGCACGCCTCCATCAGCCGTTTCTCGGTAAAGGGGTCGCCGACCTGGACGGTGGGGCGCTTTTCCTCGATTCCCTCATCGAATTCGGCGCTGGCCATGGTGGCGCCGCCCACGCCGTCGCGGCCCGTCCTGGCGCCGAGATAGACGACGGGCATGCCGACACCGCTGGCGGCCGAGTAGAAGATGCGGTCGGCATCGGCAAGGCCTGCGGCGAAGGCGTTCACGAGGCAGTTGCCGTTATAGGCGGGGTGGAACCGGACCTCGCCGCCCACGGTCGGCACGCCGAAGCAGTTGCCATAGCCGCCGATCCCCTCGACCACGCCATGGACAAGCTGCCGCGTCCTGGGGTGGTCCACCTGCCCGAAGGACAGCGCGTTCATCGCCGCGATGGGGCGGGCGCCCATGGTGAAGACGTCGCGCAGGATGCCGCCCACGCCCGTGGCCGCGCCCTGATAGGGTTCGATGTAGCTGGGGTGGTTGTGGCTTTCCATCTTGAAGACCACGGCCTGCCCGTCGCCGATATCGACCACGCCCGCATTCTCGCCGGGGCCGCAGATCACCTGCGGACCCTCGGTATGCAGCGTGCGCAGCCATTTCTTCGACGACTTATAGGAGCAATGCTCGTTCCACATCGCCGAGAAGATGCCAAGCTCGGTGAAGCTGGGCGCGCGGTTCAGAATCCGCAGGATTTCCGCGTATTCCTCGGGCTTGAGCCCATGAGCCGCGATCAGCTCGTCGGTGATGGCCGGTTCCTGCATCGTCTTTCCCCGCATGTCGGCTGTTGGGCGCTGTTTAAGCCAAGGCGCGGGGCGGGGAAAGGGGCCGCGGGGGTTTCAGCCGTCGATCCGCGCCCCGATCTCGGCCAGCGCGCGCTGGTAGACGCCCGCGGCGTTCCATTGCTTGAGCACCTCGAAATTGTGGCTGCCGGGCTGGTAGGACTCGCCGGGGCGCCAGCCCTTTTGCCGAAGGAAATTCGCGGTGGAGGCCAGCGCGTCGGCCATGTCCGTCAGGTCGGTCCGGCCGTCGCCATTGCCGTCCTGGCCATAGGTCAGGGCGTTGCCGGGCAGGAACTGGGTATGGCCCAGCTCGCCATGCATCGCGCCGATGGCGCCGGGCGACATCATGCCCCGGTCGATCATCATGAGCGCGCCGATCAGGTGGGGGCGGAAGAAATCCGGCCTGCGGCAATCATAGGCGAGCGTCGCGGTGGCGTTCAGCACGTTGGCATTGCCCATGAAGCGACCGAAGGCGGTCTCCATCCCGTGAATCGCGATCAGGAGCCCCGAAGGCACGCCATAGGCCCGTTCGAGCGAGGCGTAGAAGGCGGGGTTCTGCGCCTTGCGGCTGCGGCCCTGCTGGACGATCGCATCGCAGCCGCGCTTCCGGCAGAACTCGGGATAGCTGAGGCGGAAGCTGCGCTGGTTGCGGTCGGCATTGATCGTGGCCTGGGCGTATTGGGTTGCGGCCAGCGCGGCCAGTCCGCGCTGGCCGACGCCCGCGCTGGCGGCTTCGCGGGCGAAGTCGCGTTTCCAGGCGTCGAAGCCCTCGGCGCTGTCCCCGCAAGGTGTGGCGGTCGCCGGTCCGGCCAGGCAGAGCGCGGCAAGGGCAAGGGCGAAGGCACTGATTCGCATGGATTTCCTCCGGTCGGTTCGGAGGAAGACTAGCGCGTCAACCGGCATTGCCCAATGCCCTGAATCGTCGGGTTGCGATTTCGTCCTGACGGGGTGGCGGGGCTGCCATCGCGCGCCGAAACCTTCGCGTGCCGCCGCAGGACTGTGCAAGTCGGCGCAAAGAGCGCCCTGATTGCAGGCAGATCATGTCCAGGCAGAAAAAAGGCCGAGCAAAAGCTCGGCCCAAGTCCAACAGGGAGGTAAAGACGAAAGCAATGTTCCGCCTTCATCAACGCAGTTATGGACGCGCTGGCGCAGGTTCAAGGCGAAAATCGTTGCCGGACCGCATGCCCGTCATGCGTGTGACAGATATCTCACAATCCTGTCGTGTCTTTTTCGCGCTGGCGCTTTTCGGTGATCTGTTCGGTGATGAACTCGCGAAAGGCTGCGATCCTGCGGGAGGCGCGCAATTCCTCGGGATAGGCCAGGAAGACCGGAACCTCGCTAGATTCGATATTGGGCAGCACCCGGACAAGCTGCGGGTGATCCTCGGTCACATAATCGGGCAGCACCCCGATCCCCAGCCCGTTCAGCACCGCCTGGAGCACGCCGAAATAGTTGTTCACCGTCAGGGTGGAACGGATCCGGTGGGTCATCAACTCCTGAACCAGCCGCGCACCGGCGCTGACCTGGGCTGTGGTGGTGTTCTGGCAGATCAGCCGGTGCTCGCCGAGATCGTCGAGGCTGGTGGGTGTGCCCTGGGCATCGAGATAGGGTTGCACCGCATAAAGCTGCATCCGCACGCCCATCAGGCGCAGGCGGATCAGGTCGGCCTGACTGGGCTCCTTCATTCGGATGGCGACATCGGCCTCGCGCATCGGCAGGTCGAGCACCTGTTCGGACAGCATCAGGTCGATGCGCAACTCTGGGTGGCGCTCGTAGAGGATCGGCAGGCGCTTGGCCAGCCAGAGCGAGCCGAAGCCGGTGGTGGTGGTCACGCGCAATTCGCCGAAGACCTCTTCGACGCTGTCGCGGATGCGGGCGACGGCGGCCTCGAGACGCTTGCTCATCGCGGTGGTGGCGTCGAACAGCAATTCGCCCTGCTCGGTCAGGATCAGTCCCCGCGCATGCCGGTGAAACAGGGTCGAGCCGAGACTGTCCTCGAGCGCGCGGATCTGGCGGCTGACGGCGGATTGCGACAGGTGCAGCGTCTCGCCCGCATGGGTGAGGCTGCCCGCGTCGGCGACCGCGTGGAAGATCCGAAGCTTGTCCCAGTCCATCATGCAAATCCTGCAATGCCGCCATGCACGGCCGCGCCGCAGTCCTACAGGTGGGCCCTTGGTCATTGCAAACCAAGATCTGGCGTGGATTTGATTTTGTAGGTCATGGTTTTTGACCTACTATGGATGCAAGCACGCCAGGGGAGGGGCACGCATGATCCGTCAGGATGTCAGCCTTCACGATCGCTATGATCTGGCGAAATCGCCCGTGTTGCTGAACGGCACCCAGGCGCTGGTCCGGCTGATGCTGATGCAAAAGGCGCGCGACCGGGCGGCGGGGCTGAACACCGCCGGTTACGTCACCGGCTATCGTGGCTCGCCGTTGGGAGCGGTGGACATGACGATGGCCCGTGCGAAGGCCGATTTGCAGGCGGCGGATGTGCTTTTCCAGCCGGGGCTGAACGAGGATCTGGCGGCCACGGCGCTGTGGGGCACGCAGCAGGCGGAACTGCGCGGCGAGGGCCGGTTCGATGGCGTCTTCGGGCTGTGGTACGGCAAGGGCCCGGGGGTGGACCGGTCGGGCGACGTGATGCGGCATGCGAACATGGCCGGAACCTCGCCCCATGGCGGGGTGCTGATGGCGATGGGAGACGACCACACGGGCGAGTCTTCGACCACCTGCCACCAGTCCGACTGGGCGATGGTCGATGTCTACATGCCGGTGCTGTCGCCCGCGGGGGTGCAGGAAATCCTCGATTTCGGGCTTTACGGGTATCAACTGTCGCGCTTCGCCGGGGTCTGGGTGGGGCTCAAGCTGATGAAGGACACGGTCGAGGTGACCTCCGTGGTGGATGGCCGCCCGGACCGCATGGCCTTCGTCACCCCCGACTTTCCGATGCCGGAGGGCGGGCTGAACATCCGTCTTGGCGATCACTGGGTCGCGCAGGAAGCGCGCATGATCGACCACAAGCGCTTCGCGGCCGAGGCTTTCGCCCATGCCAACCGGATCGACCGGCGCGTCTGGGGGAAACCGGGGGCCAGGATCGGGCTGGTCGCGGCGGGCAAGAACTGGCTGGACCTGGTGCACGCGCTGGGGCTTCTGGGCATCGACGAGGCAGAGGCCGAGCGGCTGGGGATCAGCACCTACAAGGTGGGCCAGACCTTTCCGCTGGACATGAAGGGCTTTGCCGAGTTCGCCGAGGGGCTGGACCTGATCGTGGTGGTCGAGGAGAAGCGGAAACTCATCGAGGTGCAGGCCAAGGAGGCGATCTTTCACAACCGCCGCGGCCGGCGCATCTATGGCTGGAAGAATGACCGCGACGAGGAACTGTTCCCGACCCGCTTTGCGCTGGACCCGGTGCTGATCGCCGAGAAGCTAGGCGAGGTGCTGATCGAGGAGGGGCGCGGGTCCGACGGGCTGGTGGCCGCGCTGGAGCGGATCCGCGCGGCGCGGCGGGCGGACAATGCGCAGGACATGGCCGCGCGGCTGCCCTATTTCTGCGCGGGCTGTCCGCATAACAGCTCGACCCGGCTGCCCGAGGGCGCGCGCGCCTATGCCGGGATCGGCTGTCACATCATGGCGATGTGGATGGATCGCGAGACATCCGGCTACACCCATATGGGCGCCGAGGGGGCGAACTGGATCGGCGAGGCGCCGTTCTCGACGCGGCCCCACGTGTTCCAGAACCTGGGCGACGGCACCTACAACCATTCGGGGCGGCTGGCGATCCATGCCGCCGTCGCGGCGGGTGTGAACATCACCTACAAGATCCTATACAACGACGCGGTTGCCATGACCGGCGGGCAGACCAACGACGGCGGGCTGACGGCGCAGCAGATCGTGGCGGAACTGGTCGCGGCGGGGGTGAGGAAGGTCGAGGTGGTCTACGACGAGAAGGAGGACCTTGACCCGCGCAGCTTTCCGGCCGGCGTGGCCTGCCATCCCCGCGCCGAATTGATGGCGGTTCAGGAAAGGCTGCGCAACATCAAGGGCGTGACGGCCCTTGTTTATGTGCAGACCTGCGCCGCCGAGAAGCGCCGCCGCCGCAAGAAGGGCGCCTTTCCCGACCCGGATGTGCGGGTGTTCATCAACACCGATGTCTGCGAGGGCTGCGGCGATTGCGGGGTGCAGTCGAACTGCGTGGCCATCGTGCCGGTCGAGACCGAGTTCGGCCGCAAGCGCGCCATCGACCAGTCCGCCTGCAACAAGGATTTCTCCTGCCTCAAGGGATTTTGCCCCAGCTTCGTCACGCTGAAGGGCGCGGCGGTCAGGAAGGAGGCGTCGGCCGAGATCGAGATCGGCGAGTTTCCCGACCCGGTTCTTCCCCGGATTGAGGGCACCTGGAACGTGGTCATCACCGGGGTCGGGGGCACGGGGGCCGTGACCATCGGCGCGATCCTCGCCATGGCCGCCCATGTCGAGGGCAAGGGCGCGGGCATGATGGAGATGGCGGGCCTCGCCCAGAAGGGCGGCGCGGTGCATATCCATTGCCGGATCGCCGAGACGCCCGCCGGGATCAGCGCGATCCGGGTGGCGACCGGCGAGGCCGATGCGGTGATCGGTGGCGACCTGGTGGTGACGGCGGGGGCGAGGACCATCGGGCTGATGACCACGGGCCGCGCGGGCGCGGTGGTCAATTCCCATGACATCGTGACCGGCGCCTTCACCCGTGACCCTGAGTTCCGCGTGCCGTCCGACCGGCTGGAACTGGCCCTTCGGGCGCGTCTGAAGGACGGGGTGCAATTCCTTGATGCGACAGAGCTTTCGCGCTGCCTGATGGGCGACACGATCTATGCCAACATGATCGTCACAGGTGCCGCCTGGCAGCGGGGCCTGCTGCCGCTGTCCCGGGACGCGATGGTGCGGGCGATCGAGCTGAACGGGGCGGGCGTCGCGGGTAACCTGCGCGCCTTCGAGATCGGCCGCTGGGCGGTGCTGACCCCCGAAGCGGCGGCCCGGGTGATCGCGGCCCGGACGGTTGCAAAGCCGAAAAGCCTTGCCGAAAGGATCGCCTTGCGCGAGGCGCACCTCGCGGCCTACCAGTCGGCCCGGCTGGCCCGGCGCTACCGCCGCCTTGTCGACCGCGCCGAGGATCCGCGGCTGAAGGAGGCGGTGGCGAAAGGGTATCACAAGCTGCTGGCCTACAAGGACGAATACGAGGTCGCGCGGCTGCACCTGGAGACCGCCGCCAAGGCGCGGGCCGAGTTCTCGGGCGATTTCGAGATCACCTGGCTGCTGGCGCCGCCGTTCCTGGGTGGCAAGGGACCGGACGGGCGGCCCGCCAAGCGCGCCTTCGGGCCTTGGATGGGGCGGGCGTTCCGGGTGCTGGCGGGGATGCGAAGGCTGCGGGGCACGCCGTTCGATCCGTTCGGCTGGCAGGGCGAGCGCCGCCGCGAGCGCGCCGCGATCCGGCGCTATGAGGCCGACATGCACGAGGTTCTGGCCGCGCTGACGCCAGAGCGTCTTGAGGCCGCCGTGGCCCTGGCCAAATTGCCGCTTTCGGTCAAGGGCTTCGGCCCGGTCAAGGCGAAGGCCGAGGCCGAGGCGGCGGAACGGCGCGCGGACTTGCTGGCCGCGTTCCGGGCGGGGGGAATGGCGCTGCGGCAGGCGGCTGAATAGCGGGTGGGTCCGTCGCGCGCATTGCGGCGATGGATTTCCGTCACAACTCGACTTATGAGTGGGAAAACAGCCCCGGGCACCGCCGCTCCGGCGGCCCTTCCCGGGCGCCACGCACAGCGCAAGAGGCAGGCCATGGCAGTGGGTGTGTTCGATTCCGGTCTTGGGGGGTTGACGGTGCTGGACGCCGTCGCGCGGCGTCTGCCCGACGTGCCCTTCGTCTATTTCGGCGACAATGCGCATGCGCCCTATGGGGTGCGCGACGCCGAGGACGTTTACCGGCTGACCACGGCGGGCGTGAGCCGGCTGTTCGAGGCCGGCTGCGATCTGGTGATCCTGGCCTGCAACACGGCGTCCGCCGCGGCGCTGCGGCGGATGCAGGAAAGCTGGGTGCCGAAGGACAAGCGGGTGCTGGGTGTGTTTGTCCCGCTGATCGAGGCGCTGACCGAACGGCAATGGGGCGACAATTCCCCCCCGCGCGAGGTGGCGATCAAGCATGTGGCGCTGTTTGCCACGCCCGCGACGGTCGCGAGCCGCGCGTTCCAGCGTGAACTGGCCTTTCGTGCCATCGGTGTCGATGTCGAGGCCCAGCCCTGCGGCGGCGTGGTCGATGCGATCGAGCAGGGCGACGAGATGCTGGCCGAGGCGCTGGTGCGCTCCCATGTCGAGGCGCTGAAACGGCGGATGCCGCATCCGGAGGTCGCGATCCTGGGCTGCACGCATTATCCCCTGATGGAGCGCGCCTTTCAGGACGCGCTGGGCCCCGAGGTGCGGGTCTATTCGCAGGCGAATCTGGTGGCCGAAAGCCTGGCCGATTACCTGGGCCGCCATCCCGGCATGCCGGGGCCGGGCACCGAATCGATGTTCCTGACCACGGGCGATCCGGCGGCGGTGTCGAACAAGGCCACGCAATTCCTGCGCCGCCGCATCGAATTCCGTGCCGCGTGATTGCGGGCGTGGCCCGTCGCGTCTGGACCCCCATCCGTCACCAGCGGAGAGCGCAAGATGACCCATTCCGTCGCCATCCTGGGTGCCTCGGGCTATACCGGGGCCGAACTGGTCCGGCTGATCGCCACCCATCCCGGCATGCGGATCGTGGCGCTGTCGGGCGAGCGCAAGGCGGGCCAGCCCATGGCCGCGGTGTTTCCGCATCTGCGTCACCTGGACCTGCCCGATCTGGTGCGGATCGAGGAGATCGACTTCTCGGCGGTCGATCTGTGCTTTTGTGCGCTGCCCCATGCCACCAGCCAGGAGGTGATCCGGGCGCTGCCGCGCAGCCTGAAGATCGTGGACCTGTCGGCGGATTTCCGGCTGCGCGATCCGGCGGTGTACGAGAAATGGTATGGCAAGCCCCATGCCGCGCCCGAATTGCAGGCCGAGGCGGTCTATGGGCTGACCGAGTTCTATCGCGACGAGATCCGCGCCGCCCGGCTGGTCGCGGGCACGGGCTGCAACGCGGCGGCCGGGCAATATGCGCTGATCCCGCTGATCCGGGCGGAGGTGATCGATCTCGACGACATCGCCATCGACCTCAAGGCGGGGGTGTCGGGCGCGGGCCGCGCGCTGAAGGAGAACCTGCTGCATGCCGAACTGTCCGAGGGGTTCCATGCCTATGCGGTCGGCGGCAGCCACCGGCATCTGGGCGAGTTCGACCAGGAGTTCAGCCGCGCGGCCGGCCGCAGGGTCGAGGTGCAGTTCACCCCCCACCTGATTCCGGCCAACCGCGGCATTCTGGCGACGTGCTGGCTGAAAGGTGATCCGCAGGCGGTTCATTCGGTCTTGGCAACGGCGTATGAAGGTGAGACTTTCATTCAGGTTTTGCCGTTCGGCGAACACCCCTCGACCCGGCACGTGCGCGGATCCAACTTCGTGCATGTCGGCGTGGTGGGGGACCGGCGGCGGGGCCGGGCGGTGGTGTTTGCCGCGCTCGACAACCTGACCAAGGGCTCGTCGGGGCAGGCGCTGCAGAACGCCAACCTGATGCTGGAGATCGCGGAGGAGACGGGGCTGATGCTGGCGCCGTGCTTCCCCTGATGGAGAGAGACGGATGCGCAGACTGAAGAAGCAACGGCGGATACAGATCATCGTGGTGGCCTTTGTGGTGCTGGGTCTGTCGACCGCCCTGATCGGCTATGCCATGCGGGACGGGATCAACTTCTTTCGCTCGCCCAGCCAGGTCGTGGCCGCGCCGCCCGCGCCGACCGAGGTGTTCCGCATCGGCGGGCTGGTCGAGGAAGGCAGCATTCAGCGCGGGCAGGGCGAGACGATCCGCTTTTCCGTGACAGATGGCGGGGCGGCGGTCCCTGTCACCTATACCGGCGTGCTGCCCGACCTGTTCGCCGAGAACCAGGGCATGGTGGGGACCGGTCGGCTGATCGACGGGGTGTTCGTGGCGCATGAGATTCTGGCCAAGCATGACGAAAGCTACATGCCGCGCGAGGTCGTGGACGCGCTGAAGGAACAGGGTGTCTACCGCCATGCCGAGGGCGAGGCGTCCGGCGGCACCTGAGCCCTCGTCCCGGGCCGTTGCACCAGCGCACGGTGGTCTCGGGCCGCGTTAACCGCGATTGGTACAATATGCCCCCCGCTTCGATTGACGAACGGGGGGCCTTCATGCGCACCGTCAGAGAGCTTGCGGAACAGATCGTCGCCCGGGAGGGCGGCTTTGTGAACGACCCCGACGATCCCGGGGGGGCCACGAATTACGGGGTAACGCTGCGCACGCTCAAGGCGCTGGGGATCGACAAGACCGGCGACGGCAGGGTGACCGAGGCGGATGTCCGCGCGCTGACCCGCGAGGATGCGGTCGCAATCTTCATCGAGCATCATTTCCATCGTCCGCGTATCCACATGCTGCCCGGGCTGTTGCATGCGTCGGTCTTCGACATGTATGTGAACGCGGGCGGAAACGCGGTGAAGATCCTGCAACGGCTGTTCAACGACATGGGCCAGCGGATCGCTGTCGATGGCGTGATCGGGCCGAAGACCGCGCTTGCCGCCGAAATCGCCGCCGCCGCCGCGCCCGAGCATATTGTCGACGCCTATGGCATCGCCCGGCGCAATTATTACTACGCCATCGCCGATGAGCGGCCCGCCAGCCGCAAGTTCGTCCGGCGCCGCGATGGCGGCAAGGGCGGCTGGATCGTCCGTGCAGAGGAATTCATTTCGGTCCGCTACCACCTGAGCGAGGCCGAGCACCGGGAAAGGACGTCGAAATGGGGCTGAAATTCGGGCTTGCCAACGTGCTGTTCGGGGTCGGGCGCAATGTCATCACCGAGACGGCCGAGGTCTTTCGCGTGAATGCCGAGGCCGCCGATCAGCGCGCGGCGGATCTGCAGCGTGCCGCGCTGGAGCAGTTCGGCCATGAATTCGCCCATCCCCGGCGCTGCCTGTTCGACCGGCTGGTGGATGGCATGAACCGCCTGCCGCGCCCGTTCCTGGCGCTCGGGACGGTGTTCCTGCTGGTCTCGGCGATGGTCGATCCGATCTGGTTCTCGTCACGGATGCAGGGGATCGCGCTGGTGCCCGAGCCGCTGTGGTGGCTTCTGGGAGCGATCATCAGCTTCTATTTCGGCTCTCGCTACCAGGCCAAGGGGCAGGAGTTCCAGCGCTCGATCGCCGAGACCATGGCGCGTAGCGCCTCGGTTCTGGAGAACCTGCGCGCTCTGGACCAGCTTGAAAAATCCGCGACCGCCGCGCCGCGGCAGCCCGCTGCGCCCGCCACCGCTGCGGCACCGGTCGATCCGGGTCCGGCACCGGTGTCGGCCCCGGGGCCTGTGGCGGGGTCGAACCCTGCGCTCGACGCCTGGAGATCGACGCAATGAGCTTCGCGTTCGTCACCGATCTTTGCGTGCTGGGGGCGCTTGGTGCCATGGCCGCCTTCCGGAAACACGACCGGACCGAGCCCCCGGGCAGCGCGTTGGTGCTTGCGCTGGTTGGGGTCGGCCTGGTGGTGGCGCTGTTCCAGGGCGGCGGGCCTCTCCGTCAGCCCCGCCTGCGCCGCCGGGGACGGTCCGGGCTGTCGGAATCGCCGGTTCCGTCCGAGGCCGAGGAAAAGCCGCCGAGCCGCGCGGCGATCTCGTCGAGGCTGGGGCGCGGGCCGGGGGGGCGGGTTTCGAGGGCTGTGCGCATGGCGCGCAGGTGGTCGGGCGTGGTGCCGCAGCAGCCACCGATGATCCGCGCCCCGCAATCGCGCGCAAGCACCGCGTAATCGGCCATCAGTTCGGGCGTGCCGTCGTAACGGATATGCCCATCGTGGTATTTCGGAATGCCCGCATTGCCCTTGGCGATGATCGGCCGTTCCGATCCGGCCGCGGCAAAGCCCAGCACCGTGCGCAGCAGGTCGGACGCGCCGACGCCGCAATTCGCGCCGAAGGCAACGGGTTTCCAGGCAAGCCGTTCCACCAGTTCGACCAGATCGGCCGCGGTCAGGCCCATCATGGTGCGGCCCGCGGTGTCGAAGTTCATCGTGCCGCACCAGGGCATGTCGGCCAGCCGGGCGGCCTCGGCGGCGGCCTTGTACTCGTCGGCCGCGCTGATCGTCTCGACCCAGAGGATATCGGCGCCGCCGGCCTTGAGCGCCACGGCCTGCTCGTGGAAGATCTCGACCGCCGAGGCGAAGGACAGCGGCCCCATCGGCTCCATGATCTCGCCGGTCGGCCCCATCGATCCCGCCACGACGACACGACGGCCCGCGGTATCCGCCACCTCGCGGCCCAGTTCGGCGGCAACACGGTTCAGCTCGCCCACCCGGGTATGAGCGTCATGCAGTTTCAGCCGCGCGGCGTTGCCGCCGAAGGAATTGGTCAGGAAGATGTCCGATCCCGCCTGAACCGCGCTGCGACAGAGCGCGCGGATCGCGTCGGGCCGGTCGGTATTCCAGAGTTCCGGTGCCTCGCCCGAGGACAGCCCGATATTGAAAAGATTGGTCCCCGTGGCGCCGTCGGCCATCAGCCAGTCGCGGGACGCGAGCAGGTGGGAAAGCGCGTCGGTCATCGGTCACGTCCTTTGCGAAAAGGTGCGGCGGCCCGCCGGAGGGCGCCGCCGGTCGCGATCGAGGGAACGGGGCACGCGCCCGGCGGGGGGCTTGCCCGTTCACCGCGGCGCGAGCGCCTCAGGTTTCGTTCATGATCTGGTCCTTGGCGACAGCCATCAGTTCGGACATCTTGGCGCGGATCGTCGCCTCGTCGGCACGGTCGCCGAGATCGCCGGCCACCTTGCGAAAGACGTCTTCCTCGCCGGGTTCCTCGAAATCGCTCTTGACCACCTGCCTGGCGTATTCGAGCGCGGCATCTTCCGACATCCCCATCAACTCTGCCGCCCAGAGGCCCAGAAGCTTGTTGCGTCGGGCCTCGGCCCTGAACTGAAGTTCGGAGTCATGGGCGAATTTGTTCTCGAAAGCGTTCTCGCGATCTTCGAAGGTGGTCATTGGGGTCTGGCCCTCCTGGGATTCCGCATTCGAAAGCCATTTAAGGGAAGAACGCCCCTATGCCTAGGGGCAGCCTGCCCTTCGGGCACGGTTCTCCGCCCCCCGGGTCATCATCCTCGGGCCGAGCGGCGCTCGGTCTCGCTGCGCAGGGCCGCCAGCCCGCGCCGCAGCCCGGCATTCAGCGCGCGTTCGGTCAGCCCCGGCAGGAGGTGCGCAAGGCCCGAGGCCACGGAGGCCTCGATGGTGGCCAGCGTTCCCCCGTCGCGCGGCGCGAGTGTGAGCAGATAGCCGGCCTGTAGCTCGCCGGCGCGTTCGATCCAGCCGATGCTGCCACAGGGTTCCAGCCGGGCGATCCGTGCGCACAGGGTCAGCCCGCGCGCATTGGTCCAGATCAGGGACGCGCCATAGGCAAGGGGGCCGCCGACATTCACCCTGCGGATGGCGACGTTCCAGGCGGGCCAGCTTTCGAAATCGGTGAGGGTATGCCAGACCCGTTCGCGGTCGGCTTGTATGAACTCCTGTGCGAAGGTTCGCACAGGGGCTGCGTGATCGACCATGGGCCGGTCCATCAGCTTTCCTTTCGGCCCATACCAGGGCTTGGCAAGTCACGGCCTGCAACCAAAGCGCGAACGGATTTCTACCACTGCGAGAGTTTCTGCCGCCGCAGAATGCAGGCGTCAACGCATACATTAGTCTCGGGTGGCACGATATGGGGCAAGGCGTGGCACCGCGGTCGTCCCCTGATCGTGCAACCGGGCCCGCCTGCGCCGTCTTGCGGCAGGACCGTCCTTGCCCTAAAAGCGCAGCACAGATGCGCGGGGCGGTCGTCTCCCGCGCCGTCCGGATTCGGAGTATCCATGGCAAGGCGCAAGAAGATCTACGAGGGCAAGGCGAAGATCCTGTACGAAGGCCCCGAGCCCGGGACGCTGGTGCAATATTTCAAGGACGACGCCACCGCCTTCAATGCCGAGAAGCATGACGTGATCGAGGGCAAGGGCGTGCTGAACAACCGCCTGTCCGAGTTCTTCATGACCGGGCTGAACGCGATCGGGGTGCCGACCCATTTCATCAAGCGGCTGAACATGCGTGAGCAGTTGGTCCGCCAGGTCGAGATCATCCCGCTGGAAGTCGTGGTGCGCAACACCGCCGCCGGGTCGATGTCCAAGCGCCTGGGCATCGAGGAGGGCACCCCGCTGCCGCGCCCGATCGTCGAGTTCTACTTCAAGGACGATGCGCTGGGCGATCCGATGGTGACCGAGGAGCATATCATCGCCTTCGGCTGGGCCAGCCAGCAGGATCTGGACGACATGGTGGCGCTGTCGCTGCGGGTGAACGACTTCCTGTCGGGCGCGATGATGGCGGTCGGCATCAAGCTGGTGGATTTCAAGATCGAGATCGGCCGGATCTGGGACGGCGACTTCATGCGCCTTGTCGTCGCCGACGAGATCAGCCCCGACAGCTGTCGGCTGTGGGATGTCAAGACCGGCCAGCATCTGGACAAGGACGTGTTCCGCCGCGATCTGGGCAGCCTCACGGATGCCTATTCCGAGGTCGCCCGGCGGTTGGGCGTGCTGCCCACGAACGTCACCCACGCATCGAAGCCGACCCTGATCAATTGAAAGGGCAAGCGTGTCCGGCTTGTGTCATCACAAACCCGCCCCGGACATGATCCCACACGCGACGGCGCCCGCGGCAAGCACAGGCGCAGGTGATCCCAGAGGACGGGCGGGGGCGGCAGGGCCGCCCGCGACCCGGGCAAGGCCCCGGGCAAGGGTCCGGGCAAGTCAAGGAAGGACGACAGGATGAAGGCCCGCGTGCATGTTATGCTGAAGGATGGCGTTCTGGACCCACAGGGTCAGGCCGTGGCGCATGCGCTGGGCACGCTGGGCTTTCAGGGGGTGGGCGAGGTGCGCCAGGGCAAGGTGATCGACCTGGACCTCGCCGAGACCGACCGCGCCGCCGCCGAGGCGCAGGTGCGCGAGATGTGCGAGAAGCTGCTCGCGAACACGGTGATCGAGCGTTTCGACATCGAGATCGGTTGAGGACGAGGACCGTGATGAAAGCTGCCGTTCTCGTCTTTCCCGGTTCCAACTGCGACCGCGATCTGGCCGTGGCCTTCCGCAATGCGGGCGCCGAGGTCGCGATGGTCTGGCATAAGGACAATGCGCTGCCTGCGGATGTCGATGTCGTCGGCATCCCCGGCGGGTTCTCGTTCGGCGACTACCTGCGGTGCGGCGCGATTGCCGCGCGCTCGCCGATCACCCGCGCGGTGATCGAGCACACCCATCGCGGCGGCTATGCGCTGGGCATCTGCAACGGCTTTCAGGTGCTGACCGAGACCGGCATCCTGCCCGGTGCGCTGATGCGCAATGCGGGGCTGAAATTCATATGCAAGCCCGTCGATCTGACGGTCGAGACCGCCGACAGCGCCTTTACCGCCTGCTACGCAAGGGGGCAGGGGATTACCATTCCCATCGCCCATCACGACGGAAACTACGTCGCCGATGCCGATCTGGTGGCGCGGCTGCGCGACGAGGATCGCATCGCGTTCACCTATCGGGACAATCCCAACGGCTCTACCGACGGGATTGCCGGGATCCTGTCGGAAAACCGTCGGGTTCTCGGGTTGATGCCGCATCCCGAACGCGCCGCCGAGCCAGCCCATGGCGGCACGGACGGGGCGGCGCTTTTCCGCTCGCTTGTCGGTGCGCTTGCGCTGGCCTGAGCGGGGCGCGCTTGAGCGCGGCCGCGCCGAAGCGTAACCTGTCCGCATGCTGGGTACCCTTCACCAGTCGACGATCGTCCGCCCGAAAGGGGTGGGCGGCTGGGGCAAGCGCTTCGCGTTGCTCCTGCTGGTGGCGGTTGCCGTGGCGACGGTCTGGGTTACCAATACCTGGCTGACCGAGCGGTTCACCGAGAATACCCGCAACCGCGCGCAGGTCCGGCTGGCGCTGTATTCGGGCAGCGTGGTCAGCGAGTTGCAGCGCGCCTCGGTGGTGCCGCTGTTGCTGTCTCGCGATCCGATGCTGATCCAGGCACTGGACAGCGGCGATTTCTCGCAAAGCTCGCAGCGGCTGATCTCCTATGTGGACGAGATCGGCGCGGCCTCGCTGATGCTTCTGGACAATGCCGGCCGGGTGGTTGCGGCGACCGACCGTGCGCAGATCGGCACCGACCTGCGCGGCGCGCCCTTTTTCGTCGAGGCCCAGCGTTCCAACGATACCGTGTTCATCACCTCGCGCACCGAGGCGGGCGCGTTCTCCTTCACGCATTCCCGTGCGATCACCTCCGAGGGCCGCAGGGCCGGCGTCATCGTGGTGGGCGTCGATCTGGCCAAGTTCGAGAAGAGCTGGGCGGGCATCGCGGATGCGATCATCGTCACCGACAGCGAGGGGCAGATCATCCTGTCCACCGAGCCGCGCTGGCGCGGGCGCACGGTCGACGAGGCGCTGGCCGTGCGCTCGCCGCCCTCGGCGATCCGGCGCGCGCTGCAGGTGACGGCCGATTGGGGCGCCTTGCCGCCCGATGCCTATCTGATGGGCGAGGCGGTGATGCGCAACGAGGCGCGCGTTCCCTTCCGCGGCTGGCGGATCGTCTCGTTTACCACCTATGTCTCGGTGCGCGAGAAGGTCAACGCGGTCCTTGCGCTGGAGATCATGGGCTTTGCCATCCTGCTGGCGGGCACCTTTTACCTGATGTCGCGGCGCGCGCAGTCGCGGTCGAAGGTGTTCCAGCGCGAGACCGCCGAATTGCGCGAGCTGAATGCGCGGCTGCAGCGCGAGATCGCCGAGCGCGAGCGTGCCGAGCAGAACCTGCAGGTCGCCGAGCAGACATTGGCGCAAAGTTCGAAACTGGCCGCGCTGGGCGAGATGTCGGCCGCGGTCAGCCACGAGTTGAACCAGCCGCTGGCGGCGATGAAGACCTATCTGGCGGGTGCGCGGCTTCTGTTGCAGCGCAAGCGTCCCGACGAGGCGCTGTCGTCCTTCCAGCGGATCGATGACCTGATCGAGCGGATGGGGGCGATCACCCGCCAGCTGAAGAGCTATGCCCGCAAGGGCGGCGATGCGTTCGAGCCGCTGGACGTGCGCTCCTGCGTGTCGGGCGCATTGTCGATGATGGAGCCCCAGCTGAAGCGCTGCAAGGTCACGATCACCCGGACCCTGCCGCGCGAGCCGGTGATGGTGATGGCCGACCGGGTTCGGCTGGAACAGGTGATCATCAACCTGCTGCGCAACGCGCTGGACGCCACGCGCGACTCGGCCGAGCCGCAGGTCGATGTCATCCTGTCGGCCGGCGAGACCGCGACGCTGACGGTGCGCGACAACGGTCACGGGATCAAGGATCTGGACCGGCTGTTCGAGCCCTTCTACACCACCAAGCAGCCCGGCGACGGTGTCGGGCTGGGCCTTGCTATCTCGTCGGGGATCGTCAACGACCTCGGCGGTCGACTGACCGCGCGCAACGGGCGCGAGGGCGGGGCTGTATTCGAAGTTCAGCTCCCGATACTGAACCGGGACATGGAAGCTGCGGAATAAGGACCAGGAATGCCACAGGCCATGAAAATCGCCATCGTCGACGACGAGCAGGACATGCGACAGTCGATCAGCCAGTGGCTGGCGCTGAGCGGGTTCGAGACCGCCACCTTCGCCCGCGCCGAGGACGCGCTTAAGGAGATCGGTTCCGATTTCCCGGGCGTCGTCGTCACCGACATCAAGATGCCGGGCATGGACGGGCTCTCGTTCCTGAAGAAGCTGATGAGCCTCGATTCCACGCTGCCGGTGATCATGATCACTGGCCATGGCGATGTGCCCATGGCGGTCGAGGCGATGCGGATCGGCGCCTATGACTTCATGGAGAAGCCGTTCAACCCCGACCGCATGACGGAACTGGTCAAGCGGGCGAGCCAGGCGCGGCGGCTTGTTCTGGACAACCGGGCGCTGCGTCGCGAATTGAGCGACGGCTCGGTGCTGGTCAAGAAGCTGATGGGCTCTTCCCCGGTGATGGAGCGGCTGCGCGAGGATATTCTTGATCTGGGACAGGCGGATGGTCATGTGCTGATCGACGGCGAGACCGGCACCGGCAAGACGCTGGTGGCGCATGCGCTGCATGCGGTCGGTCCCCGGGCGGGCAGGAAATTCGTGCAGATCGCCTGTGCGGCCTGCGATCCCAACGCATTGTCGGCACGGCTGTTCGGCCCGGTCGAGGAAGGCGGCGCGCTTCCGGCGGTCGAGGAGGCCCGCGGCGGCACGCTGTGCCTTGAGGATGTCGAGGCGCTGTCGCCCGCCTTGCAGGCGCGGCTTCTGACCTTCATCAACGATCAGGGCAGTCCTGCGGAGACGCGCATCATCGCGGTATCGAACCTGCAGGAGCAGGACAAGACCGTCGAGGACGTGCTGCGTCCCGACCTTTACTACCGGCTTGCGGCGATGAAGATCACCCTGCCGCCGCTGCGCAACAGGGGTGAGGATATCCTGACGCTGTTCAACCGCCTGTCCGAACAATTCTCCGAGGAATACGGCTGCGACGCTCCCGAGGTGACCGCCCAGGAGGCCGCGCAACTGATGCAGGCGCCCTGGCCCGGCAACGTGCGCCAGCTGATCAATATCGCCGAACGCGCGGTGCTGCAGAGTCGGCGCGGCTCCGGCACGATCGCCAGCCTGCTGATGGCCGACAACGAGGCGACGCGGCCGGTGATGACGACCGAAGGCAAGCCGCTGAAGGAATATGTCGAGGCCTTCGAACGGATGCTGATCGACAACACGATGCGCCGTCACAAAGGCTCGATCGCGGGCGTCATGGAAGAGCTTTGCCTGCCCCGGCGCACGCTGAACGAGAAGATGGCCAAGTACGGACTCAGCCGCGCCGACTATCTCTGAGGCGGAATCGGCCGGAAAAAGGCATTGTGTTTGGCGGTCAAGTGCCGCTAATGTCGCCCGGCGGTGCATTGTCCTGAGCGACATGCCCCTGCGATGAACGAGTTTCGCTGTTCGCGCGTGCCGCGGCAACATGTCCCGGAGCAGCACGAAACAGACCGATCGGGTTCGACAAGAACCCACAGCATCCCCGGGACCACGGTGGCCGCCGGGTACCACCAACGGATGCCGCGCCCCCACGCGGCATCGGAGACGAACCGCGATGGAGCGCGCCGGACAGGGCAGGCACGGAACGGGAAGGCCAAGCACCGCCCGACGTCCGCTTGCGCGCGCCCACGCCCCAACAAGACACCCACCGCGCCGCGCTGCCCCCCCGGGGTCAGTCGGTCCGCCGTGGTGCAAAGAATTGACATGGCAAAGAAAATGCTCATCGACGCCACCCATGCGGAGGAAACCCGCGTGGTTGTGGTGGACGGATACAAGGTTGACGATTTCGACTTCGAAAGCGTCAACAAACGGCAACTCGCCGGCAATATCTATCTAGCGAAGGTCACCCGCGTGGAGCCTTCGCTCCAGGCGGCCTTCGTGGATTACGGCGGCAACCGCCACGGTTTCCTGGCCTTCTCGGAGATCCATCCGGATTACTACCAGATCCCGGTGGCCGACCGCGAGGCGCTGCTGGCCGAGGAACGCGCGCTCGCCGAGGCGATGGACGAGGACGAGGGGGACGACAAGCCCCGTCCCAAGCGGCGTAGCCGGTCGCGCCGTTCGCCGAAGGACGAGGCGGTGGAGGTCGAGTCCGCCTCCGAGGTCGATGCAGAGGCGCAACCGGAAGGCGAATCGTCCGAGCCCGAGGCGGAGACCGGGGACGACACTCCGCCGTCCGCCACGATGGCGGCTTCGGCCCGCAGTGACGATCCGGTCGAAACCCGCGAACCCGCCAGCATTCCCGGTATGGATGTCGTCGATCTGGGTGAGGAAGGCGTGGCCGCCCTGCCGGTCGAGGATGCCGCCGATGCGGCCAAGCCCCGCCGTCCGAGTCGGCGTCGGCGCAAGCCTGCGCGCAAGTCGGGCGAGGCCCTGGCCGACACCGACGCCCCGTCGCCCGAACCGGTGGCCGAGGAGGGCGAGGACAACAGCGTCGATGTTGTCGAGCGCGATGACCAGATCGAGTCGATCGCCGAGGAGGATGTGACCGAGGAGATCCGCAGGCCCAAGCCGCGACTGCGGCGCTACAAGATCCAGGAGGTCATCAAGGTCCGGCAGATCATGCTGGTGCAGGTGGTCAAGGAAGAGCGCGGCAACAAGGGCGCGGCGCTGACGACCTATCTGAGCCTCGCGGGCCGCTACTGCGTGCTGATGCCGAACACCGCCCGCGGTGGCGGCATCTCGCGCAAGATCACCAATGCCGCGGATCGCAAGAAGCTGAAGGAGATCGCGGCCGAACTTGAGGTGCCCGAAGGCGCCGGCCTCATCATCCGCACGGCGGGGTTGCAGCGGACCAAGTCCGAGATCCGGCGCGACTACGAATACCTTCAGCGTCTGTGGGAACAGATCCGCGATCTGACGCTGAAATCCATCGCGCCCGCGCCGATCTACGAGGAAGGCGACCTGATCAAGCGCTCTATCCGCGATCTCTACTCGCGCGAGATCGACGAGGTGCTGGTCGAGGGCGAGCGCGGCTATCGCGTGGCCAAGGACTTCATGAAGATGATCATGCCGTCCCACGCCAAGAACGTCCGGCATTACACCGGGCAGATGCCTCTGTTCGCGCGCTTCCAGGTGGAAAGCTACCTGTCGTCGATGTTCAACCCGACGGTCCAGTTGAAATCGGGCGGCTACATCGTGATCGGGGTGACCGAGGCGCTGGTGGCGATCGACGTGAACTCGGGCCGGGCGACGAAAGAGGGCTCGATCGAGGAAACCGCGCTCAAGACCAACCTGGAGGCCGCCGAGGAAGTGGCGCGGCAATTGCGGTTGCGCGACCTTGCCGGGCTGATCGTCATCGACTTCATCGACATGGAAGAGCGCAAGCACAACGCCGCCGTCGAGAAGCGCCTGAAGGACAAGCTGAAGAACGACCGCGCCCGCATCCAGATCGGCCGGATCTCGGGCTTCGGCCTCCTGGAGATGAGCCGCCAGCGGCTGCGCCCCGGCATGATCGAGGCGACGACCCAGCCTTGTCCGCATTGCCACGGCACCGGGCTGATCCGGTCCGACGACAACCTTGCGCTGGCGATCCTGCGCCAGCTTGAAGAGGAAGGCGTGCGCGCCCGTTCGCGCGAGGTGCTGCTGAAGGCGCCGATCGGCATCGTGAACTATCTGATGAACCAGAAGCGCGAGCATATCGCCCAGATCGAGGCGCGCTATGGCCTGTCGGTGCGGGTCGAGGCCGATCCGTTCCTGATCTCGCCCGATTTCTCGATCGAGCGGTTCAAGACGGCCACAAGGGCGGTTCCCGAGGTCAGCGCGCCGGTGATCTCGGTCGACACCTCCGACATGCCCGATCTGGCCGAGGAGATCGAGACAGCCGAATCCGAAGCCGCGCCCGCGGCTGAGACGGTTGCCGGGGAAGAAGACAAGCCCAAGAAGCGCCGCCGCCGTCGTCGCCGCAAGAAGCCGGGGCAGACCGACGAGGAGGCGCGGCTGGAAGAGGCGGCGGCCGACGAGGACGAGGCTGGGGAAAGCGCCGCGGGCGAGGCTGAGGCTGCGCAGTCGGCGGATGCGGCCGAGGCCGCAGGCGAGACCGAGACAGCGCCCAAGAAAGGCCGCAGCCGACGCCCGCGCGGGTCCCGGGCAAGCAAACCGGATCCCGCAGCCGAGCCCATGGCGGAGGATGCCGAGGCCGAGGCGACGCCCGAGCCGGAGTCGGCAGAGGCCGCGTCCGACGTTCAGACCGAGGCCGCGGCGATGCCGGAGCCAGAGGCAGCAGAGGCCGCATCCGACATTCAGCCCGAGACCGAAGCCGAGGCCCTGCCCAAGGTCGGGGCAGAGGCAGAGGTGCAGCCCGCACCGGCGCCCGAACTGGTCGAGCAAAGGGACGAATCCGCCAAGGCGGAGCCAGCATCGCGCAAGCGCGGCTGGTGGTCGCTGGGCCGTTAGGGGCAAAAGAAATGGCCCGGTCCCCCTTGGGGGCCGGGTTTTCTAGCCTCTCCGGATCAGGTAAAGCTGCGCGCCATCGCGCTCTTCCATGGCGATGAATTCATGCCCGGCCTCGCGGCAGAAATGCGGGATGTCGATCATGGCCATGGGATCATCGGCCCAAAGCCGCAGCACCCCGCCGGGGTCGATCTGCGAAAGCGCCTTGCGCGCTCTCAGCACGGGCAGAGGGCAACGCAACCCCAGCGCGTCTATTTCGAGTGCCACCACCATCTTCGCGTGCGTAAGGCGCTTGCGGCGTCCTGTCCACGGCTTTGTGAGGCCGGGTGACGTGACGAATTGCGCGGCTTGGGGTAAGTCCGAACCGAACAAGGAGGCGGAATGTTCGGAATCGAGGTTGTCGACGCTGGGCTTCTTCCCGCGATGCTGGTGGCGCTGGCTGCAGGGCTGCTGAGTTTCGTCAGCCCCTGTGTGCTGCCCATCGTGCCGCCCTATCTGGCCTATATGGGCGGGATCAGCATGGGCGAGCTGACTGGCCGGACCGGGACGCGGCGCAGTGCGCTGGCGCCCGCGCTGTTCTTCGTGATGGGATTGTCCACGGTCTTTCTGCTGCTGGGTTTCACCGCCTCGGCCTTCGGCGCGTTCTTCTTGCAGAACCAGGAATGGTTTGCGCGTGCCGCAGGCGTGATGGTCATTCTGTTCGGGCTTCATTTCCTTGGCGTGTTCCGCATTCCGATCCTCGAGCGCGAGGCGCGGCTGGATGTGGGCGACCGGGGCGGTTCGGCCCTGGGGGCCTATCTTCTGGGGCTGGCCTTCGCCTTTGGCTGGACGCCCTGCATCGGCCCGCAACTGGGCGCGATCCTGTCGCTTGCCGCCTCCGAGGCGGATGTGGCCCGCGGCACGCTTCTGCTGGGGGTCTATGCGGCGGGGCTGGGCGTGCCCTTCATTCTGGCTGCGCTGTTCATCGAGCGCTCCATGGGCCTGATGAACCGGCTCAAGCGCCACATGAAGCTGATCGAAAGGTCGATGGGCGCGCTGCTTCTGGTGGTCGGTCTTGCTTTGGTGACAGGTGCCTTCAGCGCGTTCAGCTACTGGCTGCTCGAAACCTTCCCGGGGCTGGCAACTCTCGGTTGAACGGTCTCGTCTTGCGCCGCGGCGGCGACGAGTGGCCGGGGCGGGATGACGGGCAGCGGGGGGCAGGTCGGGCGGCGACGGGTGTTTTACATCCCCGGCTTTGACCCGTTTCCGCCGCGCCGCTACCGTGAGCTTTTCCGTCGCGAGGCCGCAGAACAGGCGCGCATCTCGGGGTTCGAGATTGACATTCCCCCCGGCGGTTTGCCCGGGGGGTGGACGGTGAGGGCCAATCTCGGCTCGGGGCGCTCTGGCGGCTTGCGCGGCTGAGGAAAGGGCCGACCGTTGCGGCACTCTACCCGATCGCGGTGCTGCCGGGGCAACTGGCCGTCACGCTGATGCTCGCGCGGGGTCTTGGCGGGCTGCTCGCTCTGACCGGGCTGCCCCTTGCGGGCTGGCTGGGGCTGGTCGTGGTCTGGCCGGTGCTGGCGTGGTTTCGGGCGCAGGATGGCCGCGTCTTCGGCTGGTATCTGAGCATGACTTTGCGCACGCCGCCAGCCGGGGGCGGCGCCTATCCGCCCGATCTGGAGGCGCGGCTGGCCGTCTTTGCCGACCGCATCGCCGCCGCGCTGACCGACGAGGTGGACGAGGTGCTGGTCGTCGGTCATTCCTCGGGCGCGCATCTGGCGGTGTCGGTTCTGGCCGACCTTCTGCGCAGCGACCGCGTGCCTGCGAACGCCCCGGCGCTGTCGCTGCTGACGCTGGGGCAGGTCGCGCCGATGGTCGCTTTCCTGCCCCGGGTCCGGCGGTTGCGGGCCGAGATGGCGCTGATGGCCGGGCAGGGGCGCATTCCATGGGTCGATGTGACCGCACCGGGCGATGGCTGTGCCTTTGCGCTGTGCGACCCGGTGGCGGTGACGGGCGTGGCGCCGGTGCCGCAACGCTGGCCGCTGGTGCTGTCGGCGGCTTTCTCGCAGACGCTGTCGCCGGCGCGCTGGCGGGCGTTGCGCTGGCGGTTCTTCCGGCTGCATTTCCAGTATCTCTGCGCCTTCGACCGGCCCGGCGCCTATGACTATTTCCGCGTCACCGCCGGGCCGCTGAGCCTTGGCGCGCGCTTTGCCGACCAGCCCCCGTCGCCCAGCCGCATCGCGACGCCCCGCAACCCCTTCACCTCGACCAGGCCATGACCCTGCCGCCCAAACCCGTTCCCCGCCCGGACAAGGTCTCGCTCATCGGTTACATGCGCCGGTTCCGCAGCGATATCCTCTCGGCCCAGCCCGCGCGGCTTTACCGCGCGAAGATGGCCGAGTTCCGCACGCCGTTCTTCCACTCCTTCCTCGTGAACGAGTCCGATCTGGTGCGGTTGGTGCTGCAGGATCGGCCGCGCGACTTTCCGAAATCCGACCGGGTGCGGGCGGGGCTTGCGCCGCTTCTGGGGCAGTCGGTCCTTGTGGCGAATGGCGCTGCCTGGGAACGCCGGCGCCGGGCCGGCTGAAATCCGGCATCCGCGAGATCAAGGCGGTCACCAGCCATGCCGCGGCGGATGTGATCTTTCGCACGCTGTTCTCGATCACGATCGAGGACGAGACGGCGGGCGCGGTGTTCCATGCCTTTCGCGACTACCAGCGCAGCCAGCCGCTGCTGAACCTCGCGGACCTTCTTGCCGGTCGGGGCTGGATGCCGCGGCTGCACGGTCGGCAAGCGCGCGCGACGGCGCGGATGATCCGCGGATTGATCGAGCAGCTGACGCAGGCACGCGCGGCCGAGATCGCGGCAGGGACCGCGCCCGACGACCTGGCCACGAAGATCATGACGACGCGCGACCCCGAGACGGGACAGGGCTTCGATGCTGCGGAGATGGTCGATCAGGTGGCGACTTCTTCCTCGCCGGGCACGAGACCTCGGCCTCGGCGCTGGCCTGGGCGCTTTACCTGCTGGCGACCCACTCCGAAGCGCAGGACCGCGTGGCCCAAGAGGCCGCAGCACTGCCCGAGCGGCCCGAGTTTTCCGACATGCGGCGGCTTGCCTTCACCCGCGATGTCTTTCGCGAGGCGATGCGGCTTTACCCCCCCCCGTGCCGATGATGGTGTGCGAGGTGAGCCGGGCGGAACGCTTCCGCGACCGCGAGGTGCCGCATGGCGCCAGATCGTGATAAGCCCCTGGCATCTGCATCGCTACGAACGGATCTGGGACCGGCCCGACGTCTTCGATCCGGACCGCTTCGCCACGCCCGGGGGCCAGACATGGCTGCGCGAGGCGTTCATCCCGTTCTCGGCCGGTCCAGGGGTTTGCACGGGGGCCGGGTTCGCGATGGTCGAGGGGGTGCTTCTGCTGGCGATGATGCTGCGCCGTTTCCGCTTTGCGCCGGTCAATGGCTGCGTGCCGGTGCCCGTGGCACATCTGACGGTGCGTTCGAAACACAGGATCTGGCTGCAGCTTGCGCGGCGTTGACCTGGGGCGGCGCAGAAGCTCTCGCGCGGGGCTGGCGCTGACAGGCTGGCGCAGCGGATTTCGGGGCGCGCGCAGCCGGGCAGATCGTCCATGCCCCGCGCCCTGGCAGCGATGACGAAGCCTTACCCGCGATAGTGGTTCAGCACATAGACCCGGATCGCCGAGGCAAGACCGGTTTCCATGTCCCGCTCGGCGTCGATCTCGGCTGCCAGCGCGTTGATCGGCACGCCCTTCTCGGTCGCGATCTCGCGGAAGGCCGTCCAGAACGCGTCTTCCAGCGACACGCTGGTGCGGTGCCCCTTGAGCGTGAGCGAGCGTTTGACCGGCCGGCCGGTCATTCGTCCTCGCGCCGGTGGGCGTCGAGCGCGGCCCGGGCGCGGGCGGCTTCGGCCGCCTCGCGCGCCTTCCGGGCCTTGGTGCGGCCGAATTTAGCGGCGTTCTCGTCGCCCTTTGCGCGTTTCTCGGTGCGCTCGCGCGCCTTGCGGGCCGCGCGCAGGTTGACGACCCCGCCCGCCATCAGTCGGAGGGCCCGATCATCTGCTCGGGCCGCACCATCCGGTCGAAGGTCTCGCCATCGACGAAGCCCAGCGCGATCGCCTCCTCGCGCAACGTGGTGCCGTTCCTGTGCGCGGTCTTGGCGACCTTGGTGGCGTTGTCATAGCCGATCTCGGGGGCCAGCGCGGTCACCAGCATCAGGCTTTCGCGCATCAGCTTTTCGATCCGCGGCTCGTTGGCCTGGATGCCGTTCAGCATCCGCTCGGTGAAGCTGTCCGCCGCGTCGCCCAGAAGCTGCACGGATTGCAGCAGGTTGTAGGCCATCATCGGGTTGTAGACGTTCAGCTCGAAATGGCCCTGGCTGCCCGCGAACTTGATCGCGGCGTCATTGCCGATGACATGGGCGGCGACCTGGGTCAGCGCCTCGGCCTGGGTGGGGTTGACCTTGCCGGGCATGATCGAGGACCCGGGCTCGTTCTCGGGCAGGATCAGCTCGCCCAGGCCCGAGCGCGGGCCCGAGCCCAGGAACCGGATATCGTTGGCGATCTTGTAGCACGAGCCCGCAACCGTCGCGATGGCGCCCGACAGGAACACCATCGCGTCATGCGCGGCCAGCGCCTCGAACTTGTTGGGCGCGGTAACAAAGGGCAGGCCGGTGATGCGTGCGATGTTGGCCGCCACCATCTCGCCCCAGCCCTTTTTCGTGTTCAGCCCGGTGCCGACCGCGGTGCCGCCCTGCGCCAGTTCATGGATGCCGGGCAGCGCCATCTCGATCCGCGCGATGCCCTGGCGGATCTGCTGGGCATAGCCCGAGAATTCCTGGCCCAGCGTCAGCGGCGTGGCGTCCTGGGTATGGGTGCGGCCGATCTTGATGATGTCGTGGAACTCGTCCGACTTGCGCTCCAGCCCGTCCAGCAGCCTGCGCAACCCCGGCAGCAGCACGTCGCGCGCGGTCATCGCGGCGGCGATATGCATGGCGGTGGGAAAGGTGTCGTTCGAGCTTTGGCCCATGTTGACATGGTCGTTCGGATGCACCGGATCCTTCGAGCCGATCACGCCGCCCAGCAATTCGATCGCGCGGTTCGAGATCACCTCGTTGGCGTTCATGTTCGACTGCGTGCCCGATCCGGTCTGCCAGACCACCAGCGGGAAATGATCGTCGAACCGGCCCTCGATCACCTCGGACGCGGCCTGCACGATGGCCTTGCCGCGGGTCTCGTCCAGTGTGCCGAGCGTCATGTTCGCCTCGGCGCAGGCCTGCTTGACCACGCCCAGCGCGCGCACGATGGCGATCGGCTGCCGCTCCCAGCCGATGGGGAAATTCAGCAGGCTGCGCTGGGTCTGGGCACCCCAATACCTGTCGACTTGCACCTCCAGCGGGCCGAAGCTGTCGGTCTCGGTGCGGGTCTGGCTCATCGCGGTCCTCCGGTCTGTCCTTGCCGACAGGCTATAGGCCGGGGAGTGACGCCGGGCAATGGGCCGGGCGGGGGGCTATTTGCGGAACTTGTCCAGGCTCACAACCTCGGCCTCGGTATGCCCCGAACTGTCGGTCAGGACGTTCGGGCCGGGGTCGTCCTCGTCATAACCCTCATCGTCCTCGTCCTCGATCTGCTGGGTCTCGAAGCGCAGGCCGAATTCGACCGATGGGTCGACGAAGGTGCGGATCGCGTCGAGGGGGATATGGAGCGGTTCGGGCCGGTCGCCGAAATTCAGGGTGACCGAAAAACCGTCATGGGTCACCTCGAGTCCCTCGAACCAGTGCTGGATCACCACCGTCATCTCCTCGGGGTAGCGGTCGCGCAGCCAGTTGGCGATACCGACCTCGGGATGGGTGGTGTCGAAGGTGATGAAGAAGTGGTGATCGCCCGGCAGTCCGGTGGTGGCGATGCGGTCGAGCACCTTGCGGATCAGTTCGCGCATGGCAGCATGCATGAGGTTCCCGTAATCGATCCGGTCGGACATCGTCACCTAACCCTCGGGTTGAACAGCCCCAGCATAGGGAATTCGCAAGACAGGGGAAGGGGCTAACGGAAAAATCCGTCCCCGATCCCGAAGGCATGCCGATGCCGGGACCGGACGCGATCGCCTAGCTGATCTTCTGTCCGCTCATCCCGATCATGACCGAATCGGAGGGCAGCAGGCCCAGTTGCTCGAAGAACGCAATGAAGTCGAAGTTGTTATAGGCCTCGGCGATCCTGTCGCCCTCGTAGCGGGCCATCAGCTGGCCCATCACGCGCACCGGTTTGCCGTCACCCGGTCGCACCGCCGAGCATTCGATCAGCGCGGCGAGCCAGTCGCCCGATTCAACGGTCTTGACGATGCGCAGTTGCGGCGCCTCGACCAGATTGACCAGCGCCATCGCGAAGACGCCGATATCCTCGGGGCCGACCTGCATGTCGTCGATCAGGCCCGCGGCCTTGGTGTTGTCGGTGAAAAGTGAACCCTTGGCTTCGAAATCGCCCTCAAGATAGACGCGGCGATACCAGTCTTCCAGTCGTTCGGTCCTGTTCATGCGCGTTCCCCTTTCTCTGATCGGATTTGTCCCAGAAAACGGTTAGCGAAGCATGAACGCTGGCACGCGTCCGGTTCGGATGATCCGGGGGAAGTGCAGGCTTCTGTTGCCAGGTGCCTGCGAACCCCGCCTTACGTTGCTAGACGCAAGGGCTTGGATTTGGTCTTGCGGACCGCTTACGCGGCCAGCGCCACCGGAGCACGGTTGTCATTGGCAACTATCATGCTTGCACCGATAACGGTGGTAGCTCACCGAGCGAAAGCATAACCCCTTTAGACGTCCGTCGATCCTGTTTCGGCCCCATGATCCCGCCAATGTGGGATTTTGGTGGAGCCGCCGGGTACCGCCCCCGGGTCCGATCCGCTTATTACGGGCGCGTTTATCGCCATAGTCCCTTGCGAGACATCCCGAATGTAGGCGGACGGCCCGAGTCGTGCAAGGGGGGGTCAGCTTCCGGGCAGCGAGGCGCAATGCGCCCCGCCCGAGGCCTGTCCCGAGCAGAGCGCCAGAAGGGGCGGCGCGGTAAAGGGGTCGAGCGGGCGCGAGGTCGCCAGATCGAGGGTCAAGACGCCCGCAACCGCGACCAGAAGGACGACAACGATTGGTCTGCGGGTCATCGCCGCGCCTCCAGCCCCAGATAGGGCCTCAGCTTGATGCCGTACCATGACCCGGTGAAGGCCGCCGCGAACCAGGCCCAGCCGTGCATAGAGCCGGTCGAGACACCGCTGAAGAGTGCGCCGATATTGCAGCCGAAGGCCAGCCGGGAGGAATAGCCCAGCAGGAACCCGGCGATGATGACCGCGATCCAGGCCTGGATCGGGTGGCCCGTGACCTTGGCGCTCAGCCCGTCGCGCCACCAGGCGGCAAGGGCTGCGCCCGCGATCAGGCCGATATCGGTCAGCGAGGTGATGTCGGTCAGAAGGCTCTGCTCGATCCGCTCGACATTGGATGGCGCCGACCAGAAGACCGAGCCCGACAGATCCGCGCCCAGCGCGGTTACCCCCTTGGCGACCCACAGCCCCAGTCCGTAGACCACGCCCCAGGGCTGGCCCGCGACCACCAGATGCAGGATCGCCAGCCCCGCCACGATCAGCGCCGCGGCCCAGAGACGGCCGGGCAGCATCCGCTTGCCGGGTTCGGCCACGGCAAGCGCGATCCCCACCACCGCCGCCAGCGCCACCAGCGTCAGCGCCAGTCCCGCATTGCCCGACAGCGCCGCCACGGGCAGGCTGCCAAGCCCGGTCCACCAGGTCAGGTGATAGGCCCCCGCGAAGCTGCCGATGCAGAAGAAGGGCAGGGCAACCGCGCTGACCAGATTGCCCGAGCCCGCATTGACCAGCGTGTCCGAGCCGCAGCCCAGCACGATCTGCATGCACATCCCGAAGACGAAGGCGCCGCCGATCATAGCATAGCCGACGGGGGCATGCGCGCCCACCAGCTCGGTCGGGTTAGACGCAAGCAGCGGGAAGGCGATCACCGCCACCAGCCCGATGCAGATCATCTGCGCGACCATGCCGGTCGCGTCGCGGAACAGGATCAGCCGCCGCCACGGCCCGGTAAAGCCGAAGCGAAGCCCCTCCATCGCGAGACCCAGCCCCAAACCGATCAGCAGAAGCGCGCCGTAGCGCGGTCCGGCCAGTGCCGCGACGGCCAGCGCCGCGGCAAGCGCCGCCAGGACCGCCAGCGCGCGGCCCCTCAGGCGCGGCGCGCGGCGCGCCTCAAGGGTGGTATCGCTCATGCTTTCCTCAACACTTGCCCGTCACACGGTTCCACAGGTTGCGGATCGGCCTTGATACATTGTCCATCGCGTTTCCGGAATTGGCCCATCCGACCATCGAGTCGGGATAGAGCCGCACATCCTCGATACCCGCCAGTTCGCTCAGCGCGAACCAGTTGGTCGCGGCCCACTGGCCGGTATTGCAGAACGAGACCAGGCGGTCGCCCTGTTCGAAGCCGTTGGCGGCGGCAAGCCGCTCGACAATCGAAGGTTCGATCCGCGCGGGCGCGTCGCCGAACCAGTCCGAATGGGTGAAATAGCGCGACTGCGGCAGGGTTCCGGGCCGGGCGGCGGCGTCATGCTTGGCATTGCCTTCCCAGAACTCGACCGGCCGGGCGTCGATCAGTTCGCCCGGCTGTCCACCTGCCACGATCGCCTCGATATCGGCGGTGGTGGCTAGCCATTCGTCGGAAAAGCTGACGGTGATGTCGCTGGGTGTGGGCGTGAGCGGGCCGGTCTCCACGGGCAGGCTGGCCGCCTGCCAGGCGTTCATGCCGCCGTTCAGGATGGCAAGGGGCGCGACGCCGCTGGATTTCAGCGTCCAGTAGACCCGCGCGGCCGAGCCGAAATCGGTCTGGTCGCTGCCCTGGTGGACGATCACGGTGGGCCGGTCGGCCGTTACGCCCAGCGAGCGCAGCACCTCGGTCAGCCGGTCCTCGGGCACCAGCGCGCCGGGATTCTCGGACGGGCCTCTGAACAGGTTGTAGGGGGCATGCAACGCGCCGGGGATGTGTCCCGCCTCGAACAGGGTCTGTTCGCTGCCCTCGACTTTGCCGGGGCGGATGTCGAGGATCAGCGGGTCAACGCCATCGCGCGCCGCGTCCAGGGTATCGGCCTCGATCAGAGGGCCGAATTCGGGGGTCTGCGCCGCGGCGGGCAGGGCCGCAAGGACGAGGGCGAAGGCCAGGGGGGGAAGATGTTTCGTCATGTCGGTCACCTCTTTCTGATGGCCTGAACCTGTGGCGGCATAACGCGCGGCACAATACCGCATGGCGCGACTCAGACTAGCGTCAATGCCGCAAAAAATCGCGCGTTCTTTGTGACTTTGTTGCTTGAGGCGTTTTTTTGCCCGCCCGGGCGTTTGCTGGAAACGGATTGCTCCGGCGGGCGGGAAAAAGGACGCGGGCGTGACATGCATGGCGGCCGCAGCCGGTCGGCCCGGGCAGGCGCCGCCCCCGGGGCCGGGGGCGGCGGCAGGCGGGATCAGAACCCGGCCTTGATCTTCTCGAACTCGGCGGACTGGCGTTCGCGCAACTGGCCCGGCATCGGAAGCTGGGTCAGCGCGGGCGCGTCGATCGGACCCAACCCCACCTCGGTCAGCGCCTCTTCGCCGATCGCGGCCATCGCGGCGGCGTTGGCATGGCCGAAGCCTGCGGCCAGCAGCGCCTCGGTCGAGGACGGGTCGAGCAGCGCATTGATGAAGTCATAGGCCTTGTCCACCGACCCCTGGCCATCCTTGAGCTTGGCATAGCCGCACATCCACAACGACGAGCCCTCGACCGCCTCGCGCTGGAAGCCGACGGGAAAACCCTGTTCGGCCATGGTCGGCACCGTCTCGTTCCAGGCCCAGGCGATCAGCACCTCGCCCGTGGCCAGAAGCTGCGTCAGTTCTGCGGGGTCCACCCAGTAGGTGCGCAGGTTCGGATGCACCTCGCGCAGCCAGGCGGAGGCAGCGGCGAACTGTTCGTCCGTCGCCTCGGTCCAGTCGGTGGTGCCGGTCGCCAGATAGGCCAGGGCATAGGCGTCGTCGACATTGTCAGGCAGCGTCACCCGGCCGGCATAGTCGGGGTTCAGGAAGACCTGAAGCGAGGCGACGGCCTCGGCGGGCACCTGGTCGGTGTTGTAGGCGATGCCGGTCGAGCCGAAATCGCTGGGCACGAAGAATATCTCGGTCGCATCGACCAGCGCCTTGCCCTTCAGCTCGGCACTGATGTCGTTCCATGCGGCGATCCGGCTGGTATCCCAGGGTTCAAGGATTCCCGACTCGGCCCATTTCGTCACCGACCCCCCGCAGAGGTGGCTTATATCGGCCTTGAAACCGGAACGCAGCTTCTGGAAGGCCTCTTCCTCGTCGCCGAAGAAGGTGAAGCTGGGCGACTGGCCATGCTGTTCGGCATATTTGGTGTGAAAGGCCGGATCCTCGAAACCGGAATAATCGAAGACCAGCAAGTCGGGATCGGCGGCGAGAGCCGCAGAGCCGATCAGCGTGGCGGCGGAACAGGCAAGGAAGGTGCGCATCGTCATTCGTCATCCCTTTGGTTGCGGGGTGAGTGTTAGGGCACGCTAGCGATGCGCCGGTGCCCGCTCAAGGAGAATAGGGGGGACTCGCAACCGGCACACGGCTCTGTCAAAAGGGGGGAGGTCAAGGAGGGCAGGATGGGCGCGACGTTGGTGACGGCCGACTGGTGCCGGATGATGGCACGTTACAATCGTTGGCAGAATCGCGCGGTGTTCGAGGCGGCGGGCGCCTTGCCGCTGGAGGCGCGCGAGGCTGATCGCGGCGCGTTCTGGCGTTCGATCCGGGGAACTTTGTCGCACCTTCTCTGGGCCGATCATGCCTGGATGGCGCGGCTTGACGGCTGGGATGCGCCGGATCTGGCACGGGCGGACAGCGGCGATTTCGTCCCCGACTGGGTCGATCTGCGCTCGAAGCGGCAGATCACCGACGCCCGGATCAGCCGCTGGACGCAGGCACTGACCGACGGGGCGCTGGCGGGCGACCTGACCTGGTATTCGGCGGCGGCGGAACGTATGGTCACGCTGCCGCGCGCGCTGTGCGTGGCGCACATGTTCAACCACCAGATCCATCACCGCGGCCAGATCCACGCGATGCTGACCGCCGCCGGGGCCGAACCGGGGCCCACGGACCTGCTTCTGTTGCCCGATCTTGCGGGCTGAGACCAAGGGAGAGAGGATGTTCAAGGCTCTGGTCGTCGAGAAGGACGAGGATGGCAAGACCCGTGCGGGCGTGCAGGAACTGGACGAAAGCCGCCTGCCCGAGGGCGAGGTGACGGTCGCAGTCGAGTATTCCACGCTGAACTACAAGGACGGGCTGTGCATCGGGCCGGGCGGCGGGCTGGTGTGCAGCTATCCGCATGTGCCCGGGATCGACTTTGCGGGCGTGGTCGAGGCAAGCGAGGATGCGCGTTACAAGCCCGGCGACCGGGTGGTGCTGACCGGCTGGCGGGTGGGCGAGAGCCATTGGGGCGGCTATGCCCAGAAGGCCCGCGTCAAGGCCGACTGGCTGGTGCCGCTGCCCGAGGAACTGACGACGCGCACGGCGATGGCGGTGGGCACGGCGGGGTTCACCGCGATGCTGGCGGTCATGGCGCTTGAGGGATCACGGGCTGAAACCGGGCGACGGGCCGGTGCTGGTGACGGGGGCGGCGGGCGGCGTCGGTTCGGTCGCGACGGCGATGCTGGCAAAGCTCGGCCACGAGGTCGTCGCCGTCACCGGCCGACCCGAGACGGAAAGCTATCTGCGCGACCTGGGCGCGGCGCGCATCCTGCCGCGCGAGGAACTGACCGAGGTCACGAGGAAACCGCTGGAAAGCGAGACCTGGGCGGGCTGCGTCGATTCGGTGGCGGGCGCGATGCTGGGGCGCATCCTCAAGCAGATGAAATACCGCAGTTCCGTCGCTGCCGTGGGGCTGGCGGGCGGCGCGGCCATTGAGGGCGCGTTGATCACGCCCTTCATCCTGCGCGGGGTCAACCTTCTGGGCATCGACAGCGTGCTGAGGCCGCAACAGGACCGGCTGCGCGCCTGGAGCCGGATCGCGACGGACCTGCCGCTGGACAAGCTCGAGGCGATGATCCGGCCCGCGGTGCTGGCCGATCTGCCCGCGCTCGGCGCCGATATCCTGAAGGGCCGCGTGCAGGGGCGGGTCGTGGTGGATGTGAATGCCTGAACCTGTTCGCGCATAGCGCGAAGCCATGGTGTTTCAAGGCTTTGCAGTCATCCCGCCGGCCGTCTAGACAGGCAGGACAACAGATGCCCGAGTCCGCCGGAGCCAAGATGGTCGCGCTCGATCCCGAGTTTGTCCGCAACCAGTTCCCGTCCTTCCGGCAGAAGGACCTGCGCGACAAGGTGTTCTGCGAGAATGCAGGTGGGTCCCTTGTCTGCCGCTATGTGATCTGGCGCATCCACCGCTATTTCAATGAGCGCCGCGTGCAGCCCTATGGCGCCTATCCCGCCTCGCAGCAGGCCGGCGCCGAGATGGACGAGGCGCGGCTGCGGCTGGCCGCCCATCTGGGCGTGGCCCGCGACGAGGTACATTTCGGTCCCTCGACCTCTGCCAATACCTATGTGCTGGCTCAGGCGTTCCGGCAATGGCTGCCAAGGGGCGCGGCGATCGTGGTCACCGACCAGGACCACGAGGCGAATTCCGGGGTCTGGCGGCGGCTGGCCGAGGATGGCGGGGTCGAGATCCGCGAGTGGAAAGCCGATCCCGGCACCGGCCATCTGGACCCCGGCGTGCTGGCTGCGCTGCTGGATCAGCGGGTGCGGCTGGTCTGTTTTCCGCATGCCTCGAACATCCTTGGCGAGGTGAACGACGTGGCCGCGATCTGCCGGATGCTGCGCAGCGCAGGCGCGCTGAGCTGCGTCGACGGCGTGGGCTATGCCCCCCATGGCCTGCCCGATATCCGCAGGCTCGGGGCCGATATCTACCTGTTCTCGACCTACAAGACCTATGGCCCGCACCAGGGCGTGATGGTGATGCAGGGCGAGCTGGCGCATCGGCTGCCGAACCAGGGCCACTGGTTCAACGCGGGCGATACCGTCAAGCGGTTCAATCCCGCCGGGCCGGACCACGCGCAGGTCGCGGCCTGCGCGGGGATCTCGGATTACATCGACGCTATCTATGACCACCATTTCCGCGGCGGGCGGGATGCGCAGGGGCGGGCGGACAAGGTGGCGGAACTGTTCCGCCAGCAGGAAACCGCGGTCCTTACGCCGCTGATGGACTATCTCGCCGGTCGGCCCAATTTGCGCGTTCTGGGGCCGAAGCGGGCGGACCGGCGGCTGCCTACCGTGTCGGTCGCGCTGTCCGAGCCCGCCGCGCAGGTGGCCGAGCGGCTGGCGCGGCACGGCATCCTTGCGGGCGGTGGCGATTTCTATGCGCGACGGCTGTTGCAGGCGATGGGGGTGGACCCGGTCCGCGGCGTTCTGCGCCTCAGCCTGTTGCATTACACGCTGCCCGAAGAGGTTGACCGGCTGATTACCGCGCTAGATAGCGAGCTTTGAAAACGGAACCCGAATGTCCGATGCTTCCCCGATCCTGTGGTGGGTCCGCCGCGACCTGCGTCTGGCCGACAATCCCGCGCTGGCGTCAGCCTGCAGTTCGGGGCGACCGGTGGTGCCGGTCTTCATCCATGACGATTCCGTGGCGGCGCTGGGTGCGGCCGCGAAATGGCGGCTGGGGCTGGGGGTCGAACATCTTGCCCACACGCTGGACGCACGCAATTCGCGGCTGATCCTGCGCCGGGGCGATGCGCTGACGACGCTGCGTTCGCTGGTGGCCGAGACCGGCGCGGGCGCGGTGATCTGGTCGCGTGCCTACGACCCCGACAGCGTTGCCCGCGACAAGGCGGTGAAGGCCGCGCTGACCGCGGACGGGATCGAGGTGCGGTCGGTTCCGGGCTTTCTGCTGTTCGAGCCCTGGACGGTCGAAACCGGGCAGGGGGCGTTCTACCGGGTCTATACGCCGTTCTGGAAGGCGGTGCGCGAGCGTCCCGTGGCCGAGCCGCAGCCCGCGCCGGGCATCATCCCGCGCCCCGAACGCTGGCCCGCGACCGAGGAAATCGAAAGCTGGCGCATGGGGGCGGCGATGCGGCGGGGTGCTGCGGTCGTCGCGCGCCATGCCTGCGTCGGAGAGGAGGCGGCACAGGACCGCCTTGCCGCCTTTGTCGAGGCGCGGATCGCGGACTACAAGGCGCGGCGCGACTTTCCCGCAGCCAATGCCACCTCGCATCTGTCCGAGAACCTGACCTGTGGCGAGATCTCGCCCCGTGCCCTCTGGCATGCGGGGCTTTCGGCGATGGATGCGGGCAAGGCAGGCGCCGAGCATTTCCTCAAGGAAATCGTCTGGCGCGAATTCGCCTGGCATCTGATGTGGCACAGCCCGCATATCGCGACGGCCAACTGGCGCGAGGGCTGGGACAGCTTTCCCTGGTCCACCGACGAGACCGCCGCCGGGGTGCTCGCCTGGAAACAGGGCCGCACCGGCATCCCTCTTGTCGATGCCGGCATGCGCGAGATGTATGTCACCGGCAGGATGCACAACCGCACGAGGATGATCGTCGCCTCCTACCTGACCAAGCACCTGATGACCCATTGGCAGGTCGGGCTGAAATGGTTTGCCGACCACCTGACCGACTGGGACCCGGCAGCGAATGCGATGGGCTGGCAATGGGTTGCGGGTTCGGGTCCGGATGCAGCGCCCTATTTCCGCATCTTCAACCCGGTCAGCCAGGCCGAGAAGTTCGACCCCGACCACGCCTATCGCGACGCCTGGATCGCCGAGGGCCGTGACCAGCCGTCCGACACGGCGCTGTCCTATTTCGAGGCGGTGCCGCTGTCCTGGGGACTGTCGGCAGCCGAACGCTATCCCGCCCCGGTCGTCTCTGCCGAGGAGGGGCGCAGGCGCGCGCTGGCCGCCTATGAGGCGCGCAGCGGCTGAGGGGCATTGCGCGGTCGGGCGCGCATCTGCAAGAAACAAGAAAAAAGGGAACGAGGGAGCCGGGATGAGTGTCCTGACAACGACAAGAGGGCAGGCCAACCTGCCACGCTATTTTGCGCAGGTCTTCGATGTGGCCTGTTCCATGGCTCATGGGCGGCTGGATTTCGTGCTGCCAGACGGGCGTCGGTTCCGCGCCGAGGGCCGCGCTCCGGGTCCGGTTGCCGAACTGAACATCCACGATCCGGATGTGTTCGCCCGGCTGATCCGCGAGGGCGATCTGGGTTTCTGCGAGGCCTATCTGGACGAGGGCTGGTCCACGCCGGACCTGATGGCCTTCATGGATCTGGTCCATGCCGACAATGACGAACTGTTCGACGGATTCCCCGGCATGGGGCTGGTGCGCGCCTATGAGCGGTTCCGCTTCTGGCTGCAGCGCAATACCAAGCGGCAGGCCAAGCGGAACATCGCGGCCCATTACGACCTCGGCAACGATTTCTACGAGCTGTGGCTGGATGAAAGCATGACCTATTCCTCGGCGCTGTTCCGCACAGGGCAGGAAAGCCTTGAGGCCGCGCAGGAGGCGAAATACGCCCAGATGGTGGACGAAATGGGCGTGAAGCCCGACGATCATGTGCTGGAGATCGGCTGCGGCTGGGGTGGCTTTGCCGAATACGCCGCCGCCAGGCGCGGGCTCAGGGTCACCGGGCTGACCATCAGCCGCGAGCAGCATGATTACGCGGTCGAGCGCATCCACCGAGCCGGATTGTCGGACCGGGTCGAGATCCGGTTGCAGGATTACCGCGACGAGACCGGCACCTATGACGGCATCGCCTCGATCGAGATGTTCGAGGCGGTGGGCGAAAAATACTGGCCGGTCTATTTCGCCAAGCTGCGCGACTGCATGAGGCCGGGGGCACATGCGACCTTGCAGATCATCACCGTGCAGGAGCGTCGTTTCGAGATCTACCGCAAAAGCGTGGACTTCATCCAGAAATACATCTTCCCCGGCGGCATGCTGCCCAGCCACACCATCCTTGGCGATCTTGCCCGCGCGGCAGGTCTGGAGGTGACCCGCTCGATCGAATTCGGCGAAAGCTATTCGCTGACGCTGCGCCGCTGGCACGAGAGCTTCAACGCACGCTGGGACGAGGTGGCGGATATGGGCTTCGATGCGCGCTTCCGGCGCATGTGGAACATGTATCTGACCTCTTGCGCCGCCACCTTCCACAGCGAAAACTGCGACGTGACCCAGTTCACCGTCACGAGGCCCGTCTGACCTGTGCCTACCGCCGCCAAGCTTGTCGCCGCCCTGCTGTTCGCAGCGGTGGCTTGGTTCGCCTCGGAAGCGCTGGTGCCGCAATTCCCCGAGGGCACGAACCTGGGCAATTTCGTCCTTGTGAACACGGTGATCGGCGTCTTTGTGGGCTGGCTCGTGATGGGGCGCCTTGCCGGCGAGGGCTATGGGGTTGCGCTGGCTTCGGGGCTGCGGAGCTCGGCTGTGCTGGTGTTCTATGCGCTGCTGTTCCACGCGATCTACGAGATGCTGCGGCAGTCCACGCGGATGCGCTTTGACGGCGTCATGGACGCCCTGAACGGGATGATCGCCCTGATCGGCGAATATGGCCTCAAGCTTGTGACCGCTCCGGTCGCGATGGGGATTCTGATCCTTGGCGGGTTGCTGGCGGCGCTCGTCGTCGAGTTCGTCTCGCATCGCTGGAACTGAGGGGGCCTGATTGGATCGTCTGTTCCTTTACGGCACGCTCTGCCATCGGCCGCTTCTGGCGCGCGTTCTGGACCGGCCCGAGACCGATCTGGTGCTGACGCCCGCCCGGCTGCCCGATCACGCCGTTCACTGGGTCGAGGGCGAGAGCTTTCCGGCGATCCACCCGACGCCGGGTGCCGTGGCCGAGGGGCTGTGTCTTGAGGGCGTCGATGCCGAGGCGCGCGCGCGGCTCGACTATTACGAGGGCGGCTACGGGTTCGCGCTGCGCATGGTCACGGTCAAGACCCGTGCAGGCCCCTGCACGGCCGGGGTCTATGAGGCCCGCAGCCCGGCGCCGCGCCCCGGTGCCGCGTGGCGTCTTGCCGAGTGGCAGGCGCATTGGGGCGAGATCGTGACGCTGGCCGCCGAGGAGGTGATGCTGGGCTATCCCGGTCGCGATCCTGCTTTGAACGCAAGGCGTTACCGGATGATCCTCGCACGGGCGGCGGCGCGCATCCGGGCCCGTGAACCGGCGCCCGCGACGCTGCGCCGGCCCACCCGGCCCGACGATGTCGAGGAATTCGCCCGCAGCCAGCCCTATGCCAATTTCTTTGCGGTCGAGGAATACGATTTCCGCCATCGCCGCTTTGACGGCGCATGGAGCCCGCCCGTGAACCGCGCCGCCTTCTTCACCGCCGATGCCGCCACCGTGCTGCCCTATGACGCGGCCCGCGGCCGGGTCCTTCTGATCGAGCAGTTCCGCGTCGGCCCCTACGGGCGGGGCGACAGCGAATGCTGGTCGATCGAGGCGATCGCGGGGCTGATCGACCCCGGCGAGACGCCCGAGACCACCGTGCGCCGCGAGGCGGTCGAGGAAGCGGGGATCACCCTTGGGCCGCTGCATCGGGTCTATGGCTATTATCCGTCGCCCGGCGCCAAGACCGAGTTCATCTATTCCTTCGTCGCCGAGGCCGACCTGCCCGAGGGCACCGGCGGGCTGGGCGGGCTGGCGGCCGAGGGCGAGGACATCCGCGCCCATGTCGTGCCTTTCGAGCGCGCAATGGATCTGGTCGAGACCGGCGAGATCGGCAACGCGCCGCTGATCCTGTCGCTGCTGTGGCTGGCACGCAACCGTGAGCGGTTGCGGGCTTCGGGTTGAGTTCCCGCGCCTGCCCCCGTAGCACTGGAGGAAACGGGAGGCAAAGGCGGCATGGATATCGGCAGGGATCTTGCGGGGCTGATCGGCAACACGCCGCTTCTGCGGCTGAGCGGCCCGTCCGAGGCGACGGGCTGCGAGATCCTCGGAAAGGCCGAGTTCATGAATCCCGGCCAGTCGGTCAAGGACCGCGCGGCGCTGTGGATCATCCGCGACGCCGTGGCGCGCGGCGCGCTTCGGCCCGGCGGCACGATCGTCGAGGGCACGGCGGGCAATACCGGCATCGGGCTGGCGCTGGTGGGCGCGTCGATGGGATTCCGCACGGTGATCGTGATCCCCGAGACGCAAAGCCAGGAAAAGAAGGACATGCTGCGGCTGGCGGGCGCCGACCTGGTCGAGGTGCCCGCCGCGCCCTATTCGAACCCGAACAATTTCGTCCGCTACTCGGCCCGGCTGGCCGCGCATCTGGCCGAAACCGAACCGAACGGCGCGGTCTGGGCCAACCAGTTCGACAATGTGGCGAACCGGCAGGCGCATGCCGAGACGACCGGCCCCGAGATCTGGGCACAGACCGGGGGCAGGGTGGACGGCTTCATCTGCGCGGTGGGCTCGGGCGGCACGCTGGCGGGGGTGGCGATGGCGTTGCAGCCCCGGGGCGTCAGGATCGGGCTGGCCGATCCCGAGGGTGCGGCGCTTTACAGCTATTACACCACCGGCGCGCTGAAATCCGAAGGCTCCTCGATCACCGAGGGGATCGGGCAGGGGCGGATCACGGCGAATCTCGAGGGGCTGAAACCCGATTTCTGCTGCCGCGTGCCGGATAGCGAAGCCTTGCCCATCGTCTTCGACCTGCTGGAGAAGGAGGGGCTTTGCCTTGGCGGATCGTCCGGCATCAACGTGGCGGGCGCGATGCGCATGGCGCGCGCGATGGGACCGGGACATACCATCGTGACCGTGCTTTGCGATTATGGCACGCGCTATCAGTCGCGGCTGTTCAACCCCGACTTCCTGCGCGGCAAGGGCCTGCCGGTGCCGGGCTGGCTGGACGCGCCGCGCCGCGCCCTGCCGGAGATGTTCGAGGGATGAGCCGGGTGCTGCAGCTGATCGCGCTGGTCCTGTTCGCGGCGATTGCAGGCCCGCTGGCCGCGCCGATGGCCATGGCCCAGCAGGCGGCGCCTGCCGGGGCGACTGGCGCGGATGCGGGCCTGCCCGATTACGAAGCCTGGAATCAGGTTGCCTCCCGCGCCGAGGAAGCCCTTGCAACGGGCCGCGCGTCGGATCAGGCCCTGTCGGACCTGCGGGACGAACTGGCCGACTGGCGCACACGGCTTCTGAATGCCCAGGGGATCAATGCCGCCCGGATCAAGACCCTGCGCGAGCAGATCTCGGCGCTTGGCCCCGCGCCCGCCGAGGGCGAGACCGAACCCGAGGAGATCGCCCGCCGCCGCGCCGAGCTGGGCCGCCAGCTTGCCGAGCTGCAGGCGCCGGGCCTGAAGGCGGTCGAGGCGCATAGGCGCGCCGACGGCATGATCCGCGAGATCGACGTCCTGATCCGCGAGCGACAAACCAGCAAGCTGCTGGAACTCGGGCCCTCGCCCCTGAACCCCGTCAACTGGGCGATCGGCGCCCAGGCGCTGCGCAAGGCGCTGTCCGGCATGATGGCCGAGGTCGCAGATGCCTGGGCGACGCCGTCCGGTCGACAGACCTTTCGCGAGGATCTGCCCGCCACGTTGCTTTTCCTGGCGATGGCGGCGGTGCTTCTGGCGCGGGGGCGGCGCTGGGTCGTGCTGCTCTCAGAGCGGCTGATCCGGTCGACCCGGCAGCGCGGCGCGGCGGTCTCGGCCGCGCTGGTCTCGCTGGGCCAGATCGTCGTGCCCACGGTCGGGCTGGTGCTGCTGGCTGCGGCGCTCCGATCGACCGGGCTTGCCGGACAACAACTCGGCGCGATTCTCGTCGCCCTGCCGGTGATCGGGCTGACCTTCTTTGCCGCGCGCTGGCTGGGCTCGCGGGTCTTTGCCGAGCATTCGGTCTCGCGCCGGCCGTTCGACCTGCGGCCCGAACGGATGGCCGAGGCGCGGTTCCTGTCGACCGGCATGGGCCTGGTCGTCGCCCTGGCGGGCCTCTTGGGAACCGTGGGCGACGTTGCCGCCTTTTCCAGCGAGGCGAAGGCGGTTCTGGGCTTCCCGCTGGTCGTCGTCGGGGGGCTTCTGCTGATCCGGCACGGCCAGATCATGATCGCCCAGGGGCGCACCGACCCGGAGCCCGACCAGCAACGCCCCTATCGCAACCGGGTGATCGGCCTGGTCGGCCGCGCCGCGATCATGCTGGGGGTGATCGGCCCCACGCTCGGCGCGATCGGCTACAAGGAGGCGGCCGACTTCTTCACCTATCCGCCGATTCTGACGCTGGCGCTTCTGGGCCTTCTGATGGTGCTGCAGCGCTTTGTCGGCGACGTCTACAATCTGGTGACGGGCCATGACGATGCCGAGGATGCGGGCGAGGCCCTGATCCCGGTGCTGCTAGGGCTGATGCTGTCGGTGCTGGCGCTGCCGCTGCTGGCGCTGATCTGGGGCGCGCGCGTGGCCGACCTGACCGAGATCTGGGCGCGGTTCCTTCAGGGCTTCACGCTGGGCGATACGCGGATCCTGCCGACTGATTTCCTGACCTTCGCCATCGTCTTCGCGCTCGGCTACATGCTGACCCGGCTGGTGCAGGGCACGCTGCGCACCACGGTCCTGCCGAAAACGAAGATCGACCCGGGCGGGCAGACGGCGATCGTCTCGGGGCTTGGCTATGTCGGGATCTTCCTCGCCGCGCTGGCCGCGATCACCACCGCGGGCATCGACCTGTCGTCACTGGCCATCGTCGCCGGGGCGCTCTCGGTCGGCATCGGCTTCGGGCTTCGGACCATCGTCGAGAACTTCGTCTCGGGCATCATCCTGCTGATCGAGCGGCCGATCAGCCAGGGCGACTGGATCGAGGTCGGCGGCGTGATGGGCATCGTTCAGGACATCTCGGTGCGCTCGACCCGGATCCAGACCTTCGACCGGACCGACGTGATCGTGCCCAATGCCGATCTGGTATCGGGGCAGGTAACGAACTGGACGCGGCAGAACCTGACGGGTCGGGTGATCCTGAAGGTCGGGGTCGCCTATGGCAGCGACACCCGCAAGGTCGAGAAGATCCTCCGCGAGATCGGCGAGAGCCACCCTCTGGCGATGGTCAATCCGCCGCCCTCGGTGGTGTTCCAGGGCTTTGGGGCGGATGCGCTGGAGTTCGAACTTCGGGTCGTTCTGCGCGACATCATTTACGGTCTGTCGGTGCGGACCGAACTGAACCACGAGATCGCTCGACGCTTTACCGAAGAAGGGATCGAGATCCCCTTTGCCCAGCGCGACATCTGGCTGCGCAACCCCGAAGCGCTGCGCACGCGGGCGCGTTCGGCCGGGCCGCCGGAGCAACCGCCCCGGCAGGAGGACGAACCCCAGCCCGAGCCGCAGGACGATACCGGGCCGGGGGAGATGGACGCGGACGGCCCGGATGGCGGCGGCACGCGATGAACGCCCCGCGCCGATTGCGCTGCTTGCTTTTGCGGCACGGGGATAGGGTGTCTTTCGGATCCTTTGGCCGATAGACTTGGGCGCGAGGCGGATCACCAGAAGCGCCAACCTTTTGCTGACCCGGCCGCGCGGATCGGATGGATGGCGCGTGTTGGGGTGGTTCCTGCGCGCCGGTCAGGGCAGCAGGACCGTGGCCCCGGTCGTTTCCCGGGCCTCCAGCGCGCGATGGGCTGCCGCCGTTTCGGCCAGCGGCCGGATCTGGCCGATCTGCGGGGTAAGGGACCCGCCGACGATGGCGGCGAAGAGGTCGGCGGCCCGGGCGCGCAATTCGTCAGGGTCAGCGATGAAATCGAACAGGACGGGCCGTGTGGCCGACAGGCTGCCCTTGGCAAGATCCGAGATGCGGAAGTCGTCCAGCATGCCCGAGGATTGGCCGAAATTCACGAACATGCCACGTTTCTTCAGGCAGGCGAGCGAGCCGCGCCAGGTGTCGCGCCCGACGCTGTCATAGACCGCATCGACGCCCGCGCCATCGGTGGCTGCCATTACCGCCGGGACGAAATCACCGGCGCTGTAGTCGATCACCGTCTCACAGCCATGGTCACGCGCCATCGCCACCTTGTCCGGTCCGCCCGCCGTGCCGATGGCGCGCACGCCCTTTGCGGCCAGCCACTGGCCAAGCAGCAGCCCCACGCCCCCCGCCGCGGCATGGACAAGAACGCTCTGGCCCGCGCGCACCGCAAAGCTGTCATGGATCAGGTAATGCGCCGTCAGCCCCTTGAGCATCACGCTGGCCGCAATCTCGTCGGGGATTGCGTCGGGCAGTGGCACCAGCCGGTCGGCAGGCATGGCCCGCGCCGTGCAGCAGGCGCCGTTCGGCGTGGTATAGGCCACCCGGTCGCCGATTGCGAAGCCCGTGACGCCCGGCCCCAGCGGCTCGATCACGCCAGCGGCCTCGCCGCCGGGGATCAGGATGTCATCGGGCCAGGGGTAAAGGCCCGAGCGGAAATAGGTGTCGATGAAATTCAGCCCGACAGCCCGGTGCCGGACCAGGACCTCGCCCTCCTCGGGGGCGTGCACCGGCCAGTCCACCCAGTCCAGCACCTCGGGGCCACCCGGCTCGCGCGCGATGATCGCCTTTTCCACGGGTTACGCCTTGAATTCCGGGTCAACGGGAACCTGAAGCGCCGTCACCAGCGCGTTGGTCTGCGCGGCAAGGCTGACGATGGCCAGCAATTCGCCATACATCTCGTCGGTCATGCCCTTGGCCCGCGCGCCCGCCGTGTGGGAATGCACGCAATATTCGCAGCCATTCGCGATCGAGACCGCCATGTAGATCATTTCGCGCGTGACCGGGTCAAGCGCGCCGGGCCGCGTCATCACCTGTTTCACCTGCGCCCAGGTCGATTCCAGAACCGCGGGCTGGTTCGCAAGCGCACGCCAGACATTGTTCACGAAATCGGTCTTGCGGGTGGCGCGGATGTCGTCGAACACCGCCTTGACGCGCGCATCCGCCTCAACTTCGGCATCGCTCCAGATCCTGACCGTGGCCATGGGCCCTCCTTCGTTGCGGATGGCGCGCCGGATCAGACCAGCGCGAAGATGCGGGCGGGTCCGCCGGTGCCGCCGTGATGCTTGGGCGCGCCGATCACCAGCGTCGCCCCCGCAGCGGGCACCTTGTCCAGATTGGCCAGGCATTCGATGCCGAAGCGTCCCGCGGGCAGCCAGGCGTAATGGGTGGCGAAATCGGCCGACGGCCCATGATCCAGCGACAGCGTGTCCACCCCGATCGAGCCCGCGCGGGTTTCCTCCAGAAGCATCTGCGCCGCCCCGACATGGAAGCCCGGGTAATGCTGCTTGCCCTCGGCATCGGCGCCACGGAATTTCGGCCCGTCGACATGGGCGGCCCAGCCCGAATGCATCGCCACGCAGGCATTGTCGGGGATCTCGCCATGCGCGGCGATCCAGGCGCGGATGTCGTCCGGCGTGACCTGGGCATCGGCATCCCCGGCCGCACGCGCCGCGATGTCGATCACGCAAAGCGGCGCGATCAGGCTACCCACCGCGATCTCGTTCACCGCCGCGCCATCGGCCGAGAAATGCAGCGGCGCGTCGATATGGGTGCCGGTATGCTCGTTCACCCGGAATTCCGACAGGTTGAAGCCGTGTTCGGCAAAGGTGAATTTCTGCTCGGGGAAGAACTGCTGTTCGCCGAAATAGGTGGCAAAGCCCTCGTGCAACTCATGGGTCATGTCGGTGACGCCGCCATGGCCCTGCGCCAGCGCCGCGGGCGCCGAAGCCGTCACACCGGCGGCGGCCGCCACGCCGGCCCCGACCGCGGCCCGGAAAAAGCCGCGCCGCGACAGCATCCGGTCCTTGACGCGGTTCATCACGCAGATATCGCACATCGTCTCTCTCCCTGATGGCCGGGGCCGATCTTCTGCCGCCCGCCGGGAAAGCCTAACCGGCCGCGCGGCGCTGTCAATTCGCGCCTTGGCGCAGCGGGCGGCGCGCGCGTTTTTGGGGCTGTCGCTTGGCCTCATCGCATGGAAAGATGCGGCCCGAGGAGATTCCGATGGGCAAGACGATCCACATCCTGAACGGGCCGAATCTGAACCTGCTTGGGCAGCGTCAGCCCGAGATCTACGGCCATGAAACGCTGGCCGATGTCGAGGCGACCTGCGCCGCGGTTGCGGCCGAGCGGGGGCATGCGGTGCGGCTGTTCCAGTCCAACCACGAGGGCGAAATCGTCGATCAGATCCATGCGGCACGCCGGGACGCGGCGGCCATCGTCATCAACCCGGCCGCCTACAGCCACACATCGGTCGCGATTCTCGACGCGCTGAACACCTTTGACGGGCCGGTGATCGAGGTTCACGTCTCGAACATCCACAAGCGCGAAAGCTTTCGCCACCGCTCCTATGTCTCGCTCAGGGCCGACGGGGTGATCGCGGGTTGCGGGGTCGAGGGCTATGCCCTTGCCGTGCGGCGGCTGTGTTCGTTGCTGGGATAGACCGGCGGCAACAGGTCGCCCGTCGATACGGCACGGACCGGCAGGGCCGAAGAGACGGCCGCAAGCCAGGACAGGCTCAAGGTGAGCTGCTGCCGGTTTCGTGGACACCAGGTTAGGGTTGCATGGTTCGTTCCTCGAACGCCATGGGCCTTAGGTAGCCCAGCTTTGAATGGCGTCGCTTCGGATTGTAGAAACGCTCGATATAATCGAAGACATCGGCGCGGGCGGCATCGCGGGTGCGGTAGACCTTGCGCGCGGTCCGCTCGGTTTTCAGCGAAGAGAGTGAGCCGTGAACGCCACCGGTTCGAGAGAACGGCGAACGCTCTCCATCGCCGAGTTGTCCAAGACATTGCCGGCCCGGCTCATCGAGCAGGTGATGCCATGGTCGAGGAGCAGACGCTGGAACTGAACCGCCCCGGGTTTCCGAGAGGCGTATTTGTTCAAAACCTAAGCGGCTTTTTCAAGGGTTTTCATTTGTTCGTAGAATGCCTCCTCCACTTCCTGCGGCGGCCGATGACCGATGGCACTGTGTAGCTGTCACATCCCGGAAGGTAGTAAGGTTGTTTCCTGAACAACTCCGGCTTGAGTTTGTGCCAATCCTGCATCGCCTGCAAGGGCGGTTTGCTGCCGAGGGCCGATTGCGGCAATTGTTGGTTGTAGAGCCAGACATAGCGGTGCAGCGTGGTCTCCAACTCCTCGCCGGATCGGAAATGGTGGCTTTGCAGAAC